>Ga0224722_1001184_pt1 | contig 14632 bp, 13 predicted proteins | sample Balambano_FR1_Me_FD_161646 | JGI IMG/M metagenome (GOLD analysis project Ga0224722, IMG submission 161646) | Freshwater sediment microbial communities from Lake Towuti, South Sulawesi, Indonesia - Balambano_FR1_MetaG | ecosystem: Environmental > Aquatic > Freshwater > Lake > Sediment | place... | reverse complement strand
AATCCCGTCGTCATTCGTCACCAGTATCAATGGTTTTTGCATATCTCCCACTTTTACATTTTACATTTAAAATTTTACATTTTGCGGTTCCATTTGGGCGAGTGCCGCCTGCCAGGTACTGTCGAATTTAATTCGGCAGCACGGGTAGGCAGAGCGGCACCGGGCTATCCGCTCTTACCGCCTCCTTCGTCGGCGGTACCGCTCCTATCCCTCTCGCGGCAGCCGTTTTCAGTTCCACCTCCAATTTCACCTCAAACATAAAACATTAAATTTCCAAACTCCAAACTAAAAATGTCAACATCAAGTGTGCAACATCAATAATAAACCTCAAACGACAAATGTGCTGCAAAGATACAATTATGACCCTCATTTGACCATCCTCCTCAACTCAAAAACGAGCGCAATGTTGTAGTTTCGATTCATAAAAACGTTGAGAAAGTGGAGGAGGTTAGGAAGGTTTAGTTTGATACTACTTCACTAGAGAAAAAAATAGCGGAAGTGTAAGAACACGTGCGAGCGACTCAACCTCCTCAACCCTCTCAACCCTCTAAACGCTAAAAATGAAAAAAGGCATCCTCCTCGTCAATCTCGGCACCCCCGACGCACCGGATCGCCCGGCGGTCTATCGCTATTTAAAACAATTCCTCCTCGATCCCCGCGTCATTGACACACCCTGGCTCTCCCGCAACCTGCTCGTGCGCGGCATCATCGCCCCTTTCCGCTCTGCCAACTCTTCTAAACTCTACCAAAAACTCTGGACGGAAAACGGCTCTCCCTTGAAATACTATGGTGACCAAGTGACCAAGGGACTGAGAGTACTCTTAGGAGAAAACTACGCTGTTGAACTCGCCATGCGTTATCAAAATCCTTCCATCGAATCCGGCATTGAAAAGTTATTGCAGCAGCAAGTCGCCGAAATCACCGTGTTCCCAATGTTTCCACAATATGCTTCGGCTTCCACCGGCTCGGTGTATGAGGAAGTCATGCGCGTGTTGCAAAACAAAAACGCCATTCCAACCCTGAAATTTATCAACTCCTTCTACGATTACGCCCCGATGATTGACATTTTTGCCAACAACGCCCGACAATTCGACATTGACAATTTTGACCACATCATTTTCAGCTATCACGGCTTACCTGAACGCCAGTTGAAAAAAACCGACCGGTTCAACCACTGTTTGCAATCTAAAGACTGCTGCCAAACCATCACCGGCGCGAATCAATTTTGCTACTCTGCGCAGTGCTACGCTACTACCCGCGCCATTGCTGCAAAGTTGAATCTTACACCCGACCGCTACACCACTTCTTTTCAAAGCCGCCTCGGCAAAACCCCTTGGGTGCAGCCCTATACCACCGACGTGCTGAAAGCACAAGCCGAACGAGGTGCCAAACGCCTCTTGATGTTCAGCCCCGCCTTCGTTGCCGACTGCCTCGAAACCCTCATCGAAATCAGCGATGAGTACCACCACGAATTTCAGGAAATGGGCGGCGAGTTGGTGCAATTGGTACCCAGTTTGAATGATAACCCCAAATGGATTGCGGCGGTACGGGATTTGGTGGCTTGATTGTATCGGCGAGCTTCAGTCGCCGTAGTAGGATGTGACCGACTAAACCTCGCCGATACACTACCTAAAATCCAGCAACTCAATCTCAAACACCAGCACCGAATTTGCCGGGATGCCTTGTCGCGGTGTACTGCCATATGCCAGTGCCGAAGGAATGATAAACGTGCCTTTTCCGTCTTTTTTCAACAGTGGAATGGCGATCTGCCAGCCTTGAATCAGATTTCTAAGCGGAAACTCTACGCCGGTCGTATTTTGGTCAAACACCCTACCGTCTAGAAAATAGCCTTTATACTTTACGTTTACCGTAGCGTTTGCCGCAGGGTTGGTGCCCGTGCCTTCGGTCGTGATGAAATAGTGAATGCCGGAAGGATGTACCGTCGTTTTCAGGTTATTGGCAGCTACATATTTTTCAATCTGCACATTTTCCGGTTCCGCGGGTTGCGGGTCGTCCTTTTTACAGGCATGAAAATTCAGACAAATAACAGCTAATAGTAACAAAGCGTGTTTCATTTTCTTTTTTTTTGCGGCAAAAATAAACATATTTCCGAAAATGCGTCCTACTGCTGGGAGCCGTAGGACGCTTTCCATACGTGTCCTACCGCTCCCAGCAGTAGGACACTTTTGAATCAGGAATTTTGCGTAGTTTCGACGCTCATTCATTTTACCGAATCTTATGAAAAAACTAACCAATTTCATCTCCCAGGAAGCCCTCAACCTTTCCGTCGGATACCTGGCGGGTTTGCTGGCTTCCAATCTCGTATCGCGCTTTTTTGTCAAAAAAGGCTTGGTCAATCTCTGGGGCATCGCCGCCAAGCGCGAGGCACTGCGCAAAGACGACTACGAGTGGCTCATGTTCATTTCCTCCTATCTCATCGGATTAATTGTAATGGCAACGGTGCAGTACGCGATGCGGCGTTTGCGCGGACAGCATTTGGAAACCGATTAAGACCTAGTTTCTTTTTTTTGCATAATGATGATACAGCCGACTGCAAGTGCTGCACAGCCGATTGCAACTTTTGCATAAAGCACTACAAGTTTGAAACAGGTGACTGCAAGTTTAGAATGGACGACTGCAAGTTTTAAACTAACGACTGCAAGTTTAAAGTTGATAACTGCAACTTTTTCGTTAGCGACTGCAAGTTTAGAATGGACGACTGCAAGTTTTAAACTAACGACTGCAAGTTTAAAGTTGATAACTGCAACTTTTGCGTTAGCGATTGTAAGTTTAGAATGGACGACTGCAAGTTTTAAACCAGCAACTGCAAGTTTAGAATAGACGATTGCAAATGTTATAGAAGCAACCGCAAGTTCTGCAAGGAACACTGTAACATGAACACTTTTAAAATACTACCATTTTAAACTTTCGCGCTGTTCCGCTTGCCTTTTTCGTATCTTCGCACGATGACATACCAGGATATTTTAAAAGAGCTGAAACAAAAAAAATACCGCCCGATTTATTTTTTGCACGGGGCGGAGTCGTATTTTATTGATGTGATTGCTGATTACATCGAAGAAAACGTGCTTACCGAAACGGAGAAAGCGTTCAACCTCACGGTGTTGTATGGCAAAGAAGCCACGCATTTGAATGTGGTGGACAGTGCGCGGCGCTACCCCGTGATGGCGGAGCGGCAGGTGGTGCTGGTGAAAGAGGCGCAGGAGATGAAGTCGCTTGCAGACTTGTTGAGTTACATCGAAAAGCCGCTGGATTCTACCTTGCTCGTCCTTTGTCATAAACACAAAAATTACAATCTGAATTCTAAATTTGGAAAGGCGGTTAAAGAAAAAGCCCTGGTTTTTGAAGCCAAGTCCTTGTACGACAATCAGGTGCCGGATTGGATTCGCGATTATTTGAAGGAAAAAAAGCGGACGTTAAAACCCAGCGCAGCAAATCTGATTGCCGAATATTTGGGAACCGAACTCTCCAAAATAGCCAACGAACTCGACAAACTCGCCCTGAACGTGCCGGAAGGCACCGAGATCAACGATAAACACGTAGAAACCCATATCGGCATCAGCAAGGATTACAATGTATTTGAACTACAAAAAGCCCTGGGTGCGCGGGATGTGCTGAAGTCGAACCGCATTTTACAATATTTTGCCGCCAATCCGCGCAAAAACCCGCTGCCGGTAGTCATCGGTTCGCTGTATAATTTTTATAGCAAAATTTATATGCTGCACTTTGTCAAGCATTTACCGGAAAAGGAACTGCTGGAAGCCCTGCAACTGCGCTCGGCGTATTTTTTAAGAGATTATCGCGCCACCCTGCCCCATTTTCCATTACAAAAAACGGCGCAGGTCATCGGTTTTTTAAAGGAATACGATTTGAAATCCAAAGGCGTGGACTATGTGACGACAGGCAAAGAAGAAGGCGAATTACTGAAGGAACTGGTGTGGCGGATACTGCATTGACTGTCAGAATCAGAATTTGCAAAATGAATTAATTTACAGAATTTTAGACGTAAAAATATTCTATAAATTCTTAAATTCTGCAAATTCTGATTCTGAACTATTACTTCTTCGCTACCATTTTCGCATCTTTTACAAATTTCAGCGACACCGAGTTCATACAGTACCGCAAGCCGGTGGGTTCGGGTCCGTCTTCAAAAACATGACCGAGGTGACCGCCACAGCGGGCGCACTCGTTTTCCACGCGGGTCATGCCATAGGCGTTATCGGCTTTATTGATTACGTGCCCTTCGCGAATGGGTTTCCAGAAACTGGGCCAGCCGGTGCCAGAGTCAAATTTGGTATCCGAACTAAACAGGGGCAAGCCGCAGCCGCCGCACACGTAGATACCCTTCTCGTGGTTGTCCCAATATTTACCGGTAAAAGCGCGCTCGGTGCCGTCTTTGCGCAACACCTGAAAGGCTTCCGGCGAGAGTTCTTTTTTCCAATCGGCTTCCGATTTTTGAATGGGTTGGAGCACTTTGCCATCCAGTCCTACCAGGTCGGTTTTGGTTGTGGTGCTTTTCGCAGTCGTGGTGGACGATTTTTGCGCGTTGTTGCAAGCAATGAAACTAAATAGTGCCACTGCTAACGTTATTAATTGAATCTTTTTCATGATTGTAATTTTGTTGCAAAAATAAAGCGAATTAAAAATTAAAAGTGTAGCTACGACTACTCTTACGCGGGTTTGGCAAGGGTAAGTTTATACCAGCATGGTTAAAGTTTTTAACAAGGAGGGATTGGTTCTGGATCATAAGCGATGGGTTGGGGTACATTTGGCGCATACCGATCCATCTCTCGGTCTCTCAGTCTCTCCTTCACAAAGTCTCCAGTTCCGCTTTTGCCAACAGGCGGTTTTTTTCGTCGAACAAAGCCAGTAAATCTGCCAGGGTTTCTTTCAAATCTTTGCGATCCAACACAAAATCGAGGAAGCCATGCTCTAACAGAAATTCTGAAGTTTGAAACCCCTCCGGCAGGTCGCGCTTGATGGTTTCTCGGATGACACGCGGACCGGCAAAGCCGATGAGTGCTTTGGGTTCGGCGAAGTTGAGGTCGCCCAGCATGGCGTAAGAAGCGGTCACGCCGCCGGTGGTCGGGTCGGTGAGGAGCGACAGAAAGGGGATGCGGGCCTTGGCGAGTTTGGTGAGTTTGGCAGCGGTTTTTGCCATTTGCATCAGCGAAAAAGCCGATTCCATCATACGGGCACCACCGGTTTTGGAAATAATGAGCAATGGAATTTTGTGTTCCAGACAATGGTCAATCGCCAGCGAAATTTTCTCGCCCACCACCGAACCCATCGAACCGCCGATAAAGTTAAAATCCATTGCTGCCACCACGAGCGGACGCTTGTTGACTCTGCCTTTTGCCACACTGATGGCTTCGGTCAGTTTGGTTTTTTTTATGGTTTCCTCCAGGCGCTGCGGGTAGGGTTTCAGATCGGTGAAGCCCAGAATGTCTTTGGCGCGGAGGTTGCCAAATAATATGTCAAATCCATTATCGAAAATGAGCGAAAAATATTCCTTCGAACCGATGCGAACATGATAGTTGCAGTGCGGGCATTTGTAAAAATTTTCCCGCAATTCCTTCATCGTAGAAGTTTCTTTGCACTCTTTGCACTGGTACCACAAGCCTTCCGGTGCTTCTTTTTTGTTGCGGGTGGCGGTTTGAATGCCATCTCTCAGCCGTTTGAACCAACCCATATTTTAAATATTTATGGTTTGACGTTTTTATTTGAAGTTTCCCGTTTTAGGTTGACCATTGTTTACTTTTAGACTTGAATGACCTGTCTTACGGCTTCAAATTTTCGAACGTTAAATTTCAAATCAATTTTCCAATCAAAGTTAACATAAATTCCGAAATCTTTACTCGTACCCGTAGCTTTGTACAGCAGCGATGAACGCCCGCACCCCGTCGAGCGGAGTGTCGGGATACACGCCGTGCCCGAGATTGGCAACGTGGCAGCCGCCGAAGCCTTCGCACATTTGAATCGTGGCTTTTTGGATATAATCGGTAGAGGCATACAGGCAGCAGGGGTCGAGGTTGCCTTGCAGGGCGTGTTCTTTGCCTACTTTTTTGCGGGCAAAAACGGGGTCGGTATTCCAGTCCAAGCCGATGACTTCACAGCGCATCTGTACAAAATCTTCCAGTGCAAACCACGCACCTTTGGCGAAAACCGTGACGGGCACCTCGTCAATCGCCGTGCAAATTTCAGCCAGGTAGGGCGCGGCAAACCGGCGGTACTGGTCGGGACTCAAAATACCCGCCCAGGAATCAAAAATTTGTACCAAATCCGCCCCACTCGCAATCTGGTTTTTCAAATACAAAATGGAAGCATCTGTGATTTTGCGCAGTAGGGCATGGGCAAGTTCCGGTTGGGTGTACAACATTTTTTTCGCCCTGGAAAAAGTCTTACTGCCGCTGCCTTCGATCATGTACGCCGCAATCGTCCAGGGTGCGCCGCAAAAGCCGATGAGCGGCAACCGCCCGTTCAGGGCAGTTTTGGTAAGGCGCAGGGCTTGATACACGTACTCCAGATTCGCTGCAGCCTGCTCCGCCGTTTGTAAAATTGACACATCTTGTTGACTGACAATCGTTTTTGGAAAGTTCGGACCTCGTTTTTCCACCATTTCGTAAGGCAAACCCAATGCTTCCGGAATCACCAGAATATCGGAAAAAATGATAGCGGCATCTACGCCCAGGGCATCAATGGGTTGCAGGGTTGCTTCTGCTGCGGCTTCCGGGTGGGTCACAAAGGCTTTAAAATCGGGAAAACGCTCGCGCAGAGCACGGTACTGCGGCAGGATGCGTCCCGCCTGGCGCATCAGCCACACGGGTGGGCGTTCCACGTATTCGCCGCGTGCCACGCGCAGGAGAAGGTCGTTTTGTGGTTTCATGGCGCAAGTTTAAAGCGATTCTGTCTAAATTATGCTTACTCCTATTGGTTTTGATGGAAAAATGACGATGTTTCCGGCAACAAAATGTCACTCCGAATGATTTCTTGCGTTAGAATGCCAAACAATTAAAGATGGCAGATTCGTGAATGGCAATTTGTCAGGTAAAAATTATACCAACATTAAAAAACCAAAATAATACGCATTCGTGAGTAATCTACTCGGTATCGGCTCCCGCGTCAAGCACCCGGCTTACGGCGACGGCGTGGTCATCCGCCTGCACAAAGCGGCGTATGAGCTGTGTTTTATCCTCTACGGCATTAAGCAGGTGGGGCGTGAATACGACAAATGGCAGGTGGTGGAAGCCATCCCGGCGGAGGAAAGCGTGACGTTCAGCGACGCAGAAAAAAGTTTGATGAAAATTTTGCGGCACTTCTCTGACATCAGCGAAGTAGTACCAATCGGCGACCGCTGGGCGGATGGAAAGCTGATTTTGAAACCTTCTGACCCGAATTTGAAAGAAAAAGAGTTGCCAATTGAAACTTTTTTCCACAAAATCGTAATGGTACGTGACCGACTTCGGGTAATGGAGCAGCGCGTAAACGCCAGCAAAAAACTGACCGACGCCGAAAAGGTGGAATTGCAGCAGTACATCACCCGAATTTACGGAAGCCTGACGACCTTCAATGTCCTGTTTAAACAAAAGGAGCATTACTTTGCCGGGGATAAAGCGGAGTGAATTTTTGTTTTTATTGGAAGTTTGATGTTTCTTGTCTGAAAATTTGATTTTGGTTGCTATGGATGCTATGAATACCTGCTGCGCGATACTATTGCCACTATAGCATCAACAGCATCTGTTGCTTCAAGGCATTCGTCAATCTGACATCTATAATATCTTTGAAATGTTATACAAATTTTCATTTTTTATTTTTTTCATTCTTTCATTCAACAGCTGTTTCGTGCCGCAGCAGCCTTACACCGCACTGCCACCGGGACCCTGGCGGGGTGTACTGCAACTCGATCCGGCTGCCGGCTTGGGTGGTGCTACGGCTTCGGAAGACTTGCAATTGAATTTTGAAGATATTACACCCGGTGAATTGCCGTTTAATTTTGAAGTAAAATACGAAAGCCCGACTAAATATTTTATTGAAATTAAAAACGGCGAGGAACGCATTCGGGTGTACAGCATTCACATCGGCTGGTACAAACGGCTGGCAAAAGATACGATTCGGATTGAATTTCCGCATAAAAACGCTTATATTCATGGAATTTTTCAGGAAAATGTAATACAAGGCGATTGGATTTCGTATGTAGATGATACGCGGATTCGTTTTTTTGCAAAAAACGGGCAGAATTATCGGTTTACCAATTTGCGCAAAACCCCCGCAGCGGATATCAGTGGAAATTGGGAGTTAAGTATGCAAAACATTGCTACCGGAAGACCCGAAACGTGGATTGCTACTTTTCAACAAAATGGCAATCATTTAGTCGCGAATTTTAAAGGTGAAATGATAAGACCGATGGAAGGTACCATACAAGCCAATAAGTTGTATTTATCTGCTTTTGATGGCTGGAATATGCGCTTACTTGAAGCGAAAATTCAACCCGATGGTAAGATGATCGGCAGTTTTCGGGAGGGAAAAAATGAACCAATGACCTGGGAGGCGCGTCGCGTTGCGGAGTGAGCAGAGATTTACTAAATCTTGAAAATTTGTCAAATCTTTATAAACAGCTAATTTTGAAGCAATTGTAGCATTTTTAATAATTATTGTTTAAATTTGCAGAAAGCGCAGATTATTTTGAATAAAAAATATTTATAATCCCTAAAATATCAACAACTTAAACACAATGAAAAACATAGCCTTAGCCTATTGCATTGACAATATCCGTATTGCCGAGGAAATTGAGCGCCAGCTCAGCCGCGCTTCTTACACCTTTGAGCATTTCTACTGCAAACGCACCCCCGGCGAAGACGCGCTCAGCAATCAATTGCGCAGCAAACGCGGCACGATTCTACTCATTGTGAGTGATAATTTTCTGAAATCTTCGCAGTGCATGGGCAATGGGCTGCGCCTGCTGCAGGAACGGGGCAACGACATTCTGCCCGTTATTGTGGACGGCTCTGCCCGCCAGGAAGGCACCGGCGCGCCGGTGACCGTGCCCACGCATTTTGACCGTGTAAGCGATATTATCAAATATATTAACTTCTGGCAGGATCAATACCTGGATTTGCGCAAGCAAAAACGCCAGATTCACGACCTCGACGAAGACCAGTTCAACGAACACCTCCGGATGATGCGCGATATTTCCGGCGAGATCGGGGAGTTTTTGCGTACCCTGCGGCAACTGCCGTTTGTGACGTATGAAGATTTTACCAATAACAATTTTGAACGCTTCTTCCGCTTTGTGAACGACGAGGCTGCCTGGCGCACGCTGCGCGAACTGCCCGCCCTGGCACCGGCTTATGAGTATGCCAATACCAATGGGGCAGTAAGCCAACCGGCATTTTCGGTAAGTGACATTTCGGGTATGAATTTGCCCGAAGAACCCGAAGAAGCCATTGTGCTAAACGAGCCGGAAGAAACGCCGCCACCGCCTGCAACCGAACCTACGCCAACAGAAAACAGGTTTGAATTTATTAAAGCAGAGCCACCCGTTGATTCGGATGAAACCGCCGCGCCAATCGCCGTTGAAACGATTGATTTTGTAGAAGCATCCGCCGATACCACCCCCTCGCAAAACGGCGTACACACCGAAGCAACTGAGCCGGATGAGGCGCAAATTCAAGCCTGGATCAGTCAAACCAACGACGCTGCCAATAACGGCAACGCCATCGAAGCGCTCGGCATGGTGGCTAATCTGATAGAAAAATATCCGAATATTGCCGCCCTTCGCTATCATTACGCAGTGATGTTGGCGCATCATACCGATAATCTGGGCGAAGGCGTTCAACAGTTGGAAAGTTTTCTGGAAGCGAATCCGAACGACGAAGCCGGATTGTTTCTGTTGGGGCAACTGGCAGAATTAAAAGAGGACTTTTTGCTGGCGAAAAATTCTTACGAAAAAATCCTCGATCTCAACGATGAAAACCCCGATGCCTACTACCGCCTGGGCATGGTGACGCTGGCGCAATTTCCCGAACAGACCGAGCAAGCCCGCAAATATTTCAAAAAAGCTGCCAGGTACGACGAAAACAACCTGGATGCGCTTTATCGCTACGCCAGCCTTCTGGCGGAAGACGAGGAGGAAGCGGATAAAGCGATTAAAAATTTTAAAAAAGTATTGGAACAACAACCCGACCATCCGTTTGCCAATTACGATTTGGCGTTGTTGTACCAAAAAGAAGGCAAACGCGAAAATGCCCGCGAATACTACCTCCGCGCCGTTAAAGTGAATCCGGAACTCAAAACCCCGGAAAACGATGCACTATTTGAATACAAATTGCCAATGCCTGCTGCGGTCGGAGCCATTGATGCCCACATCGCCGCCGATACGATTGAACTGCTCAAACGCAACATTGAGCAACTCGAAACCATGCTGCACCAGCAGGAGGCTTTCCAACAACAGCAATTATTGCAAGCTCAGGCAGAACCGGAACCAGCCCAACCACGCCCCGGCGAAGGCAAAACCGCGCTGGTCACCGGCGCAACTTCCGGCATTGGCAAGGCAACCGCCGAGTTGCTGGCAGCAAATGGCTTTCGATTGATTATCACCGGACGACGCAAAGACCGGCTGGATGAATTGTGCGAATTCTTGGAAGAGGAACACACCGTTTCCGTCAAAACCCTGCATTTTGATGTGCGCAAGGTAGAAGAGGTAGAAAAAATGCTCAGCGAACTCGACGAAGACTGGCGCAACATTGACATCCTGATCAACAACGCCGGCAAAGCCAAGGGACTTTCTCCGATTCAGGAGGGAAGTCTCGAACATTGGGAGGAGATGATTGACACCAATCTGAAAGGTTTGTTGTACGTCACCCGCGCGGTCACTCCGCATATGGTGGCACGTGGCAGCGGGCATATTGTCAACATCGGTTCCATTGCCGGTAAGGAAGTGTATCCGAACGGCAATGTGTACTGCGCCACCAAATTTGCAGTGGATGCCCTGACCAGAGCCATGCGTTTGGATTTGGTGAATCACAACATCCGCGTCAGCCAGATCACACCCGGTCATGTGGAAGAAACCGAGTTTGCGCTTGTTCGTTTTGACGGCGATACCGAACGCGCCCAGATTTACGACGACTTCCAACCGCTCGCGGCACGGGATATTGCGCAATCCATTTTGTATATTCTGAACAGTCCGCCCCACGTCAACATTCTCGATTTGGTGGTGACTAGTACGCAGCAAGCCAGTGCCACGGTGGTAAACCGCAGCGGGCGAACGGATTCATAACGAAGGACCCAAACCCGCGCTCGCGCCGTACTTCGTTCGGTGTGCTGATGTCTAATCCGTCCGTCTTTCGCAGAAAAAACATCCGTTGTGCGTTCCCAAAATGGGATGTGGGCAATAAAAAATCCGTGCAAATCCGTCGCATCCGCGCAAATCTGTGTTCTATCAAGTAGCAAGTGCCACGCCGCTTTGCATTAAAATTCAGCTATTTATTCGATTTGTAATGAAATATTTGTTCCTGCTTTTAGCATTGCTATTTGCTCACGCCCTCCCCGCTCAAAAACATACCTTCCAAGCTCCAAAATGGGGTTCCATCGTCCAGGTTACCATTGCCGACCAAGACTCCACTACTGCTGCCGGAGCTGCGCAATTCGTTTTTGATTTATATGATACCTTAACACCTATTTTAAGCGATTATTTACCGGATAGTGAAGTAAATAGCTTATGTAAGAAAGCCGGTACAGGTAAATGGATGGTGGTATCGTCGCATTTGTTAAAATTATTACAATTGTCATTAAATGCGTATCAAATATCCGGCGGTGCTTTTGATGTGAGTATCGGCAGAGTCGTTCAATTATGGCGTAAGGCACGAAAAGAAAAAGTGTTTCCGAACAAACAAGAACTTTCGCAAGCCCTACAAACCGTCGGTTTTGAATTGGGAAAAGATATTGAAATCAAGGGTAATCAAGTGCGTTTGAATCGAAAAAATGTGCAATTGGATTTCGGCGGCATCGCGCAGGGCTACGCGGCGCAAGTGGCTTTGGACAGTTTAAGAAGGCGCGGCATTACAAAAGTGTTGATAGATTCGAGTGGCGATTTGATTTTAGGCGACGCACCTTCGGATAGCAAAGGTTGGCGAATTGCAATCAATAAACCCAACAATCCCGATGAAGCCCTCCCCTACTACTTTGAACTCGCCCACTGCGCGGTCGCCACTTCCGGCAGTTTATACCAATTTGTGGAATTGAACGGCAAACGTTATTCGCACATTGTGAATCCAAAAACGGGTATCGGGCTCACCCATCAGCGCAACGTCACGATCATTCACGCCGATGGCACGACGGCGGATTGGCTCGCCACAGCGTGTAGCGTGTTGCCCATTGCGAAAGCAAAAAAACTAGTTCAAAAAGTGAATAAAGGTATTCAAAATAAAGAGCAGCAAACCAAATTATTAATCACATATTGGAAGAACGGCAAAATTAAGACTAAAAATGTCGGTACATTCGAGCAGATTTTCCTACCTTGAGCGCAAAAACCGCGCAGTATGTTTAGATGTCTTTGGATGAGTTTTGTGGCTACTTTTTTAATTTTCAATTTTCTAAATGCGCAAAGAACGTTTGAACAAGCCATTCCGGGTACAACGGTGACAATTCAATTGACCGAATTGCCCGCCGGTAGCTTCCTGATGGGCAGCCCCGCCAATGAAAAAAATCGTCAAACGAACGAAGGTCCGCAAGCTCAAGTCTCGCTCGATGCTTTCGCCATCAGCACCTACGAAATTTCTTACGAACAATATATTTTGTACCAAGACCCCAACTCTGAGCCGGAACCCAAGCTGGATGCCATTTCCCGCCCCAGTCCGCCGTATATTGATTTCACCCAGGGCATGGGCAAGCACGGCGGCTTTCCTGCCAACAGTATGTCGCCCTACGCCGCGCTGACTTTTTGCCGGTGGCTGTACGAAAAAACGGGTGTGTTCTACCGCTTGCCCACCGAAGCTGAATGGGAATATGCAGCACGTGCCGGAAGTAAAGAGACGTATCCGTTTGGTAAAAAAAGTAATATTTTAAAAGAATACGCGTGGTTTAATGAAAATAGTGAAGATAAATATCATAAAATCGGGCAGTTAAAACCAAACGTCTGGGGTTTGTATGATATGCTGGGCAATGTAGCCGAATGGACAATGGATGAATATGCGGATGATTATTTTACAAAAATCGGTAAGACAGCATACAATCCATTTATCGAACCCACGAACATCCGCGCTTTGCATACCGTGAAAGGCGGCTCTTACCAAAGCCCGTCCGAAGACCTGCGCCCTGCCGCCCGCCTGAAACAAGACCCCGTGTGGAACCGGCGCGACCCGCAAATTCCCAAATCAAAATGGTGGAATACCGATGCGCCATTTGTCGGTTTCCGCATTGTAAAACCGGCAAAGCAACCCAGCAAAGAAGAAGCACAGGCTTTTTTTGATAAATATTTAAAGGAAAAATAGGACGTTGATTTTTACGATAATTATGATTTTCAATAAATAAGCGTCAACGTAGCGAATTTGAAAATATAATTTGTCTTTTTGTAAAATTTTAATTTGACATACGTGCGGGAGAGCCGTCCGTTACTGTTTGAGCGGAGCGAGTTTAACAGACAAGCCTTTTTTGGTTACTTTTTTGGGCGAATGCAAAAAAGTAACAAGAAAACAAGCGCGAAGAATAATAAAAACATAAAAGACAAAAGCCAAGCGCGAAGGCAAGTGTAGCAAAGGAGTAAGCGTTATAATTTTTTTTCATCAGCAGTTGCAAACTGTTGGCAGCAAAGTACCATCCGTCTTGATTAATAAACCATTAAAATAAAAGATCATGAAATCTAACAAACCGGATAGACGCGACTTCCTGAAAACAGGCGGCATCCTCGTCGGCGGTGCAATGGTACTTCCCACCCTGAGCCAGGCACATCATTATTTTCCAGCCGGCAACGACGTGATTAAAGTAGCCGTCATCGGTTGCGGCGGCAGAGGCACAGGCGCGGCGGCGCAAGCCCTGAGCGTGAAGCAAAACGTACAACTCGTCGCCATGGCAGATGCCTTCAAAGACCGTTTGGACGAGTGTTACAAAACTTTGAATAGTGATAAATTTGAAGACTGGTCGGGTTCGGGTGGTAAATCCCTCAAAGACCGCATCAAAGTGACGGAGGAGACGAAGTTTGTTGGTTTTGACGGCTACAAAAAAGCCATCGCGCTGGCAGATGTCGTGATTTTGACGACTCCGCCGGGCTTCCGTCCGCAGCATTTTGAGGAGTGTGTGAAACAGGGCAAGCACGTGTTCATGGAAAAACCCGTTGCGGTGGATCCGGCGGGCGTGAAGCGCGTGTTGGATGCGGCGGAGATTGCCAAACAGAAGAAATTAAATGTGGTCGTTGGTTTGCAAAGACGTTATCAAAATTCTTACTTGGAATTAATGAAAGCGTTAAAATCTGGTAAAATCGGGGATGTTATCAGCAGCCAGGTGTGGTGGAACAATGATGGTGTATGGGTGAAAAAACGCGAAGCCAGTCAAACCGAGATGGAATATCAAATGCGTAACTGGTACTATTTCAACTGGTTGTGTGGAGATCATATCACGGAGC
>Ga0224722_1001183_pt1 | contig 14644 bp, 13 predicted proteins | sample Balambano_FR1_Me_FD_161646 | JGI IMG/M metagenome (GOLD analysis project Ga0224722, IMG submission 161646) | Freshwater sediment microbial communities from Lake Towuti, South Sulawesi, Indonesia - Balambano_FR1_MetaG | ecosystem: Environmental > Aquatic > Freshwater > Lake > Sediment | place... | reverse complement strand
GTGGCAGGGCGCGACCTGGATGACCGAGATCGGCGGCGGCAGCGATCTGGGCGCGTCGGTCAAAACGCGGGCGACCTTGAACGATGCGAAGAACGGACAATGGCGGCTCAATGGCGAAAAGTACTTTTGCAGCAACGCCAACGCCGAACTCGCCGTCGTCGCCGCACGAACTGATGACGCACCTGACGGCGTGCGTGGGTTGTCGCTGTTCCTCGTGCCGCGCTACCGTGACGACGGATCGCTCAACGTGTATCTGCGCCGCATGAAGGACAAGATCGCCACGCGCTCCGTGCCAACAGGCGAAATTGACTTTGTGAACAGCGAAGCCTATCTGCTTGGTGAAGCACATTACGGCATTTATCTGATTATGGAAGTGCTGAACTTGTCGCGTGTGTGCAACGCCATTGGCAGTATCGCGGTGGCGCAGCGGGCGCTGCGGGATGCCTACACGTTCGCAAAAAGTCGGCAGGTCTTCGGCAAAGCGTTGATCGATCAGCCGTTGATGCGCCGCCAGTTTGCCGAGCGCGAGGCGGGCTTGCGGCAGGGTTTCGCGCTGGCATGGGAAGCGGCACAGCTTTTGCAGGCGGTGTGGCGTGAACCTGCACCGAACTATTCAGAGACGTTCCACCTGTGCCGGCTGGTAATCCATCTGGCGAAATACTGGACAGCGGAATTTGCCGTACAGACGGCGAAATGGGCGATGGAGGTCAACGGCGGTATCGGCACGTTGCAGGAATTTGGGGTCGAACGCTGGCTGCGCGAGGCGATGATCGCTGACATCTGGGAGGGTCCGCCGCACCGGCAGATGCTGGACGGGCTGGAAGTGATGGAACGAAAAAAGGCGCACCACCTGTTACTCGACTCGCTTGCTCCGTATTGTGAGGGCGACGACCTTGCGGACATGCGGGCGCGGCTGGACGATCATCTGCTTTTGCCACAGGATGAGAAAGAAGCAGGCATGTTGGACATTTTCCCCGCGCTGGCGGCATTTGCAGGTGAGGCACTGGTGAGGAAAATGAGCGGAGAAAGGATACCCGCGTAATGAGCGAAATCCGCACTTTGTTCAAGAATCCACTTTACTACCTCGTCGTCTTTGCCGTCGCCGCCGTAATCGCTGAACTTCTCCATGCCGACCCCATCCTTGTCTTTGTGCTGTCTGCACTGGGTTTAATCCCGCTGGCAAAGCTCATAGGCGACTCAACCGAAGAACTCGCCGTATACACCGGACCCAAATTTGGCGGTCTGCTCAACGCCACGCTCGGCAATGCTGCTGAACTGATTATCGCCATTTTCTCGATTCAGGCGGGGCTGCTCGATCTTGTTCGCGCTTCAATCGCTGGTTCTATCGTCGGCAACCTGCTGCTCGTACTTGGCTTAAGTCTGCTGCTGGGCGGCTTGAAGCACGGGACACAGCGGTTTGACCGCCGCACGGCGGGTCTGAACGCGACACTATTGGTTCTTGCCGTGGTCGCGCTGACTATCCCGTCGCTGTTCGATCCGGCGCTCATAGACAACCCGGACAACGAACTGCTGTTTAATGAAGGTGTTGCCGTCATCCTGATCGTGCTGTACGGCTTAACCGTGCTGTACAGCTTCCGCAGCGGCGGCGCAGCGAAACATGATGATCATGCCGCAATCGAACCGGGGCATGAGGCAGGTGTGATTGTGCGTGAGCCTGCGCCCGTCCACGAAGCCCGCTGGTCACTGCGGTTCGCCATCATCATCCTGCTCATTGCCACTGTTGCGACTGCATTGGTGAGCGAAACATTGGTCGGGGCGGTTGAACCGGTCAGGCAGCAGTTGGGGTTGAGCGAATTCTTTTTGGGCATTATTATCATCCCGCTGGTTGGCAACATCGCCGAGCATCTCGTCGCTGTGCAAGTCGCCATCAAGAACAAGATGGAACTCAGCCTTGCAGTTTCACTGGGGTCAAGCCTGCAAATCGCGCTGTTGGTCGCACCCGCGCTGGTCTTCATCAGCCTGCTGTTTGATCAGCGTTTGTTGCTGGTGTTCACTTCATACGAGTTGATCGTGCTGATCGGTTCCGCCGTGATCGCCGCGTTCATCGCGCAGGATGGCGAAAGCAACTGGCTGGAAGGCGCGATGCTGCTGGCGGTTTACCTGATTATCGTGCTGGCATTTTTCTTCCTGCCCGGCGTAGTCGAAAGTGGCACGGTGGCACATCCGTAAAGAAAACAGGCAGGACGCATGATTAGGGCATTGCAGAAATTACCCGTTGGGCAGCGGCGGATCGTCTTTGTGCTGCTGATTCTCGGCGGGATATTGTTGATTGGCGCGATCACGCTCCTGCTGTTTCGCCTGACCAGCGGGCGTACACAATCCGTCGCGCTCGTGTCAGAGGTGACGATACGAGAATTTGTTACCCTGCCGGACAATGACGCCTTTCCTGCGACTGTTGCCGCGGCACCCGATGGCATGGTTTACACGGGCAGTTTCGCCACGGGCGCTGTCTGGGTGATTACACCCGAAGGCGTGGTGAGTGAAATTCCGAATACCCGCGCAACGATCGGCGGTGTCAGCGGAATCGCGGTTGCGCCGGGTGGAGCAATCCTCATACTCGATCAAGGCGATACTGACCCACGTACCAGCGGCGGCGCAATCTGGCAGCTTGATCCACAGGGCAGTGTCACGCCGTATGGCGACATCGCGGATGAGCGTGGTTTTGTCGCCCCGAATGATATTGTTTTCGACTCGAATGGCGCGTACTACATCACCGACTCCGGGCGAAACGAGGTCTGGCGCTTCACCGTAAACGAGGGTGAAACATCCATCGGAGCGCTGTGGTGGAGTCCACCCACACCAACCAGCGGACGCAGCAGCATTACCGGGCTGGCGTTTGATCCGGTGAACCATGCGATCCTCGTCACTGATCCCGAAACGAACATGATTTATCGTGTGCCGATTATTGAGGAGGCAGCGGGTGACTTCGAGATCATTTACCAGCATGGCGAACGCCCTGACCCGCCCGGCTTTGACGGTCTCACTGTGACGCCGGATGGCGTGATTTATGTCGCCGCGTTCGGGCAGAATGGCATTGCGCGTCTGGATGTCGAAAATAACGCGCTTGACTATATCGCCGGCTTATTTCGCGGCTCAAGCGATGTCGAATTTTCCGCGCCGAACCTTCTATACGTGCCAAATTTCGATCAAACCTCGCTTGTCATCCCGTTTACCGCGCCTGCCCTCCCCTTCGGTATTGATGTGATCACGCTGCCGTAGGTAAAACGCCTATTGTCAGTGTCGAATCACGGGACTAGACTAGCGCGGCGTCTAATCTCAAGGATGAACATGACGAGCAATTTTGATTTTGAACATGATGAACCACAGCCCGATCATCTGGCAGACACAGGAAAATCGCAGGCAATCCGCGAAGTGCCGATGCGCGGCATGGGGCGGATCATCGGCGCGGCGTCGCTGGTAGGCGTGGTCATTCTGACGATTGCAACTATCATTGTCGTGCTGACCCCACCCCCTGCGCCACCGCCAACACCTGTAGCGCAAGTCGTTACGACACAGCCAACTTCGCCTCCACAACCGACGAGCGCAGCGCCAACGAGTGACTCTGCTCCAACAGTGCAGGTGGTCGCTCCGGTCATTCAGCCAACCCTTGATCCAGCGACCATTGCCAGGCTGCTGAGTACACCCGTCGCGTCAGCGAATGTTGTTTCCGAAGGCAGCGCGTACACGGTCGTTCGCAACACATACAACCCGTTTACCGTGATTCCCGAACGCCCGCGCACCGAGACAATTCAGTATGAAGTCCAAAGTGGCGACACCATTTTCAATATCGCCGAGCGTTTTAGTTTGCAACCTGAATCGATTGCGTGGGCAAATGACCGCCGTATCATTGGCGGTCTGCGCCCCGGTCAGTTGGTCAATATCCTGCCTGTAGACGGCGCATTGTGGACCGTTCCGTCTGAGCAGACCGTTCAGCAGGTTGCCGACCAATTTGGCGTTGATCCATACACGATTATTGACTCGGAATTTAATGACCTGTTTGGCATGATGCCGGACAGCACTCTACCGACTGGAGCAGCCGTCATCATCCCCGGCGGCGAAGCGGAACCAATTACATGGACAGCGCGTGTCGAAACCCGTAATACCGATTCGGGCGCTTCCAACAGCAGCAGCGGGGGCGGCGGAGGTCAGGTCATTTTTGAGGCAGGCGATCCCGGTAGCTGCGGATGGGTGGACAATCCGGGCAACCCCGGTACGTGGACTTACCCGATGAGTCCGGGTTCATATCAGTGGACACGCGGTTTCTCCTCGTATCATACGGGTGTTGACCTCGCTGGAACCGTCGGTACACCTGTGATGGCGGCGAACGGCGGCAGCGTCATCTTCGCGGGTTGGAACACCTATGGGTACGGTTATGCGGTTGTGCTGGCGCACGGGGATTTTCAGACGCTCTACGGACATCTGAGCAGTATCAACGTCGGCTGTGGGCAGTATGTCAATGCGGGGCAGGTCATCGGCGGCTTGGGCGCATCGGGCAACGCATCTGGTCCGCATCTTCACTTCGAGATTCGCTACGGCAACGTCGCGCAGGACCCGACGTATACGCTGCCGTTCTAGCCGCAATGCCTTGTGCGGGCGAGGCAAGCCTCGCCCTTACGGACTTCACCATTCAATATCACTCGCCGCTATTGTGACAGCGTTTTAGCGTGTATCTGATGGTTCAGAATGTTGTATGGTATCGCGGACGTGCTGGCGCACGTCCCTACAATCACAACCGTTATTTTCATGATTTTGTAGGGATGTCCGCCAGCTGAACAACATCTAGGACGGTCAGCGACTCGCGGTACAATCACAACCGTTATTTTCATGATTTTGTAGGGATGTCCGCCAGGGCATCCGCCGTGTTTGAATCATTTTCAGATGCACTCTTAGTGTGCCTCACCCGCTTCAACGGCTGGCGCGGCGGAAGGCACTTCCTGTATGGTCGCTTCCTCAGCCTCTTCTCCAACGCTGGGTTCGGGCGGGATGTAATATTCCTCGTGTTCATGCTTCTCGCGTAGTACCGCCCAGAACATAAACACCACCGTCGCAAATGCAATGGCGACAATTAACAGACTGACAAATGCTCCCATCAGAGTCCTCCAGAGTTCATCACACTATGCCGACATTGTACAACACTCGCAATGTGGCTCAAATATTGTCATCGAGTGTTGGGTCGAAAGCAAAATGAATCGCGCCTAACTCGCTCGGCGGCTTGGGCATTGGTTCTTCCCAGTACACTGGGCGAATGAAGATTTGCAGCCCCCGTTGCTGCGCCGTTCGCAGGGCATATTCCCATTCTTCCTGCACATATTTTGACCCCGCGGCAGCGGTTGACCAGAACAACTGAAAAATATCGGCGCGATCAATCATCGCCATGAGCGCCGCATTCCAATCTTCGCCGCTTCGAAGCGTCGTCGCATCGCGCAAAAATGTATGCCCCAGCAGTTTGATCGCCCGTTCAACGCGCTCAACAATTTTTGTGTCCTTATGGCTGTAACTGCAAAAAATCGCCTGATACGGCTTGGCTTCGGCAACAGCGGGCTGTGGCGACCTGCCCGCCCCCATTGCCGCGCTTTCGCTCACAAAAACCGACAGCGGCAGGTCTGCGGCGATCACGCCTTCGATGGTGAACGTGATCCGCCCGTTCACGGACTCATCCAGCGGCGCAGTTTTCGCCCGCATTTCAAAGTCGAGCCGATGCCAATCCTTGTAAAAGGCGATCTGTGCGCTTGGCGGGTTGAACTGAAACCCCTCTAGGGTCGGCGTTGCCGTGATTACCGCACCTTCGGCAATTGGCACAAGTGCGCCATCCGAGACCGGACGATATGCCGAAATCATCGCGCCAAGTTCTTTCATGGCATCCTGCTTGATGATCCCTGCCGCGCTGTCTTTATAAATGTATGCCATCAACGGCAGCCAGACGTCCGGCTTGGCTTCCTTTGGGTAATACGAGGAGAAGGCAATCGGCTCGGCAGGCACAGCCAACGCGACGCCCGTCTCCGTCGCAGGCGGTCCTGGCTGTGGCAGAACCGTTTGCGCGGGAGGCGGTACAGCTGAGGATGGCGGCGCGAACTCTGGCTCAGGTTCAGGCGGTTTAGCGTGTGTCCAACCGCGTTCCGCCTCTTTTTCCTCTTTACCGGCAGACTCCGCCAATTCGTCCTGTTTCGCCTCTTCCCACGCGCTTGACGGAATCTCGCGCACGACTTCGCCGCCTTCTCCCCCGCGATCAAACAAGCCGTCATCCAGATATTCAGCATCCATAAACGCTTCGATGAACGCACTCACCCACGATGGCGTATCCGCCGCATCGTACCAGTCATTAAAGCGCAGAAATGACAGTTCCGACGGCAAGTCACCGCGCAACGCCGCTTCATTGCCCATATAAAGAATGAACAGGGGCAGCTTATCGGTTCTCGTTTGCACCACCCGTTCCTGAAACCGCGAGTCAGCCAGCGCCCGCGCCGACAGAACAGGCACAGCGACATCAGCACTGCCGCCATCGCGCACGGAAACACCTGTCTTCGTCAGTTCAGCCGTGATCTGGTCAACGATCAGCCTGTCATCCGAAACATATATCAGGGAAACGCGAGTCATGGGTAGAAATCTTTCTACAGAATGTGGTGAATACATGAATTTTATCGCCAAATCGTTTTCTGCACTTCAACCAGTTCGTCCGTGTTATACTTTATAGAGAGGAATAAAGGGAAAGCGCATGTCCCCAATTCAGGTCACAGGGAGAATCAACAAGTCGGGTCAACTGGAACTGGATGAGCCACTTGAGCTACCTGCGGGTGCGGCGCGAATCACGATTGAATTGCTGAGTGATGAAGAAGCCGACATAGTAGACGAAGCGAACTGGGATAAAGCCTTCAGTGAGTCACAATCCGCTTTGTCTGCATTGGCAGCTAAGGTGCGGCAGGAGTATCGCGCCGGCAAAACTGTTGAACTAGACCTTGATGAACTCGAACGCGATTCGCTTTGAAATCTCGACGAACCGAAGAATTCAAGGCAAATTATCGAAACCTTCCTCTTCATGTTCGTCGTCAGGCATTAGCAGCCTACCGACTTTTCTTGCAAAATCCATTTCACCCAAGTTTGCAATTCAAGCGTGTCTCCAAGAGTGAGCCGTTGTATTCTGTTCGTGTAAGTTTGCACTATAGAGCATTGGGGCTACGTGAGGAGGATAATCTCATTATCTGGTTCTGGATTGGCGATCACGGGGAATACGAGCGCTTGATTCACCAGTTTTAAGTTGCCAAACCATTTCAACTCAGGTAAAATCTTTTCAGTGTTTGTTCATTTTTGTACAAATCAGATACGCTCATCTTTATGGCTGTGTGCATCTGCTCCTGATGTGATTGCGTCATTTTTGATGGAAAACAGCGCATGAATCTTCCCAAATTAGGCAGTTCAAATCAGTCTGGCAGCGGCGGCATGGGCATTTCGCTCGTCTGGGTGATTATCGGCGGGGTCATTATTATTGTCGGCGGGGTTTTCATCTCGCTTTTCACCCCCTCGATTTTTCCGACCCAGGGCTCTGCCGAATCCGTGCTGATTGATAACTTGTTCCGCTTCATGCTCTTCATCGGCGGGGCGATCTTCCTGCTGGTCGAAGGGTTACTGCTCATCAGCGTCGTCCGTTTTCGCCAGCGCAAAGGCGAACGGGCTGATGGACCCCCCAATCAAGGCAACACCACGCTCGAACTGGTTTGGACGGTCATCCCCGCTATTATCGTTACAATCCTGTCGTTGTATGCGTTTGTCGTGTGGCAGCAGATCGAAACCGTACCGGCGAATACACAGAATGTCTCCGTTTTAGGACAGCGCTTCGCCTGGACATTCGGCTATGAGGCAACAACGGACGACTTACCCCCCGACGTGGATATGAGCCGTGTACCTGAGGCACTGCAACATACGCTTACTGAAGGCGGTGCAATCACATTCAGTTCGCCACAGATGCATACCTGGGTCAACCAGACGGTATACGTCACTATTGATACCGAAGATGTCAATCATGCGTTCTGGATTCCGGGAATGCGCCTCAAGCAGGATGCGCTGGCAGGCTATACCACGGACATGCACTTCACACCGATTGAAGCGGGCGTGTATCGCATTGTCTGCGCTGAACTGTGCGGCGGCGGGCATGGCAACATGGCGGGAATCGTGACCGAAGATGGCGACCTCTCCGGCGCATGGCTGATCGTGCATCCCGACGAAGAAACGTATCTGCGTGAGTTCTATTATCCGTCACTCGAAACCGTTTTGTATCCGCCGGATGATCCGGTGGCGCTGGGTCGGCAGGTCATTCAGAATTATCCCTGCTCCGGCTGCCACCGTCTCGAAGAACTGGGCTGGGTCGGTGTAACCGGTCCAAACCTGACCGGGGTAGCTTCCCGCACGTCACGCCTGAACGCCACAGGCTACGCGACGATGGAAGAATACATCCGCAGCAGTATTCGCCACCCTTCAGAATATGTCGTGCCAGGTTATAACAACATCATGCCGCCGTTCAACGATGATCCGAGCGAAACCAACTATATGTCCGAAGCAGACTGGAACGCAATTGTCGCCTTCCTGTTGACGCAGACGGGAAGTTAAGAAGAGAGTTAAAAGTTGAAGGTTAAAAGTTAAAAGTAATCAATCAGCAGTCACTTTTAACTTTCGACTTTTAACTTTTAACTGTAATTAGAGGACTTACGATGGCTACAGTAACCGCCCCGTTACCGGGGAGTGTCACCGTTCATGAAGAAAACAGGCTTCGCATCAGTGATTATCTGAAGTGGAGTGTTGATCATAAGATCATCGGCGTGCAGTATGCCGTAACCGCACTCTTTTTCTTCATCATCGGCGGGACACTCGCCATGATGATTCGCTGGGAACTGCTGACGCCCGCGCTGGATGTCGCGGTGGATGGAACGCAGTACAACCAGTTCTTCACCATGCACGGTACGATCATGATCTTCCTGTGGATCATCCCGATGTGGGCGGCGTTCGGCAATTATCTTGTGCCGCTCATGCTCGGCGCGAAGGATATGGCATTCCCGTGGCTGAATGCGTTCGCCTTCTGGCTCATTCCACCCGCGGGCATTTTGATGATCATGGGTTATTTCGCGGGGCAGGCAGAGGCGGGCTGGACGAGTTACCCGCCGCTGAGTACGCTGTTCAGCCCCGGCGACGGGCAAACGATGTGGGCGATTTCCATCCATTTGCTCGGCTTGTCATCAATTCTCGGCGCGTTGAACTTCATCGTCACCATCCGCAACATGCGCCCCGAAGGGATGGGCTATTTCCAGATGCCGCTGTTTGTGTGGTCGATTCTGGCAACCTCAATCATCATCGTCATGGCGACGCCGTTTCTCGCCGGCGGGCTGACCCTGCTCATACTGGATCGCGTGGCAGGCACCGGTTTTTTCAACCCGGCAGAAGGCGGCAATGTCATCATGTGGCAGAACATCTTCTGGTTCTACAGCCACCCTGCCGTGTATATCATGGTGCTACCGGGCTTTGGCGTCCTCTCGGAAATTCTGAGTACCCATGCCCGCAAATCCATCTTCGGCTACCGCGCCATTGCGCTTTCCAGCCTGGCAATCGCCCTGCTCGGCTTCACCGTGTGGGCGCATCACATGTTCACCAGCCTGACGCCCGATCTGCGTATTCCGTTCATGCTCACCTCGATGATTATCGCCGTGCCAACGGGTATCAAAATCTTTAGCTGGCTGGCGACGGTCTGGGGTGGCAAACTACGCCTGACCAGCGCCAACCTGTTCGCGCTCGGTTTCCTTTCGATGTTCGTGATTGGCGGTATCTCCGGCGTAATGCTCGCCGCTGTGCCATTCGACCTGCACGTTCACGACACGTACTTCGTCGTCAGCCACTTCCACTTTGTGCTGTACGGCGGGTCGGTGCTGGCGATTTACGGAGGCATCTATCACTGGTTCCCGAAAGTCACCGGCTACATGCTGAATGAACGGCTGGGCAAAATCCATTTCTGGATCACCTATATCGCCTTCTTCTTCACGTTCTTCCCACAGCATCTCGTGGGCATGCTCGGAATGCCGCGCCGTGTCGCAGTGTATGCGCCGGAATTTCAGCCGATCAATGTCATCATCAGTTTCTCGGCATTTGTGCTGGGGCTTTCGACGTTCATCATCCTGTTCAACATGGTCTGGTCGCTTGTGAGGAAAGAAAAGCAAATCGCCGGTCCAAATCCATGGCGTGCGCTTACGATGGAGTGGGCAACATCATCACCGCCGCCGGAACACAACTTCCATGGTGAGCCCGTTCCGTTCAAGAATCCGTATGGCTACGGCACGGAAGCCGCCTATCATTATCTGGAAGAACAGGAAAAGGAACTCGGACCTTCCTACCCACAGACAATGGAGCCGCATAAGAAACCGTCACTGGTGCAGGCACACGCCGCCAGCGGTGATTAGGCACTTTTCGCAAGCGTTATTGAAGGACGCGCAGACAGGTGTGCGCGTCTCTTACTTACAGGTTGTAGGGGAATGGCACAGCAGATCAGGGATAACGAGCGCCCGCTGACGCGACAGGAAGCGCTGGCGCTCAAAAACAGGCGCACACTCGTCACCGTATTCCAGATGTCATGGATACTTGTGTTCGTGAGCCTGGTCATCGTTAATCTGCAAATTCGCAGCACGATTCAGGACTTACCCGCGCTCACTCCCATTCAGTTCATCCCGCCGCTGCTGGCAACGGCGGCAATCCTCATCAGTGGGTGGACGGCACATCAGGGCGTTAAAGCGATCCGCGCAAATCAGCGCGATACCTTCCTGATCCAGTGGCGCTATACGCTGGTGCTGGGCGGTGCGTTTCTCGCCGTGATGATAGCGATTTTCATCTTCAACCCGTATGTGGGTATTCCGCAATACGGCGCGATCTTCCGCGTGATGATCGGCTACCATGCAGTTCACGCGCTGGTCATCGGCGGCTGGATGATCCAGGTGTTTCGCAACGCGCAGGCGGGGGCGTATTCGCCGCGTGATTACTGGGGCGTTGAGGCTGCCGCGAAATTGTGGTATTTCGTCATTATCGCGTGGATACTGTTCTACGTGGTGCTATTTCTGATTTAACGGCGTGTCTTGGGGAACGGATGGCGCTATAATTGTGCGCTATGCCGTGTGAGGGAGTGATTTTATGGCGCAACCGGGATTAGGCAGAGCAGTTTCCTTCGGGATCCTCGGATTCCTGTTAGGAGCGCTGCTCGTCACTGTCATTCGCGGGCTGCAAGGACTCGATCCGTTATGGGATTCGGGCATTGGCATCGTCTTCGCAATGCTATTCTGTGCATTCGGCTTCGTTGGGGGGATCGGCGCGTTCAACTTCAGGTTAAGCGCTCATGGCGAAGGACCGGAAGTTGAGGCAATTCATCATGAACTGGAAGAAGACGCCAGGAAACCCGATTATCTGCTCTCCAGCACGATCTGGCAGTTGGCGGGCATACTCATCGGTCTGGTGGCGTTAATCGTCTTTTTCGCCCTGCTGCCGGGTGGCTTCGCGCTGAAAACCACCGCCATGCCGGAAGCCTCTACTGCGATGGTTGGCTATGTGGAAATGCAGATTGGCACGTATACGGTTTATGTCAGCCAGCTAGTGCTGTTTTTGATCTTCGTCATCTTCGCGTTCATATCGCTGGCGGTAATCGCATGGGCATTAGCCACTGCATTCTACCGATATGATCGAAACTACAAAATCGCGCAGTTTGAAGCGAAAAATGCAACCGCTGCGCCCGCGCTTGGCTCCGGCGGCGCCGCTGCTGCTGCCCTGCCCGCCCCGCAGGGATCGCTTGTTGTATCGGCTGTCGAAGCGCCGGGTGCGCCCGCTGAACAGCCTGTTGAAGAAATCAGAATTCCGCGCTGGCTTGAAAATCTCATTGTGTACGGGTCGCTGCTGTGGTTTGCGATGTTCCCCGGTGCGGCACTGTTTGGCGTACCGCCGTTCCTGCAAGGCGCGTGGCAGTTGATGTGGAATCTGTTCATCGTCGCCACGTTTGTGTTGTTCGTGATGATTATCCCCGCGCAAAACCGCCCGATTGGGTCGTTCCTGAAAGCAGCGGGGTCCTACCTTGTCATCTATCTGATTTTGTACTTCGGCTTGCCGTGGCTCGCCTTCCAGATCGATCCGGGACTCGATACACCCTGGACGCAACTTCTCGGTATCAGCATGTGGATACTCACGCCCATCCTGGTCATGGTGCTGTGGCGGGATGACCGAAACGTCCGCACGATCATGAAGTTCGCGCTGACGTATATTGTGCTGTTCTGGGTGTTCTATCTGGCGGCGATTGGCTTGATCATCCCACAGGAACCCGCCAGGAGTGTGCTGTCTATCGCCAACGCCATTCTGATTAGCGTGATCATCTGGCGGCTGGACTGGCTGCTCGGTCTGATTGGCATTGGCGCAGGCTTGCTGGCGCAGCTTCTGCGCTGGCTGCCCCGTTTTCTGTTTCAGAGAGGTTAATTCAGCATGGCAGATCTGAGTCTGGATCACAAACTCAGCCCGAAAGAAAAACAGGCGGCACTGCGTATCGAGAATCTCAAGCTGGCGATGTGGCTGTTCCTAGCCTCCGAAGTGGTGCTGTTCTCGGTGCTGATCGCATTTTATATTGTTTTTCGCTTCGATAATCCTGAAATTGTCGCAGAAGTTCATGAACATGCGGGCTTGTTCCTCGTCACTAGCAATACATTCCTGCTGCTGACCAGCAGTTGGACGATGGTGCGTGGGCTGGTCGCCATTCAGCGCAATGATAAGCGTGGGCTGGCGATGTGGATTACCGCTACCGCGATTCTCGGTATTATCTTCGTCTCACTACAGGTGGTCGAATATCGCGCACTGTCAGCGGAAGGCATCACGCTTTACGACAGCGAATTCGGAATGCGCTTCTATGTGCCGACGGCGGTACACGGGCTGCATGTTATCGTCGGCGTCATGTGGGCGTTCTTCGTCGTGCGCGGGGCGCGGCGCGGCAACTACAATGCGAAAAATTATCTCGGCGTCGAGATGTTCGGCTTGTACTGGCATTTTGTTGACGTCGTCTGGATTTTCCTGTTCACGCTCATCTACCTGATTTGAGGATGCAAATGACTGACGAAGCGAACAACAACGTCAAAGTGAATGACGCGCTGACCACCAGCGACGAAGCCAATCCTGAACAGATTGATGCCTCTGAGTCGGTGCGGATGGATCCTTCAATTGTCGAAGGTAACAAAGTCATCGAAAAACTCGAATTCCACCCTGAACCAGTGGAGGAAGAACTGCCGCACGTCGTTCCGCCCTATACCATACTATTTGGACGGCGGATTGAGACCGATGTTTACAATGTGATCTTTGGTATTCTGGCAGGCATCACGCTGGCGGAAGTCGCCATTGCAGCGATATTCGATGCCTCGTTTATCCTGCGAACGCCGCTGCTGGTCGGTCTGTCAATCAGCAAGGCGCTGATGGTCGTAGCGTTCTACATGCACCTGCGCGAGGACAGCCGCGTGTTTGCCGCCGCAATCATCATCCCCGCGTTAATATCACTGGTCTGTACGCTGTTTCTGCTCGGCGTGCCCTATTCGAGTTATACAGTTGCGCCGTAGGTAAGTTCCTCACCCCCAACCCCTCTCCCACGCAAGCGGGGAGAGGGGAGAAATCCAACCTATTTTGAAGCGCCAAAACGCCAAGAGCGTCAACAGATAGCCGCTTTCACGCGCTGCAACAGCGACGGCACCTCGCCAGTATCAGGAATGCCGGCTGTAGGATGTGCTGCCATCCGGACAGATGACGAAACGTGTCTGCACAGGCGGAATAGTCCCATTCGGGCGATTATGAATCTTCCGTAACATCATCAATTCCACATGCTCTAAGAGAACCGTGTACCGTTACAATGAATGAAATAAATGAAGTGGACGTTTTCACGGGAGACCTGTCATGAGCGAGAACAAACATTACCGTAAGGAATGGATCGAAAACGGGCGTATTATCTGTATTCGCTTCAATGACGTAGGCAAAGAAGCCGCCGATTTGTGTTATGCTGACCTGGCGGAGTTGTTTGGACAATGGAATCTGGATCGTCCGCTGCATCTCCTGATGGATGTACGGCTGGGAAACATATTGGTCAGTTCACAGGCTTTGATGCGATCTCGACAGGTCACGCGAATTACAGGCAGCACGCCCGGGCGAACCGCTGTGCTGATTGACAATGCGTTCACCGCGCAGATTGTTTCTGGCTTACTTCGTGCGCTGAGTGGTGAGCGCGAGCGGGCAGTATTCAGTCAGGAGAGTATTGCACGGGCATGGCTGCTGCAAAACAACACGACCACTACGGCTGAGATCAAAAAAGCGCCGCCGCCCGGTTATGAAGGGTAATTCATGCGAAAAGTCATCCTCATCCTCCTGAGCATCGTCGTCAGCGGCGTGTTCCTGTGGCTGGCGCTGCGCGATGTGCCGCTGGAACTGGTCGGCGCGGCGATTCAGCGGGCGAATATCTTCTGGATTATCGTCAGCTTTCTCAGCGTGGGGTTGGCGCTGTTTCTGCGCGGGGTGCGCTGGAAGGCACTCCTGAATGACCGCATGAGCCTGATCCACTGTTTTCATATCTTCAACGTCGCCATGCTGCTCAATC
>Ga0224722_1001181_pt1 | contig 14652 bp, 12 predicted proteins | sample Balambano_FR1_Me_FD_161646 | JGI IMG/M metagenome (GOLD analysis project Ga0224722, IMG submission 161646) | Freshwater sediment microbial communities from Lake Towuti, South Sulawesi, Indonesia - Balambano_FR1_MetaG | ecosystem: Environmental > Aquatic > Freshwater > Lake > Sediment | place... | reverse complement strand
GACTATCACAGGCTGGGCCAGGCCTTCCTCCGCTCTTGAGTTGGTCGTTGCAAACCGAACTCTAGTCGATGGGACCCTGGCCTGCAAATCAGCCTTTAAATCTGCAAAACTACTGTAACGCGTAATTTCGCTACCTGACAGTTTGCGTTGTCAAGTTTTGCCTATAGCTAAGTGACGCGATGAAAGGGCAAAGCAATCGGAAGCCAGTCGGGATGAAGCTGGAACAAAACGCGTAGCGGCTCGGCGAGTTTGAGTAAGCGTTTGAGCAAACGATAGCCAAGTTGAAAGAAACTGCGATCCGTGCGGTCATTGCGGTCAACCAGCCGCTGTTCGGAGGAGTGAAAGACCTGACTACCCACCGAAACGGTCCAGAGAAAGGTGATACAAGCCACCAAGAGTAAGCGACTGAGCCGTTTTGGATCGCGAATGCGGGTTTGCGCCAGATGAAAGCCACGGCCTTTGAAGTCAGCAAAAAGTGGTTCAATCCAGAAGCGCCAGGCGTAGACGAGTAAAGCGGCCTCTTCATTTTGTGTATCGGTGAGGACGTACAAGGGCTCGTCTTCGCCTTTGGCCCAGTAGCCGCGCCTGGAAGGCAACCGCAGCAGTGGGCCGAAGAGATGCTCAGTCGTCCAAAAGACGGAACGCCAACAATAGAGTTCACCCGGTTTGAGCGCCACACTGGCCAGGGTAAACGGCTCCTTGCTGCCTTGATGCAGGTAGACATTGCTTCGTACCCGGACGATAAAGTGCCATCCCCAATCAGTAATCGTGTTCAGGAAGGCAACGGCGCAAAATTCACTGTCGGCCACGAGTACGACTGGTCCCGCTGGCAAGCACGCACGAATCTCGACCAGAAGTTCCTTTTGCAACTGGGGACACGTATGGCCTTTCTTGCCTTTGACCACACGCCAGCCCAACGGCAGCACTTGACCACCATAGGCGACACCCATCACGAGGGCGCGGCAACTGGGGCCATATTGCGTACTATCCATGACGACATAGATGACGCCAGGAGTATAGGTGCGCAGCGTACTGCGGATAAAGGGTTCATACCACGCACGCACATCGATTTTGCTGTTTTTCAACCACCGTCGGATGCGTTGCTCGATGCTCAGTTCCGTAGCCGCCAGCGCAATCACTTCGGCCAGGCTACTCAAGTGCCCATCCGTGCTGTGGAGCAAACTCAGCATCAGCCAGACCAAGTTCCGAAGACGCGTGATGCGTTCTTCTGGTAAAAATTGACGACAGTATTCCAACAGAGTATCATAAGCGGGTAGATTGGCAGCCATCGTTTCCTCCTGAGTATGTTCGAGTCTGGTAACTTTACTATACCCAGTTGATTCGATTCGGCCAATCTACTCCTCTCTCGATTTGACACTACAAACTGTCAGGTAGCGAAACGCGTTATGTCCGTTGACGATCTGCTGGGTTATCTGTTCTCTGAACGGCCTCATCCGCTAGCTGAGCCACTGCGGGATTGGCTCAACCGTTCGGCTCGATTTTGCGCTTTTGTCGAGAGTTACCGTGACAAGATCCGCAAGAAGGTGCGTACGGCCCAGGATGCAGACGGGTTCAGCGACTTGCTGGCCGAGTTGTCGGTGGCCGAGCGTCTGCTGCGCGACCGGCGCTGTGTGGTGGAATATGAAAAGGGCGGCGTTGGCAAAGTGCGCGCCCCCGATCTGACCGTGCTCTTCAAAACCCACACTTCCTTCACCGTCGAGGTTACACGGCTGCGGACGACAACCACACCAGACGAGAGCACCACCCATCCACCGCTCTACAAGCTTACCAACACAGTTTGCGCCAAAGTGGGGCAATTGCCGCCCAGCAGCATCAATCTCCTGGCGTTGGCCCAAGACCCGGAGCGCTACACCGTGGACGATCTCGCCGCAGCCATGCGCCTGTTGCTCGAACGGGCCAACCAACACGATGATCGCTTCTTTCAACAGCGTGGTTTGGAACAGGCCCGGCATTTTCAACGCCAACAGGCCCGTCTCGCCGCCATTTGGCTCTGTGCGCAGCCTGGGTCAACGACGGCGACCCACCCCCGTTGCTGGTTTAACCCCACGACCAAACATCCACTGCCCCTTGAACTGAAAAAACTCCTGCTTACAGTTGGATAAACCGGCGGGTCTGTGCTACGCTACGTGAGTTGCACTCGGGCCGGCAAGGCGGATCATATCTTCCGGCAGCCGCTTTCCGGTGCGCCACAGGCTACGTACGATCAAACTGGGCAAAAGCAAGATGTCGTGGTTTGCGCTGGGGCTATTGGTGCTCGCGGCTTGTTTGCATATGGGCTGGAATCTGCTCATGAAGCAGTCCGGCGAACGGTATATTGTCACATGGTGGGCCTTGTTGGTAGGGGCGGTCGCGTTTCTGCCGCTAGCAGTTGATGCTCGTCATGCATTGTGGCCGGTTGTCCCCTATGCCCTGGCCAGCGCCGTTCTGCAACTGCTCTATTATCTGATCTTGGGCTTTGCCTACCGCCGTGGCGACTTTTCACTGGTCTATCCGATCGCCCGTGGTTCTGCACCCTTGTTCATCGCCTTGTGGTCTGTGCTTTTTTTGCACGAACACGTGCCGTGGCGTGGGCTGGTGGGGTTGCTGGTCATCGTCGTCGGCATTGCGGTGATCGGTGCCGGCGCGTGGTGCAAGGATGCCCAGTGGCAGTGGTCAGTCGGCGGATTGGCCCCGCTGTTGATCGCCCTCTGCATCTCCGGCTATTCGGTGGTGGATGGTGCCGCGGTACAACAGGCACCACCTTTGCCCTACACCGTCCTGGGGTTTGCGTTGAGTGTCTTACTCTTAACGCCGTTTGTGTGGGCCAAATACGGGTGGGCGGCCCTGTTGGCGACGGGGCGTACTCACTGGTGGCAGATCCTGCTGATCGGTCTTTGTACCTATACAGCCTATGGGCTGGTGCTCATGGCCTATGCGTTCGCACCCGTCAGTTATGTGGGGGCTGTGCGGGAGATCAGCATTGTCTTTGCCGCCCTGGCCGGCTGGCTCTGGTTGGGCGAGCCTTTTGGCATCAACAGAACCATCGGGGCGCTTTTTGTCTGTACTGGGATTACGATTTTGACTGTTGCAGGGTAGAGCATGTCAAGGAATTATTCAACCTTTCTTTAAGACGATCTTATGGAACACACAACCGAAATCTTGTTACAATTGTTGATCATGTTGGCCGCTGCGAAAGTGCTGGCCGAGCTGTTTGAGCGTTTGCAGCAGCCAGCCGTGGTCGGGGAAATTTTGGCCGGCGTCCTCATTGGCCCCAGTGTGCTGGGTTGGGTTGAGCCTAATGAGATGATCAGCCTGCTGGCCGAAATTGGCGTGATGTTTCTGCTCTTCAATGTGGGGCTAGAGACCAAACCGGCGGCGCTGTTGCGGGTTGGGGTTCGGGCGACCATTGTTGCAATCTTGGGTGTCATTACTCCGTTTATCTTTGGCTACTGGCTCATGCTGGCCTGGGGTGCGCCGACGATTGAGGCGCTTTTTGTTGCCACGGCGATGGTCGCCACATCCGTCGGCATTACCGTGCGGGTGTTGGGGGCGATGGGCGTGCTTGATACACCCACGGCACGCATCATCCTCGGTGCAGCGGTTATCGATGATGTGCTCGGGCTGATCGTCTTGGCAATCGTCTCTAGCACGGCTGGCGGTACGGTCAATTATACGAGTATCATCTCCACGGCAGTGATCGCTATCGGCTTCACCGTGGTCGTGGCGCTCTATGGCGCACCGCTGATGAGGCGAGTGCTGCCGACCATTCAGCGGCTGCGCATCAAAGAGCCGATGTATATCGTCGGCATCCTGATTGCGTTAGGGTTGGCCGTCGTCGCGGCCGACATTGGTGTTTCAGCCATCATCGGGGCGTTCTTGGCGGGCATGGCGCTGGCCGAAGCAACCGAGCACGACCACGGGATGCACCAACGCACCAATGGCGTGACTGAGTTTCTCGTCCCCTTTTTCCTGGTCAATGTGGGGATGCAGGTCAATTTGGCCGCGCTGACGACACCGGCAACGATCACATTGGCCGTGTTGATCACATTGCTGGCCGTTGCCACCAAGTTTATCGGCTGTGGTGTGGGTGCTTGGGGTCTGGGCTGGCGGCGGATGATGCAGGTGGGCGTCGGCATGGCTCCGCGCGGCGAAGTTGGCATCGTTGTCGCGCAGTTGGGGTTGACGATGGCGGTGATCAGCGATTCACTCTACGGCGTGGTGATCTTTATGGCCGTGGCCACCACGATCATTGCGCCGCCTTTCCTCCGCCCGCTTTTCGCCAACGAAGCAGCAGCCCAGAGCCGGGCGGACATACTTGGTGCTGGGGGCGTTGGCAGACAGAAAGAGCTGTCGCAACTGAGGTAAAACCCAGAGGCACAGGTGATGAATGTTAAACCTATGACCATCGAAAGATTTTCGCTTGACTATACGTGGCGCAGCTTGCGCTATGACGATCTGGCGGCGCTACGGGCGCTGATCCTGCACAACGCCGAGCCGGAAGATAACATCGATACCCTGGCTGATATGCAAAAGCAGTTCGATGATCCGTGGTCGAACCCGGCTACAGATGCGCTGGTCGGCTTGACGATGACGGGTGATTTGATCGCCTACGCCCGCTGCTTCATATCGCCTGAACCAACGCGCGAAGCTGCCGTCAACCTCGATTTTGAAATCCACCCAGCCCATCGGAGTGAACCACTCGAAGATTGGTTACTGGGGTGGATGGCCCAACGCGCACAGGCGCGGGTGCAGACGCTCTCGCCCGCCTTGCCGCGCATGCTCCGCTGTGGCTTGCCCAATACCCGCACCGCCGATGGCACGCTCTTTGCACGGCATGGCTATACCCCCAGCCGCTATTTCTATCGGATGCGCCGGGATCTGCGCGAGCCGCTCCCAATGTGGCCCACGCCAGAGGGAGTAACGTTGCACGCCTATGCCCCCGAATACGATCAGGCAATGTTGGAAGTGTTCAACGCCTCGTTTCGCGATCACTGGGGGCATGAGGCAGTCATCCGCGAAGATTGGGAGAAATTCTTTATCGGCACTGAAAAATTCCGCCCCGATCTCTCGCTGGTGGCCGTGGTGGGCGGTGAGGTGGTTGGCCTATCGTTTAACGAAATCAACCGGGCGAGCAACCAACGCAGTGGACGCAACGAGGGGACGATCACCGAACTGGGGGTTCTCCGTGCCTGGCGCAAACGGGGCATTGCTTCGGCTCTGCTGATCGAAAGTATGCGCCGCTTTCGTGCTGCGGGGTTGGACTACGCAGCGCTGGGTGTTGATACTGCAAACCCAACGGGCGCACTTGGCCTCTATGAAAAATTAGGCTTCCGACAGGTACGCCACTTTACGGTTTACGAAAAAGCTCTGGTATAATTCGTTGTGATTATAAGAAGCGCGGCAATAAAGCGGGTCTGCCGCCCTTCATTCCGTGCCCACCAATCACCCAATCAATCAAAGCCGAATACACTTCACGCGTTGAGACCGTTGAGCCGCCATCGTCCCCGATCCGGTTCTACGCGACCGCGTCTTTTGTCGTTCACAGAACGTAACTATTCGGCTTTGGCAACTTCTTCCGGGAAGAGTTTGCACGTCAACTCTGTTCTCACGTCAACTCTTCCCGGAAGCTCTGGCTGAATTGTTACCACAGAACCCCCGATAGGCGTATAGGGTTTAATAAAGTTTTATGCTAAAACAATTTAATGGAACGTTTTGCTGGGCTACCGGCATCGAAAATACGTTTGTTCCCCAGGCGCGCCCAGGTCTGCGGGCGTTGGACGAGTATGCGCTGACGCAACACTATCAACTGTGGCAGAGTGACTTGGAGCGGGTTGCGGAGACTGGTGTCCAGGCGGTGCGCTGGGGTATTCCCTGGTATCGCGTACAGCCCAGGCCAAACGAGTGGAACTGGCGCTGGGTCGATGAAGTATTGGATTATCTGGTCAACGTCAAAGGTATTATTCCCATCCTTGATCTGATGCACTATGGCACACCGCTCTGGCTGGAGAATAGCTTTCTCAATAGCCGCTATCCTGAAGCCGTGGCGCACTATGCCGGGATGGTCGCCGCCCGGTATCAATCGCTTGTCCACTATTACACCCCGCTAAATGAGCCGGCGGTCAACGCTGAATTTGCGGGTTTGCGTGGGCAATGGCCACCCTATCTGACCGGCGATGATGGCTATGTCAAAATCTTGCTGACGTTGGCGAAGGGCATCGTGCTGACGGTGCAAGCGCTCCAGGCCGAGCAGCCCACGATGCAAACAGTACAAGTCGAAGCACTGCGCCACCACTGGACACAGTTGGTGACTGCGCAGCCTCAAGTGGCAACCCTGAATGCGCAACAATACCTGGCCTTTGATCTGGTCACTGGGCGGGTGAATGAAGAGTACCCGCTCTATCTCTACCTGCGCACGCATGGCGTCAACCCGGCGGATCTGGCCTGGTTTCAAGAGCAGGCCGTGCGGTTTGATTACTTTGGGGCCAACTTCTATCCCTGGTCGTATGGCGAATTGGTGGCGCGCAGGGGCGGAGCCTTCTACCGGTTGCGTCGTCGCACGAGTGGTCATGCGCTGGCTCATGTGCTGCACGAAGTCCAGCGCCGTTATGATCTGCCGATCCTGGTGACGGAGACCTCGTGTCGTGGCACGATTGCCCAGCGCGCGCAGTGGATGGATGAGACAATCCAGGCTGTGGCGCAGGTGCGCGGCGCGGGTGTGCCCGTGGTCGGCTACACCTGGTTCCCTCTGTTCACAATGATCGATTGGGCCTATCGCACCGGGCGGCGACCGCTCAACCACTATCTGCTTCATCTCGGCCTCTATGACTCAGCCTATGATGAGCAAGGCATTCTTCAGCGCCATGCGACACCACTGGTCGCCCGCTATCAACAACACATGGCGACATCGCTGCCCGCCATCCGGCGTGATGCGTCGATTTTGGTGCCGTCGTCAGATCACCTGCTGGTAGCGTAGCATCTAATTTATCTTACGCCGTCAACGGCGGTAAAATGTGACACCGAGCACACAAAGTATTACCTCTCCTGCACCAAGCCAACGACACCAACGGCCTGGGCAATACCCGTGGCACGCCAGAGCCACGGCGGTACACCCAGCCGGTCACGATGACGCAGCGAGCCAGGTGTCCCCAAGACTTTGGCCACCACCGAGAGCAGCAAAAGGCTTGCCAGTGCCAATTGCAGCGTATGCGTTAGCGCTTCTGATTGCGCGCACAAGCTTACCACCTAGCTTCTTGCCCCACTTACGGATATGCAGCCGGATCGGGCAGTGCCGCCTGGGTCGGTGGCCCGCCCAGTAAGACCGTAAATGCCTGTTCATACAAACCCGGTGGATAGCCATCGGGGTCGATATAGGTGTGCAGACTCAACCCGGTGCCCAGCGCGTTGATCACCCAGGTCAGCCGAGGTAGCGGCAGCGGTGGCGTAGACCCACCCGCAGCGATGATGCTCGCCAGATGTTCGCTTAGGCGTTCGTTGAGTACCCGCAGCCGCGTCGCAATCTGTGGGCGCACCCGCTCCTCGCGAATGGCATAGAGCAGAAATTCAATCAACAGCAAGTTCCATGTCCGCGCCTGTTGAATGCTCTCGGCGAAATCGCGTGGCGGTTCCGACGCATCTTGCGGAGGTGTTGTGCCCCAGGTCGCCATTTCGTGGGTAAAATGACGATCCAGCAGGGCCAGAAATAGCTCTTCCTTACTCGCAAAATTTGAGTACACCGCCCCTTTGGAAAACCCCGCCGCTTCGGCTACCTCATCGACCGACGTGGCATGATACCCCCGCTGGCTAAAGACGGCCAATGCTGCGTCTAGCAGACGTTCACGGGTCTGTTGCTGGCGTTCTTCACGCGTCAGTCGTTGTCTCATTGCGTAGTGATTCCTGGAAACCCCTATTGACAACAGCGGTTTTTGATATATACTAATCGGTATTTGAATACCAATTAGTATTATATCATGATTGTTCCACTCTTTCAACTTTTGACCCAGAGGAGAATCTTTGATGGAACCGATGCGCGGCTGGCAGAGACGTTTCTTCACCTTTTGGACAGCGCAAGCCTTTTCGCTCTTTGGCAGTCAACTGGCCCAGTTTGCTCTCGTCTGGTGGCTCACAGAGAGAACCGGATCGGCAACCGTGCTCGCGACTGCGACACTGGTGGCGATGCTGCCGGGGATCGTGCTCGGCCCACTGGCTGGCGTATTCGTGGATCGTTGGAATCGCCAATGGGTGATCGTCGTGGCCGATGCCGTCGGTGCTATTGTGGCTGCCGTGCTGGCGTTGCTCTTTGCGCTGGGCATGATCGAGGTCTGGCATATTTTTGTGGCGATGGGGGTGCGTTCGCTGGCCGGGGCCTTTCACTTCCCTGCCGTTCAATCCTCCACCTCGCTCATGGTGCCAGAGGATCAGTTGCAGCGGGTGGCGGGCTTGAATCAACTGCTCCAGGGCATTATGCAGATCGCATCACCACCGCTAGGTGCGCTTTTGATCACCTTCCTGCCCTTTGAGGGCATCATGGGCATCGATGTGGTGACGGCGCTGATTGCGGTCGGGCTGGTGTTCACCATTGCCATTCCGCAACCGGCGCGCACAGCCACGGCTGCTGCAGCCACACCCTCTTTCTGGCATGAACTGCTGGCAGGACTGCGTTATCTCTGGCAGTGGCCGGGATTGCGCTGGGTGTTGCTCATCTCGGCGTTGCTCAACTTTGTGCTGACCCCGGCTTTTTCGCTCTTGCCGATCTTAGTGACGCAGCATTTTGGTGGCGATGCTCTGCAACTGGCCTGGCTCAACACCGGTCTGGGGGTGGGTGTAGTCGCGGGGAGTGCGCTGTTGAGCGTATGGGGCGGCTTCAAACGGCGTATCCATACCTCGTTGGTCGGGTTAGCGGGTCTCAGCCTGGGTGCGTTGCTGATCGGCGTGGCTCCGGCTCACCTGTTCTGGGTAGCGTTGGCGGGCATCGTAATCTTTGGTTTGACCAATCCGCTGGCCAATGGTCCCTTTTTTGCCATTTTGCAGACCGTCGTCGCCCCAGAGCTGCAAGGGCGCATCTTTACTGTCATCGGCAGTTTTGCGGCGGGAATGGCTCCGCTGGGTCTGCTCATCGCTGGCCCGGTAGCTGACCGGCTAGGGGTACAATTGTGGTACATCGTTGGTGGGGTCGCCTGTCTGCTTATGGCGGGGTTGATGGCGGTGACGCCGGCCATTTTGCAACTGGAAGATCGTCGTGCCGACCCACTGGAGACAACTGCCTCGGCTATCGATTAGCACAGGGCTTCTCAAAAGTCAGATTTTTACCCTAATCGTAGCCTGCGGAGGGAGCACGCCGTCCGCGACTTTTGAGAAGCCCTGCGATTAGCACGCCCCCTGCTTGCCATTGCGCAGGATTTGTGCGTATAATGCACAGTCACATGGCGTCGCAACGCCAGATGGCAACGCAGATAGCGCACCCCTTTGTTGTTGATATATTGAAGCGACGAAAGTAACAGGTACACACGTAGACAGAGCATTACCTGTTTACGTGTGTACCTGTCTACCTATCCACATTCACACCTGGAGGAAAACTGATGAACACGACAATAAAGCCGTTTGCGGCGCTGTTGGTCGGTGTGCTGCTCCTTAGCGGCTGTGCTGTGCCTGTGGCCCCCGTCGGTGGGGGTGCCCCGGCCAGCGCAGAGACCAGTGGTATGATGACCGAAGTCGGTGCAGGCGAGGGCGAAGTCTCGATTGTCGCCTGGGCGGGCTACATCGAACGTGGCGAGACCGATCCCAATTTTGACTGGGTGACGCAATTTGAAGCAGATACGGGCTGCAAAGTCACCGTCAAAACGGCTGCTACCTCTGATGAGATGGTGGCGTTGATGAACGAGGGCAACTTTGACCTGGTAACGGCCTCCGGCGATGCCAGCTTGCGGCTGGTGGCCGGTGGCACGGTGCAGGAGATCAATATCGACCTGGTGCCCAGCTACAGCACCGTCGATGAGCGGCTGCAAACCGCGCCCTGGCACACGGTGGATGGCAAGCACTACGGCGTGCCCTATCAGTGGGGGGCCAATGTGTTGATGTACAACACTGATGTCTTCCCCGAACCCCCGACGAGTTGGAATGTGGTCTTTGAAGAGATGGAACTGCCCGACGGTCAATCCAACAAAGGACGTGTGCAAGCCTACGATGGGCCGATCCATGTCGCTGATGCGGCGCTCTATCTCAAGATGCACAACCCTGAGTTAGGGATCGCAGACCCCTATTCGCTCAACCGGGAACAGTTTGAGGCGGCCCTGGAATTGCTGCGCGGCCAGCGCCAACTGGTGGGCCGCTACTGGCATGATGCCTTTGTGCAGATCGATGATTTCAAAAACGAAGGGGTCGTCGCCACCGGCTCTTGGCCTTTCCAGGTCAATCTGTTGGCCGCCGAAGGTGCGCCGGTCGGCAGTGTGATCCCGCAGGAAGGGGCCACTGGCTGGGCCGACACCACGATGATGCACGTCAACGCGCCGCACCCCAACTGTGCCTACCTGTGGCTTGAATGGTCGCTCAACCCCAAGCTTCAGGGCGATCTGGCGGCCTGGTTTGGTTCCGTACCCGCCGTGCCAGCCGCCTGCGAAGGCAATGAACTGCTTGGCCCCACAGGCTGCCAGACCAACGGTATCGACAACTTTGAGCAGATCTCCTTCTGGCGCACCCCCACCAGCACCTGCGCCGACGGCAGCGACGGCTGTGTCCCCTACCACGAGTGGGTGACGGCGTATATTGGCGTGATTGGGGGGCGGTAATTTTGGATTTTGGATTTTAGATTTGCGTACTCGGCTTCGCAGTCCAAAATCCAAAATGGAGTACCTCTATGGATTATCAACTCTGGATCGACGGCCGCTGGAGCACGGGACAGGGTGGGCAGCTGCCGGTTGAGAACCCGGCCACCGGTACGGTGAGATCTCTCCGCCGAAGCGGTGGGGGATTATCAGATCACAAAGCATGTGATGGTGTCGCACGGTTAGCGAAGTAGAGATTGGGAATCGGCCGACACACCGGGGTCTCTTTGGAACACTCGGTGTGTCCGTTATTAGATGACGTTTCTAGTGTTGAAAAGATACACAACATAGGATACGATTGCTGTTAGGTGGACGAGATTGAGCTGATCCTTGAATGGAGTGCCAACAGAGCCAAACAGAACTTCAAAAAGGCAACAGCTATAGCCAGTAGTTGTGCACTTTTAACAACTGAAAAGCTCAAACAAGAGGAGAAGCTAAAAAGGGCGCCACAGCTGAGGTGAACGGCCAGCATCGAATTGGTGCTAGAGCCAGTCGACAAGCAGTTCAGCCGGGCGCTGGCGCATCAAGGTATGCGCCTCACCGAGGGCAAGGTGGGCTTGGCGTTGTAGTTCGAGCCGGCAAGGTAGCTCATCGCGATCGTGAGCGACCGTGCGCCACACTGGTTGCCCCGTGGCCCGGGTCTGGGGTAGACCGCGGTTGGCTGTCCATCGGCCCGTGATGGCCCAACTGCGCCGCTGGCTCGTTCAGCTACCCGCTGTCGGCCAAGCCATGGGTGTGCGTGTCAGGTGGTGGCTGGAAGGATGCACCAGTTGACAGGGCCAGCTAGACTTTACGTTGGAAGAGCGCCTCTTTGCGTCCACAGACAGCTCGCTGCGGTACAGCTGGGGCGTGAGCGGCAGTTGCCGGCCCAACCGAGCGGAGACGGCTTGAAAGCGGCTGTGCCCGGGCAGCTGCTCTCCCTGGCTGCTCGAGTAATGCCATCCTTGTCCGGCCCTCGTCTTGGCATAGCGCTTCACCTGCGTCGAGTGGTCCAGCACTAAATAACCGGTCACGACGGTTCGGGCTGGCCGACCTGGACGTAGCTGACGCTCGGAGCGTTGCTGGGCCTGCCCTGGTCCACTGCTTCAGCCACCTGTTGATTGCAGCGGCGCTGCCGAGCGCAGGTGAGGGCGGCCACTGACCACGGTGCTTCGCTGAGAAAGCGACTCAACCCGCTGAGCGTCATGGCCCAGGCCACCTGGCGTAGCACACCTGACAACGTTCGGCTGTCATCGCAGTGCAGCAAGCCTACAAGTACGGTCACAAAGTACTTCCACGGCGGTAAGCGAAACACGCGGACTAACGCTGCACTGAACGGGCGCAAACTCGGCTCTTGGACTATCACAGGCTGGGCCAGGCCTTCCTCCGCTCTTGAGTTGGTCGTTGCAAACCGAACTCTAGTCGATGGGACCCTGGCCTGCAAATCAGCCTTTAAATCTGCAAAACTACTGTAGTAGCGTGTGGTGGTGTAAGAGTCTTGAATTCGGTGAGAACACCGTCAACCTCTGCATCTGCTGTTCTTTGATTAGCGAGCGTATCTTGCGCTTTCACCGCCTTTCCCTTAGAGGCCAATAACTCTGCGATTCGTCGCCCTTTGGCGAGAAATGGTCTTGCTGACTCATCAACGCTGCCGGAAGAAGCACCCATAGGTAGCGCCCATGCCTTCTATTATGATACCATCACCGGCTGACCACCCGCCGCGGCGGAGCGGAACATGGCGTCGATCAGCTCCACCGAGCGCGCCGCCACTTCGCCGGGCGAATCGTTGGAGCCGCGCCCCTGGATCAGCTCGACAAAGCGCGCGGGTGGTGTGTCACAGTCATAAGCCCCGGCGTTGGTGGGGATCTTCAAATCGAGCACCCGGCCATCATGCCGCCGCAGTTCGACGCGCTCGCGCTCGACATCGACCAGCAAGACCCCATCGCTGCCAAAGATGCGCAGATCGACCTGAAACTTTGCGCCATCGGGCAGGGTGGCCGCACCGGAGATCGTGCCCAGCGCGCCATCCGTAAAGGTGACATGGGCCGCATTGTAGAGATCCACTGGCGCGTTGGGGTGACTCATCCGGCAGGCTACTTCCTGGGCGCGCAACCCGGTCAGCCAAAAGAGCAGGCCGGACGAATGGGTCACCTGGCCGTGCGCATAGCCACCGCCTTGTTCGGGAGCCTGCCACGTGCGCGGGTCGGGTGCAGCGACCATCGGTGCTTGATCGGAAGGCGGCTCGCCAGCCCCCGCAAAGAGGCTTTTGGTGGGTGAGGCCATGTGGCAGAGGACATATTCCACGCTGCCCACTTCTCCGGCTTGCATCAAGCGTTTGGCCTCTTGGATAAAGGGTTTGTAATGCCAGCCATAGGGCACAAGGATCTGCAATCCTTTGGCCTGCGCCAACTGCACCAACGCCCACGCCTGGCTGGTGTTGAGCGTCATTGGTTTTTCGACCATCACATGACAACCCGCTTCAAGCGCGGCTTTGGCATGTTCGTAGTGAACGTGATGGGGCGAGGTGACAACCACGCCATCTAACCCCTGCGCCAGCAATTCGCGATAATCTTCGGTGGCAAAGGGAAAGCCAAACTTCTCCTTCACCGTCTGCAACATCCCCTGACCCAGGCGGCAGACCCCAGCCAGCTCCACATCCGGGTGTTTTGCCAGCAACGGAATATGGTTCCAGGTGGCCCACCAGCCAGCACCGATGAACCCAATGCGGACTTTTTTAAACATCGTTCCCCCTCTGTAGAGACGCAAAATCTTGCGTCTCTACGCTCGTTGATAGGTCAGCAGACCATCACGTCGCCCAGTCTCCAGCACACCATATTGCACCAGCCGCTCCAGGTGACCGGCGAAGGGATGAACCAGGTAGATGCCCGCCTTTTCCGGCCATTCGCCCAGGCTGCTGTTGAGCGCGTCGATCAGTTCGCGCAGGGTATGTGGCGCACCGTCGGCCAGTGCGCCGAGCAGGGCTGCGTCCACCCGGTCAACATAGACCCGGCTTTCTGCAATAAACTCGGCAATCGCAACGCCGCGGTAGATTGGATAGTGACTGGTCAACATCAGGTGCGGGGCCATGCCCGCAAAGCGGTTCATCGTGGCGACATAGCTATCGACATAACGATAGGTGGGCGGGAAGGCCGCTTTGCCGTTTTTGTAGAGCACGGCGTTGTAGAGCGTGGCATCGCAGATGATCAGCGTCCCGCTGCGTGGGTCGTGGATGGTCAAGTGGCCGCGGCTGTGGCCGGGTGTGTGGAGGATCTCCACTTGCCAGTGCATCCCCAGGCGGATCGTCTCCCCGCCAGTCAGCGCCACATCTATCGGGATATGGCGCGATTGTTCGCGGATATACGCCTTGCTCTGCTCCGTCTCGTCGATGGCGTGGTCGGCGGCGAACTCGCCATAGCGTTCACGAATCAACGTCTCCACATCCTCGATCATGGCCTGATCCAGCCGATGGCAGAGGAAGGTCGCCTGCGGGGCGATCTCTTGCATAGAGGCGTTGCCGGCGGTGTGGTCAAAGTCGGCATGGCTGGTCACTACGTAGCGCACCCCGCTGGCCGGTACGCCGATCTGGTCGAGATAGGGGAGGACGTACTCGTAAGGCATCCGATCCATGCCGGTGTCAAAGAGTAGCGCGGCCTCGTCGCCGACGAGCAGGTGCATGGCGACAAAGCGCTCGCCGAGCGGTGCTTCGATCCGGTGAATCCCCGGCGCGACTTCCATTGGTCTCCTCCTTCGGTGATGATTGTAGATGGACGGCTCGAATTAAGCGTGCGGCGGACGTCGCCGGGCTGGCGGCGGGCGGCGATCAGCAATCCATCCAGCCGTTGGCTCAATTCGGCAT
>Ga0224722_1001180_pt1 | contig 14659 bp, 11 predicted proteins | sample Balambano_FR1_Me_FD_161646 | JGI IMG/M metagenome (GOLD analysis project Ga0224722, IMG submission 161646) | Freshwater sediment microbial communities from Lake Towuti, South Sulawesi, Indonesia - Balambano_FR1_MetaG | ecosystem: Environmental > Aquatic > Freshwater > Lake > Sediment | place... | reverse complement strand
GAATGTATAACATCGGAGAAATGCGCATTCGTCTGCAGTTTTTTAATCAAAACAATCGATCTGTGCTGCAGGCAGAGCCAAACTTTTTTGCCATTTCAGGGATTGTTTCACCGGGCGAAACGGCTGAATCAATCGGTCAAATTGTGTTTCCGCGCAAGCCAGGAATCTATGAAGCGCGATTCTCGATCGTGGCAACAGGAATTGAAAATTTAGAGCGGACGAAACCACCGATTCATACTTTTTCAGTGACGATCGCCCCACGCGATTTAGAATGATTTTTCTCCCTTCATTTCTTCATTTGTGAAGCTCAGTTTTGAAATCAGAATAGCTCGAAATTTCCAGCAAATTGCCATCCGGATCACGAATGTAGATCGATCGAATGAAACCGATTGCCCCAGTTCGATCAGCAATGCCCGCTTCAATAGCAATCTGATGCTGCTGAAGATGATGCAAAACATCCGCTAAAGGGGTTGTGGTAATCAAACACAAATCAGCGGAGCCGCAAACTGGATGAGCAGCTTTGGGGTCAAATTCTTTGCCTGCCTCATGCAAATTAATTTTTTGCTGACCAAACCGCAGCGCTTTTCGTCCTTCGCCAAAAATAATCAGCTCCATTCCCAGAACGGCAGTATAAAACTCGCAGGTTTTCTCAATATCTCGCACGGTTAACACCAGATGGTCGAGGCGATCGATCTGAATCATCGCGTTTCCCTCGATAGAAGACTGCCAATCATTCTGACGCTACACTGCTCTTGGAAACTGGTTTCAGAAATTGGTTTCAGGCATTTAGCGGCATTCAGCAAAAATAGGACTTGACTGATTCATGACGGAATCCATTGAACAGCGATCGTCACAGCTTCAGCAATTTGTTGTGACCGCAGCGCAAATGAGCCAGATCGAGTCGCGGGTGTTTGCAGCAGGAATGCCCGTTGCGGCGCTAATGGAAAAGGTGGCGGGGCTGATCACGCAGCGGTTGATCGACCTGTATCCCCGCGACCTGTATCCCCGCGATCGCTTTCCCCAGGTTGGGGTTCTGGTCGGACCCGGACACAACGGCGGCGATGCGCTGGTTGTGGCGCGAGAACTGCATTTGCGAGGCTATCGGGTCATTTGCTATCAGCCGTTTGACAAGCTCAAGGAACTGACCGACTGCCATGCCCGCTACGCAGCCAGCTTAGGCATCCCTAAAACCGCTCAAATTTCCGACCTGAAAGACTGCGACTTGATCGTGGACGGGCTGTTTGGCTTTGGCTTAACTCGATCGATCGACGGGGAACTCGCCGCTGCGATTGAGCAAATCAATCAGAGAAACCAGAGCAATCAGGCGATCGTCAGCATTGACCTGCCTTCAGGGTTGCATACTGACACCGGAGCGGCACTCGGAACCGCCATTTCCGCCGATCGCACCTTTTGTCTGGGGCTGTGGAAGTGGGCGTTTCTTCAGGATGCTGCCCTCGCCTACACCGGAACTGCCGAGCTAATCGACTTTGGGCTGCCCCTTGCCGATATTCACGCGATTCTGGGAGAGGTTCCCACCCTGCAGCGCATCACACCTGCGATCGCCCTGGCTGCCCTGCCCCTGCCTCGCCCTGCCTCGACCCACAAATACAAACAGGGGCACTTGCTGCTGATTGCCGGGTCGCGTCGCTTTTCGGGGGCTGCGCTGCTTGCAGGACTGTCCGCCAGAGCCAGCGGAGTGGGGATGCTGTCGATCGCCGTTCCCGAATCGCTCAAGCCCATTCTGGTTGCCCAACTGCCAGACGCACTGATCATTGGCTGCCCAGAAGATGAAACAGGCGCGATCGCCCATCTACCGGAGGAGATTGATTTAACCCAGTACCAGACGATCGCCTGCGGACCCGGACTCACCCCCGAAGCCCGCTCGGTCGTGGCTCAGGTGCTCGCTCAAGAAATCCCCCTGTTGCTGGACGCAGACGGACTGAATATTTTGTCTAGCCTGGGCACCAGGGCAGCACTGCAAAAGCGATCGGCTTCAACCGTTCTCACGCCGCACTGGGGCGAATTTAAACGGCTCTTCCCGGAAATTGCCGCAGCCCATGTCAAAGATTCGATCGCGGCAGTTCAGGCGGCAGCAGCAAGCGGGGCAGTGATTTTGCTTAAAGGGGCACGCACGGCGATCGCGAATCCAGCAGGTCAGGTCTGGCTCAACCCCGACAGCACTCCGGCTCTGGCACGGGGCGGCAGTGGCGATGTGCTGACTGGGCTAATGGGCGGTTTGCTGGCGCAGGGCAAAATGCGAGGTACGGCAACTGAGGTAGTTGCGGCGAGCGCAGCCTGGTGGCACGCCCAGGCAGGGATCTGGGCAGCCCAAGAGCGGACGGAACTGGGCGTTGATCCGGTGACGCTGGGGCAGGCGTTGCTGCCTGTATTGCGGCAATTCTGGAAAAGTTGAGAAGGATTTCAAAAAACTTTTGTCTTAGGTTTTGTTTGATTAAGCGATTTCAATTTCCCGTAACTTTAGTAACAGGAACTGGGATAACTTCTTGCCCCGGCAGCGATCAGGCAGGACTCTGGTAAGATGGGCGTGAAACAATGCAACTTAAGCAATCGTATGCTGCCTACCCTATCTCCAGAAGTCGCGAGATACAAGCAAGAAGTTAAGCTCGGACGAGTTTTATTAGTTGAAGACGAAGAGCTAATTCGAGAAATGATCGCTCTGGCACTGACGGAAGAAGGTTACGAAGTGACGACTGTAGAAGATGGTCGCAAGGGTCTCGATCTGATCGGTCGTCCTGGAGAACTGGCGCAGCTTGAAGCCCTACCGTTTGATCTGATTATTCTCGATCTGATGCTGCCCTATGTTAATGGGCTAGATCTCTGCCGTCTACTGCGCCATGAAGGAAGCAGTGTACCGATTCTGATGCTGAGTGCAAAGGGCAGCGAAACCGATCGCGTCGTTGGCTTAGAGGTTGGCGCAGACGATTATCTGACCAAACCCTTTGGGATGCGGGAACTGATCGCCCGCTGTCGGGCACTGCTGCGCCGTCATCATCACATCCAGCACAAGTCTCAAGAGTCGGTGTTGCGCTTCCACGAGATCGTGCTTTATTCCCAGGAATGTCGCGTCACGGTTCGCGGAGAAGAAATTAATCTTTCGCCGAAAGAGTTTCGGATTCTGGAACTGTTTATGTCGAATCCCCGGCGGGTCTGGTCACGCGAGCAGCTGATCGAGCGCATCTGGGGTCCAGACTTTATGGGAGACAGCAAAACAGTCGATGTGCATATTCGCTGGCTGCGCGAAAAACTGGAGCTTGATCCGAGCCGCCCGGAATATCTGCTGACCGTCAGAGGTTTTGGCTATCGCTTTGGCTGATACGTCCGATCGTCGCCACTTTGCCGCATCCCCGAATCCGAATCTACCGGCGCAAGAATTTATTTCAAGCAATTCCCTGACCCGTTGCCGCGATCTGCAGGTACGCTGAGAGAATGCGATCGCAAATTCGGTCGCAAATTCGATTGTTTAATACAGCCTTTTCCAGGCTAATGAAGTCCAAAAAATGGGGTGCAGGGGTTATGTCCCTGCGTGGGGGCAAAGTCCCCACACCCCCTGTCCCTCACCAGAGTGAAAAAAGCGACATTCAATCGTTAATCGCTGGTTTCTGGTAATTTTCTGGCAGCTTTTCTTCTGGCAACCTTTCCTCTGGCAACCCTTGATGAACTGGCAGTAACTTGAGCCGTGGCGGTTCTGTATTTCTGGATCGGATTACTCATCGGACTCATGCTTCTGGTCTGGCAGCAGTCGCGCTCGAATGCGAGGCTGAAGAGACTGCTGCGCGAATTTGGAGCACCAGATCAGGATGTTAATTTTTCAGCAGTCACCCAGCTTTCTCGCGCCCTGGCCCATCAGCAGCGGCAGCTTGAGCAGCTTCAGGAAGACGTGCAAACCTATGAGCAGGTGCTGCAAATCGCGCCCGTGGGCTATCTGCAAGTGGATGACGAAAATCGGCTGCTCTGGTGTAATGCTCAGGCAAGAAGTCTGTTAGGAATCAGCGGCGATCATCCGTCTGCCAAGCCGCGTTTGCTGCTAGAGCTAGTGCGCTCCTATGAACTGGATGATTTGATCGAGCAGACCCGCACCGCCGGAAAACCCTGCCAGAGCCACTGGACGTTTTACCCGGTGAGTGCTGATCCATCGCGCCTGTCAGAGCAGCAAGCCTATGCAGTTCGGGGCTATGGAATTCCGATAACTGATAATCAGGTCGCAATCTTCCTCGAAAACCGCCAGGAGGCGATGACCCTGCTGCAGCAGCGCGATCGCTGGGCATCTGATCTGGCACATGAGTTTAAAACGCCTCTGACTTCGATTCGGCTGGTGGCTGAAACGCTGCAGCTTCGCCTGGAGCCAGCCCTGCGCGTCTGGATCGATCGCCTGATTAACGAAACGGTGCGTCTCAGCAATCTGGTGCAAGATTTGCTCGATCTCAATCGCATGGAGCGCTGCTCGTTTGAAACCCTTCAGCTTCAGACGGTCAATCTGGTAGGTTTGCTGCACTCAGTCTGGGAAATGCTGGAGCCGCTCTCCCGCGAAAAGCACCTGCACCTGGATTATCAGGGCCCGGATAACCTGTTGATGCAGATCGACCCGGCAAGAATTCATCGTCTGCTGATGAACCTGCTCGACAACAGTATTAAGTACAGTCCGATCGACTCAACGATTCAGGTGCGGGTTGCGCTAGAGTCTGCTTCAGACAGACCCGTGCCAGAAAGGACAACGGCTCAAGAGGCGATCGTGCGAATCGACGTGATCGATGCAGGGCTAGGATTTCCAGAAAAAGCCTTGCCTCATGTCTTTGAGCGATTTTATCGGGCGGATCCGGCTCGCGCTCGCTATCTAGAAACGGACGCTCCTGATGAAGCGATAGAACGCCATAATCCATTTGACTGGTACGCGCAGGGTGGCAGTGGGCTAGGCTTGGCGATCGTGCGGCAAATTGTTGAGGCGCATCGTGGCTCGGTGAGTGCTCGCAATCATCCTGAAACAGGAGGTGCATGGCTTCAGGTCAGGCTGCCGCTGCTGTTTACCCATCGGACGATCTCGACTTCGGGAAACAGCGAAGCCACAGACAGTAAGCTGGCGATCCCCGGCTCCCAGTCTGAGTCTTCACCGGGCTAGCTGGATTAGATTGATAATTAAATTATCAGAGCAAGCATTTAGCTCCTTGGATTGAGCACTCAGACCCAATTAATTTGAAGCTGCATAAAATTGTAGGATGCGTTAGCGTCAGCGTAACGCAGGGTGACTGAGGGCTTGAGGTGCGTTACGCTGCACTAGCACACCCTGCATCCATGCCGCTTCTCAGGAAGCTGGTATCAATCGATCGAATCAAAAATCGAATCAAAAATCGAATCAAAGAACTGAATCAAAAAGCAGAATGGCTGAACGTGTGCAAAAGATATTGTCCCAGCGGGGAATTGCTTCTCGACGACAGGCTGAGCAGATGATTCTGGATGGGCGCGTGCGGCTCAATGGTGCAGTGATTCGTCTGGGTCAGGTGGCTGATCCAGAGCGCGATCGCATTGAGGTTGACGGTCAGCCGATCTCGCGAAAGCGTCCTCCAAAGCAATATCTGCTGCTCAACAAGCCCGCCGGAGTGGTTTCCACCCGCCACGATCCAGAAGGACGCCCAACGGTTCTCGACTTTCTGCCGCCTGAATTGCGCGATGCAGGCGTTCACCCGGTCGGACGGCTGGATGCAGCTTCAACCGGGGCACTGCTGCTCACTAACGATGGAGAAATGACGCTGAGGCTGACCCACCCCCGACACACGATCGCCAAACTCTACCGGGTCTGGGTGAAAGGGCATCCGTCTACGGCAATGCTGACTCGCTGGCGACAGGGCGTGATGCTGGAAGGGCAAAAAACGCTGCCTGCCCAGGTGCAAATAATGCAAACGAAGCCTGACCGGACGCTGCTCCAGGTTGAACTGCGAGAAGGACGCAATCGCCAGATTCGCAAAGTGGCAGAACTGCTGGGACATCCGGTCATTCGGCTGCGGCGGGTCGCCATTGGCGCAGTTCATCTGGGACAATTACCGGAAGGGCAGTATCGATCGCTGAGCGATGATGAAATTGAAACGCTAAAAGCACAGATCAAAACACAAACAAACGTATCAGTACCAGATCAGTAACAGAACTGGCAACGAAAAACAGCGATCGATCGCAGCTTCCCAAACGAAGTAACCGACAATCTGGGGAGCAGCACGGGCAAAATGAGCAGAATGGTGATGTGGAGAGGGCGAGGTAAGCGATGACAAGAGAATCCCAGCGACAGCAAGAGCAGCTCGAACGGCTGATGCAAATTGGCGGCTATTTGCGTGAAGTGCGTGAAGACCAGGGCTGGACGCTCGAAGAAGTTGCAGGGCGGACTCTCATTCCGTCTCGTTTGCTGCGGGCGCTCGAAGAAGGCAAAATTCAGCAGCTTCCTGAGCCAGTCTACATTCAGGGATTTATTCGCCGCTACGCAGAAGTTTTGGGATTAGACAGTACCGCGATCGCTGAAGCCTTTCCTGCAACCAGCAGCATCAAGCAGGCAACGCCCTCCTGGAGCATTTCTCCGGCACAGCTTCGTCCTGTACATCTTTATGTTGCTTACATCACGCTGATTGTGGCGTCGGTAAGCTGGCTCTCGCACCTGATGAGCCGCTCTGCACCGCCCACAGTCCCGCAGATCAATTCATCCCTTCCCGCCCCGGCTAGCTCAGCCAATCCGCGTCCTGCTGCCAGCCCTGCTGCATCCCGAAGCCCGGCATCCCCTGATGCCAGTCCAAATCCAGCCGATCAAAAGCCAATTCAGGTTGATATCAAGCTGAAAGCACAGTCCTGGCTGGAAGTGGAGGCAGACGGCAAAGTGACGCTTGCCGAAGTTTTGCCTGAGGGCACAGAGCGAACGCTGACGGCAAACTCCCAGCTCCGAATCCGATCGGGGAATGCAGGAGGCGTAATGCTTGCCCACAATGGCGGCGAAGCGGAGCAAATGGGCGAACCGGGAGCGGTTGAGGAAAAAGTTTTCTCGGCGTCTTCCGAGAATCAGCCTGATGTTAATCAGTCCAGTATCGCCGAGTCCAACGCCAACTAGCTGACGGCTCCAGTGGTTCCAGGAAGATAAACCAGAGAATTTGGGCGATCGTCAGGAAAATTTGATAGAGCACCAAAGGAAGCCCGATCGACCTCCTAGAATAGCAGTATTGTCATCAAAATCTGTACGTTTGAAGCCGATCGTATTACAATCAACTACAGTTGTAGTATAGTTAATGCAGTAGACTTTTTGATGTCTCGCTCTCTTTACTTTTTTCCCTCGTTTACAACAAAACCTGAACTATGAATACTCCGTCCAACCCTGAGCGCATTATTATCTTCGACACAACGCTTCGTGATGGTGAGCAGTCTCCCGGCGCAACTCTGAACGTTGATGAAAAGCTAACGATCGCGAAGCAGCTTGCGCGACTGGGTGTGGACGTGATTGAGGCAGGGTTTCCCTTTGCCAGTCCGGGTGACTTTGAGGCGGTCAGCAAAATTGCGCAGCAGGTCGGCACGGAAGACGGTCCCACAATTTGCGGCTTAGCGCGAGCCACCAAGCAGGATATCGAAACCGCAGCAAGGGCTTTGAAAGCAGCCGCCAAGCCCCGGATTCATACGTTCATCGCTACCTCGGATATTCATCTGCAGTACAAGCTGAAGAAAACGCGCCAGGAAGTGCTAGAAATTGCACCGGAAATGGTGGCGTATGCCAAGAGCTTCGTGAACGATGTCGAGTTTTCCCCCGAAGATGCCGGACGCTCTGACCCTGAATTTCTTTATGAGGTGCTGGAACGGGCGATCGCTGCAGGCGCAACCACGATTAATATCCCCGACACGGTTGGCTACACCACTCCGGAAGAGTTTGGCGCAATCATTCGCGGCATCAAAGAAAACGTCCGCAATATCGATCAGGCAATTATCTCCGTCCACGGTCACAACGACCTCGGCTTGGCGGTGGCAAACTTTCTGGAAGCCGTCAAGAACGGGGCGCGTCAGTTGGAATGCACAATCAACGGCATCGGCGAACGGGCAGGCAACGCCGCGCTGGAAGAACTGGTGATGGCACTCCACGTCCGCAGACAGTATTTCAACCCTTTCCTGGGCAGACCCGCAGAGTCAGAAGCACTGCTCACCCACATCGACACGCGCCAGATCTACAAAACTTCGCGCCTTGTCTCAAACCTCACCGGAATGCTGGTGCAGCCTAACAAGGCGATCGTTGGGGCAAATGCCTTTGCGCACGAGTCGGGCATCCACCAGGACGGCGTGCTGAAGCACAAGCTGACCTACGAAATCATGGACGCGCAGTCGATCGGCTTGACCGACAACCAGATCGTGCTGGGCAAACACTCTGGACGCAATGCCTTCCGCACTCGCCTGAAGGAACTGGGCTTCGACCTCTCGGATCAGGAACTCAACCGGGCTTTCCTTCGCTTTAAGGAGCTGGCAGACAAGAAGAAAGACATCACCGATTGGGATCTGGAGGCGATCGTCAACGACGAAACTCAGCAAGCTCCCGAACTGTTTAAGCTGGAGCATGTTCAGGTGTCCTGCGGCGATCATGCCCGCCCCACCGCAACTGTAATTCTTCGCACGCCAGACGGTCAGGAACTCATGGATGCGGCGATCGGCACAGGTCCAGTCGATGCGATCTACAAGGCAATCAACCGTGTTGTCAATGTGCCCAATCAGCTCATCGAATACTCGGTGCAGTCTGTTACTGCGGGAATTGATGCGATCGGGGAAGTCACGATTCGCCTGAAGTATGACGAGCGGATTTACTCTGGTCACGCGGCAAACACTGACATCATTGTGGCTTCGGCTCATGCCTATGTGAATGCCCTGAATCGGCTCTATGGCAGTCTGCAAGGCGTGAAATCGCTGCACCCTCAGCATGGCGAAGTGCAGGCAGTTAGCTAGTTTGGTTCGCTAATATGACCGATTCGATCGCCCATCTCGGCGCAAATCTTGTGGTATAACAGCTTGACGGGTGGGTTACGGCTCACCCTTTTTCCGTTCAGGCAGTGTGCGAGAACCAAGGTCGGCAAGCAAATTGGGCAAGCAAATTGAGCAAGCAAATCGAGCAAGCAAAGCATGGGCAAGCAAATTCCTCTTTCCGGTAAACCTGAAGCCTCCGTCTCTTCCTGGCAAAACCTGGAACGATTCGCGCAAAGCTCCTTAACGAGGACGATCGCCACTTACCTGCTGCTGGGAGTCATTGCCGTGGTGATGCTGCTGCCCCTGATCTGGCTGGTCAGCACTGCCTTCAAATCGCCCAGTGAAGATATTTTCCAGTTTCCGCCGCAGTTTTTGCCTGCTCAGCCGACGATCGCCAACTTTATTGAGGTGTGGCAAACCAACCCGTTTGGACGCTACCTGTTTAACAGTACGCTGGTTGCCCTGCTAACGGTCGGGCTGAATCTGCTGTTTTGCTCACTGGCGGCATACCCTCTGGCACGGCTCGACTTTCGGGGACGCAATGCGCTGTTTACGCTGATTGTCTCCACGATTCTGATTCCGTTTCAGATTGTGATGATTCCGCTCTACATTCTCACGGTGCAGCTCGGCTTGCGGAATAGCTATCTGGGGCTGATCTTTCCGGCGATCGCCTCTGCGTTTGGTATCTTCCTGCTGCGGCAGGCGTTTCAGGGCGTTCCTAAAGAACTCGAAGAAGCGGCACGGATGGACGGCTGTTCGGAATTGGGAATCTGGTGGTTTGTGATGCTGCCCTCGATTCGTCCGGCACTGGTGACGCTGGCAATTTTTGTGTTCATCGGCGCGTGGAGCGACTTTCTGTGGCCCCTGATCATCCTGGATCAGCCAGAATACTACACGCTCCCCCTCGGAGTCGCCAAGCTAGCAGGCGCATTTTCGCTGGACTGGCGCTTGATCGCGGCTGGCTCGGTCATTTCGATCGCCCCCATTCTGCTGTTCTTCCTGGTGATGCAGCGATACATCGTCCCCACCGAAACGGGGAGTGGGGTGAAAGGCTAGAAAGCGACAGATTATCGCTTTTTTCACTCTAGTCAGGTACAGGGGTGTGGGGGCTTTTCCCCCACGCAGGGGCTATGCCCCTGCACCCTATTTTTTGGACTTCATTAGCCTGGAAAAGGCTGTAAGCCAGATTAAGAGACAAAATTAAGCAGAAAAGACTACACCTTTGCCGGAGGTGTGATTCCGCGCTGCACCAGTCCCGCTTCTAGCTCTCTCAGAAATTCAAAATCTTCCGGCAGCAGTCCGCCCTGCTGGGGCTGGGAATCCAGAAAAGCAAACGCCTGACGAAAATCTTGCGGGGTGGCAGCGATCGGCGCATCAAAATGACAGGGAATAATCTGCTGAAAATCCCACTGAGCAATTTGCTCTGCCCAGGCAAGGGTTTCTTGCGGCGCACGGTTCAGAATCAGCGTTTGCAGAATCGGCGCGACAAATAAGCGTCCTTCTCCCCGGAGCGCCTCAAACGATTGCTTCCAGTCTGGCTTCCAGGCAAACGGAAACAGCCCAAATAAAGCTTTGCGCGATCGATCCTCTGCCTGCTGCGCTTCTCGCCATGCCCGACCCAGTGGAACCGTTTCCATTGCGCTCGGACGGAAATAAAAGGCAAATAAGCAAATGCGCTGCCAGCCTTTTCGCCTGGTGGTTTCGCTGTCAATCACGCGATCGAACCCGTTATCTCTGGCATGAAACAGCAGCGGATAGGGGTCAAGCTGCACCACGTCTGGCGGCTCGTTGGGAATCGACAGCACCGAATCGGCAACCAAAAGCGTGCATGATGCCCGATGAAAAAGTGCCACTTCGCCAAACGATCGCCCCTTGAGCGGCACATGCAGCAGCGCATAGGCAAACTCATCTGCAAAGGGAACGTCTGCCGGATTTGCCGATAGAATGTGCGTCCTTCGGGGAGGAAACCCCAGCCAGCTCAAAGGCAGGTTCACCGGAAAGCTCCACTGGTTTGGCGCGACGTAAACCTGAGCATCGGGAAAATGACGGGCAAATGGGCCCACAAACACCTTGTGTTCCAAGCCGGAAACAGTAGGCAGAATGATGTATTTCACTGCCCCGTGCTGAGACTCCAGCTCCCTCACCAGCCGAATACACTCTTTTGTGGGCGCGACCGGAGCATAAACCAGCAACCCGCCCGCCACCAACCGCACGATCGTCATCCGAATCGGAACCGCGACGTAAATAATTCCCTGAATCTGATCGAATGTCCAGATCGTGTCTTTCACAACCTCTTTGCGAAGGGTGCGCCGCCGACTGTAGGGATAGAGCGGCACAGTCCACCAAAACCGCCAGACCCAATCAGCAGGATCGGCGGGAGCATCTGAAGGAGAATGATTTGACTGCTGCACAACTTGCGACATAAGCTCTTGCGTCTGCACCAACAAAACATTGCGATCGCCTGAGTCAACTCCTGAAATGGCGACCCCAAAAATAGATTCAACTGTGATCCAGTTTAAATACTTGCGAGACAAGTAAAGCGAACAATACCAATAACCTGCCTCCTGAGTCGTTTTTTGTAGCAGACCGCTGTAGTTTCAGTTTGTAGTCTCAGTTGCTCTAGCCCTGGCTAGAGGCGATCGCCGCAGGCGCAATTCTGGCAATGATTTCAGACACGATGATCCCAGAAGCCTTTGAGGTTGCAGATAGCTCTATTGGAATCACCACAGCGGCAGGTTTTTGGCTGCTTTTGCTCTCAGCAAGCCAGGGAGTTAATTCTGCACTCAATTTCGGCTACAGGTCGCCTCGCCAGAGCCGAACAATGCACAGGAAAGCTGAGTTGTTTTGCTGAGTCCTTTTAGCGGATCATCGCAAACATTTTCGATTTTTTTAACCTCCTTGAACAAGGAAATCCAGCTACACTACTGAATCGATATGGATTCACGAATCTTCAATCTAAAGAATAGATTTCTCTTAGATTTGTCTGTTTTGCTAGTTGATCGAACAAGCTAGAACCTAATCGATCGCTCAGATCGACAATTCGGGATCAGGTGAGCAGTTTATTCCCAATCATTTGTCCTTCTCTTATTCGATTTTCTAGACTCACAAATCTGCATTCCTTTTGATTTCGGAGAAAACGAAATGACGCTTACAAAACGCTGTATCGCTGAGTTTATGGGCACTTTCTGGCTCGTGTTTGGGGGCTGCGGCAGTGCCGTTTTCGCTGCGACCTTTACTGGAGCTGATCTCGGCAACAATGTTCAGTTTCCCCTCGGAATTGGCTTTGCTGGTGTTTCCTTAGCTTTTGGCTTAACCGTGCTGACGATGGCATATGCGATCGGGCATATCTCCGGCTGTCACCTCAACCCGGCAGTGTCTTTCGGCTTGTGGGCAGGGAAGCGATTCCCCAGCTCCGAACTGCTGCCCTACATCGTTGCTCAGGTACTGGGTGCAATTCTTGCCGGAGGCTTAATCTACCTGATTGCCAGCGGCGCTCCAGGCTTTGCTCTTACAGGTTCCAACCCGCTTGCAACCAACGGCTACGGCGCGCATTCTCCTGGCGGCTACAGCTTGCTCTCTTGTCTGATTATTGAAGTGCTGCTGACCTTCATTTTCCTGATGGTGATTCTCGGCGTTACCGATGAGCGTGCTCCTCAGGGTTTTGCTCCGCTCGCGATCGGCTTGTGTCTGACCCTGATTCACCTGATCAGCATCCCGGTAACGAATACTTCTGTGAATCCTGCACGCAGCACGGGTGTTGCTCTGTTTGCAGGTGCAGAGCTATTTGGTCAAGTTTGGCTGTTCTGGCTCGCGCCGATTGTGGGTGCGCTTGTGGCGGGTTGGGTGTACACTGCCATCTTCAGCGCACCGCGTCTGGAGGAAGCAACCCGTTTGCGGGAAACGGTTTAATTTTTAATTATTTAATTGATGGCGTTTTTAGCAGTTACCTGAATACTCCTCATCTCCTCATCCTCTCATCACAGAGCTGCCGCAGGATGGGGATTTTTTTGTTTTTGTGTTGCTTGATTTTGTATTGCTCTGAACAAATGCAGCCCCATAATAAGCCCAGCAGGAATAAGCCTGGCAGGACGCGGGAAAGCCACGTGAGTTTCGATCGCCTCCCTCTCCCAAACAAAAAATCCAGCCCTCTGAGAGAACTCGATGAACCGTAAAGCAACCTAATCTCGAAATGAGCCAACTACTGAAGCAAAAGCAAACAGGCGATCGCCAGCACTGCACCTGCAAGATAAAACCGCCCAACAACCTGTGTCTCTGTCCAGCCGGATAGCTCAAAGTGATGGTGCAGCGGAGACATTTTCAGCAGTCGCTTGCCAATGCCGTTTTCGTCTTTGGTTGCCTTGTAGTAGGAAACTTGCGCGATCACCGAAAGCGTTTCTGCAAAAAACACACCGCTAAGCAAGAACAGCCCAAAGAGCGATTGCGTCAGGATTGCTACGGCTGCCAGTGCGCCACCCAGAGCCAGCGATCCCGTATCGCCCATGAAGACTCGTGCAGGATGATGGTTATGTACCAGGAAGCCAAGACAACCGCCGCTCAGACATGCACAGAAGGTTGCCAGTTCCGGAGAGTTTGGCGCAATCAGAGCTGCCAGCCCCAGAAGGGCGATCGATCCGGTGCCGCCTGCCAACCCATCCAAACCATCGGTCAAATTCGTCGCGTTGCTCTCTGCGACCAGCACAAACCAGGCAAGCGGAAAGAACAGCAGCCCCAGCGGTAGGGTCAAACCTAGCGGTAACACCAGAGTCGTAATCGTTGCAGGCTGCATCAGAGCTGCCCACAAGCAAAACAGCCCGCCAAAGCCAACTTGCAGCGCCAGCTTCATGCGGGGAGAAATGCCCTTATTTGATTTCTTGCTGAGGATCTGCCAGTCGTCATACCAGCCGATCGCCGCATAGGCAAGCGTCAGAGCAGAAACCGCCAGAACAGTTGGCTGAAAGCCTGTCCAAAGGAGTGCCAGGAGCACCGCCGCCGGAACAAAAAACAGCCCCCCCATCGTAGGCGTACCCGCTTTTTTGAGATGCGCCTGCGGACCTTCTTGACGAATGACCTGACCCGCTTTCAGGGCACGCAGCAAAGGAACGACCCAATATCCCAAAAAACCAGCCACCAGCATCGAAACGACGAGCGGCAGAATCAGGCTGTCCTTTGCAAAAAACGATCGCCCTGCAACGCCATCCAGGATCAGTGCCGCAGCGCCCAGCCCTGAACAGAGTGTCAAAAAAGTTCGATAGCCTCCAAGACCCAGCGGTCTATCAGGAATTAATTTCGCGTCCACAGTTTAAGTCACTCCACACCACACACTACAGCAGCGTTTTGCCTCTTTTCGGAAACAGAATCCAAAAACTTTGCCGCTGCAAAGCCCAGCCTGCATCCGTACCACACTTCCTGACGCTGCTCCGGAATTCAAGATACGCCGTATCTCTGCATCCTTTTACCGAAAACACACCTGAAAGACACGACTCATGGTTGAAAAGATAAAAAACTTTATCTTTCTCCTGTGAAGACTATATGAAGATCAGTCGTCAAGGTCAAGCACATCGTCATCGTCATCATCGAGATCAAAGGAATTGTCTTCGCCTGCCATAAGCGCGTTGATTTCTTCCTCATCGTCGCGGTAGTCGTAGTCCGTCCCATCACGAGACAGCAGCCGACCTGTGCTTTC
>Ga0224722_1001179_pt1 | contig 14663 bp, 13 predicted proteins | sample Balambano_FR1_Me_FD_161646 | JGI IMG/M metagenome (GOLD analysis project Ga0224722, IMG submission 161646) | Freshwater sediment microbial communities from Lake Towuti, South Sulawesi, Indonesia - Balambano_FR1_MetaG | ecosystem: Environmental > Aquatic > Freshwater > Lake > Sediment | place... | reverse complement strand
ATCCTACCCCAAGCAGCAAGATCATCGCGAACACTCCGATGTAGAACAACGAGTTGTTCGATGCCGACTCGAGTAACGTCTCCTGTGCCACCGTCTCCGCATCGAGGTTCGGGTTGTCCGGAACGAGGAACCGGTTCACGCGATCGTTCGGGTCAAGCACGATGCCATCAAACCAGCTCCCAATCCACAGAAAGAACGGAGTGATCCAAGCGACGACATTGCCAAACAACAGCTCTTTGATTGTACGAATGACGAGGGAGACAGTCAGTCCGATGCCTAGGCCGACGGTCAACATCGTCACCATCCGCTTATAGTCGCGACGGTAATACAGGTTTCGTTGCCAAATCAAAAAGATGAACGGGAAGAGCACCATCGCGAGCGGTTGCGATGCCGGTGGGAATAACCAGTCTGCCACCAAAAACAATACGCTCGCCATCGCATAACGGTCCGTCCAATCCAACGTCCGAATGAACGCATGAACGTATGTGAAAATCAACAACAAGATGCTCATTTCATAAGAGAAATAGAGGGCACCGACGCTCATGATCGTCTGTACAATCAGTTGTGTGTTTCGAGGGAGACGAAGTGTCAATAAGAAGAGCAACGGAAACACATGTCCGATGTAAAAGGATGCGAATACCCACCACAACCATCTCATTGACCGTCACCTCCCAAGCGGAGAATCGATTGATTCCCACTATATTTGGCGACCTTTCGCTCAAACAAGGAGCGAGCGAGTGGAAAATCACTCTCGGATAGACAAGCGAATGTCGTCATGATCTTCCGGAAATGTACCTCGCCACTTCCCGGTTGAAGGTCATACGTGATTCCATCTTTCGTGAGCGTCGGGACAATCAGACCGTAACTCGCATTTTCTTTCTCAAAATCGCGGCATAATGCGGCCGCTTGCGAGATGAGGCGCTCCATCTGATAGGTGAGGGCACGCCCATCCTTCGTCAACAAGTCGAGCACGATGACATATTCATTCGCTTGTACCGGTTGCTCGGTACGGGCCAGCAGTTCGCCCGTCTTCGCATAGGCAGACCAATATAGCTGTCGCATCGGTTGCCCGTGATATGGGGTGACCGACTGGAACGTCTCCGGGTCACGATAGGCACTATGACGGACCATCTCCTCACCCGGGAGAGTAGGGGGACGTTTCGGGATCGGATAGGGCGAAAACTCAGGGAAGACGTAGCCGATGCGCGGGAGTGAGTCCTCTTTATAGAGCGAGAACATGCGCAACGGATCCCGGATTTCCATCCCGATGGCTTCAAGGCGGATGGGACCACGTTTCTTCGCATGGAGTGGGATTGTGAAGTCCACGGTCGCATTCGTCTCGACAAAGTTCTCCTGACGCCAAAACGCATGTCCCTCTGATTCCACGGTCGGATGCAAATAGCCGGATAGGCGGACGACGCCAAGCGGCACTTTTGCCGTCGACACGAGCTTCAAGACATAGACGGCCTCGTCGTTCGGAAAGAGTTTCATCTCTTCTGTGAGGTCGACATGGATTTGTTCTGCCAATCGAAACATGAAAGATGGCATGACCAGTGCATAGAGACTAAAACCGATCAATAGACTCGCAATCAAGACGTTCCCATAAAGTGCCGTGAAGACGCCGACGACGAACAGGAGCCACATATAGCCGGACTCGAGATAGCGTGGGCTGACTAACTGCATCTTACACCTCTGAAGGGACCGGGATGGTCTCGAGTACAGATTTGATCAACTTTGACGGCTTCGTCTTCAGCGACGCTTCGACCGTCAAGACGATTCGATGCCCTAAAATCGGAAGTGCGAGTGCCCGAATATCCTCCGGTGAGACATAGTCCCGTCCTTCCATATAGGCATGAGCCCGAGCCGCCATCGTATATGCGAGCGTCGCTCGTGGACTTGGTCCGACCTCGATGTCGCGATGGTGACGGAGCGATTCCATCAAATCCAGCAAGTAATCTTCCATCGCCTCGTGGAATCGGACATCTCGTACCTCTTGCTGCATCTTTAACAATTCGTCCTGTTGCAGAGAGAAGGATTCTGAAGCGAGATGCTCATTGCGAATCAGACGTCGTTCGGAATCCCGTGAGAGGGGAGCAAGTGTCAATTTGAATAAGAAACGGTCCAATTGAGCCTGTGGGAGCGGGAACGTCCCTTGCCCGTCGAACGGGTTTTGTGTAGCAATCATAAAGAATGGTTCCGGTAACTTGAGCGAAACTTCCCCGAGTGTCACTTGACGTTCCTGCATCGCCTCGAGCAAGGCAGATTGTGTACGTGGTGTCGTCCGGTTGATCTCATCGACAAGTAGAATCGATGTGAAAATCGGACCCGTCCGGCGTTCGAACGCTCCGGTCGTCGGATTGAATAACTCCATTCCTAATATGTCACTCGGCAATGTATCCGGGGTACACTGTACACGCTGGAATGTCGCCGAGATGGAGCTTGCTAAACTACGGGCGAGTGTAGTTTTGCCTGTGCCGGGACGGTCCTCGAGTAAAACGTGACCTCCCGAGAGTAGCGCAATCGAAGCGAGCTTGATGGCTTTCGATTGACCAATGACTTGATCATTCAAATGTGAAACCCATGGATGGTTCATTCAAAATCCCCCTATATTTTTCTGATAATTAAGAAAATCATAGCATAATCGGTTCAGGAGATGTATCAAAAATCCAATTCACTAAAAAAGACCGACCGGCATATGCCAGTCAGTCAACGTTTCGGAGTATCTAAATATCGTTCAAAATGACGTTCGAGCCATTCTTGGAAGAAGGACATGAACGTACAGATTGCCCAGTAGATCAACGCCACGACGATATACACTGTCATGTAGTCGAACTCCCGACCACCGACGATCTTGGCCTTGTTAAAGATCTCAGGTACCGTGATCATCGCGGCGAGCGAACTGGCTTTAATCAAATCGAGAAAAACGTTCGAGAGCGGCGGAAGGGCGATCCGTGTCGCCTGTGGTAAGACGACCCCCTTCAATGTTAGCCATTTCCCCATCCCGAGTGAACGAGCCGCCTCCACCTGTCCGTCATCGACCGCACGAATCGAGGAGCGGATAATTTCAGCGATATAGGCGGCGGAATTTAAACTGAATCCGAGAATGGCTGCCGTCAAAGCGGCGAACTCGATCCCGATGAAAGGGAATCCCGAATAGAGGATGAACAGAATGATCAAGATGGGTACGCCACGCATGAACGAGATATAGAAAGTTGACGGATATCGAAGGAGTCGTGTCGGAGACAACTTCCCGAGCGCCAACAAAAGACCGAGCAAGAGACCAAAAAACATACTGACGAACGAAATCCAAAGCGTATTCGGTAATCCACCCAATAGATAAGGAAATGATTGAATCGCCAGGTCTACGTCAAAGATGGCGTCCCATTTAATATCTGAGAACGTCATGCCGTCATTACTTCGTTTCGACGATTGTTGCGTCTACGTCTGGTTCTACCGAAACATCCGCGCCATTGTAGAATTGCTCAGATAGTTCCTTGACCGTCCCATCTTCAAGCATCTCATCTAGTACACGGTCGATATTCTCCTGGAGCTCGTCATTTTCTTTGTCCATCAAGAAAGCGACTTCTTGAGGGTTATAGGCGATATCCGGGTGAATCGTGATATCAAACTCAGGGAAGAAGGCAAGGGCCAACGTTTGGAGGTAATAGTCATTCAAGATGACATCGGTCCGTCCTGTTGAAACGTCGCGCAAGTACTGATCGTTCGTCGCGTTGTCATAGATGACTTCTTCTGCACCATATTCTCGAGCCACATCCATGAAGACAGTCGTCGCCTCACCAGCGGCTTTCTTACCTTTCAAGTCCTCGAGTGATTCGATTCCAGAGAGGTCGCTCTTGCGAACGATGGCCGTCCCATATGTGTATTTGTAAGGTTTTGAGAAGGCAAACTTCTCTTTACGGTCTTCTGTTACCGAGATATCATTCGCTGCCACGTCGATTTGACCGTTCTGTACACTCGTCAACATGTTGTCAAATGCCATTTCTTTGAATTCGATCTCGAGATCAAGACGCTTGGCGATTTCTTTCATGAGCTCGACATCAAATCCTGTCAACGTGTCACTCTCTTCTTCACGGAAAGAAGCGGGGTAGAGGGTACCGGCCGTACCGACCGTCAATGTGCCTTCTTCTTGAATCTCTTCCCAGCGTGTCGTATCTGCTTGATCCGTGCTATCATCACCACAAGCGGCAAGTGGGATTGCTAAAAATAAAGTTGCTGCCAAACCTTTAGTCGTTCGTTTCACAAGAATTCCTCCTTAGATGGTTCATCTGTCTAAAAATAGCATGACTTCAGCGGTCTAGCAACTGTGAAGCATGTATTAAACAGGTGAAATTAAAATTTGAAACGATTATTCATAAAGCGTTATCATTCCTATGAATGCTAAATTCACACGAATGATACAGAAGTAAAAATTAAGTGAGACAGAATCGATATTGAGGAGGCGGAGCGGGTGGGTTTGATTCAAATCATAGCCTTAGGTGAGGCGCATATTCATATTGTGAACGATGCAAATGATCCTTTTCCGATCATCGGACGAATCATGCCAAGTTATATGGATGGAAAATGGACATATGTCGAAGAATTAGATGAAGAAGTCAGAGAGATAACATTTCCGGACGATCGATTAGACTGGAAACAATATATCGAACATGACAGTCGCATCCTGTTTTTAGCGATGGATGCAGATGAATGTGTCGGACAAATCCGACTCGTGAAGGATTGGAATCGATTTGCATACATTGAAAATATCGCGGTCCGTCAAACACATCGTAAGCGTGGAATCGGACAGCTGTTGCTTGAAACAGCCGAACAGTGGGCAAAAGAAAAACGGCTGATCGGCTTATCGCTTGAAGCGCAGAACGATAACTTGATTGCATGTCGCTTTTATAGAAAAGAGGGATTTCATCTCGGAGGCGTCGACTCGATCAAACAATACGCGAATCCACAAATCGAGTTGACCTTGTATTGGTACAAGATTTTTAAGGAATAGGGAGCTTCAATGTCGAGCAATTTTTTGCTCTATTTTTTATTAGTTTACATAACATATATTATCAGTAAAAATAATATCTCATCTCATTATCTTAGTATACTTATGATAGTGAGATGAGATTTGAATTTAAGACGTATGCGTATACCGGATCAATGTGACGCCATGCTCTGGTTCGAATTCGGCACTCGGTTCAAATCCAAGTTTCGTATACAGACGCTTCGCCGGTCCGTTATGTTTGCCCGTATGGACATAGATCAGTTTTCCCTTGTGAATGCTCAATATGTGTTCGAGTAACGTCGTCGCCAGTCTCGCCCGAAAGTATGTCGGGTCGATACATAGTTTCGTGATTTCAACAGTTTTCTCAGATGCTTCCACTGTGACAAACCCAATCAACCGCTCCTCGATATATAAGCCATAACTCGTGCCTGGTAAGTTTTGAATGACATCAATCGTCTCATAGCGCGCCGGGATTTCGTCAAACCCGAGCAGTTCCGCTTCGACCGCATAAGCGTTACGTTGAATCTCGAGCATCTGTTGGGCTTGCTCAAATTGATGAATGGCAACTTCTTTCAGCTGCATGGTGCAACCCTCCCGTTAACGGATAAACTTTCTTGCTTGTTTCCGCTTCGCCCGTTTCAAAGCCAAATAGAGCCTGTGTGTCCCTTTGAGAGGCGGACCATGTCCGACTAATGTGAGGAGTGGTGACAGGTCCACTAGCCGCTCCGCGCTCTCGACAGCAACGGACCGATTCCACGTCGCGAGTCCTGGCAGTGGGAATAATGGCCGAACATCCCCCGCAACCGCTGTCCCTCCCTGAGTTTGGAAAGCGTCCCCTGCAAATAATACCCGATTTTCCTCGTCATAGTACGCAATCGACCCTGGCGTATGACCCGCTGCATCGAGGACACGTAAACCGAATAACCGCTCACCTATATCTAGTACCTCATCTGGTGTAGAACGGATCGTCGGCAAAGAACCACGAATCTTGTTCTGCTCCCCCTCATCTAGTGACCGATCTCCTGATAAGAGGCGGGCATCACGACGGGAGATGAAGAGTTCGGCGAGCGGATGCTCTGCTTTGATGGCGTCCACCCCACCGACATGATCCCCGTGGGCATGTGTTAACAGTATCGCGAGGAGTGGCTTGTCGAGCTCAGCGATATACGACAAAATGTCGGTCGCGTTCCGTTTCAGCGCCGTGTCGATTAAGACGAGTCCGAGCTCGTGCTCAAACAGTTGAACGTTGATTGGCATTACGGGAGCGTAAAAGGTCAGTTGATGGATATGTCCGTATCGTCTCACTTTCATCGGTGATCCTCCTAGTCGAATAAAGTGGTCCAGTCTTCTTCTTGCCAATGTGCGTCAAAGCACATGTGAATCTGTTCAAGCGTATTACGGGCAAGGGAGAGCTCTGGCAAAGCGTCTCGTTCGAAAAAGCCGACGTCACTCGTCTCCAAGCCTGCACTCCCCTCCTCGTCACCAATCAGTGCACACTCGAGGAAAAGTTTGTAATAATGCTCCGAGAGAGGCGGATGTGGATGTTCATGCATATCGAACAAGGCGAGCAACCGTACTGGAATCACATCCAGGCCAGCCTCTTCCTCTACTTCTTTGATGATATTCGAAGCAGGAGAGCGATTCACTTCACAGAAGCCACCGGGTAAGGTCCACAACTCATCTGACCGCTCCTTCACGAGCAGAATTCGATCATCTTTGAAGACGACGCCTCGCACATCAAGTTTCGGTGTCGGATAACCGTCCACATGAACGAGTTTTGAGATGGCCTCATTCGATAAGTCCGAGTGCCGTTCATACATCTCTCTTGCGATTTCTTGTAACTCTTCGTACCGTTCTCGGTCATATTGATCACGCGTGAACGTCAGACCGGCCTGAGACAGCGCCTGAATCCGTTTCGCCCATGTCAGCCATTGAGACATATAGATCCCCCTATCTTTTGTCCTACATGTCTTTTTCGGCAAATCGATGCATTCTTCCTTTTCAGAACCCACATTCTCTGACGTCAGCTTTCCATCACGTATACGAATAACAATTGGTCGAGATGCACACGCGGCACCCTCGACGACAACAACGCGATCTTGAGACATGGCTACGACAAAAAGACCTGTGAACGGCGAATCAGCCAAATCACAGGTCTTTTGATTAATCGAGATACACGTCCTCGATTTCACCGAACGAGTCTTCGTCAAAGACGAACGAGCCGTTGGCATAGCGATCGAGTAGCGTAAGGGTTTTTGTCTTCACTTGTTTTGCTTTTTCTTTCCCGACGATATGAAGCGTCTCATCCCCATGTACTGGAAGCACACGACGGATTTGGTGTGGTTTTGATTTGACCTCACGAATGAGCATCGTCCCACGAAGGTTGCGGTTCGTGCAGTCGAACTGGTCCTCGAGTTTCATCTTCTTGACCGCTCCCCGTTGCGTCACGAGAACGAACAACGGTGGCGTGAAGAAGGAGAAGGCATCGGCGACGAGGTCACCGTCTTTCAGGTTCATCGCCTTCACACCGGCTGCCCGCTGTCCGACGACAGGGACATCATCCTCTTTGAACCAGAGACCGTATCCACGCTCTGAGACGAGGAACAACTGCCCTGGACCGTCACTGATTCCGGCGAAGACGACCTCGTCGTCACCTTTCAGCTTCAAGGCCATGAGTGGTTTCGATTTCCGCTGCGCGTCGTAGTCGCGTAACGGCGTACGTTTGACCATCCCGTCTTTCGTCACGAAGAGGCAGTGGGCGTCCGTATCGAACGTCGAGACGACGTCTGCCGAGATGACCTGTTCCCCTTCAATCGGGACGAGGTTGGCGACGTGTTGTCCGGCATCCTTCCACTTCGATTCAGGGATCTGATGGATCGGGATGAGGAGGTAACTACCCTTGTTCGTCCAAACGAGCAAGTGGTCCGTCGTCATGGCTTGTGTCGTGAGAAGCGGACGATCCTTCTCTTTCATCTCGGGCAAGACGTCACTAGACGCGCCATACGAGCGCATCGAGGCACGTTTGACGTACCCGTCACGGCTGACGAATACCATCGTCTCTTCGACGGCGATCATGACTTCCGTCTTCAGTTTTAATTCCTCAACTTCCGACTCGATGACCGAACGACGGTCATCTCCGAACTCGTCACGCAATGCCGTGAGTTCTTTCACGATCAACTTCCGTTTTGTCGCGTCCACCTCGAGGATGTTTGAGAGGCGGGCAATCTCTTTTTGGAGCGCCTTTGCTTCTTTTTGCAACTCGACGATATCCGTGTTCGTGAGTCGATATAATTGGAGCATGACGACCGCTTCGGCCTGTCGTTCCGTGAATGAGAACCGCTCCATCAGTTTCTTCTTCGCGTCCGCTTTATCTTTTGCGGAACGGATCAATTCGAGCGTCTCATCGAGGACCGAGATGGCTTGTTCCAAGGCGTCGACGATTTCAGCGCGTTTCTTCGCCTGTTCGAGCTCGAACGTCGTCCGGCGTGTCACGACCTCTTCGACGTGCTTCAAATAGGCGTCAATGATCGGGATGATGCCCATCTGTTTCGGCGTCCGGTTCACGATGGAGACCATATTGTAGTTATAGGCGAGCTGCAGGTCCGTATGCTTCAAGAAGAAGTGAAGCACACCTTCCGCGTCCGCTTCTTTCTTCAATTCGATGACGACCCGAAGACCCGTCCGATCCGTCTCATCTCGGACTTCCGCGACACCTTCGACTTTTTTATCGAGACGGAGCTCTTCCATCTTTTTGACGAGGTTCGCCTTATTCACTTCATACGGAAGTTCTGTGATCGTGATCTGTTCACGGCCACCTTTTAATTGCTCAATCTCGGACTTCGCGCGGATGATGACCTTCCCTTTACCGGTCTCGAACGCCTTTAAGATACCGTCTTTCCCCATGACCGTACCACCAGTAGGGAAGTCAGGTCCTGTGACATACTCGAGGGCGTCTTTCGCCGTATCGACCTGGCCCTTCAAGCGTGCGATGGCGAGGTTGAGCACTTCCGTCAAGTTATGCGGTGGGATCTCCGTCGCATAACCAGCTGAGATTCCTGTCGTCCCGTTCATAAGCAGGTTCGGGAGGAGCGACGGCAAGACGAGCGGTTCTTCCGTCGAATCATCAAAGTTTGGCGTATAGTCGACCGTATTCTTCGCAATCGACGTCAACATGACACCCGCAATCTTCGAGAGACGGGCTTCCGTATAACGCATGGCCGCTGCCGGGTCACCGTCCATCGACCCGTTGTTCCCATGCATGTCGATGAGCGGATACCGGAGTTTCCAGTCTTGTGAGAGACGTACCATCGCCTCATAGACGGACGAGTCCCCGTGCGGGTGATAGTTCCCGATGACGTTCCCGACCGTCTTGGCGGACTTCCGGTACGGCTTATCGTTCGTATTCCCCTCATGGTGCATCGCATATAGAATCCGGCGTTGAACAGGCTTGAGCCCGTCACGAGCGTCCGGTAAGGCACGGTCTTGAATGATATATTTCGAATAACGCCCGAACCGGTCACCGACGACCTGTTCGAGAGATAAGTTTAAAATGTGTTGAATCGTCGACATCGTTACATCACTTCCTCAATCGCTTTAGTCACATGTTCATTGGCGATGATCGAATCATCTTCCTGGAGTCCGAAGGCGACGTTCTCCTCGATCCATTCACGGCGATGCGTGACGTTGTCACCCATCAAGACTGATACACGCTTGTCCGCGACGGCCGCATCGTCGACTGTGACGCGGATGAGTGTGCGCGTGTCCGGGTTCATCGTCGTCTCCCATAACTGGTCCGCGTTCATTTCACCAAGACCTTTGTAGCGTTGGAGGATATAGCCTTTCTTATACACTTTGACGAGCTTCTCGAGCGCCTCTTCGTCCCAGGCATAGTCGAACTGTTCGGACTTGCCTTTCCCTTTTGAGATGCGATAGAGCGGTGGCAAGGCGACGAACACACGGCCTGCCTCGACGAGCGGTCGCATATAACGGAAGAAGAACGTGAGGAGGAGCACTTGGATGTGTGCACCGTCCGTGTCGGCATCCGTCATGATGATGATCTTGTCAAAGTTGCAGTCATCCAAATCGAAATCGTGACCGACCCCGGCACCAATCGCATGGATGATGGTATTGATTTCTTCATTCTTCATGATGTCCTGGAGTTTCGACTTCTCCGAGTTGATGACCTTCCCGCGTAATGGGAGGATGGCTTGGAACGTCCGGTCGCGCCCTTGTTTGGCGGAACCACCGGCCGAGTCACCCTCGACGAGGAACAGTTCGTTTTTGGCGGCATTCTTCGACGTCGCCGGCGTCAATTTCCCGTTCAAGATGCTCGAACGTTTCTTTTTCTTCCCGTTACGTGCCTCTTCCCGGGCCTTACGCGCCGCCTCGCGCGCTTGTGCCGCGCGAATCGCCTTTTTGATAAGCATCGTGGCCATCTGTGGGTTCTCCTCTAGGAAGATCGTCAGTTGCTTCGCCATGACGCTATCGGCACTCGCACGTGCCTCCGGGGACCCGAGTTTCGACTTTGTCTGCCCCTCGAACTGGAGGAATTCCTCCGGGATCCGCACAGAGACGATGAGCGTGAGTCCTTCACGGACATCACCGCCGTCTAGGTTCTTATCTTTCTCTTTGAGCAAACCGTTCTTACGGGCATACTCATTCATGATCCGGGTCATCGCCGTCTTGGCACCGACCTCGTGCGTGCCTCCATCACGTGTCCGGACGTTGTTGACGAATGAGAGGACGTTCTCAGAATAGGCATCCGTGAACTGGAACGCGAGTTCGATCTCGATCTCGTTCTCTGTCCCTTCGAAATAGACGATCGGATGCAGCGTCGCCTTGTCGTCGTTCAAATATTGGACGAACTCGGCGATCCCTTCCTCGTAATGGAACGTCTCTTGCTTCTCGGTACGTTCGTCCGTGAGTGTGATCGTCAATCCTTTTAAGAGGAAGGCCGATTCACGGAGGCGTTCGGCGAGCGTGTCATAGTTATACGTCGTCGTCGAGAAGATGGTCGCATCCGGTTTGAAATAGACGCTCGTGCCCGTCTGACGTGTCTTCCCTGTCTCAATCAGTGTCGTTTGAGGCACACCGCCATCCGCGAAAGTCTGTTCGAACACTTTGCCGTCACGGTGAATCGTCACGACGACCTTGCTCGAGAGGGCGTTGACGACCGAGGCGCCGACGCCGTGAAGTCCACCCGACGTCTTGTAGCCGCCTTGGCCGAACTTCCCGCCGGCGTGGAGGACCGTGAAGATGACTTCTGGGGTAGGCTTTCCAGAGGCGTGCATTCCTGTCGGCATCCCACGTCCGTGGTCGCGGACCGTGATGGCATCATTCTTATGAATCGTCACATCGATTTGACCGCCAAACCCTGCGAGCGCCTCATCGATCGCGTTGTCGACGATCTCATAGACGAGATGGTGAAGTCCGCGATGGTCGGTTGACCCGATGTACATCCCCGGACGTTTCCGTACGGCCGTGAGTCCTTCGAGCACCTGGATGGCGTCTTCGTTGTAATTAAATAGATCTGTTGACATAGCAGTCACCTCAATTTCGAACACACGTTCGTTTTTCTTTCCTATTGTATAGCTGTTCATCGATTCTGGCAAGCCTCCCTTGTCAGCCATCGCTGAAAAAAAGGAGACCTACCAAGGAGGTAGGTCTTATCCGAGTAGACGAGCATGTTCCACGTACAGGCAGCGATTCTCGACGTAGTCGAGTCCGGCATCGCGTACGATTTTCTCCGCCTCAGGACTTGAGAGACCGAGCTGGTTGAAGACGAGACCGACATCCCCATGTCGTACCGCATCTTCCGCGACACCTGCTAAAAATTCGCTGCGACGGAACACGTCGACGATATCGATTCTACCCGGGATGCTCTCGACGGACGGATACGCCTTGCGACCGTTCCACTCCTCGAGCATCGGGTTGACGGGGATGACGGTATAGCCGACACGGAGTAAATACTCTGCAATCTGGTTGGCCGTCTTGTTCGGGTTGTCGGACACGCCGACGACCGCGATGGTCTTCGCTTCAGACAAAAGTTGCTTCAAACGCTGATCATCCATCCAAAATCCCCCTTTGGTTTACGTTTACAGTGTAACGTTACCTTCCTTCCTGTTTCAAGTCCTATTTTCATCATAAGGTATAATGACCCAACATTACAATTTCAAGACAAACCAATATGGTTTACATAACAAATTATTGTCTACCTTTTATTTTGCGGTAAAACTTATTGGTCGATTGACTACTCGATTCAGAAACAATCATGTAACTCATGAACATTGCGTGAAATATTTATTTCACGCAATGTTAGATACGAAAACAAGACGTTTTTTGAGGCCATTTTATGGACTTCTATACAAATTTAATCATTGTTTCGTTATACTAAAAGAAAGGAGGTGTGTGATGGGAACAACCTATGAAACTCGTCGAGGAACACTATATAATGAACGAATTACTTTTTACGGCAATGTCATCGCCTGGTTGGTCCACTTCCTATTTTGCATCTTGTTTTATCGTTTGGATATGACTCTTTTATTTCTATCAAATGGCTTGAGTGTGATCTATTACACGATTTCATTCTACTTTGTACATAGACGGTGGTACGGCATTTTCTTTACCGGACTTTTTATCGAAGTCGTTTACAACGCCGTCATCTCGACCGTCATTCTCGGTTGGGAGATCAACATGCATTATTTCATCCTCATGATGGCCTATGGTGTCTTTTTCATGCCAAGTGTATCCAGAGGCCAACGCATCTTGACCACGGCCATCGCGATGTTGATTTATAGCCTTCTGTTCATCTATGTGTCCGACGGCATCGAGACCCTACCGATTCAGGTGGAACAAGCGCTCGGGCTCTTTTGCATCCTATCGACCGTGGTGATGATCGCAGGGCTCTCCTTCATCTTCGAGTCAGCCGTTGTCGAAGTGACAGATGAACTCGAACGATCCAATGAGCGATTGCAAATCCTAGCGTCTACGGATGGATTGACCGGACTATTGAACCGAAAAGTTGGGCATGAACAAGTTTCTAAAGCAATCGACAAAGCCGCTCATGAAGGCGTTCCGTATGCAATCGTTCTCGGTGACATCGATCGATTCAAATCGTTTAACGAGACGTACGGTCATGATTGTGGGGACCGGGTGCTTCAACAAGTGGCCTCCATATTATCCGATATCGACGGCATGGCGGTCCGCTGGGGAGGAGAGGAGTTTCTGGTCTACCTATCGAGTCCGTCCGGTGACTTCCTTCCAATCGTCGAGCAATTGAGACGACAAATCGAGTCGACCCCTCTCCATTACGCAGGAGAACGTCTTCATGTCACAATGACATTCGGACTTGCGGTTCGTGTTGGTCACGATACGGTCGAAGAGATCGTCAAAGAAGCGGACAACTTCCTTCGTGAAGGGAAGCGTAGCGGAAAGAATCAAGTGAGAACTACATGAAGAAAGGGGCATTCTATGAGTATTTTCCGTCAACTTGGACAGCGGCAGACACCGACGACGACGAAACGCTTCGAGTTGAACGGGTTGCACCGACTACCCGCATTCATCCAACAGTTTTTTCATCATTTAGCAGCGAAGCATTATTCCAAACAGACGGCCCAGCGCTATGTGTATGACGTTTTAGATTTCTTTCGTTGGGTCGAGCACGTGAGTGGAACGGAGTTAGAACCTGAAACGATTGACTTGCCATCATTCACAGAGATTGACCATGCCGGAGCAGAAGCGTATGCGACTTATCTTGCCCTCGATCTCGAAAACGCTCCGAGCGTCATCAATCGGAAGCTTTCAACGTTACAGTCACTCTTCAATTACTTAATCGAGACCAATCAAGCAACGGTGAATCCTTTTCAAACCGTAGAACGTCCGAAACGCGGCAAACGGAACCCCGTCTATTTGACGGAATCGGAGTGGCTCGATTTCTCGACGCTCGTACGTAGCAATGTCGGCATGACGAATCGCGAGGCGAGTTGGTACGAAATGAATCGCGCGCGAGACTTTTTGATCATACAGTTACTCGGACTGACAGGAATGCGCGTATCCGAGCTCGTCGGACTCAATTGGTCCGATATCAACCTTGAGACCGGAACGATTCGGGTCATCGGTAAAGGCAACAAGGAACGCTTGATCCCCATCGCAGGACCACTTCTTCCACTCCTCTCTGAGTATCGCGACACGTCGAGCGAAGGGGCGGTGTTCCAAAATGAGAAGGGGCAACGAATCGCTGTACGGACGGTTCAGCATATGTTGAAAGGGCATATTGACCGCTTAAAGCCTTACCTGCCGTTCTTGAGCTATAAACAGGTGACGCCACATAAACTCCGTCACACGTTCGCTTCACGTCTCGCCATGGGGGGCGTCGATGTGCTCACGATTCAACAGCTTCTCGGGCATGAATCTGTGGCAACGACACAAGTCTATGCCCATATCGGAGATGAACGGAAAAAACACGCAATATTGGGTTTACAATAATATGTTATGTAAACTATATATCCAAATATAACCACCACCTATATAATAGGTGGTGGTTATATTTATGTGCTGGACATTGACAAAATCAAAATGGCATCATCGATGACCATAAAATAGGCATTGTCATAAGTGAGACGTTCTTCCGATTCTAAATCGAAAATCACGACACCGCTCG
>Ga0224722_1001178_pt1 | contig 14674 bp, 15 predicted proteins | sample Balambano_FR1_Me_FD_161646 | JGI IMG/M metagenome (GOLD analysis project Ga0224722, IMG submission 161646) | Freshwater sediment microbial communities from Lake Towuti, South Sulawesi, Indonesia - Balambano_FR1_MetaG | ecosystem: Environmental > Aquatic > Freshwater > Lake > Sediment | place... | reverse complement strand
CCATCGGCGCGGCCATGCACAAGCTCTTGCGCTTGGCCTTCGGTGTCGTGCATTCCGACACCCCGTTTGACCCTCACTGGGATGCCAAACGCTTACAAGTCGCTTGACTTCTCAGACGATATCTCGCGCGTCGCGCTGCTCAGAAACATGCCCTTCGGCTGTAGGGGTCGCTCTACCCCATGCGGGGCACAAGTCCGTAGCGACCCTGGTAACCCGACGACGGCGCGCTACGGAGAGCGCGCCCTACCGTTTCTGCCGCGTCGTCTGGCCTGCGGCCATCTCGAACTCGGAATGACGCGCTTAGATTATGCGCTGCATTCTCATCTGCTGAATCGCATCGGCGTCATACCCCAACTCGCGCAGTGTCTCGTCGGTGTGTTCGCCCAGCTTCGGCGGAGCCGAGCGAATCGTCGCCGGCGTCGCACTCAGCTTTGCCACCGGGCCGAGCAGCGCCATGCCGGCCAGCGCCTGCACCATCTCGCGCGCCTGCACCTGCGGGTCGTTCAACGCCATCAACACATCGTTGATCGGGCTGATGGGGATGCCGGCTGGCGCAAGGGCGTCGAGCCAATCATGCGTCGTGCGTTGCGCGAACGTTTGAGCCAGCAGGGGAATCAACGCCTCTCTGTGCTGCACGCGCAGCGGGTTAGTCGCAAAGCGCGAGTCAACCTTCAGGTCAGCGCGGCCCAGCACGTCGCATAGCCGAGCAAACTGCGCATCCGTGCCAACGGCCAGCATGATGCCGCCGTCGCGGGTGGCAAACGATTGATACGGCACGATGCTGGGGTGAGCGTTGCCGTAGCGCGCCGGCGCTTCGCCCGTGGCCAGGGCGTTGTGGGCTACGTTCACCAATGCCGCCAGCGCGGCGTCGAACAACGCCACGTCTACGTGCTGGCCCACGCCAGTGCGCTCACGGTGATGCAGCGCGGCCAGAATCGCATTCGCTGCGAACAGGCCGGCGATCACATCGGCCAGCGCCACGCCGGCCTTGTGGGGCTCGCCCTCTGCCGGGCCGGTGATGGACATCCAGCCGCTCTGCGCCTGGATCATCGCATCGTAGCCCGGCTCATCGCGGCGCGGCCCGGTCTGACCATAGCCGGTGATGGAACAATAGATCAGACGCGGGTTGAGTTTGTGCGCCGCGTCAAAGCCCAACCCAAAATCGTCCATCGTAGCGGGCAGGAAGTTCTCGATCAGCACGTCGCTGCGTTCGATCAGCTTGCGCGCGATGGCGATGCCGTCCGGCGACTTGAGGTCGAGCGTCAGGCTGCGCTTGTTGCGGTTGGCGCTCAAGAAATAGGCGCTGTGCTGGCCAGCCCACGGTGGCCCCCATTGGCGCGTGCCATCGCCCAGGCCAGGCTGCTCGACCTTGATCACGTCCGCGCCATAGTCGCTCAGCACCTGCGCGCAATACGGGCCGGCCAGCACGCGGCTGAAATCGAGGATGTGAATGTCGTCGAGCGCGCCCATGAGGTTTATCGCGGAGGCGCGGAGAACGCGGAGCGTTTCAATTGGATAACTCCGTGCCCTCTGCGCCTCCGCGTTAAAAAGTCAGACGAAAGCCGAGTAACCCGTAATAGCCTTGCCCACGATCAGGCTGTTGATCTCGTATGAGCCTTCATACGAGTACACCGCCTCGGCATCGGCGAACAGCTTGGCCACCTGATGTTCAAGCAGGATGCCGTTGCCGCCCAGTACCGAACGCGCAAGCGCGACCGTGTCTCGCATACGCTCGGTACACCACGCCTTGGCCAACGATGCGCGCTCGGGCGTGATGCCCCCATCGCGCTGCATCAACCGCGCCAGCCGCAGCATGAAGGCTTGCATAGCGGTGACGTTGCCCAGCATCTTGACCAGGCTCATCTGCTGCAACTGAAACTGCGCGATCTTCTTGCCGAACTGTTCGCGCTGTTGGGCGTAGGCCAGCGCGGCTTCATACGCGCCGCGCGCGATGCCGACTGCTTCCCACGCCACATCGGCTCGTGCCTGGGTGAGTTGGCGCGCCACGTCGTCGAACGACTTCACGCCGGGCAGCCGGTTCGCCTCCGGCACCCGACACTCGCGCAAAGTGATGTTCACGTTCTGCACCACGCGTTTGCTGATCTTGTCGTGAATTTTCTCGACGACGTAGCCGGGCGTGCCCATCTCAACCAGGAAGCCTTGCACCTCGCCCGTTGCGGCGTCTTTGGCCCAGATGCAATTCACATCGGCAAACGTGGCGTTGCCGCTCCACTTCTTCTCGCCATTCAGCAGCCAGGCATCACCCTCGCGCATCGCCGTGGTGAGCAGGCCGCGCGCGGCCCCGCTGCCGACCAACGGCTCGGTCAGCACCCACGAGCCGATCACCTCAAAGCGCAACATCGCTGGCAGCCAGCAATCCTTTTGTTCCTGCGAGCCAAAGAGCCAGATCGAGGTCATGCACAGCCGGCGGTGCACGCCTAGGAACGAGCACAGCGACGGGTCCACCCGCGCGATCTCGGCTGTCAGTAGCCCGCTCAGCAGCGGCGGCAGGATGGGATAGTGCGTCTCGCCCTTGCCCCATGTCTCGCCGACCAGTTGGCCGATCTTCGGGATCAATTGCATCGGGAACTCGCCGCGCTCCCAATAGCCGTTGATGATCGGCGCGACCTCGCTGCGCATGAATGCGCGCCAGGCATGCACGATGGCGCGCTCGCTCGCACTCAACTCCGCTTCGATGTCATACAGGTCGCCGTTGATCGGCGGCGGCTCGATGATCTCGCGCCGGCGCTTCGCGGCGTTCAACACGCGCTCGATGTCGTTTGGCTCAAGCGCGTTGAGGGCGTGCAGCAACTGATCCACGTCCACTTTCTCGCGCAGCGCGCGCAGCGCGTCATCGGTGCTCATTGGTCCTTTTCCCGAAGGGATTATAGAGATCGCATGGCTATGGTAAATTCGGCTGCAGTCCCATGAAGATTCCACGCCGCTCCCTGCTCAAACTGGGCGGCGGCGCGTTGCTCGGCGCGCCGCTGTTCACCATCACCACCCCAACCTATGCCATGCGCGCGCACATCGCCGAACAACCGGCCAAGCGCGCCTTTGGCCGCGCCATTCAGGGCAACTGGATCGTGCGCGAAGAACCATCCATCAAGGCCAGGGTGGTGCGCAAGCTCGTCCGCAACGAGGTGATTGACATCTTGGCCCAGACCGAGAGCGATGAAAGCCCAGCCGCCTATAACAAGATTTGGTACAAGACCAAGGACGGCTGGACGCATTCGGGTTACGTGCAATTGAGCGACAACACGCTGAACGAGCCGCTAGCCGCGGTCGCGCCTGATGCCATCATGTGGGGCGAATTGACCGTGCCGCTGACTTTGGCCCGCGTCAAGCCCGACCCGGAGGCGCGCGCGCCGTGGACGCACTACTTCGGCACCACGCACCAGATTCTTGAGGTCGTCGAAGGCACAGACGGCAAGCCGTGGTACCGAGTCAGCGACGGCATCCTGAAGAACCTGCATGTGCCGGCCGAGCACATCCGCATCGTCCAGCCGGAGGAATTCACGCCGCTCTCGCCAGATGTGCCGCTGGAGAACAAACGCATCGAGGTGGATTTGAAGGCGCAGATGGTGCGGGCCTTCGAGAACGACGCCGAGGTGTTCAGCGCGCGCACGGCCACCGGCGCGTCGTTCCGGCAGGCCGACGGCTCCGTCCGCAGCTTCCGCACCATCCCCGGCGACCACCGCGTGTTCATGAAGACGCCTTCGCAACGCATGTTTGATGGTGTGGGCGCAGGCGCGGCGCGATCTTACGACCTGCCGGGCATCGCCTGGGTATCGTATTTCACCTCCAGCGGCATCGCCTTTCACAGCACGTATTGGCACAACGACTACGGCAAGCCGCGCAGCCACGGCTGCGTGAACCTGCTGCCCGAAGACGCCAAGTGGATTTATCGTTGGACGATGCCGGCCACGCCCTACGAGCAGCGTTGGACGCGCGTGGCCAAGCGCGACGAAGGCTCGCTGGTGAAGGTGTTCTGACTCATCTCCTCCCCCGCCTGGCGGGGGAGGTAAGTGGCCCTCTGAGGGGCCATGGGAGGGGGTTCGACCTTGCGACTATCCCGCCGCGCCATCCTGCTCTTGCCACTGCCGCTGCTGCTCGCCGCCTGCGACGATGCGGCATCGTCGCAACAGTCTTTCTCACCGCCTGCTGACCGGCCCACCTTCATCTTTTTCTACACGCAGGGCTGAGGGCCTTGAGACGACATGCGACCCATCGTGGATGTGGTCAAGGCGCAGTATCAGGATCGCGTGGCGTTCTTTTACCTCGACGCCAATGGCGACGGCAGAGACGCCTTCGCGCGCTACGAGTTCGTTGGCCATCCGGGCTACATTCTGTTGCGCCAAGACGGCAGCGAGGCGTGGCGCTTCCTCGGCCAGCGCACACAGGCACAGTTCGCAACGCAGATCGAGCGAGTGTTGGCGGGGGGTTAGCGTGCGCGGGCAGATCACCTACCGCTTGAGCAACTTCCATGCGATGTTCGACCCCATGCTCTGAGCATAGGCGGCGTGCACCCACAGTTGCGCCAGGTGCTCCAGCATCAGGGCAGCGCTGAGCGGCCCAACATCCACCACGTCGAAGCCGATGCCCGACGCCAGATCAGTCACCGCCACCTTCGCGCCCGCATCATCCCCACAGATGAACATGTCGGCACTCTGGCTGCCGTAGCGTGGGTCGAGCATGTTGCCGCTGCCGGTGGTGTTGAAGGCTTTCACGACGCGCGCACCGGGCGCAGTATCGGCAATCGCCTCGGCCAGCGAGCGACTGACACCGGCCGGCCGCTCGCCGAACCAGTTGCACGCGTCCATCACGATCTTGCCGCGTAAAGCCTGCCCTGCCGAAGGTATCGAAGGGTCGCCGCACATGCGCACCGCCTCCAGGGCGGCGATGCCTGGCACGGCAATCAGGATCGCATCGCCGAAGGCCGCTGCCTCCTGCACGTCACTAACCTGCGCGCTGCTTGCCTGCGCCAGCGCTGCCTTCGCTTTGTCGCTGTTCGGGTCGCGCGCGCCGAACACGATGGCGTGGCCGTTCTCCGCCCAACGCCTGGCCAGCGCGCTGCCCACGCGCCCTGCGCCGATGATGCTGATCTTCATTTGTCATTACTCCATTCAGATAAAGTGAGTTCAGACTACACCCTGTGTCTACCAAAGATAGCCGTCTCGCGGCTCGAGCTTGGGCGGCAGCGGCTCACCCAGAATCTCGGCGATGTGCCGCTCGATCTCGCGGCAGTAATACGACACTGGCACGTCGGTGATGCGGTTCTCAAACGGATCCTCGTTCACCGCACCGGTGCGCTCGATCACCGTGAAAACAAAGGCCAACACCAGCGACACAGGGATGACCAGCCATTCCACCTGCGCCTCGTTCGAGATGGTACGAATCAGGCACAGCGGCGTGAGCACGACGAACAGCCACACGAAGACCCGCGTGAAGTAGGCGTATTGGCGCGGCACGGGGATGGTCTTAAGCCGTTCACACGCCGTCTGCTGCGCGCCAAAGGCGGCCAAGCCACCGCTTTCCAGCGTGAAGGCGTCGAAGCCCTGCAACACGCCAGCGGCCATCGCATCCATGATGGCGCGCCCCTGTTGCGCCAGCAGCCACGCCGCTTTATTGCTGCTGGCCTGCAACGCACCATAGTCCGCTTCACTCAAGAAGGGTTGCAGCGTAGGCCAGTCGGCCTGCCCGCGCAACTGCATGCGCAGCGCATGGGCCCACGCGATGTGCCGGCGCAGCAGGCTGCGCTTGAACGCATCGGCACGCGGGGCGTCGTATTGTGGGTTGCCCTTGCGCGAGTCCACGATGGAACACACCAGACGCGCAAACGTGCGCGTGTTGCTAAGGATGCTCGACCAGGCAGCGCTGCCCTCGCCCCAACGGGCAAACGAGGCGTTGTTGCGGAAGGCCAGGAAGATGGCCAGCGCTGTGCCGAGCACGCTCAGCACGCCGAAGGGCAGGCCGATGGCCTTCAACTCCAGCAATTCATAGGCGACAAAGACCAGCGCCGACACGCCCAGCGAGAGCAGCAGCTCTCGCCAGACATAGGTTGAGACCTTGAGTGGATCGAAGTTGCGTTTGACGATCATGCGTTGCCGTGGCCGTCGCTACGCGCTAAATGCCCAAGGCCTCGATCACCAGCTTGGCCGCTGGGCCGCCGGAATACTGCTGCTGGCCGGTGATCAACCGGCCGTCGCGAATGGCGAACGGCTGGAACCGGTAGCCGGTGATGAAATTGGTATTGGGCAGCTTCTTCGCCTCGGTCTCGATCCAGAAGGGTTGAATGCGCTGGCCCACGAACGCATCGGCGAACGCTTCTTCGCTGTCGGCGAAGCCGGTCCACGTCTTGCCGTCCACCAACAGCTTGCCGTTCGAGAGTTGGGTCTTCAGCAAGGTGCATGTGCCGTGGCAGACGATGGCGACGACCTTGCCCGCCTCGTAGGCGTTGGCGATGAATTGGTGCAGCGCGGCGTCGTCAATCATGGTGACCATCGGCGATTGACCCCCAGCGAGGAAGATCGCGTCGTAATCGGACGGGTTCACCTCAGCGATGCTCTTGGTACCCTTGAGCAACGCGGCATGTTTGGGCGATGAGAGGAAGCCCAGGCTGATCAAGTCGTGGGCCGAGTAGCCGCTCTCATGGCGCGGGTCGCTGAAGCCGTCAATCTCCAGGTCACCCCCGTTGGGGCTGACGATGTCCACCTGATAGCCGTTCTCGGTGAACTCCCAGTACGGATGGGTGAGTTCAGCAGCCCACACGCCGATGGGCCAACCGGTCTGCTTCGATACGGATGGATTGGCAGCCACTATCAATACGCGCTTGGGTTTGTCGGGGTTCAACACACTAATGTTTGCGCTCATGTCAACACTCCTTTCCAAAAATTCACGTTGACATGGTAGCCAGGCGATTTAGAATCATCAAGTATGCACTTTTTGGATATGTAGTATCCAAAAAGATACTGTGGTCGCGTCGCAGTTGAACCGCAGCGCGATGAGCGAGAGACAAACATGGGATTCACGCATGAGGGCGCTTACGTTTGCCCGGTCGAAACCAGCATGGAGGTATTGGGCGGCAAATGGAAGCCGCGCATCCTGTGGAAGCTGACGCGCGACGGCACCTTGCGTTACGCGCAGATCAAACGCGACTTGGGTGCGATCACGCCCAAGATGTTGACGCAACAGTTGCGGGAACTGGAACGCGACGGGCTGATCGTGCGCAAGGTATATCCTGAGGTGCCGCCGCGCGTGGAGTACTCGCTCAGCGATTTCGGCAAGACGCTGCGGCCGGTGCTGTTTGCGCTGGCCGACTGGGGCACGGGGAACCGCGACGGCTTAATGCGCGCGATCAAGCGCCAGCGCAAAATCAAAGCGGCGGCGTGATTCAGGTCACTTCCGCCCGACGACGATCCCCTTGATCATCGAGAACTTGTTACGCCGTAGGCTGGATGTTGTCGAGCGGCACCCAGCCAATGTCGCCATTGGCGTTGGCGCACAGCGCCCAGCCACCGCGAACGTCCAAGCCATCGAGCACGTCGCCCGCCTTCACCGTGAGTTCGAGCGCGCTGTAGTTCTCCAACGCGATGTAGCGGTAATCCTCGTACTCGAAGAAGCTCTCGTGCACCCAGCCGCTTTTGCCGCGCTTGTCGGTGCACCACCACCAAGCTGGGTTTTGGTCGTCGCTGCGTTCGCGCTGAATGGCTTCGCCTTGTTCGAATGAGATGGGGTCGGCGTATTGGCGCGTGTAATCTTTGAGGACGAGATAGCGCATTTACCGTTTTACGCGCTCTCGCGCACGATGAGCTCCACCGGCAACATCACGTGCTGCGGTTCGAGTGGCTCATCAGCGCGCAGCATGCCGATGAACAACTCGGCCGCGCGCCGGCCTTTCTCCCGCGCCGGTTGGCGCACCGTGGTGAGTGCCGGGCGCAGCAAGTGGCTGGCCTCCACGTCGTCAAAGCCGATCACGGCCAAATCCTGCGGAATGCTCAGGCCGGCAGTGTGCGCCGCCTCGATCACGCCAAACGCGATCACATCGCTCAGCGCCACGACGACCGTGGGTCGGGGGTGGATTTGCCGCAGCCGGGTGAAGGCATGCTTGCCACCCTCGACGTTGCACGCGCATTCCAGCACATGCACGTCAGGGCTGTTCAGCGTCAGCCCATACTCCTTGAGCGCCTTGCGATACCCATCGAAGCGATGTTTGAGCGTGCCAGCGTAGTCCTCCACCCGACCGGTGAATGACGCAAACGACACGATGGCGATCTGGCGATGGCCTTGTTCCAGCGCATGTTTCATGGACACATACGCGCCGGCGCAATCGTCAATCCTGACGGAGGCGATGTCGCGCGGGGCGTCGGCGTCCATCATCACGAACGGAATCTGCCGCTGGATGAGCGCGCGCACCGGCTTGTCATCGGCTTCCAGCCCGGTGACGATGCAGCCGTCCACCAGCGCGGCGTAGGTTGCCTCGACCAGCGAGCCGCGCATGGGCGGCACCAGCATCAACGACATGCCTTCCGCGTTGCATACCTCGCCGATGCCGCTCATCAACTCGGCAAAGAACGGGTTGCTCAGGACGGCCGGGATGTCTTGCGGCACGATCAGGCCGAGGGCATGCGTGCGGCGCGTGTTCAGGCTGCGGGCGATTGGGTTCGGCGTGTAGCCCAACTTGCGGGCCACGTCGAGGATGTGGCGTGTGGTCTCGGCCGAGAGCCGGCCAGGCATGTTGAATGCGAACGACACGGCCGTCTTCGACACACCGGCCTGCCGGGCGATGTCGCTGATCGTCACCCTGCGCGCTGCGCCATTGTGCGCGCGCTTGTGGCCGTTTGTGCCATTCGCATCGTTGGCGTGAGCGTCGTCTGTGGCTGTGTGATGGCTTTGCTTTGTCACGGTCAATCCTACCTGAGTAGCTGTTAACCAGTTTATCACTGGCTCTCAAATCCTGCCGCTTGTGAGGCATGTGAAAGCTAAAATGCCGGCATGGATTTGGGCCGCTTGATTGAGAAGAAGCTACAGGAGGCGCGCGAAGCGGGCGCGTTCGACGCCTTGCCCCGCAAGGGCCAGCTCGACCTGGGCGAAGAAGACGGCACGCCGGAGGCGGAGCGGCTGGCCATGCACTTGCTCAAATCCAACGGCTTCGCACCGGCCTGGATCGAGGACGATAAGGCCTTGCGAGACAAGCTCTTTGGCGCCCGCTCCGGCCTGTATCGCGCGCACCTGCGACGACAACGGGTGTTGAAGAGCGCCGAGGAAGCAGCCGACCGAATGCGCGCCGAAGAGGAATGGAAAGCGGCGCGCGCCCGGTTTGAAAAGAGCATCGAGGAAATCAACCGCGACATCTTCCACTTCAATCTGCGCGCGCCGTCAATAGCCGTTCACCGCATGCCATTGCGGGTGAGCGAGGAATATGAGCGCCTGGACAAAGAGGTTATTGGTAATCGGTAATTGGCACGCAATCTTGCGCTGTGGATTGCCAGAATTACCAATCGCCAATTACTGTCAAATGTGCTCGAACCGCTCGACGTTGAGCACGAACACAGTTGCCCCGCCCACTTCCACGTCAATCACCTGCGCGTTGAGCGCGCCCGGCACTTCGCGCGGCACGCTGATGTAGGACGTCCTGCGGCGAGCCGTGTTTTGCAACAGCTTCAACACGTTGTCTACCTTCTCGTCGGGCACGCCTACCAGCAGGGTGGCGTTCTCGCGCCGCAGCCACGCACCCTGCGTGGCGATTCGCGTGACGCGATGGCCGGCTTCGATCAGCGCCTGGGTTACTTTGGATGCGTCGTCGGCTTGCACGACGGCAAGAATCATCTTCATTGCGCTTCCTCCTTCTTGCAACTCATTGAGGCATTGTAGCCCTGGGATAGCTGCCCAGCACGCGCAAGACCGTCGCAAACTCGCTCAAGTGATCCAGCGCGCGGCGGCAATTTGTGTCGTCGGCGTGGCCGCCAAAGTCGAGATAGAACAAATACTCCCACGGCGACCCCTGCAACGGGCGCGATTCGATCTTGGTCAGGTCAACCCCGCGCAACGCAAACGCCGCCAGCGATTTGAACAACGACCCCGGCTCGTTGCGGGTGGCAAACACGATCGAGGTCTTGTAGCCGGTCATGCCCCCCTCCCGTTCAGGGGACGGACTGGGGATGGGGTCGCGCGACAACACCAGAAAGCGGGTGTAGTTCGTCGGGTCGTCTTCGATGCCTTCGAGCAGGATGGGCAAGCCGTATAGTTCGCTCGCGCGTTTGCCGGCAATGGCGGCAGTGTCGCCGCGCCGTTCTTCGGCCAGCATCTTCACGCTGCCGGCCGTGTCATACACCTGCTCGCGCTCGGCTTGTGGCAGCAACCGGCTGAGCGTGTGCTCGGTCTGCGCCAGCGCCTGCCAATGCGACATCACGCGCGTGATGTCGCCGAGTTGCACGCCCGGCAAAGCGTATAAATACCAGCGGATGCGGACGACGACTTCGCCCACGATGTGCAAGTTGTGGCGCATGAGCAAGTCGTAGTTGCGATGGATGCTGCCGCCCAACGAGTTCTCCACTGGCACTACGCCGAAGTCGCATCTGGCAGAGGCCACGTCGTCAAACACATCGTCGAACGAGGGGCGGGGCAAGGGCTGCACGCGCGGGCCGAAGAAGTCGAACGCAGCCTGTTCGCTGTATGCGCCTGGTTCACCTTGAAATGCAGCGACGGTCATGCGGCGGGTTATATCACGCGACTGATTGCCTGAAGACTTACCGCCAAGGACGCCAAGCCGCCATGAATTGATCTTTGCGCGCTCTCAGCCAAACCGTTTAGCATCTGGCCGCGTTGATGTTGATACAGGAGGGTTGGATGAATAAAGGCAAAGCAAGACCATTTGTGTTGTTGGTGAGTGCATGCGTGACCGGGATCGTGTTGCAGGCATGCGCCTCACCGCGCCCAACTGCGCCGACGGCCACGGCCCCGACAGTCGCGCCCCAAGTGACACTCTTCGCGCCCACGGCCACGGCTGAGCCTGAGCCATCTGCAACCGCCGCTGTGATGGCCGAGCCGACGGCTGAAGCGACTGAAGCGCCTGCGGCCACCCAAGCCCCAACATCGGCACCGGCTGCCGCCGCGCTCACGCCCGCGTTGCAGCAAGTGACGACGGGTCTGGAGAAGCCGACCTATCTCACGCACGCCGGCGACGGCAGTGGCCTGCTCTACGTCACCGAGCAACCTGGCCGCATCCGCGTATTGCGCGATGGGCAATTGGTTGAGACGCCTTTCCTTGATATTACAGAACGCGTAGGCGATAGCGGCAACGAGCAGGGCTTGCTCAGCGTCGCGTTTGCGCCGGACTTCGCCCAATCGCGCAAGCTGTATGTGAACTACACCAACACCAGCGGCGACACGGTCGTGTCAGGCTTCATCGCCAGCGCCGATGGCCTGACCGCCGACCCGGCCGGCGAGTGGCAGGTGATTGAGATCGCGCAGCCGTATGCCAACCACAACGGCGGCCAGATCAAGTTCGGCCCGGACGGCATGCTGTATGTCGGCATGGGCGACGGCGGCAGCGCGGGCGACCCACAAAATCTGGCGCAGAACGTGAGCGACCTCTTGGGCAAGATGCTGCGGCTCGATGTGTCGAACTCCAGCGTGGCTGCGCCGTATGCCGTGCCGGCCGGCAACCCGTCATTCGGCCCCGATGGCCGGCCGGAGATGTGGGCGGTCGGGCTGCGCAACCCGTGGCGCTTTAGCTTCGACCGCGCCACCGGCGACATGTTCATCGCCGACGTCGGCCAGAACGCGGTCGAAGAGGTGAACTTTCAGCCCTCGGCCAGCACGGGCGGCGAGAACTATGGCTGGAAGCTGCGCGAGGGTTTTGAAGAATACTCTGGCGAGCCGCTCGACACGCTGACCGACCCGATCTGGCAATATGAGCACGGCGCAAACGGATGCTCGGTCACGGGGGGCTATGTGTATCGCGGCGCGGCGGTGCCGTCGCTCATCGGCGCGTATGTCTACGGCGACTACTGCTCCGGGAGAATCTGGACGCTGCGGCCCGGCAGCGATGGCAGTTGGGTAAATCAAGAACTTTTCGCCACCGATTACGCCATCACATCGTTCGGCGAAGACGCCGACGGTGAGCTATATGTGCTCGACCGCGGCGGCGCAATTTACAGGCTCGTCGGCGAGTAACCCCTCCCCAGCCCTCCCCGCTTGGCGGGGAGGGAGATTTAGGGCAACAGCACGCTGACGAAGTTGTAGAGGAAGTGCACCAGGATGCACACCGTCACCGAGGTGCGTTGGCGCAACACCGCCAGCACCAGCCCGATTACGAGCACGAGTAGCGTGGCCGGCGTGATGCCATATTGCACATGGAACGAGGCGAACAGCAGCGTCGCCAGTGGGATGCCCATGCGCGGCTGATGCGCCCCGCGAAAGAACATCTCCTCGCCGATGGCGGCCGAGATGCCAATGGCCAATGCGCCGAGCGGATTGTCCATCTCGCCCAGCAATGCCTGCGACACACCGCCGACCTGACGCAGGCTGACCGGATCCAGCGCGCGCCAGACCTGCTCAGTTGCCACTGCCAATGCGATCAGCCCGGCCGTCACGCCGACGCTGAGCACGAGTTGGCGCGGTGTCACCATCGTCAGGCCCAGGCGTTGAAGCGCCTCGTCTTGCGTGCGCCGCACGTATAGCCCCACGCCAAGCAGTGCCGCAAAGATAAACGTCAGCAGCGGGAAGACCAGGATGTCGAGATACGACACGCCGCTGGCTTGCTGCAATTGCCGCACACCCTCATCAGTGCCGGCCAGGGCAAACAAGGCCGGGCTGAGCGCGATCATCTGAAACAGGTTCAGGCCGAACGTCGTGAAGGTCAGCGACAGCGCCGTGGCGTGTACGGCGTTATCGGCCTGCATGGGCAGGACGCTTGCGGCCAGGCGGCGCACAGCCGGAAGCAGCGCGATCAACGACAGCACCGCCGCGAGCATCAAGACCAACCCAGCCAGATCGAGGCGCGCATCGCGCAACTGCGCCACATCCAGGCCTTGGGTTTGCTGCGCCAGCGTGTCCACCAGGGCCTCGTCTGCCAGCATCGCGCCCGTAACCATGCTCGACGCGCCGACGAGGATGAGCGCGCCACCCAGCAAAACAAGATACACAAAGGCGAATACGCGCGTGTTGCGATCCTTCTCCGCGAGGTTGGCCAGCAGGATGGGCGCGAGGAACGGGAGCATGAGCAACAACGTGAGCACGGCGTTCATCGCGCGCAGATTATAGAAGTGGGCCGGTGTTGTACACTGCCTTTCAAGTTCACATCGCCCGCGCATGCGCAGCTTTGGGGAATACACCAACCTCGTCGAGATCGGTCGCGGCGGCATGGCCTCGGTCTATCGCGCCACCGCGCCCGATGGCAGCCTGGTGGCGCTCAAACTCCTGGCCGTGCATCTAGCGGCCGACCCCACCGCCCGCATCCGCTTTGAACAGGAGAGCAACCTCGGCCTGCAACACCCGAACATCGTGCGCGTCATCCGTTCGGGCGTGCACGACGACACGCCGTATATCGAGATGGCCTATGTGCCGGGCCAGTCGCTCGACCGCTACATCCTGAAGCACGGACCGATGACGCCGGGCGAGGTCGCGCCCATCTTGAACGACGCGGCCAGCGCGCTGGATTATGCCCATGCGCGCGGCGTGGTGCACCGCGACGTCAAGCCCAGCAACATCCTCATCCCTGCCAGTGGCCCGGTGCTTCTGGCTGACTTCGGCGTGGCCAAGGCGGCCAACGTCACGGCGTTTACGGCCACATCAGCGCGTGTCGGCTCGGTGTTCTTCATGTCACCGGAGCAGGCGGCCGGCACGTTCGAGATCACCAAGGCGACTGACATTTATTCGCTTGGCGTCACGATCTATTACGGCCTGACGGGCCGTCACCCATTTGAAGGTGACAACGAGATCGCCATCGCCCGGCAGCACATAGATCGTCCGCCGCGCCACGTGAGTGATGTGAACCCGAACGTGCCGCGCGCCGTGGGCGATGTGGTGATGTGGGCGATGGAGAAGTCGCCAACGCGGCGACCGCCCAGCGCTGGCGAATTTGCGCGCAGCTTTCAACGCGCGCTGTCGTCGCCAGATGGCCCGCCGCCTGTGCCTGTGCCGTTGCCCGCGCCGGTTACGCCCACGCCCGAAGTCGCGGCGGCTCCCAGCACAACGACATTGGCCCAGCGCACCGGCCTGCCCAGCATCGTGGTGCTGATCATCGGGCTGGTGGGCGTGTGCGCCTGCGCAGCCATGCTGGTGGCTGTGCTGCCCGTGTTGCAGCCCCAGCCGGTTGCCACGGCCACGCCTGTGGGCGCGCAGCCGGGTGGCCTGAGCGTTCAAACAGCCACGCCGACGCCCGTGCCGCCGACGCCCGAGTCGGTGTTGGTGCCGCTCACGCCGGAAGGCCAACCAGTCGTCATCACTGTGCAACCCATCGTGATCGCGACGACCGCCGTGCCGCTGCCGCCGGTCATCTTCCCGACCCAACCGCCCTACGTGCCGCCGCCGCCCACGCCACAACCCATCTGGCCCACATCGCCGCCCATCTTCCCGACGGTGCCGATCATCTTCCCAACCAGCACGCCGTTCCCCATCCCGCCGACGTTGTCGCCGGTCCCGCCGCCGACGCCCATGCCGACGCTTGTGC
>Ga0224722_1001177_pt1 | contig 14676 bp, 13 predicted proteins | sample Balambano_FR1_Me_FD_161646 | JGI IMG/M metagenome (GOLD analysis project Ga0224722, IMG submission 161646) | Freshwater sediment microbial communities from Lake Towuti, South Sulawesi, Indonesia - Balambano_FR1_MetaG | ecosystem: Environmental > Aquatic > Freshwater > Lake > Sediment | place... | reverse complement strand
TGGCGCGCTGGGCGGCGCATTCTGGGGAATGCTGTTTGGTCTAATCTTTTTTGTGCCGCTGTTTGGCTTGCTGGTGGGCGCGGCAGCGGGTGCAATTTCAGGCAAGTTCAAAGATTATGGCATCAATGATGATTTCATTGAAGATCTGCGAAACAAAGTGACCGAAGGCACTTCTGCCCTGTTTTTGCTGACGGGTCAGGTGACGCTGGATAAGGTCGAAGCGGCTTTCTCACCGGAAGAGCGAGGAGAGCTGATTCAGTCAAATCTCTCTGCCGAGCAGGAAGCCAAGCTGCGAGAAGACTTTGGTGCAGAAATTAGTGAAGAAACGAGTGCAGCAGTTGCACAGAGCTAAGACCCTCTTAAACCCTTTTTGAAGCGCGGCAAGGGCGCTGCATTTCCCCAGCTGTTTCCCTTTCGCTTCCTTATAACGGTTTCCTCCAGCATTGGGCTACCGTGTCCACACAAGTCTAGTCTATCCGAGTGATAGACCCTACAGCCCCCTCAATCCTCCATCTATTCTTTGCCGCTCCCCAGGAGCGAGGGGGGACTTTGAAACCTCAAGTTCTCACGACTTGATACAATCGCCTTCCTGAAGCACATCCGCTCCATTGCTCTGGTATCAGGATCACAAGTCCCCTACCTGTAGGGGATTGGGGGGCTTCAGGATTGCGATACCTTATCAAGGATTGGTGTGGACACAGCAGCCAGCATGGGGAGGCGAGGAGTAATGCAGCCGTCAGCATTGAAGGTTAGGAGATGATTTCATGGCTGGCACGGCAAGTGCGAACCAGTTCCCTGTGAGGTAATCGGGAGTAAAAATAATGGAAACTGAATCAACACATGGTCCACTTGTGATTATTGGCGGTGCAGAAGACCGGGACGGTGATTGTCTGGTACTGCGAGAATTTTTGCGATTGGCAGGTGGAAGAAAGGCGCATATTGCCGTTATGACCGCAGCAACCAGTATGCCCGAAGAAGTGGGAGGCGACTACATTCGCATTTTTGAGCGGCTGGGAGCGGAACTGGTGGAAGTTGTCAGAACCGAGAGCCGCAAAGATGCAGAACGGGAAGATGCGCTGCGCATTATTGATCAGGCAAGCGGCATCTTTTTTACGGGTGGCGATCAGTCTCGCATTGTGGATTTCATCAAAGGCACGCTGCTGGACGCTGCAATTCATCGACGGCATCAAGAAGGAGCTGTAATTGGCGGAACCAGTGCCGGAGCCGCAATGATGCCTGACGAAATGATCGTGGGCGGGGCATCTGTCTCTAATCCCAGTGTCGATGCGGTGCAAATGGGTCCGGGAATGGGCTTCCTGCCAGGGATTGTGATCGACCAGCACTTTGCTCAGCGCGGTCGGCTGGGGCGGCTTCTGGCGGCTCTGGTGCAGCAGCCCGCTGTCCTTGGATTAGGCATTGATGAAGACACTGCCATTGTTGTCAAAGGCGATGAATTTATAGTGGTAGGACAGGGTGCGATAACTGTCGTTGATGAAACCTCTGCAACGCACAACAATTTGCAGGGACTGCTAATGGATGAGGCGATCGCCCTCTGTAACGTTAAACTTCACATTCTGCCAAGCGGCTACCGTTTCAACTTAAAGACGCATCAGCCCATTTTGTAGATACAGGATTTTGTAGATACAATTGCAAGCAAGTTTGTGCCCTAAGCCAGGACTTAGACAAACAACTGGAGCAGTCGTGATTAGAACAAAAATAGTTGAGTTATCTACTCTAGAGGCTGCAGCCTATCGACAAAAGTTTAGGGATGGAAAGACAGGGATTGTAATTTTACGCTATGACACGCCCCAACCTGGGCTAGCCGTAATCGATAAACGTACAGGTATTCCTGAGCCGTCGGCAAATACTAATCTAGAAACGTTTCCGCTTGAATCCTTTCAAGAGGCGATCGAACTAACGTCTGGTATGCCCTATTCTCGACGAGGAGCTGTGCAACTCAGTGGTAATAAAGAGGCAGTTGATGCGGATGAAGCGTCACCGGAAGAACTGGCTACCGTGGATAGTGCCGAGTACGAAGCGATCGTAAAAGCCTACACCAATAAAAAGGGAGAGCTATCCTACGAACTCCTGAATAAAGATTTTATTCAATTTGCAAAATCGAGCAAAATCGTTACCGATATGGTTGCCAACCGAGCCTCTGTAGACGAGATCCGAGACCATGTGCTTCGGGTTAAGCTGGAGTCGTTGACGGGCAACAGGGAACTGACAGTTGCTCAGACAAAGCGAATTGTCGAAATGCTCGATGAGGTGAGTCCACGGTATGTTTTTCGGGAACTCAATGACGAAATTATCCGAATGCTGAGTCGATGACAGTTTATTAACCCAGCAACAGACGGTAGGGGCGAAGCATTCGAGCATTAGCTGCCGAATGCTTCGCCCGGACATCAGAGAAGGCATTCTGTTCAATTGCTGGTTTAATAACCTTCAGTACGGTTATACAGAATTTGGATGATTCTTCCTCCTGGCTCGCTGAGGGCATCCCGTGCGATCGTCGCCACTTCCCCCGCTACACTAACCCGGTATTCTGCAACGATATCGCCAAATGAATTGCGCTGAATCGCCACCTGTTGACCCGGCGTGACCTGATCGCCCAAATCTACTAGCAGTTCCAGGAAACCGCCTGTTGTAGAACGAATGGTCTCAAACGCATTGCCAAAAAAAGTTTCCGCTTCTTTCGACGTGCGATCGATTGAACCCTCAATCACCCTGTAATGCTTGAGCACATTCAGGCTACCTTCGATCGCCATTGCAATCTTGCGAAAATCAAAGCTGCGAGGACCACCAATCTCGATCGTTATCACTGGAATGCCTACCCGCACAAATGCCATTTCCAGAGAGCCATCCTCACCCGGATCATCTTTGATTTGCTCCACCGGAAACAGCTCTGCTATCTGCCGAATTGCGGGGTTGCGGAAATCGGCAAAGATAAACATGGTGAAATCGCCGCCTGTGGACGCAGTGTGATAATCCAGCGCAACATCTACGTTCTGCCGAAATAGCCGGTTCCAGAGAAGTCCGGCATGGCGGATAGGCGGGTTTTCCCCGGCTTCGTCTCCAGTCCAGACACGATTGAGATCAATCATGAATCCGCCCTTTTGAGCGATCGTCCAGTTACGCTGGGTGTACTCTTTCGCAGGGCGAGAAAGATCATAGACTGCCATCACGGTGCCGGACATTTGCGTTGGGTCGAGGGCTGCCATAATTCGCTGTACAGCATTCACCGGACTCAGCTCATCCCCGTGAACTCCCGCTGTCAGGCAAACCCGTTTCCCGTCCTGATGCCCCTTTGCCACCATCACAGGCACATACCAGTGTTGCCCCGTTCCCATCTGCACACCCTGAAAGAAAAAGCGGTGTTTTCTGCCGGGTTCGAGATCATGAACATTAAGCTGGCGGATCACCGGGACACCCTGAAGGATATCGCCTGTGTAGATCGTTGCGGCTGCGCTAATCACCGATGGATTCACGGCTGTACTCATGACATGACTCCTGCTATATTCCCTGCTGTATTTCCCACTCTGTTTGCCTGTGTCCTGGACTAAAATTGCTCTAGCCCTAAAAATCGAGTAGAACTGTCGTCAGCAAGCGATGTGCAAGTGCTGGAAACCACGCGCGCGTCAAATACTTCAATCCTGCAAGTGCCTGCTGTCGTCGTAATGGGGCGCAAACTGGTAGAAGTGTCGAAGCTTCGCACCCTGGCATCGAGGGTAAAGCTGTTTGGATTGTTCGATCCACCATTCCGGCGCATGATCGCTCCCCGATACTGCACTCTTGCTCCTCTGCGTGAGGGTTCTGCCATGTCCAAGCTAAAGTTATCGCGGTCTGTGGTCAGCGTCACATTGGCACTGCGTCCTCGCGTAAAAGCAGCCCCTTGCGCAACACCCCGCCCCTGAAACCTGCCATCAACAGAGCGAGATTGCGCCATCACAGGCGATAGGTCATATAAACTCGTCGCCCCTGCCAGCAATGCAAATCCAACAGCAATCTGAATTTGGGATTTCATCATTTAACCTACCTGTTCTTCAAAAAATAAACAGCTATATCAAAATAAACAGCTATATCAATAGCGCAACGTCAAAGCAATTTGCTGATAGGCGGCAAGCGTTCCGTCATCCACAAGGGCAACGTTTCCACCCTTTGCCAGCACCGTCTCAATCACTTCATCTACTGCATCATCGATGACCGATACACCACCCGGCTGATCAACCTGCTGAAATTTGCCCTGTTCGTTCAAAATGGCTGGCACATGGTAATTCTTTTCAACCAGCAGCAGTTTGCCGCGACCTTCGTGAGCAAATCGCCACACTTCTCCAATGGTGGAAGCGACACTGCGCGAACTCATTGCCACATCCAGTTGTTTTATCGCCTCTTCCTGCTGTGCCTGCCGAATCGCCTGTACCAAACTCCACACGGGAGCCGTCAGTTCGGGAATTGTGGCTTTGTCGAAATTGCCGCTAAGCGTTCCGGCGATCGTATTTGCGACCTGAGACACTGCTCGGAAGAAGGACACCTGGCGATCGACTCCGCCAACAATGAGGGGCAGGGTTTCATATTTGTTGTAGGACAGCAGCACTTCGTCTACTTGCTGGAAGAAGCGACGATGACGGTCATCCACATAGGCAGAATCGGCACTGTAGGGCAGGGCTGTCGTTGCGCCCGGTCCAGTCATCTGCATGGGGAAATTCCGATCCTCCATCTCTTCCAGGGTCTCTCCCGTTCCAGCCAATAGCCGCGTAGAATCCTGGCTCAACAGCAGCACCCAGTATCGCTGCTCCCGGTGCATTCCATAAACCAAATCGCGAGTCGCAAAGGTTTGATCAATCACGACTCGTTCCGGCACGGTGAATGGCAGATAGTACCGTTTTGCAAAATCATGGCTAACGAAAAGCGCCAGTCCATCCAGCGTGTGGGGATAATTAATTTCCTCAGCAAGGGTTTCGAGTTGCTGAAGCAGAGGTTCCAGGTCACGCTTAGAAAACTCCTCGGAGAGCCTTTCTGCTGCCTCACTAACCAGGTTTTTGACGCGAATGGGGTCTTGTCGGTTATCTGGCGCTGTCCGATGGGTTGGTAGCAGAATTGAAAGGGCAGGCACCCTAACCAGCGATTGCATCTGCTCTAAATCCTGGCGAGTTATCATAGAAGTCTCCAATTCGCTTGACGAATATCTGTTGCGGACATCTGCTTTCGATCGAAGCGGTGTGCCTCTCCGTTAACAAAAATCACGATCGAATTCAGGTTTCTTATTCAGGTTCTTAGGAATTGATATGCCTGCTCTAAACCTGCAAGCTTTGCATCCTGAACGGCTTGCGCCGAAGTCTTGATTTCAGCAAACAGCAATAATACTGTGAATTACACAAATCATAGTTTGCGATTATATGAAACCGATAGGATTTAACTTGTTGAACATGGATCATTGAATGAATGTCAAAAAACTTCAAGGCAAGATAGAGAAACTACCTGGAAATACGTTTTAAGACAGTAAAAGATTGAAACTTACAAGCAATTATTGATTACTCGCTCTATCAGAAGCAGCCCTATCACTTTCATATAAGTCGCTGGGCGCAATTAAACAACAGGTGGATTTGGGGGTGGTGGGGGCACTGCCCCCGCCTTGGGGCGAAGCCCCAGACCCCCTCTATCTCACAAATCATGACAACCACCTACTTACTGCTCTACAGCGTGTTGCGCAACGATTTGGCACAATAGTGAGAGCCTTTAACCTGGATGGTTATAAAGCCCTACTCCCTCGACTTACGTGAGAAAATTATCAGCACCCCTGAGGCAGGCAATCCTTCGATGGGTCAGGTGGCAGAGCGATTTCAGGTGAGCAAAACTACGGTTCAGTCGCTGCTCAAGCGCAAGCAAGCTACAGGAGCGCTGAAGCCTGCTCCAGCAACCGGAGGTGAGGCATGCCAACGAGCGGGCGATGAGCAGGAAATCGCAGCGATGGTGGAGCCGCATTGAGATGATACATGGGCAGAGTATTGCGAGTATTGGCAAAACAAAACTGGGGGAGGCGTGAGTGAAAGTACGATGTGCCGATTGCAGCTATTCATGGCGTTTGATTCAGATAGATGGCTGCGATTGTTTACCCCTGACTTAATGTCTTCATAGACGGTTTTGAGGTGAACGGATAAACAACGAAGCGCAATCTGCAAAGATATCGCGTTTTCCATACTGGTGCGGTACGGGGGTGCAGGGGGCAGTGCCCCCTGTATGGGGGTTTTGCCCCCACACCCCACCTTCACCCGAAAGAGAACTGCTATAGTTATCAATTTTTAGATTTCTGTAGTCTATGTTCTGTTGAGCTATCGGATTGAGTCGATTGCGTCAGGAATTGCCCCCTTTGATCGATTTCAATCAAGCCGCTGCCACTGCTGGGAGTCATTGCCATTACAGAAGCGAAGTACCACTTCAATATCGCTGCCAACATTGCTAGCGACACTCAGTTCTCCTGCATCCAAACACTGATTATTCGCTGCTTTCAAAGTGCCATTCTCATAAGTCCAGCCCTGCTCAAGGCTTTGATTGCATCGTTGCAGTTGAACCTTTCTTTCGCCGTCGGAATTTTCACGTTTCATTGTTAAACAGCGATCGTTGGCGTTTTGCAGAGTTCCTTTGATCAAACTCCAGCGTTGACTCGCGCTGCTGTTGCAGCCAGAAAGCCTCAGGCCTGGAGACCTTAAAGCAGAGCCAAACCCGCTGAAGCCAGTGGCATCAAGGCACTGATTGTTTGCTGCAACGATAACGTCTTTGGGTTTATTGGAGTAGATTGCAATCGCGTGAGGCAAAGTTCGATCGGTTGCAATCAGAGGTGTTCCATCGACGATCAAACCCGTACTCCCACCGCCATCAAGCATTGCAGCTTCTGTTGCTCCAAAATTTCTCAAAACGGCTGCTGCATTCGCTTGAGTTGAGCCTGCACTGGAGAAGAAAAGAACGGTTTCAGGAACGGAATCGCGATCGCGATCGATGACTCCAGCAAAAGTTCGTCCGAGCCGTGAGGCAGCAGACTTGTCCGCTTGAGCTGCCAAAGCCCCAATCACATCCGGAATTGAACTATCAAATGTCTGAACAGTATAGTCCTGAATTTGAGCTTTTCCGGCAAAAGAGTGAAACGCCAGCGTTTTGTTTAACCCCGGATACTCGTTCAGCCCATAGCCGTAGCTAATAATCTGATTCCGGACTTTCAACCCAAAAGCAGCGGTAGTCGTACTGCTCGCACCATTGCCAAAAAATGTGCCGTTCACAACAACCTGTGCCCGCAAATTGTCTCTGTTTTCGCTCACGGCATCTTGCCAGAATCCCTGCAAGGTTTTACGCCCGATCGACACGCCGTTGACCACCCCAGTTAAATTGCGGATCGTTGCAGCTTGCAGGTCAACTCGCGTTACAAAATCAGACATTCCACCGGGATAGCGCTTTTGAAAAACGTTAACGCCAGTTTCATTAAGAATTTCATAGAATCCGCTTGGAATAAAAGCCTGGTCTGCTGAATCAAAGCGTATCAGATTATTCAAAGGAAATATGATGTGAACAATGTAAACCAGATAAATAAAACATATCAAGTAAGTAAAACTTTTTCTGTGGCGCAATTGAGTGCTGGAAGACAATCGACGCATAGGAAATTTAGAAATTCGCTAGCTACAATTAGAACACATGCCCTGCTGATTCAATGAACTGTTCAAAGTCCACTTCCATTGTTTGCCGCACGTAGCGTTGCCTCCGGCTCCACGCGAAGCGTGCTCGAACGCATCAGCAGGCATCATAAAACCTGATTCACTGGTCGTCGCTTCCAGTTCCTCAAACGCCAGGACAAATCGCTCCTGAAACACCTGCACAATCTGGGCGATCGCCTCCGCTGCCACCTGCAACTGCCCCACCGACCCACTCACCCCGACGCCTGCAATCGTTCCGTCAACAGCGTATACCGCTCCCGATCCTTCACCTGTCGCACTGCATAAGCGATCGCCTTCTGCGGTCCAACAAAAATGGCTAATTTTCGGGCGCGGGTGAGTCCGGTGTAGATTAGATTGCGGGATAGCAAAAGATAGTGCTGCATATACACAGGCAGAATCACGACCGGGTATTCGCTGCCCTGGGATTTGTGGATGCTGATGGCAAAGGCGAGGGCAACTTCGTTGAGATCTGCGTAGTCATAGCTAACCGATCGATCGCCAAACAAAACAGTAACTTCCTGCTGGTCAGTGTCGATCGCCTCAATCACGCCCAGATCGCCGTTAAACACTTCCCGGTTATAGTCGTTGACCTGCTGAATGATGCGATCGCCCACTCGCAGGGTTGTGCCGCCGCGCGTCAGTTCTGCTTTGCAGAATTCGGGCGGATTAATGAGCTGCTGCAAGACCTGATTCAGGTTGCGGGTTCCGACTTCGCCGCGCGTCATGGGGCTGAGGATCTGCACCTCTTTGTGCTCGAAGCCAAGCTGGGGAATCAGGTTTGTAATCAAATCGCGAATTGCCTGTACCCCGTCCGGCGGTTCCGGTGCAGCGAGACAGAGACAGTCCGATCGCGGCTGGTTGGACACTCGTTCGATTTGCGGCATCTGTCCCTGATTAATCCGGTGCGCATTCATCACAATCTGGCTGGTTTGCGCCTGCCGAAATACCTGCGTTAATCGCACCACGGGAATTTCGCCGGAGTGAATCAGATCCGACAGCACATTGCCTGCACCCACACTGGGTAACTGGTCAATATCGCCCACCAGCAGCACCTGCGCCTCTGGATCGATCGCCTTCATCAGCGAATTTGCCAGGAAAATGTCGAGCATTGACGCTTCATCCACCACGATCGCCTCTGCCGGAATCGGGTTATCGCGATCGCGCTTGAAGCCCATATTCGTCGGGTCAAACTCCAGCAAGCGGTGAATGGTTTTTGCTTCCTGTCCGGTCATTTCGCTCAAACGCTGGGCAGCCCGCCCCGTCGGAGATGCGAGGGCGATCGTTTTTCCCATTGCTTTCCAGAGGGCAACGATCGTGCGAGTGCAAAAGGTCTTTCCGGTTCCGGGTCCGCCTGTGAGAATCAGAATGCGATGCTGTGCCGCCATTTCCACTGCCTGTCGCTGCTGTTCTGAAAGCTGCAGCCCGGTTTTTTCGGTAAAGCGATCGATCCAGCGCTGCACGCGCGGCACATCGACCTGAATTGGCTCAATCAGCAGTCGCCGCAGCCGTTCCGCCAAGCCAAACTCCGCCCCGTAGAAAGTAGGTAGATAGCACAAATAGCCCTGGTCTAAGCTGTCCTGAATCACCAGTTCACCGTCCTGGGCAAGCTGCGCGATCAGGGGCGCGATTTCTTCGGGGACAGGCTGATGGTCGGCAATGACTAGCCGCTTCACCGTCCGATCGACCAGTTCATCCTGGGGCAAAAAACAGTGTCCCTCATCCGCTGCTTCTCTAAGAACGTGCAAAATGCCGCTGCGATAGCGATAGGTCGAACCCGGAGAAATGCCCAGATTGCGGGCGATCGTGTCTGCGGTAATAAAACCAATGCCGTAGATGTCAGTGGCAAGCTGATAGGGATTTTCCGTGACAACTGCAATGGAGCGATCACCATACTGCTTGAAAATCTTCACCGCATAGGTAGTTGAAACGCCATGCCCCTGCAGAAACAGCATCACTTCTTTAATGGACTTCTGCTCGATCCAGGCTGCCTGAATCAGCTTGACCCGCTTCAGCGCAATCCCCGGCACTTCTACCAGGCGATCGATTTGATTTTCGATGATTTCCAGCGTTTCTAAGCCAAAATGAGCTACGATTCGCTTTGCCGTCACGGGTCCAACGCCCTTGATCAAGCCGCTGCCCAGATATTTCTCAATGCCCGTCAGCGTCGCAGGCTTGGTTTCCCGATATTGCGTCACCTGAAACTGCTGCCCAAACTTGGGATGATCGCGCCAGATGCCCTGAAGCTGCAGCGTTTGCCCTGCCTGAATGTTAGCGAAACTGCCGACGATCGTAATCAGCTCGCTTGTGCGAGGCACTTTCATCCGCGCTACGGTGTATCCCGTCTCCTCGGAGTGAAACGTCAGCCGCTCGATCACACCCTGCAATGATTCGGTGGGCGCATGATAGGAACCCGCTTCGTCTTTCGCTCTGGCGGATGAGGCATTTCCGGCTGATGCGTTTCCAGTGGAGTAAGGCGTCTGAGAGTCAGTCACAGCGTCTTCGTCTTGATCAAATCGTTTCCCTTCTCTATCCTGCCACTGATTTTTAAGGGCGATCGATTTAGTCTCTGTACTACAGCAATCACAACTGATTTGGGAGAAAGGGGGGGTGGGGGCTGTGCCCCATACAGTCCCATGCGTTCACCGGACAGGGTTTAGCACAGCGGCTTTCGCTTCAGCCTGCCTTCTTTGGAACATTTTCGATCGCTCTAGGGTCAAAGCAAGCGGATGAGGATCAATGCAATAAAACTGCTTACCTGCATCATTAGTTTTCTGTTTTTTGAGCGCATCACCTGTTAGCGAATCGATCGCAAAAGCAAAGGAAACAAAATGATTCTTTCTGCGTCTTCGGCTGATTAATACCATGATTCACTTTTCTCAAAAGCCTCTCTGTGTTTGACTCTTGCAGCAGAATCAGGAACTTCTAATCTGATTTTCGTCTTTGATTTTGTGAGCTGAATTTATCACTGAAGCGATCGTCGCTTAATTCGTTAACTCATTCACCAAAGGAAACAAACAGAAAGAGATACAGAAAAGACTTATTCAAATTGGAACTTACTCTAATCCCAATCAGTCCTTTTTGTTATCTTAAATTTCCTTCGCGATCGCGTTCGCAATCACAATCTTTATCAACCGTCTTGTCATTCATTCGTCTTCGAGGTTTCCCTATGAAGTCTACTTTTCGTCGCCTTGCTGCCGCTGCCGCTGTCACAACCACTGTTGTTGCCGGTGCATTCACTGCCATTCCCTCGAGCGCCGGGCAGTTCGGACAAAAGGAAGTGGATCAAAGTAAGTTCGTTGCGGTTGCGGCTCCGCTTCAGGGTGGGGCGAGTCATCAGCTTCTGGTGCTGGAGCAGGTTTCTAGTGCGCGTCCCTGCTGGAGTGAGTTGGGTGCGGCTCCGGTGCGAGTTGACCCGCTGCTAACTCAGTTTGACTTTACCGGAATCTGCGGACGCAGCACCGACAGCAACGGCTACTCAATTCGAGTGAACGGGGAAGACCTGGGCTTGCAGTATAGCCTGCGCGTGGTGAAAAAAGATAACGATATGCTGCTGGTGGGTGCATCGCGCGATCGCTCTAAGCCAATGCTGCTGCTGGGACAAACCAATGGCGTAACGCCTGAGTTTGCCAAAATCAACCTGAATCCGGGCTGGCGGTTCACGAAGCGGATGTATGGCGAGAGCGTGCTGGGTCACGTTTATCTGACCTATGAAGGGGCAAGCGTGCCGACGATCGGGGCAGTGAACAGCGGTTCGGGGTCTGCTCCTGTGGTAACGCCTCCCAGCAACCCGCAGCCGACTTCTCGATTCCGCGATACGGTAGGGGATATCTACCTGGCAGAAATCGATCGCGCTGTGCAAATCGGCTTTATCTCTGGCTTTGAAGACAGCACCTTCCGTCCGCAGGAGTCGCTTACACGCGAACAGTTGGTTTCGATGGTGCTGGGGGCGATCGACAGTATGCCGAACGTGAATCTGAATATTCCGGCTCAGGCAGGCGGCAACCCCTATTCTGATGTGGAAGCATCGCGCTGGAGCGCAGCCCGGATTCAGTTTGCGAAACAAAACAACCTGATCAGCGGCTACGAAGACGGCTCCTTCCGTCCGGCTCAGCCTGTGACTCGCGCCGAGTTGATGGCAGTTTTGCGGCGGGCAGGTGAGTATGCCAAGTCCCTGCAAGGACAGCAGCCCCAACTCCAGGGCAATCGTCCCGCAACTGCCTTCTCAGATACCAGCGGTCACTGGGCAAACGGACTGATCAGCCAGATGTCGTCTGTTTGTAATGTGGCTTCTCCGGTGAATGAGCGCGGAACTGCCTTCTCACCCGATAGCGCCGCTCAGCGGAACTATGCTGCTGCTGCAACGCTGCGAATGCTGAATTGTGTTAGCCCTCAGCAAACGGCGGCTCAGCCTGCTCAACCTGCTGCTCAGCCTGCTGCTCAACCCCGATAGCGCTGTTTCAGCCTTGGAGTGAGGCGATCGACTGGGAAACATTGAAGGTTAAAATTTGACGCTGTTGACAGGTGGGTCTTCTGAGGCTCGCCTGTTTTTTGTTGTGGGTTGCGATAAATAAATCACAAAGAATAAACGGTGAAAGATAGACGACAAACTAAAGATGATAAATGGCAAAAGCATCGCGGCGAAAACACTTTTGTCGCTCAAAATTCTTTGTTTTTTTCTTTCTTTACACCCCTTGAGCGGGACATCGCAGCTCATAAGCACTATCTGAGAATCGTAAAGAATTGTACAAAAGAATATCAAGCCTTGCTTCAGCCGATCAATTCTGACGGCAACTAGCGACCACATTTAGCAACAGTATTTGGCGACATCAGTATTTGGCGACATCAGTATTTGGCGACATCATTGTCTTGCAGAAGAGATTACGGCAGAATACGGCAGAAACGAAAACTTGATGAAATTCCTGAGGAGCGATCGTGAAACGATGGTGGGTGATTGGACTACTGCTGATCGGGTTAGAGGTGCTGCTGTTTCAGGTCACGCATCGGGCAAAGGCTCCGACACGCCCCACGACGACTGCTCAAATAGCGGCTCCCCCGACCAATCCTTCTGCGGAAACGGTTTCTCAAAAGGCTGGGGCGATGGTGCGCTATGAAACCTATCCCCTGCCTCAGGCAACGGCTCATGTTCTGACGATTCCAGCGGGAAGTGGGGCAACCGTGCAGGTCGGCATCGCACCGGGCATAGACTCGCTGGCAAACTTTGTGAGTGCGACGGGGGCGATCGGGGCAATCAACGGCGGATTTTTTGATCCAGAAAACCTGCTGACCACGTCCTATGTCGTGCAGCAGGGGCAAATTGCCGCCGACCCCAAACTGAACGATCGCCTGATGCAGAACCCAGATCTCGCGCCTTACCTCGGCAAAATCTTGAATCGATCGGAGTTTCGCCGCTATCAGTGTGCCGACGGGGTGCGCTATGCCATTACGCCACAAAGTGAGCCGACCCCACAAGACTGCCAGATTGTCGATGCGCTGGGGGCAGGTCCACAGCTTTTGCCCGCGCTCACCCTGGAGCAGGAAGGCTTTGTGGCAGTCGAGAATGGGACGGTGATTCGAGATGCGCTCGGCTATAACCAGCCCAATGCGCGATCGGCGATCGGACTCACGGAGCAAGGAGACGTGGTGCTGGTGATGGTGGCAAAGCAGCCCAACAGCCCCACCAATTCTGGCATCTCTCTTCCTGCCCTGGCAGAGTTCATGAAAACCCTGGGCGTGACTCAGGCACTCAACCTCGATGGCGGCGGCTCCTCTTCCCTGTACCACGACGGCAAAACAGTGTTTGGTTCCGTTGACGCTGCGGGCAATCCGGTGGGGCGATCGGTGAAATCTGTGCTGCTGGTGGTTCCCCCTGCCCCATAGCCTCACAAACGGCTATAGCCCCAGCTTTGCCAATACCGGACGAGTTGAAACGACGTGTCGTTCTAAACCAAGCCGCTTGGGCTCAATGCCGACTGCTAGCCCAATCAACTGCGGCAGATGCAGCACGGGCAACCCCAGCTTGCGCCCGATCGTATCCGCAACTTCTGGCTGGCGTGAGTCCAGATTCAAATGGCACAGCGGACAGGGCGTGACCATGCAGTCTGCCCCAGAATCGATCGCCTCCTGAATATGATTGCCCGCCATCTGAAATGCCTGGGAGGGCGCATAGCTGGAGAGGGGCCAGCCGCAGCACTGGGTTCTGCCCCGATAGAAAATGGGCGTTGCACCGATCGTCTCAAACACGCGCTCCATCGACTGCGGATTGTAGGGATCGTCGTAGGGCAGGTGCTTTTGCGCTCGCAGCAGGTAGCAGCCATAGAAAGCCGCACATTTTAAGCCAGAAAGCTGGCGCGTCACTTTTTTCGAGAGAGCTTCCAGTCCATAATCACCCACCAGCGCCCAGAGTAAATGCTTCACTTCAGACGTGCCTTTGTAGGGAGAGCAGCCTTCGTTTTTGAGTAAACCGTTGACCTTGTCGAAATAAGCCGTATCCGATTCTTTTGCTTCTTTCAGCCGCTCATCAACGTGACCCAACACCCCCTGACAGGTACTGCAATGAGTCAGCAGGGGCAAATTCAGCGACTCGGCAAGGGCAATGTTGCGGGCGTTGACGGTATCCTCCATGAGCTGCGAGTCTTCCTTAAACGTCCCGGAGCCACAGCAGGATGCTTTTTTCAGTTCGACCAGCTCGATTCCCAGAGCTTCGGTCAGCGCCCCGGTGGACTGGTAAAGCTCCCGACAGGCTCCCTGTGCCACACATCCAGGAAAATAGGCGTACTTTAAAGTCATGGACAGCAGTATAAATGATCTAACATTTGCTTACCTCCATCATCTCTTTTTTCTCAAGCGATCGACCGAAGTTCACATACTCCTTTAACATTGGTTGACTGAATGGTTGACTGAATCTCACCACGAGATTTGCCGCTCACCCAAAGCCAAACTTGCTAAAATCTTGACTCTCCCGCCCTAATCACTCCCC
>Ga0224722_1001176_pt1 | contig 14686 bp, 12 predicted proteins | sample Balambano_FR1_Me_FD_161646 | JGI IMG/M metagenome (GOLD analysis project Ga0224722, IMG submission 161646) | Freshwater sediment microbial communities from Lake Towuti, South Sulawesi, Indonesia - Balambano_FR1_MetaG | ecosystem: Environmental > Aquatic > Freshwater > Lake > Sediment | place... | reverse complement strand
GGTAACTTCGACAATGAAAAACTCTAATAACCTTATTTGAATTTTTCTATTTAATTTACATCTAGTTATCTTCATAAAAGTAGATTATCACAAGGCTAATCTACTACAGCCCCTAAAACATTTTCAGCACATTCAACTTGAGCAATCACTTTACAACATTCTTCGTAAAATTCTTGTCCTAATTCGGTCACTTTAAAATGACGTGTTGTTCGTTGAATGAGATTGAGATTAAACTTTGTTTCAAGGTCAATAATACGACGGCTCAGTTTAGATTTACTGATATTTTCAGCTTCACTGGCAGCACTAAAACCGCCGTGTTTAACCACGAGATAGAAATAATGAAAATCATCAAATGAATTAATCAAGGTGGGTCGAGTCCTATCACTATGCAAGATTAGAATAGCATTAACGCTCCTAATCTGTAGATGTGGTTTATCTTTTCGAGGTATTTTGAACTGCACTGTTCATCAAGTTGCGATAAGCAGGAGTGTTCTTGATCATGACGTCGTTTGAAGTGTTGTTTTAAATGATGCTAATCAAAATATTCAGATGTCAGAAGTACAAAAAATGAGATGAACAATATTGAAAATAGGATGATGAATGAAAATATGAATTTTAAATACCTATAAAAAGATAAATTGTCCTATTTATAGAATAATGTGTTGCCAATCTATCTCTATAAGCTCTAATCACTGAAGCGTAAAATGAATCCCAAGAAAAGAATTTCCTGAATAGGAGAAACTAAAATGAAGAAAATTCTTGGGATCTATCAAAATAAACACATGCATTGGGTGGGTGATGGTTTCCCAGTGTACAACTTGTTTTCCTATGATCGTTTGGGACAAATGATTAGCCCATTTCTACTGCTAGATTATGCTGCACCTTACCGCTTTGAGCCGACTACTACTCAACAAGGGGTGGGTACACATCCGCATCGCGGTTTTGAGACAGTGACGATTGCTTATCAGGGCGAAGTGACACATCAAGATTCAAGTGGCGGTGGTGGCACAATTAAAGCAGGTGATGTGCAATGGATGACGGCTGGAGGTGGAGTCCTACACCAAGAATTTCATTCCCCTGAATTTGCGCATCAAGGTGGTTTATTTGAAATGGTGCAATTATGGGTGAATTTGCCTGCACATTCAAAGATGACTCCAGCAAAATACCAAGCCATTGAAGCCGCTCAAATTCAAAGCATCAGCTTAGATGATGTTGGTAGTGAGTTACGTGTCATCGCAGGGCAATACCAAGAGAGAGCGGGCGCAGCAACTACGTTTAGCCCTGTCAATGTTTGGGATGGTAAAATTGTGGCAGGTCAAGCACACACGTTTTATGTGACCGAAGGACATACCACATTGTTGGTGGTACTTTCTGGTGAGGTGATTTTAAATGATGCTCAACACATTGAAGCACCAAGTTTGGTTGTACTGAGCCGTGAAGAAATTGATTTTACGATCAAGGCTGAGCAAGACAGTAAATTCTTGATTTTAACGGGGCAACCTTTAAATGAACCGATTGAAGGTTATGGGCCATTTGTTATGAATAGCAAAGCTGAGATTAACGACGCGATCAATGATTTTAATCATGGCAAATTTGGCAGCATGTAAAGCTCATTTTTCCCCTATATACAGACATATAAGAAAGCCCATAACTCCTTTAAAGTTATGGGCTTTCGCTATAAGGCTCTCTATTGATTGTTTTAATATTAGGTCACTTATTATTGTGCAGTTTGTTACGTGACTCGATTCTGATTATTGTTTAATCACAATAGCGCTAAATTTCAGCTTTGCAAAGCCCTTGAGATCGTAAAAATGATGAAATAAAGAATGTTCTGTCTACTGTGCTTGAATAAGTGAATATTATCATTAAGTTAAGAGCAAAATAGAAAGCATGCTAAAATGTAACAAGAAATGACCGATGTTGCTAAGACAAAAGTCTAGCTTAAATGCAGAATCTGGTATTTTTTAATACCGTGTTTAAGTTAACTATCAGTCATAATCAAGAAAAATCATCAACTGATGGGACATAATTTTGGATATTGCAATAATCGGCAGTGGAATGGCGGGACTTGCCTCAGCCAGAATCCTACATGATGCAGGGCATAAAGTGACAATATTCGAAGCACTCGCAGGGCGAGGCATGGATAGTCACAGTATTGACTTTGATGGTGGCATAATTGATGCGCCATTACGTGTGATGAATCCCAAGCTTTGGAAAAATACGCTAAGCCTAGCAAGTTACTTAGGCATAGAAACTTTTCCAGTACGCACATTTATGGCCTGTAGTTGGCTATTTGAAGATAAAACAGATACTTGGTTGACCACTTCTCGTAGCCGTATTGGTAATTTCCCAATTATTAATAACCGTAAAGGCATACAGCAATATGGTTGGCGTTTAGTCAAAGGCATGTTGCAATTAAAAACCGCCGTACATCAATTTTTCAAATCAGAGAATCAAGACATCACCTTAGCCGAATTCATGAATCAATATCATATTGAAGAAGTGTTTTGGCATGGGACGGTGATGCCCGTTCTTTATACGATTTGTACATGTCATCCAAAAACGATTGGTGAGTGGCCAGCCAAGCCCCTATTAGAATTTATTCGTCAACTCACAGAAGGCGAAGCCTTATTAAGAATGAAAGGTGGAACACCTGCTTTAGTAAATCGTTTAATTGAGGGTATTACAATCCATAGTGGTTCACCTGTTCATAAAGTCGAGGAACAAGGTGATAAAATTTTGGTAGAAAATGAGCAAGGTGAAAGTCAATTATTCGACCGAGTCGTGATCGCAACACCAACGCCAGTGATTGAAAGTTTCTTGAAGCAGCCTCAATTTGCAGATGATCTTGCGCTATTGAAAAAGTTCCGTTTTGAACAAGGTGATTTGGTTATTCATACAGATCCAATCGTAATGCCACAACGCCGTAAAGATTGGGCAGTGTTGAGCTATATGATGGATCGGAATTTTAGTCGCCAGCAATTTACCGTGTGGATTAATTCGATCGAACCAAGCTTGGTTGGAAAAAATGCCGTATTCCAAACATGGTGTCCTGTGATTGATATTGATCCTAAGAAAATTATTTCTAAGGTACAACTCACACGTGCTGTTGTCGATTCTGAAACGGTTGCATTGAATAAACAAATCCAGCAACGCCATTTAGATTTAAATCGTAAAGTGTTCTATTGCGGTTCATGGTCATGTGATGGTTTGCCAATTTTAGAGTCAGCAGTCACTTCTGCAATGCATATTTCTGAAATTTTAGGCGCACCATTACCATTCGTTGGGCTTAAACCAAAAGTTACAGTTGCACCTGAACTCGGTTATTAAATATGGCTTACTTCAAGCAAAGATTGATTGAGAAAGTTTTCGGACATAAATATGCAGTTGATGCAAAACGTCTAGGAGATGATTCTCTACTTGCTTGGAGTAATTTAGGCTATTGGCAAGACCAGCATCATGATTATCCACAGGCTTGCCAAAGTCTAGCTGATCAAATCGCTGCTTCTGTTCAACTCAAAAAAGATGATAAAGTGTTAGATATTGGTTGTGGGCAAGGTGCAAGTCTATTGCACTGGCTCAAACAGTATCAAATTGAACAGTTAAGTGCAGTTGAATTACAAGCGGATTGCGTCAAACGAATTCGAAAACAACTCCCACAAGTTCAAATTTACTGTGAAAATTTTTTGACTTTAAACCAACAGCATTTTTTAAATTCATTTGATGTGATTGTCTGTATTGATGCGGCTTATCACAGTGATTTGAATTCATTTCTGAATTCAGTGTCCCCAATTTTAAATTCACAAGGTCGAATCGCTTTTCATTATTTAATGTGGTCAGATGCTTGGCGAGAGAGTTCAAATTTAAAAAAGAAACAATATCGTTATTTGCTTAAAAGTGCTGATGTAAATTGGCAAAATTTAATGGATGAGCAACAACTCACTCAAAATTTAATACAACAGGGATTTACTGAAATAATAATTCAGGATTTTTCTGAACCTGTTTTAAATGGCTTTGTTGAGTATATTAAAAATAAGGGAGCTGGGAAAAAACATGTTGACTTGGCACAATTGAAAATCACACTGACAGCGAGGTTGTGTCGAAAACTCTATCAAGATGGTTTAGCGCATTATATTCAGGTTAGTGCAGTTAAAAATTAGGCAATAAAAAAGGCTTAATCTTTAAGATTAAACCTTTCCTTGAATTTGATGGTGCCGGCACACGGATTCGAACTGTGGACCTACTGATTACAAGTCAGTTGCTCTACCAACTGAGCTATGCCGGCAACGTGGCGAGAATTTTACAGAATCTAATTAAAAAAACAAGCGAAAAAATGAGCAATTAGATAAATTTGATTTGATTGTAGAATTTTTGCCAGTTTTGATTCAAGTATTCAACGTATAAATAAAGGAATCAAAGTATGACGACCCTGTATTTCCTCAGCTTGTATGGGGTGATAGTTGGTCAGCTTGGGAAATCCATCAGTGGATTGAGTCTAAGTTGGAAAAGCGATAGTAATGGGAGCTTTTATTCCCTTATATTTTTGTTTTTTAGTAGACTAAGTTAAATTACGGTCATAATTGTCTTAAATGAAAACAATAGATTATTACAATACTCGTGCAGATCACTTTGCAGAATCTACTTTTAACGTCGATATGGAAAGTTTGTATCAACCGTTTCTACAGCTACTATCACCTAATGCAAGAATATTAGACTTAGGGTGCGGTTCTGGGCGAGATAGTTTGGGTTTTAAAAATAAAGGTTATCAGGTTGAAGCCATGGACTATTCGGAAGAGCTTGTTAAAAAGGCGATAATACTAACGGGAATAAAAGTTAAATATCAAAGTTTCTATGATCTGAATGAAGTTGAACATTATGATGGTATTTGGGCATGTGCATCCTTATTACATTGTGATCGAAATCGATTGGTAGATGTCATTCAACGAATGCTAAAGGCACTTAGACTCTATGGGGTGATCTATATGTCATTTAAATATGGTGATCAGGATCGGGAGAAGGATGGACGTTATTTTACCGATTTGAATGAAGCTCAAGCTGACAGATTATTAAATGGGTTTAATAACTTAACTTTAATCCAACAGTGGATTACTGTAGACAAGCGTCCTTCTCGTACTGAGGAATGGTTAAATATTCTAATTCAAAAAAATAAACTATAAACTTTCAGGGGTGTCTTATGTCTGAGTTTTATGAAATTGAACCATCTCTTGAAAACTATTGGCGTGCCATTATTTTATTCGGTCGTAACGTTGCTTCTTATAAATTCGCACTTGCTAAAGCGCTTTATGAATTAAAAGAAGATGGTGGCACAGTTGTCACGCTTGACCAGCTTGCGGAGCCATTTAGTCGACATATCTGTGAACATTTAAAGTTAGTTGATAAGCAAGCAACATCAAGCTCAAGTAAATTTTTAGATTTTTGTCGTGACTTTAATACTGGTGAAATTGATCAGCAAACACTTACAGCAAAAACAGTTCTATATGGTTTTGTTAATGTGATTGATGCTTTTCATAATGTACACGGACAGGAGCTTCCAGAAAGATTCTTCGTGGATGCTCGAAAAACCCATGGAGGCATCATTTTAACAGATGAAATTTTTCAGTTATTTGAAATACAAAATTCTCAAGATCTAATTGATGAAACTGAATCAAGATGGCGTTTAGTTGAAACAGCATGGGATATGAATTTACCTAAGCATTTAGTGCAGATTCAACATGATGATCAAGGAATTTTGGTTGCTGATAATAGAATAAGAAGAGTTAACGTCACGTCAGCTAAATCTGCTTTAAATGGCTACCAAAAGAGTAGATGTTTTTATTGTTTTGTACCAATTACGATTGAGCAATTGCTTGAGCACTCAGCAGATGTAGATCATTTTTTTCCACACAAACTCCGAGAGTGCGACATTCAAAAGCCTATTAATGGTGTAGCAAATCTTGTGTTGTCCTGCACAGAATGTAACAGGGGGCATCAAGGGAAATTTGATCGTTTACCATCAGTAAGTTTATTAGAGCGGTTGCATAAGCGAAATGAATATTTAATTACTAGTCACCATCCGCTAAGAGAAACACTAATTAGCCAAACAGGTTTTACAGAGTTATCACGCAGAAATTTCCTACAAGATGTTTATAATTGTGCGACTCTAACATTAGGGGGAGGGAAAAAGTGGGAGCCACCGAGGGGAGGTATTAGTGTTTTTTAAATGGATTCTTACTCTTCACATCATTTGAAGAAGGTATAACTTCCAGATACATGCCTTTTTCATCAGAATATTTGGTTTTCTTTTCAGCAGGTTTGATCTTTCTGACCTGAGCATCTGTAAGCATTGCAACGCTTCCCGTAGAAATTTGGGGGTATAAAAATGGGGGTAATTTATTATACCCCCAGTTATACCCCCAACTATATCAGGATTCAATAGGGTCATTTGGAAAACATAAGGCAATAAAAAAAGCCTAAACCCTTTAGATTTAAGCTTTTAGGACTCTATGCGATATCATAGAAAGTAAACTTGGCGAGAGAGGGAATCATATTTTTAAATTAAGTGATTGATAATAATCAAATAAAAAATAATTAATTTTATTTAGTCCCCCAATCGTCCCCCAAGGTGCTTATTTTAAATAAATTTGTAGCTTCAAATAAAATAAATCTTTGTAAACATTTGAATTTCTTGTTAAGAATATACTATTTGAAAATAAAGTGAGAGAACCTTATGGCTGATAGTTACTCATCTGATTCTCCAGTAACAAAACATAAGGAAGATAAATTTAATCGGTGGTTGTTTTCGAAGAGAATAGCGGATGTTATCGCAAACAGAATTGACTCTTCTAGTATAGTAATAGGACTATATGGGGCTTGGGGGAATGGTAAAACATCTGTTCTAAATTTTATTGAAGAATCTTTGAGTGATAACCCAGATGTTATATGTATAAAGTTTAATCCCTGGCGATTTGAAGCAGAAGAAGAGCTACTAAAGGCTTTTTTTCAAGACATTGCTCATGCAATTGAGGCTAAGCTTATTACTAAGACTGATAAAGCTAAAGATGCTGTTAAATCTTTTGCACCTGCTATTACTAGTATATTTGGTGCTGTTGAAGTGGGGCAAGCAATCAGCAGTTTTATACCAAGTATAGAATTACAAAAACTCAAAGAACGAATTGAGGGTGAATTAGAGAAGGCACAGAAAAGAGTCTTAATTTTAATTGATGACGTTGATAGGTTAGAAAAAACTGAAATTCATACTCTTTTCAGATTAGTAAAGCTTACTGCTGATTTTAAGTATACAGCATATATTCTTGCTTTTGATAAGGATATAGTTGCTGCTTCATTGCAAGATCGTTATGCAAATTCTTCTAATAATGCTGGAGAGGATTTTTTAGAAAAAATTATACAAGTGCCTTTACATTTACCTCTTATTGATCAATCAGTATTAATTAAATTTTGCTTTCAAGGCATTGATGAGGCACTTACAGTTGCAGGCATAGAACTTACACAAGATCAAGCAAGTGACTATGCCAGTAAATTCACAAGATATTTTAGTTCAGTTGTAACTACGCCAAGAAAAGCAAAGCTTTACGGAAATATCCTATTGTTCTCTTTACCTATTTTGAAATGTGAGGTTGATACTGTAGAGTTAATGTTAGTTGAAGCAATTAGAGTATTTTATCAGCCAATATACGATATGTTACGAATAAACAAAGAACTTTTTTCTGGTACATTTATAGAAAGCGGATATGCAAATTACAATTCTGAAAAAGAGAAAATTAAGCAATTAATCGATCAGGCGATAGGACTATGTAAAAATGCAGATAAAGAAAAAATTATAGAATTATTGAAAGACTTATTTCCTAAAATAAACTCATCTTATCATAATATCTTTTATGGTTCAGAGTGGTATGAAAAACAGAGAGTTTGTGCCCCAAATTATTATTCTAGATATTTTACTTATTCAATTCTAGAAGAAGATATTTCTGATGTCATAATTAAAGAAATTCTTCAGCAATGCGAGCTTTGGCAAGACCACTCCGAACTAGATAAGAACCCATTAAATGAATTTTTAAATAATGAAAATGCAGAGAAAGTAATTTCTAAATTAAGGGTAAGGGCTAGTAATTTATCTGAGAAAATCTCATTCTCTTTGAGTATTGCAATAGCTCAAAAAAGTGACCAGCTTCCATACACATTAAAAGTATTCGACTGGTTCACACCAGTCATTCAAGGAGCAATGCTAATTTCTGATTTACTTCAGAATGTAAATAAAAACAATCGCTTGGAATGCATTAAAGCCATCATGGATCATGCCCCTAATTTAGACTTTATGTTTGATCTCTTAGAATGGGTAAAAAAATATGATGAGCAAAGACCGGAAAAAACGGATGTATTATCAAATGCTGACATGAATGAGTTAATTAAGTGTTTAATTTGTAGAATAGAGTTGGAACTTTCTTATAATATCAATATTATTGAGGCTGTTCCAAGAAATTTACCTACTTTATTTAGAATAGTTAATGACTATATACAACCTAATTTCGTAAATGAGTTTCTCAGTAAAATTTTACCTAATAAACCTGGGCTTATAATTCATATTATTACTGCATATTTAGGAATAGCTGAAGGTGGAAATCGTTCCAGCCCTCATAGGAGTGATTTGAAGTTTGAGCAATACAAACAAATTATAAAACAAATGAATATTGAGATATTGATAGAGGTTATTGAACAAAGCTTTGAGCAAGATGTTTTGTTTGCCAAGGATTTTCCTGAGCAATATGATCATCTTGAAGAGGGGGCGTTTATATTTATTAAGCAATTCTATTGGTTCTATAGAAACCAAAATGACGAAAAAGATTTAAGTGAAAATTCTGAATAATTAAATCTAGTTTAAGTAAGGAGTAGTAATAATGGGGCAAGCAAAACAAAGAGGTTCGTTAGATGATCGAATAGCTCAAGCTAAGCAAGAAAAGTTAGTGGGAGAACGTATTACGATTGATGAGGCTAAGCGACGATTAGGATTGCCTGATAGTGCTGAGTTTCAAGGTTATGTAATTCACCTTTATGATGAGGACGAGTTTGTTGGTCGGATTGAGGAATCGGATTCAATTGTTAACCGAATTTATGTCAAAATTCCTGATTTGGCACATAAATATGATAGTGCGGAAGAGGCAGTAAAAGAAGCTTTAAAAATTGATAAGTATCGTTTAATGGTTTGTGTTTTATTTGAGGTTGATAATAAACATATGATTCATGATATTTGGGCTAATGGCTTATACTTTTTTCGATAAAAGCCAATCATTAAGCTCGTGTTGAAACCAACCAATTGATGAAGAGGATAATCGGATCGGTTTTGGAAAATTTTGGTTGTACCGCTTTGATTTAGGGTTTATCAGTTCATAGATTGTGCTCCGCGACAATCCACAGGTTTTGATGACTTCTGGTAATCGTAGGATTTTTATTGATTCATTTTTAAGATCATTACTCATGATCGAACTCCATTTGATGAGAGGGTTTTGTTCGACTAGATTGTGATTTATGGTGGATATATTTTTTAATGAAAAAATTATATATTTTATAAGTGTATGAAAACATATGGAAAAATTTGATTGTGGATAAGAACTACTGCTCAGAACAGTTTAAACGTATGTTAAAAACGCTCAATATTATTCATAAGATTCAAAACCTAGATGAGTATAGAGGGTTTTATGAATGGCTTAATCAATTCTACGAAAATGAAATTAGAGAATTAGTCATTGATTTTACGTTTGAGTTATCAAATAAGAACATGTTGCAGCAAGAGCATAACGTAGATGATTTTATTGAAAATTATATTTTTGATCGTATCCAGTATGGTAAGCATCAAGTAAATAGGGGTACAGAATCTCTACTGATCAAAAGTGTAGGAAATGATTTATTTTATGGAAAAGTTGATGAGCTTAGACAAAAATTTAGGGAAGAATTAGAGAACCAACAACAATACAAAAACGCTTATTTAAAATTAACAAGTTTTATTGATATACGATGTTTGGTCACTAACCTACCTGATTCTGAATGTTTGTTTTTAGTATGGTTTAGCATCACAAACTATTTTTCAGAAGTAGAAACGTCTCAACAAAATTTTGATGTTGAGGCATGTGTAAGAGCTAGGAAGTTTGAACAGCAAATTTATAACTTTTTAAACGATTATGAGTATTTAGCCAAAAACAGAGGTTATAGGCTCGGTTTTTTGAAAGTTGATGATATGGCTTTATTCGAAAGTGAAACACGATCTTATGAATACTTGTCTTTGCATTTAGCTAAGAATATTGATATTCCTATTGTTGATGTTTTGATTGGGTATCTAGAGTTCGTAAAATCGGCTTTGAATGATGAATTATTATTTTCTTCAGTTTCGCAAGAACAAGCATCAAGATTAGATCAATTAACTAAAATTATTCAAACCCTGAATACACAAGAAAAAAATCAAAAAACATCATTAAAGGGTGCAGGGATAACGATGTTGCTTTGTCATACCATTTATAAAATGAAAGCTAAAAGCTTAGGGATACAGAATGATAAAGATGTGTATCAATCCATAAAAATAATTTTTGATTATTTAGCAGAAATTTTAAAGTGTATGAAAATTAAGCATGCGTATAATGCAACTGAAGCCAGTAAATCAAAACTTGAGCTAGTTGTTTATGCAACTGAGTTCAACGGTATTGATGACCTTTTTGCTCTGTATGGTTTCTATAACTCACGACATATGCCTTCTGATAAATTATTTGAGCGACGTGAGGTAATAAATAACATAGATACTCGACCTAAGTGTTTAGAACAAAATGAAGAAAAACTAGACCATTTCGAAAAGGCTGTCAGCGTGAAGCCTGTTCATAATATTGAATTATTTACGTTGAAAGCAAATCAACTTTATCAGTTAATTCACGCTGATAAAAAGATACCGTTAAATTTGGACTGTTTATTTGAGTCGGAATAAAAACCTTATTTTTCTAAGACTAGGACTAATCTTTTCACAGCCTAGGCTTATCAAAATTGCGATTTTTTAGCATCAAATTGACTACACTGCTGACTAGATCGGTCAGCAGTTTCATCGAGCATAACATCAAATTTTACGTTAGCAAACGCATCAGAATTTGATGTTTTGAGTGCCTAAAAATTATAGGTATAGGTCAAACCGCTATTGGTGGTGACCGTCACTTCACGCACATACTCAGCCGAACAGCCTAAGTAAACTTTTGCTACCGAACCATAACGCATATTTTGATAATCGTAAGTGCCTTTGCTTCTACAATTACCACGATTGATTAAAACCCCTGTGATGGTGGTTGGTGCATCGTTCAAGGACATGATGTTTAATAAATCGGTATAACCTGTCATAGAGTATTGTGATTCTTCACGACGGACACGGACTTCAAATTGTTCTTGTACAGTGGGTTCAGTCACTTCCTCAGCATTGTATGTTTCATCTTCTAAAAAGGATTTATCTACGGGTGGAAAATCATCCTCGGATTGAGGGGGCGTTTCAGACGCACCAGCAGTGCTATTCTCACTGGTTTGAGTTTGGACATCTTTGGGCTTTGGTGCATCGTTGCCCGAATTACATGCAGTTAAAGTCAGTAGCAACACACTGGATAAAACAATAGATGGAATAAAATTCATTACACATGCCTATATTTAATTGAATATTGTGATCTACAGGGTTGGGTGAAAGCCCAACTCTGTGTATTTAATGGTTTGGTCAATCAATTTTTTACTTTTTATAAAAGTGGGAATTACTCATCGATCTTTTTAAATACCTTTTCGATCGGGGTATAGTTTTCCAAGCTAAAATCAAAAGGAATTGGCTTTTTTAATGGCACATCAAATTTCTTTAATCGGGCATTTTCTATGCCGTTGAAATGTTTGCGTTGAAAGGACATGGTACTTGGTTCAAGGATTGCGATTGGCTCATTTGCAGAATCAGCTTGAGTAATGTTGGTTTGATAAATGACTAAGCTATCTAATTCCAATTTATGGTTATTGAAGTTAAAAATATAACCGACATACTTTTGTCCACCAGCCGTAATAATATTTTGTGCTAACTCTGGCGTGGATGGTGCTGTGAAATTCACAATAAGATCAGATGAGAAATTCATATTCTCAAAATGTAATTGTTTCGAGTCAGCATCGTAGTAAACAAAATTATCAATCGGACCATTCGGTCGATCATTCGGTGTATAGCTGCTTGGCATAAACAGACTTTGACCAGACGTAGCATTTAAACTGAGTTCTAATAGCTTCAAGTCATAATTTAGATGGGCATTTTTACTATCTAGTTCTTTTTGAAGTGTCTGAATACGTTGTTGATATTGTTCTGTACTTTCAAATTGATCTTTTTGCGGTGGAGCCACCTGCATCGTCGATCTTATATAATTGATGGCCGTATCATGCGCTGCACGTAAAGAATAGTCGTCACCTAAAGCAAAAGTGAATGCAGGAAATTGTTGACCTGTATGACCAATTACCAAAACTTGATTATTTTTTAAAGCCAGCACATTTCTTAAATCATTCAGAACAGATTGGAAATGCACACAGTTTGCACAATAGTCAGCCACATCCGAATTTTCAGCAAACATCTGCAATCCAGAGATGGTTTTATACGGCGGATAAAAGGAAAAATATCCCTCATCTTTGATGAGTTCCTGAAAGTTTTCTCCTGTTTTAGTGAGCGGAGGTGTAATTTTATTGCGAGCGATAATCAATGGAGAAGAAACAGCCTGTGCAGGGGCAGCATCATTCAACGACATGTTTTCGATCTTTTGAGTAAGTTCTTTATTCTCTACATCATCTTGTTGTGGTTTTGAGCAGCCGACCAACGCAAGGCTGGTGAGCAGCGCAATTGAAACGTATTTCATTCTATTATTTCCCCATCCAATATTTTTAAAATTTTAAAAATGAATTATGAAATTGACTGTAATTTCAAATACATTCTGCTTGGTTGTCACAGACTCTAGCGATGTTGTTACTGAGCACAATAAGGACACGCCAGATTAGCTGTGCGACGAATTACATGATTTTTATCCAGCACAAAACACCACTGACCAAAATGGATGCAGTAGTTAATTGATGCCTTGAATGAATCAGGACACAGCAAAAGCGTGCGATAAATGAATCGGAATGAAATGCCGAAGAAGCGGAGAAAGTGCAGGGGAAGAAAGCACAGTAAATTGCATCATGATTGACTCCTTGGAATTACAAGAAGTTCTGCCGAATCACTGTCAATTGATTATGGTGGCAGAACGAAAGGGGGTTGACAGACTGGGATCCAAGGAACCAGCACGCACGAGGCGTCCCCCTCTCGCCCTACCATAGAAAAAAAGAGGGACGCGAGGGTTCCCACAACATACAAAATTACTTTCATATATCGTGCTGGATCTGCGGTCTGTCAAAACCGACTGACAATGTAGGTCAGCCCTTGCATCATAATCGCTGCTAAAAAGCAGGTCAATTGATCTGTTTAAGCATCATTCAAAAATTACCTAAAACTGATGATAAAAAACGCATTCTAAAAAAATACAAATACATAGCATCTAAATGAGAACGGTGTTTCTCCATTCGAGACCGCACCAATACATGCTTCAACTACATCGCAATCATTTTGCCTGCTTCCCCAGCAGGTTTTTTTATTCATTTACAGGAAATACCACAATGAGTTTGCCATGTCCTTATTGCCAGTCCCGAGAGACGGTACAACTGCAATCCCCCCAACATTTACTTAGCACCTCAACGAACAATCCTATTTCCAATAGTCTGATGTCACCAATGGCACTTGCCACATTAGGAGTGAGTGTTTCTAAAAGCCTGAATATTCCTCCGATTGCAGGTGCAATCGTTGGTGTCTTGATCGGCGGTATCTGGATGTTGATCACTGAAGATGAACAGCAACAGCCACTACACCCAGCCTATCGCAGACAGTATTACTGCAATCACTGTGACCGCAGCTTTAGCCCAAATTTACGCAATTAAGTACTCAGCAAAATTTAAATCCAACGCTTTACTCATTTTAAAATTGATACAGGAATTATTCTTATGGCACATTTAGTTGAAACAATGGCATTTGTAGGACAAACCCCTTGGCATAGTTTAGGTAATGAACTGACTCCAAACCAACCTATCGAGGTCTGGGCACAACAGGCAGGTATGGATTGGCGGATTGAATCTTCAGATGTTAGTTACATGGCACAGAATGAAAAGGGGCAAAGCATCATTATGCCCTTTGAAGAACAACGGGTACTTTATCGCTCCGATACCCATGCACCCTTATCAGTAGTGAGTCAGCGCTTTCAGGAAGTTCAACCGATGGAAATCCTACACTTCTACAAAGACCTGACTGAGCAATCAGGCTTTGAACTGGAAACCGCAGGGGTACTCAAAGGCGGCAAGAAATTCTGGGCATTGGCACGAACAGGACAAAGTTCCGCACTGAAAGGTAAGGATGTGAGTAATGGCTATATTCTTCTGGCTACTGCTTGTGATGGCACACTTGCCACCACAGCACAATTCACTTCTATCCGAGTGGTATGTAACAACACATTAGCCATTGCTCTCAAAGGACAAAATACCAGTGCAGGTGTGGTTAAAGTGCCACACAGTACCAAATTCAATGCGGAACGGGTCAAACATCAACTGGGTATTTCAGTTC
>Ga0224722_1001175_pt1 | contig 14690 bp, 11 predicted proteins | sample Balambano_FR1_Me_FD_161646 | JGI IMG/M metagenome (GOLD analysis project Ga0224722, IMG submission 161646) | Freshwater sediment microbial communities from Lake Towuti, South Sulawesi, Indonesia - Balambano_FR1_MetaG | ecosystem: Environmental > Aquatic > Freshwater > Lake > Sediment | place... | reverse complement strand
GTGCCGGTGCCCCCGAGCGTCAGGCGGCCGGCTTCGGGCGTGCCGCTGATGGCGGCCTGCGCCACCAGTCGGCCGCCCCAGGCCGGGCCGAGCACGCCCAGATCGGCGAAATCGAGATCGGCGGTCAGGTCGCTGCCGGCGGTGCGCAGCTGGCCGCGGGCCGAGATCGACAGGCTGGCCGCGGTCAGGTCGAGCTGCCGGATCTCGGTGCCGCCGCTGCCGCGCGCCGCCGAGACGATCAGCCGGGTCTGCCCCTTGAGCAGGTTGTCGGCCTCTGCCTGGCCGATCCGGAGCCCGTCGCCCGCCACGCTGGCCGTGACGTCGAAATCGCCGCCGAGCCTGCTGCCGCTGCCGCGCGCCTCGATCGTCGCGGCGCCGCCGACCGGCCGGCCGGCAAGGCCGGCGAAGCGCGACAGATCGCGCGCGTCCAGCCCGGCCTGCCCCCGCACGCGCAGGCCCGAGGCCAGCCCGTCGACCTCGCCGCGCGCCGTCAGCGTGAAGTCGCCGCCCGCGAGCATCAGGTCCGAGAGGTCGAGCGCTCGGCCCTCCTGCCAGACCAGGCGGGCGGTCGCGGTGAGGCCGGTGCCGAGCGCCTGCGCCATCGCCGGGTCGGTCGGCGAAAGGTCGGCCGCCAGCAGCCGGAATGTGCCGCCGACCAGGTTGCCCTGACCCTGCCGCGAAATCCGCCCCGAGCCCGACAAAAGCGCGCGGCCAATCCGGATCTCGGGATGGTCGAGACCGGACAGGGTGACCATCGCGGTCCAGCCTTCCTCGGCCGTCGCGTCGAAGCCAAGCGTGATGTCGGCGCGGTCGATCAGCGTGCGGCCTGCACCCGCCGCCGGCAGCAGGACCGGGCGGCCGTCGGCATGGCCGATGCGCCCGGTCAGCCGGGCTTCCTCGGGCAGCAGGTCCGAGGCGAGCCGCAGCGCGCCGTCGATCTCCATCGCCTCGGTCCGGACCGTGAGCCGCGACAGGTCGAAGGCGCCGGTCGCGGCGCGCACCCCCGCCACGTCCAGCGCCACATCGGTACCGAAGAACTCGGCGTAATCGGACAGGAACAGCGGCGCCGGGTTGCCGCCCAGGCTGGCTGCGAAGGCCTGCCCGCCATCCGGCGCCGTGCTTAGGCGCAGGGTGCCGGTGAGCCGGTCGGTCCCGTCGGTCGCCAGCCGCAGATCGGCGGTGAAGTCGTCGATCAGCCCTTGGCCCGCGACCGTCAGGTCCGTCGCCGGGGCGCCGGGCAGGCCGAGGCGCCGCGCCACGATCCCGCCCGCTGCTTCGCGCGCATCGAGGTTCAGGACCAGATTGCGGCTGGCGTTGGCGTAGCTCGCCTGCAGCGTAAGGGTGACGGGCGGCCCCGCGTCGGTCCGCGTCAGCCGAAGGTCGGTTTCGCCCGCGCCGCCGGCCAGGGTCAGCGCGGCCTCGACCGAGCCGGTCAGCGGCTCGCCGAGGACGGGCGCGCCAAGCTCCACCCGCGCGGCGGCAAGCCGGCCGATCGAGACCGAGACCGGCAGGTCGGGCAGCGCGAAGCCCCGCGCCTCGGGGCTGGGCGGCGCGCCGGCGGCGGCGACCGGACGCCGCGCCACGACGATCTCCTCTGCCGTCAGGCGGTTGACCGAGACTCGGCCGCGCAGCAGCGCCGCCCGGTTCCAGTCCAGCGCGACACCGTTCAGCGTCAGCCAGATGCCTTCGTCGTCGGCGACGGTGATCCGCTCGATCTCCGCCAGCGAGGACAGCGCGCCGCGAAAGCCGGTGACCCGCACCTCGCGCCCGGCCGCAGAGAGCCGGTCCTGCAGGAAGCGGGCCAGGACGCCGGAGTCGCCGTCCTGCGCGGCCGCCGGCCGGGGCAGCGCCGCCGCCAGGATCAGGATCAGGCACAGCACCAGCCGCATCAGAACGCCTGCCCGATGCCGACATAGAACTGCACGCCGTCGCCGGTATCGCCGCCGACCGGCGCGGCGATGTCGAGCCTGATCGGCCCGAAGCCGGTGGCATAGCGCAGCCCGAGGCCCGCGCCCGCCTGCCAGTCGTCGGTGTTGAAGTTCTGCTCGCTCCCCGCGCCGACATAGCCCGCGTCGTAGAAGCCGACGAGGCCAATGGTGTCGGTGACCATCGCCCGCAGCTCCACCGAGGCCGCGAGGAACTCCGTCCCGCCGGTCAGCGTGTCGGGGCCGAGCACCTTCACCCCGAGCGACTGGTAGGGCTGGCCGCGAACCGTGCCGCCGCCACCGGAATAGAACAGGTAGTCGCGCGGCGTTCCGACCAGCGAGGCGCCGAGGATCGAGCCGACCTGCAGCCGCCCGGCCAGCACCACCGGCCGGTCCGCGCCGAAGCCGCGGTAGGCCCGGGCGTCGAGCGTGACCTGCCCGCCGGACTCGGTCTCGGCGAACCCGACGAAGGGTGTCAGGGCGGCATTCACGAAATAGCCCCGTGTCGGGTCGAACCGGTTGTCGCGCGCGTCGTAGATGACACCGAGCGGAAGGGCGAGGTTGTTGTAGGTATAGTCGCCGGTGTCGTCGGTGACCCGCTGATAGCGGTACTGCAGCCCGCCCGTCAGCGTCAGGCGGTCGGAGACGAACTGCGTCGCCTGCACGCCGATCTGGCCGAGGTCGATCACCTGGTCGGTGTCGTCGATATGGTCGTATTGCAGGCTGATGCCCAGGAGCGTGTCCGGCGTGAAGGTCGCCGGCCGGTCGAGCGTGACGCCGAGCGAATAGTCGGTGCCGCTGTCGGTCGAGCCGATGTTGGTGGCGCTGCCCTCGATCCGGAGCCGCTCGGCGCCGCCGAACAGGTTGCGGTGCAACCAGTAGGCGCTGAGATCCAGCCCGTCGGAACTGGCGATCTCGCCGCCGAAGCCGTAGCGGCGGGGCAATTCCTCGATCAGCTGCGTGTCGATGCCGAGCGTGCCGTCCGGCCCGGGCGTCTCGGCTTCGGTCACCGCCACGCTGCGGAACACGCCGGACCGGCGCAGCCGCTCGGCGCTGCGGGTCAGGAGCGCGGGGTCGAACACCTCGCCCTCGGGGAAGCCGGCGATCGCGCGGATCCGCTCCTCGCGCATTCGGTCCTGGCCGCTGACGGTGAAGCGGCCGAAGCGCAGCCGCGGGCCGGGGGTCATCCGGATCGCGGCGGACAGCGCGGCGCTGGCATGGTTGACGGTCAGATCCTGGTCGCCCACCGCCGCCTTGGCATGCCCGGCGCTGCGCCAGCCGGCCACCGCGGCCGCGGCCGCGGCGCGGATCACCCCGGTTTCGGCCGGGGCGCCGATGGCATAGCCTGCCGGAATTTCGGTCGCGGCGGCGAGCGGCCCGATCTCGGCACGCGAGAAGGTGAAGACCGGGCCGGGATCGACGGTCACCGCGATGTTGCGGATGGTCTGCGGCGCGTCGAGCGGTGCGATCGCGGCCGCCTCGCGCCCGTCGATGTGGATGCTGATGACGCCGGAATAGCGGCCCTGCGCGTAAAGCACGGCCAGAAGCGTGCCGTATTCGGCCCGCGCCGCCGCCAGCAGGTCCTGCGCGGTCACGGTGCCGTCGCGCTCGGCGGCGCGCAGCGAGGAGGCGGCCTCGATCCGGCGGGTGAGCGCGGCATCGCCGCCGGCGACATCGAAGGTGATCGCCTGCGCCGTCGCCGCGCCGGACCACAGCGCGAGCGGAAGGACGAGGGGCAAGAGCCGCCGCAGCCATGTTCCGCCACTGCCCGTCACCCGCCCGCTCCCTGCCGCGTGGCAGAGTTTCGCACGCTGCCGGGTGCCCTGCAATGCAACTGCCGGTGCGCTGCGCGGGTTCCCTCCGAATCGCGCGGGCTACTGCGCCGCGATGTCGCGCGCCGGGGCGAGCAGCCGCTCGGTGACCGCCGACAGCGCCAGCGCCGCCGCCCCCTGTGCCCACAGGAGGTCGCCCCGCGCGTGGATCTCGATCGGCGGCAGCGGCCGGCCAGTGTCGAGCACCAGCGCCTGCATCTCGGCCAGGGTGTCGTCGGCATAGAGATAGTCGAACCGCAGCCGCTCGCCCGACAGGATGATCAGCGGCGGGTCGAACAGGTTCACCACATTGGCGAGCCCCATCGCCAGATAGCGCCCGGCGCGGCGGAAGATCGACCGGGCGGCCTGGTTGCCGGCCTTGGCATGGTCGTAGAGGCTTTCGAGCAGCACCAGCATCGACTGGCCGTCGCGGTGGGTCCAGTCGAGCGCGGTCGCCGCTTCGCGCGCCAGCGCGTAGTCGGCGACATAGGCCTCGAGGCAACCGCGCTGGCCGCAGCGGCAGAGCGCGCCGTCAAGCTGCACCTTGGTGTGGCCGAGCTCCATCCCGATCCCGAGCGCGCCGCGATAGATCCGATGGTTCAGGACCAGCCCCATGCCCAGCCCGTGCTCGATGGTGACGACCGCGAAGTCGCTGCGGCCGCGACCGGCGCCGAACCAGAGTTCGGCCATGGCGCAGAGGTTGGCGTCGTTGTCGATCTGCACCGGCAGTCCGAGCCGCGCCGAGGCCGCCGCCGCCAGCCGCAGGCCGCGCTCGGTCAGGATCGAGGACCACAGCACCCGGCCCTCGGACAGATCGACATAGCCCGGCAGGCCGATGCCGACGGCGGAAAGGGCGTGGCGATGCGTGCCGGCGAGGGTGGCGACGGCATCGACCAGTGTCGCCACCGCCGCCAGCAGCTCGTCGGGCGTCAGCGGCACCGGCCGACGGTCCACCCGCCGATGCGCGATCAGGTTGCCCGCGAAATCTATCACCACCGCCGACATGTCGCGGTCGGACACCTTGAGGCCGGCCACCAGATGCGAGGCGGCGCGCACCCCGAGCGCCACGGCGGGGCGGCCGCGCCCCTCGCCGCCTTCGCGGCTGGCCGCCACTTCCTCGATCAGCCCGGCTTCGATCAGTTCCGAGGTGATGGTGGTCACGCTGGCCGGGCTGACCCCGAGTTCCTTCGCCACCTGCACCCGCGCGATCAGCCCGGCGGCGCGGACCCGCTCGAACACCTGCTGGCGCATCGGACGCAGCTGCTCCGACAGCGGCGGGATCATCGGGCCGCACCCGCTCGTCCCGCCTGGCAAGTCGGCCCCGTCCCGCCGGCGCATTTTTTCGGCCTCCGAACAAAAGACAGCGCGGTTGACCCGAATCGCCCGCGAGCGATGCTGCAGGGCAGCATGGCGCGGGGCGCTAGTTCTCAACTGCCGGGCTTCTGCGCGCTTTTTATTTTGACAACTGAATTTAGTCTCGTCAACTTGCCACCGTGCCGACGAATCTGTCGGACCGGCCATGCGCTGGCCGCATCCATTGGGGAGGCTCCACATGCACAAGTCCGTTCTGGCCGCGGCAATCGCCGTGGCCGGCTTCAGTTCCGCGGCATTGGCCGACGGCCACGCGCCGACCGTCTGCGTCAGCTGGTCGAACTTCCAGGAAGAGCGCTGGAAGACCGACGAGGCCGCGATCAAGGCCGCGCTCGAAGCGGCCGGTGCCGCCTATGCCTCGGCCGACGCGCAGAACTCGGCCGCCAAGCAGCAGGCCGACATCGAGGCCCTGATCGCCCAGGGCTGCAACGCGCTGATCATCCTGGCGCAGGACAAGGACGCCATCGCGCCAGTGATGGAAGCCGCCGCGGCCGAAGGCATCCCGGTGATCGGCTATGACCGGCTGATCGAGGACGAGCGCGCCTTCTACCTGACCTTCGACAACAAGGGCGTCGGCCGGATCATCGCCGAGACGATCTATGCCGCGGTGCCGGAAGGCAACTATGCCATCATCAAGGGTGACCCCGGCGACCCGAACGCGGGCTTTTTGCGCGAGGGGATGGAAGAGGTGATCGGCCAGGCCGTGGCCGACGGCAAGATCACCATCGTCGGCGAGGCCTTTACGGAAGCCTGGAAGCCCGACAACGCCCAGGCCAACATGGAGCAGATCCTGACGGCGGCGAACAACGATGTCGACGCGGTGCTGGCGCAGAACGACGGCATGGCCGGCGGCGCGATCGCCGCGCTGGCGGCGCAGGGCCTGAACATCCCGATTGGCGGCCAGGACGGCGACCTCGCGGCGCTGAACCGCGTCGCCCGCGGCACGCAGACCGTGTCGGTCTGGAAGAACGCCAATGACCTCGGCAAGGCGGCCGGCGAGATCGCGGTGGCGCTGGCCGGCGGCGCGGCGATGGACGCGATCCCCGGTGCCTCGAAGTTCTCGGGCGGCGAGAAGGGCATCGAGATGAACGCGATCTTGCTGTCGCCGACGCCGATCACCAAGGACAACCTCAACATCGTGATCGACGCCGGCCACATTTCGAAGGAACAGGCCTGCGAAGGCGCGATGGAGGGCGTCGCGGCCTGCCAGTAGGGCCCGGATGCACGGGCGACCCCGTCTGAGGCGGGGCCGCCCCGCGTGACGGCCGGCCGGGCGGGCCAGCCGCGCCGCCGGCCGTCCACCTGCGGATTCTTCGTGAGGAGCGGGACATGGCCCAGCAGACCACCAACCTCGATCCCTCCGCGGGCCCGGTCACCCGCTTTCTGCGCGCGACCGAGATCGACACGCGCCTGCTCGGCATGGTGGCGGCGCTGATCCTGATCTGGATCGGCTTTCACCTCTACGGCGTGATCGTGAACGGCAACGGTGCCTTCCTGACGCCGCGCAACCTTTGGAACATCACCGTCCAGACCGCTTCGGTCGGGATCATGGCCTGCGGCATGGTGCTGGTGATCATCGCCCGGCACATCGACCTGTCGGTCGGCTCGGTGCTCGGCTTCGCGGCCATGGCGATGGGCATGTTCCAGGTGGAGTGGTATCCGCAGCTGGTGGGGCTCGGGCACTGGACGATCGTGGCGCTGACGGTCCTTCTCGGCCTTGTGGTCGGCACGCTGATCGGCGCCTTTCACGGCTGGCTCGTCGCCTATCGCGGCATTCCCGCCTTCATCGTCACACTCGGCGGTCTACTGGTCTGGCGCGGCGCCGCATTCTTGCTGGCGCGCGGGCGCACGATCTCGCCGGTCGATGCGAACTTCGCGCTGCTCGGCGGCGGGCCGTACGGCTCGGTCGGCGCCACCTGGTCCTGGATGGTCGGACTGGCGGGCTGCGGCGCGGTGCTCTGGCTGATCTGGGCCGGCCGCCGCAACCGCCAGCGGCACGGCTTCCCGCAGCGCCCGATGTGGGCGGAGTACGTGCTGGCTGCGCTCGGCTGCGGGCTCTGCATCGGCACCACGCTGGTGGTGAACGCCTACCCCTGGCCGCGGGGGATCGTCGCGCAATATGCCGCCGCGACCGGCATCACCGTGCCGGAGGAGGGGTTGTTCATCAGCCACGGCTTTGCGGTGCCGGTGCTGATCCTCTTGGTTGTCGCCGTGGCGATGACCTTCCTGATGAGCCGCAGCCGTTTCGGCCGCTATGTCTATGCGATCGGCGGCAACCCCGAGGCGGCGCTCCTGGCCGGCATCAACGTCAAGTGGATGACGGTGAAGATCTTCGCCCTGATGGGCTTTCTGACCGGGCTCAGCGCCGTCGTCGCCTCGGCGCGGCTCAATTCGGCCACCAACGCGCTCGGCACGCTCGACGAGCTTTACGTGATTGCAGCGGCGGTGATCGGCGGCACCTCGCTGGCCGGCGGGGTGGGCACGATCTACGGCGCCGTGCTCGGCGCGGTGGTGATGCAGTCGCTGCAATCGGGCATGGTGCTGATCGGCTTCGACGCCGCGATCCAGAACATCGTGGTCGGCATCGTGCTGGTGCTCGCCGTCTACATCGACACGCTCTACCGCAAGAACGTGAAGTGAGGGAGGCGGCGATGAACCAGAACGTGCGACAGGGAACACCGCTGGTCGAGATGCGCGACATCTCGATCTCGTTCGGCGGGATCAAGGCGGTGGACCATGTCACGGTCGATCTTTACGCCGGCGAGGTCGTGGGGCTGCTCGGCCACAACGGCGCCGGCAAGTCGACGCTGATCAAGTGCCTGTCGGGGGCCTACCGCGCCGATGCCGGGGAAATCCGGATCGACGGCCGGCCGGTCGAGATCGCGAGCCCGCGCGACGCCCGGGCGCTGAACATCGAGACGATCTATCAGACGCTGGCGCTTGCCGACAATCTGGATGCCGCGTCGAACCTGTTCCTCGGGCGCGAGCTGGTGACGCCGCTCGGCTTCGTAGACGAAACCCGGATGGAGGCCGAGACGCGCAAGATCATGGCGCGGCTCAACCCCAACTTCCGCAAGTTCAACGTGCCGGTCTCGGCCCTGTCGGGCGGCCAGCGGCAATCGGTGGCGATCGCGCGCGCGGTCTACTTCAACGCGCGCATCCTGATCATGGACGAGCCGACCGCGGCGCTCGGGCCGCACGAGACGCAGATGGTGTCGGAGCTGATCGAGGAACTCAAGCGCCAGGGCCTCGGCATCTTCCTGATCGAGCATGACATCCACAATGTCATGAAGCTCTGCGACCGGGCGTCGGTGATGAAGAACGGCCAGCTGGTCGGCACGGTGGACGTGGCCGAAGTGACGGACGACGATATCCTGGGCATGATCATCCTCGGCAAGAAGCCCGCGCGGGCGGCGTGATGTACATCGGTCTTGATCTCGGGACATCGGGGCTGAAGGGTCTGCTGATCGGCGAGGATCAGGCGGTGCTGGCCGAGGCCAGCGCGCCCCTGACGGTCCAGCGCCCGCGACCGGGATGGAGCGAACAGTCGCCGGCGGACTGGATCGCGGCCGCCGAGTCGGTGTTGGACCAACTTGCGGCACGCGATCTGGCGGCGGTGCGGGGCATCGGGCTGTCGGGCCAGATGCACGGGGCGACGCTGATCGATGCCGCCGACGAGGTGCTGCGGCCGTCCATCCTGTGGAACGACACGCGCAGCCACGAGGAGGCGGCCGAGCTCGATGCCGACCCGATGTTTCGCCGGCTGACCGGCAACATCGTCTTTCCCGGCTTCACCGCGCCCAAGCTTGTCTGGGTGGCGCGCCACGAACCGGCCGTGTTCGCCCGCGTGGCGCAGGTGCTCTTGCCCAAGGATTACCTGCGGCTCTGGCTGGCCGGCGAGCATGTGGCCGAGATGTCGGATGCCGCCGGCACGAGCTGGCTCGACACCGGCGCGCGCGCCTGGTCGGATGATCTTCTGGCCGCGACCGGCATGAACCGGGCGCAGATGCCGCGGCTGGTCGAAGGCTCGGCGGTGTCCGGGCAGCTGCGGCCGGCGCTGGCCGCCCGCTGGGGCCTGCCGGCCGGCGTGCTCGTTGCGGGCGGCGCCGGCGACAACGCGGCCTCCGGTGTCGGCGTGGGCGTGGTGCGGGCAGGCGAGGCCTTCGTCTCGCTTGGCACCTCGGGCGTCCTGTTCGCCGCCAACGACGGCTATCATCCCGATCCGGCGACCGCCGTGCATACCTTCTGCCACGCCCTGCCCGGCACCTGGCACCAGATGGGCGTCGTGCTGGCCGCGAGCGATGCGCTTAACTGGTATGCCGGGCTGGTGGGCGAGGGCGCGGCGGCGCTGACGGCCGCGCTCGGGGCCTTGCAGCCGCCCGGGCGGACGCTGTTCCTGCCCTATCTGGGGGGCGAGCGCACGCCGCTCAACGATGCCGCGATCCGCGCGGCCTTCCTCGGTCTCGACCACGCGACCGACCGCGCCGCCGCCACCCGCGCCGTGCTGGAAGGCGTGACCTTCGCGATCCGCGACTGCCGCGACGCGCTGGCCGCGACCGGCACGCGGCTCGACAACCTGATCGCGGTCGGGGGCGGGTCGCGGTCGGACTACTGGCTTGAGGCCGTCGCCACCGCGCTCGACTGCCCGGTGCAGCTTCCCGTCGCGGGCGATTTCGGCGGTGCCTTCGGCGCGGCGCGCCTCGCCCTGATGGCCGCGACCGGGGCCGGCGCCGAGATCGCCACGCTGCCGCCGATCGCCCGCAGCATCCGGCCCGACCGTGCGCTGGTCGCGGCCTTCGACGCCGGCCATGCCCGCTACCGTGCCGCCCAAACCGCCATCCGAGGCCTGACATGACCGATTTCTTCAAGGACATCCCCGCCGTCGCCTATGTCGGGCCCGGCTCCGACATCGCGTTCGGCTATCGCCATTACGACAGGGACCGGCTGGTGATGGGCAAGCGGCTCGAGGATCACCTGCGCTTCGCCGTGGCCTGGTGGCACAGCTTCGCTTGGGAAGGGGGCGACCCGTTCGGCGGCCAGACCTTCGAGCGCCCCTGGCACCCGCAGACCGACATGGCCCGCGCGCGGGTCAAGGCCGATGCCGCCTTCGAGATGTTCCGCATCCTCGGCGTGCCGTTCTACTGCTGGCACGACGCCGACGTGCGCCCCGAACAAGGCAGTTTCGCCGAGAACCTCAAGACGCTGAACGAGATCACCGACTACATGGGCGAGAAGCAGGCCGAGACCGGCGTCGGGCTCCTTTGGGGCACCGCCAACATGTTCAGCCACCGCCGCTGGATGTCGGGCGCCGCCACCAACCCCGACCCCGAGGTCTTCGCCTTCGCCGCCGCCACGGTGAAAAGCTGCCTCGACGCCACCCACAAGCTTGGCGGGCAGAACTATGTGCTCTGGGGCGGGCGCGAGGGCTACGAGACGCTCCTGAACACCGACCTCAGGCAGGAGCTGGACCACATGGGCCGGTTCCTGAACATGGTGGTCGAGTACAAGCACCGGATCGGCTTCAAGGGCACGATCCTGGTGGAGCCGAAGCCGCAGGAGCCGTCGAAGCACCAGTACGACTATGACGCCGCCACCTGCTACGGATTCCTGCAGAAATACGGGCTGGAGACGGAGGTGAAGCTGAACCTCGAGCAGGGCCACGCGATCCTCGCCGGGCACAGCTTCGAGCACGAGATCGCGACCGCGGCCGCGCTCGGCGTGTTCGGCTCGATCGACATGAACCGCAACGACTACCAGTCCGGCTGGGATACCGACCAGTTCCCGAACTCGGTGCCCGAGGTGGCGCTGGCCTATTACGAGATCCTGAAGGCCGGCGGCTTCACCACCGGCGGCACCAACTTCGACGCCAAGGTGCGGCGCCAGTCGCTCGACCCCGAGGACCTGATCCTGGCCCATGTCGGCGCGATGGACACCTGCGCGCGCGGCCTGATCGCCGCCGCGGCGCTCCTCGAATCGGGCGAGCTGGAAGCGGCGCGGAAGGCGCGCTACGCCGGCTGGGCCACGCCCGAGGCGCAGGCGATGCTCGCGGGCACGCTCGACAGCATTGCGGCCGAGGTGCTGGCGAAGGGGATCAACCCCTCTCCGCGCTCCGGCCGGCAGGAGCGGCTGGAGAACCTCTGGAACCGCTACGTCTGAGCGTGATGAGGGCCCGGCGGGTCCCGGCTGCCGAAACGCTCTCGGGTCGGGTCGCGGGTCCGGCGCCGATCAACCGAATCGCGGCACCTGCCGCGCCGGTCGCGGTCAGGCTTGTCCGCTCGCCGCCCCAGCCCGCCGGATCGGCCGCGGTTTCGCGCCCGGGGACCGACGCCGGTCCTGTGGGCGATTGGCGCCGGGACGCGGACACCGGCCGGGCCCATTAACCACAGAGCCTAAGATTTGTTGAAACTTTGCCGCGCCGCGGCTACCCGGAGACGGCGCGACATGCGTCGGTAACGGCTTGACGCGGAATGTGAAATTGGAGTCTCGACAGATGAAGCTTGCCTATGCACTTGCCGCCGCCGCGGCGCTGGCCGCGGCCGCGCCGGCCTCGGCCGCCACGGTCACGGTCCTGGGGTTCGTCCAGGATGGCGACAGCTACACCAACATCGTCCCCAATGCGGCCTCGGGACCGGTCAATCTGAACGTGATCGGCAACCTCGGCGGGATCTATGCCGACATTTACGCCGGAACCACACTGGCCGGGATCGGCCAGTACAATTCGGTGCAGACCGGCGGGTCGCTGACCTACAACCTGATCGGCGCGGCCGGCGGCGCCTTCACCTTCATCTGGGGCACCGTCGACAGCTACAACACGCTGACCATCAACGGCGACGGCGGCGCGACCGACACGATCGTCGGCGGCGAGATCCTGGCGCTGCCGGGCTACGTGGCCGGCGTGTCGAACGTGATCGTCAAGATTGTGTCTGACATCGCGTTCAACAGCGTGACGCTGACCTCGTCGGGCAACTCGTTCGAACATGCCTTCAACCCGCCGGAACTGGCGCCGGTTCCGGTGCCCGCGGCCGGCCTGCTGCTGGTCGGTGCGGTGGCCGCGCTCGGTGCCGCCACGCGGCGGCGCAAGGCGGCCTGACCCGGCAACCGGACCGAATGCGACGGGCGCCCGACCGGGCGCCCCTTGCGTTCCGGCGCTCAGCGCATGTTCTGGCGGATCCGCACCGGCCATTCGCCGATCGGCAGCATGATCCGGATCGGGGTGGGTTCCAGAAGGCCGGTCGCGTCGATGCCGCGGACCGCTTCGCAGACCGCTATGCCGTAGGCCTGCCTGTCCATGATCGCCATCATCGAGGTCACCGCCTGCGACGGCATGATGACCTCGGTCGGCCCACAGAGCACCGAGTTCCCGAGCTGCACCCGCGCCTGCGGCCAGGCCGCACCGGCCATGAGCGCGAGGCTCAGCGGGGCGTAAAGGGCAATCCTGCGCATGTCGTTCCCTCCGATGGTGGCTGCCGCTGCCGGCGGCGCCCGCCACGCATGATGCGCGCGGCGGCGGGGAAGTCAAAACCCGCCGGCGGAACCCCGCCGCGCCCCGCCCTGATGTCAGCCCTCGGGCGCGTAGCGCACATAGGCGAAGGCCGATCCGTCGGGCGCCCAGTTCGGCACGTTGATCGTGCCCTGCCCGCCGTTGAACGCCGCGATCGCCCGGCGGTTCCGGCCCTCGGCATCGGCGAGCACCAGCATCACCGGCTTGTCGCGCGGATGCCCTTCGGTTCCGGCGGGATAGGCCAGATAGAGAAGGTGCCGGCCGTCAGGCGAGGGATGCGGGAACCAGTTCACGAAGCCGTCTTCGAACACCTGTTCATGCCCGGTGCCGTCGGGCCGCATGCGCCAGATCTGCGCATGCCCGGAGCGGTCGCAATTGTACCAGATCCAGCGGCCGTCGGCCGAGAAGTCGGGCCCGTCCGAATGACCCTCGCCGAACGTCAGCCGCCGTTCCGCGCCGCCCGCGGCGGGGCAGGCCCAGATGTCGACCACGCGGCTGCCGCGCGCCGCGGCATAGACGATGGTCTCGCCGTTTGGCGACCAGCCGTGCCACCAGCTGGGCGCCTCGCGCGTCACCGCGGCCGGAGCGCCGCCCTCGACCGGCATCACGAAAATCTCCGACCCGCGCGCGGTGTGTGAGGACAGGATGATCCGCCGGCCGTCGGGGGAAAAGCCGTGGTCGTTGTTGCAGCTTTGCGCGGCGCCGGTGTCGATCAGGTGGAGCGCCGGCCGGTCCAGCGGCACGCGGTAGAGCCGCCCTTCGCCGTTCACCAGAAGCCAGCCGTCGCGGTGCCAGTTCGGCGCCTCGATCAGCCGCTCGGTCTCGAGCACGGTCGCCGCCGCGCCGGTGGCGAGGCGGTATATCTCCAGGTGGCTGCGGATCATGGGCGCGGCTTCGGCGTCAGGAGGCGCGGCGGCCGGATCGCCTCGGCGGCGCGGAACAGGCCGAAGGTCTGGTTCACGTAGTTCACGATGCCGCCGATCTTGTCCATGTACGCGGTCAGCTCCGGCGTGCGTTCGGCCTCGACCAGCTGCACCGGGCGGTCGGGGTGGGTGGCCTCGAACTGGCAGTAGAACAGCGGTTCGCCGCGCTTCAGCACGATGTCACGGTCGGGCTCGTGCCATTCGAAGGCCCACATCAGCGGCCGCGGCCAGACGTTCACCGGAAAGCGCCCGCCGAAGATGGTGCCGGGCAGGGGGTCGCGGCGGTAATGGGCGAAGGTCCCGAGCTGCGTCAGGAACACGGTCTCGTCGGCAATGAAGCAATAGGGGAGTTGCAGCTGGATGGTCGGGCGGTCGGGGTAGCGCCATTCGACCTCGTTCACCAGCGTCAGCACCTCGCCCAGCTTGGACCCGCGGATGGCCGAGGCGGGGCCGGCCCGGTTCACCAGATGGCCCTTGCCCTTGTCGTCGCGGCCGAAGCCCACCGCCATGTCGAACGGGCACTTGACCACGAAGTAGCGGCTTTCCAGCTGGATCACCGCCGGACAGCGCGCGGCCGACTTGGCATGCGCGCGGTTGGTCTGGCGGAAGCTCAGCCGCTCTGGCGGGTCGTAGAGCACCGCCCCCTTGTCCGAGGTCAGGAACCACCCGACCGTGACCGGTCCGGCCTGCGGCCCCTCGTCGGGGCGGTCGAGGGTCAGGTTGATCTGCATCGCCGTGGCCTTTCCGCGCTGCCCAAGGCTCACCCCGAACTCAGCCCCAAGTCAACAGCGCCGCCTTGAGCGCGCGGACCCGGCCGGCATCGGTCAGGCGCGGCGCGCCGAAGCCCATCGGCGCGGCCGGTCCGGACACCGCGCAGGAGGCATGCACCTCGGCCGGCCGCAGCGGCCGGAGCGCCGCGACCGTTTCGGCCGAGATGCCGCCGCCCGGCATGATGGTGACGCGGCCCGCCGCGTGGCGCAACATCACGGCGAGCCGGTCGAGCCCGGCAGCCGCGCTGGCGGCCCCGCCCGAGGTCAGGATCCGCCGGATGCCGAGCGCCTGCGCCGTCTCCACCACCGCCAGCGGATCGGAGCAGAGATCGGCCGCGCGGTGGAGCGTCACGTCCATCCCTGCGGCCGATCTCTGCTCCGATCCGCTG
>Ga0224722_1001174_pt1 | contig 14704 bp, 20 predicted proteins | sample Balambano_FR1_Me_FD_161646 | JGI IMG/M metagenome (GOLD analysis project Ga0224722, IMG submission 161646) | Freshwater sediment microbial communities from Lake Towuti, South Sulawesi, Indonesia - Balambano_FR1_MetaG | ecosystem: Environmental > Aquatic > Freshwater > Lake > Sediment | place... | reverse complement strand
CAAGCCGACCTCGATGCCTGGCTCGCCCACTACAACACCGAACGCCCGCACCTCGGATACCGAAACATGGGCCGACGGCCGGTCGAAACCGTCATGTCATTCGTTAGCCAAGAAGGTTAAGTGGACAGCTTAAGGATGCGGTAGGTCCGGGGTGCGGAGGGCGGGATATTGGAAGCCGCCTCGACCCGTACGCCCGGAACGGTGAACTTGACCGAATACATCGGCTCGCCGCGCGAGACCTCCTGGACATAGAGGAAGTACATATGGCGGTTGGTCTCGACGGTCACGTTTGTCGCGGCCCCGGCGACGACGGGCTTGATGATGAAGAGGTTGGGGCGCTCCAGCTTATCGACCTTGAAGCTTTCGAGATCGCCGATCGCCACCGATTGGATGCGCTCGCCATCGCCGAGCTCGATCAGCGTCACCGTTTTCAGCCGCGTCCGGATGCGGTAGACTTGGCCCTCGTGGTAGGTCGCATAGGTGACGCGGACATCGCGGCTGCCGGGGGAGGGGGCGACCTCGGCGGAGGACTTTTCCGTTAAGAGAAGAAGGGCGACGGCCAAGATCGTGAAGGGCGCCACCACATTGCGCAATGGGGTGCGTGGACGGTCAGGTATGGGGCAGGGGTACTGCATTAATTCTGGGCCTCGAAGGTTTCGGCAGTGACGCGGTAGTCGGTCACCAGGAACCCGGTCGGGTTCTCCCAGACGAGTTCGATCGCGCTCTGCCGCGAGGGGCTGAAGCGAAAGGTGACAGTGGCGTAGAACTTGCCCTCGCGCGGCGGATCGCCGGTCCGAAGGAGCGTCTTCACATAGCGGACCTGGTAGGTCGTCTCGGTGATGGGCGTGATCGAGGTGACCTCGACGGTCGCCTTCGAGTTTGCCCCATAGACGTTCGGCGGGTAGTTCGGGTTCGCCTCGTTCCAGAGCTCGGTCAGCGAGGTCCGCGCCGCCTCGACCGACATCGTGTAGACGTGCAGGATGCGCGCCTCGTTGTCATGGACATCGAAGGTCTCCCGGTCGATGACGTACGAGTAAAGGAGCGCCTGCTTGATCCCCTCGGCCTGATCGATCCCGGCGCGCTCGACGGAGACCACGCGTTCTGCGACGCCGGTGTCCTTGTCGACGATGGTGAGGAAGGCTTCGGTCTGTTTCAACGGAAGCAGGAGGACCACCGCCGTGATGCCCAGAAGCCCGATCAGGGTTCCGCCGAAGGCGATGGTCCAGGCGAAGCGCTCACGGCGCTTGATTCCGAACGCCATCTCTTCTTCGAGGAGCGTCCGCGGGGCATGGTCATGGAGGGCGTCGGTACGGTCTCTGTGCATCTCGAGTCTTGTCGTCGAAGGGGAGGGATCAGCCGCGGGCCTTGATCAGGGTTTCGAGCCGGGCACGGGTGGCGCGGCCGAGATCGGCATAGGTCCGGTCGCGGTCCCGCTCGGCCAGACCCGAGGTCTTGCCGTAGACTGCGCCAGAGGCGAACTCGCGCGCCCGGGGTGCCGCCAATTCGCCTGCGCGGGTGAGGGGCCGGGCTGTGACCCGCAGGGCCTCAGGCGCGATGTTCACGAGGTTGATCTGGCCGGTGATATTGGCCGCGGCCTGCGGGATGGCGCGCAGCGCGAAGAAGCCGACGAAACACATCACCAGGAAGCCGACGATGGCACCGATGTTCGTTACCTCGGCGGCTTCCCGATGGACGTCGTTCGCGACCGTGATGACCGTGCCGATAATCGCCGCCGCCGCGATCGGGTAGAGGAGGTAGCCGAGAAGGGCGGAGGCCCAGGCCTCGAAGAGGTTCTTCGTGCGCTCGAAGATCGTGGCGAGGATCGCGAACGGCGCGAGGCCAAGGAGGAAAGCGATCATGATCTTGGCAAAGGCGACAATCAGGACATAGGCGGCCATCAGGAGCGCCAGGACGCCGTAGAGGAGGGCTGCGATCACGCCCCGCATGATCGAGCCTTGGGCCTGGCTGACCGCATCGACGTTCTCAGCCATCTTCAGCGCGAAGCCGTCCATCGCGGTGTAGGTGTTGCCCTCGGCGAGGCCTTCGCCGGTGACGCCGAAGTACGATAGTGCGAGATTGCCGGTGCCGGAGGACAGGGCCTCGTAGAGCGCCGAGAAGTTCGCCCAGGAAAGCCCGAAGATCAGGACGAGCACGGTCCGGACCGAGAGCTGGACAGCGTCGCGCATCGAGATGCGGTAGACGTTGAGCGCGGCATTGATCCCGACGAGCACGAGGAGGATTGCGAGGAAGGCCGTGTAGAGGGGTCCGACCGAGGCCGCCGTCGCCTCGAAGAAGGTGCGCCCGGCGTCCGAGATGGCGGCGTCGAGCATCCCCAGCATCTCGGACACGAGTTCCATCAGAAGGGACCTCCGCACATCTTCTCGACGGCGGCCGTCAGGACGTCGGCCTGGGAGGCAAAGCCTGCGGTGTGCTTGATCTCGACCCTGCCATGAGCCTGTAGGAGCGCGCCGTAGGCGCGCTCGACCTCCTCCCAGGCCGCGACCTTGCCGGTGCAGCCGCAGTCCTTCGCCTCGAAGGCCTGCCAGGCGCGGAGCCAGCTGTAGATGTCGCGCTTCCGTGCATGCCCCTCGTTCGCAACGCTTTCCGCGCGCCAGGCACGATAGCCTTCCGGCCAGACCGCTCCGCAGTCTTGGAACGGGACGTTCACCGCACCTGGGATCGGCTCGACAGCCTCGATGCCGGGTGGAAGCGGAGCGATCTGCAGAAAGTCATCCTCTGAGGTCTCGGCTGCTGCAACTCCTCCAAGCGAAACGGCCGCGGCAACGATCAATGCCGCGAGCACGCCCCCTCGTTCCATCGTCACGGCAAACCCCGCCATCATTCTTCCCCGAGGACCTTGATGAACTTCCGTTCCTCGGCGGCGGTTGCGGCATCCATCACGCCGGCCTCGCCCATGCCCACGACCTGAGCCGCCTCCATCGACCAGATATTGGTGAGTGCGATGGCGAGTTCCGCCGTGACGCGGGTGTTGAGATCGATTGCTTCCTTCAGCCCGTCGGTCTCGGGGATCGTGGCAACGAGCCGGTCGACGCGCTCGAGGCTTGCGGTCGCATCCTCGGCCGAGGCTTCTGCCGCGACGGAGAGGAAAGCGGCCGTATTCGCCGCAGTCCCGATCCGCGCGGCGGTCGGGTCTTCGCTCGCGGCGAGTCCATCGACGGTCGCGCGGTCGAGACCGGCATCCTCGAAGAAGCGTTCGACGTGGGCGCTCACCGGCCCGCCACCGACCATGCCGGAGGTAAGGACCGACTCCCAGTCGCCGGATTTCGCGGCATCAAGCGCGGCGGTCAGGTCCGAGAAGTCGGGAAGGATGTCGCGCAGGAAGTTCTCGGGATCGAACTCGAGCTTCAGGATGTCGAGGCTCTCGCGAAGCGCGACGAGCTGGTCGCCGAGCAACCTGATCTGTTCGAGCTGCTTCAGGATCTGATCGTCAAGCTTCAGGTTCTGCGCGATCGCCTCGCGCAACTGCAGCTTCGCCTCGGCCAGGACCTCGACGAGCTTGGCGAGGTTCGTCGTGTCGATCGTCGGCACGCCCTGGGCGAGGGCCGGGACGGGAGGAAGGGCGGTCGAGACGAGAAGGGCGGCGATGCGGAGCGTGTGGCGCATGAGGATCAATCCTTCACGACGAGAAAGAGTTCATCTTCGGCATAGGCCTGGAGGAGCAGGGCGTAGCGGGCCTGCTCGACCTTCACCCGCACCGCGGCGAGACGCTGGAGGACGTAGGCGATGCGGGTGACTTCGGCCCGCGCATAGGTGTTCAGATCTATCGCCTCCTTCACCGACACCGTGATCGGAATGCGCTCGACGATGGCCTTCAGGCGGGTCATCGACTCGGTGAGGATCAGGCTCGAATGCATGCCGTAATGGAGGCCCGCATCGGCGATGTTCGACGACTCGGCGATGACCATGTCGGCCGGATCGAGCGTGCCGACCGTATCGACCCCTTCGATTCTTGCGGCATAGGCATTGTAGTTCGTGGTCACCCGGTCAACGTAGTCTTGGGTTTCTTGGTAGGGCGGGATGCCGCCATACTCCTGAACCGCGCCGGGGCCCGCGTTGTAGGCGGCGAGTGCCAGCGGCATCGAGCCGAAGCGGTCGAGCTGTTCGAGGAGATAGCGCGCGCCACCGTCGAGCTGCAGTTGCGGATCGTCGTAGTATTCGGGGTAGATGCCGAGATACTGCGCCGTGCCCGGGATGATCTGCGTGAGCCCGAAGGCGGCAGCCGGGCTCCTGGCACCGATGGAGAAGCCGCTTTCCTGCTTGATGAGCCCCTGGAACCAGCAGCGGAACTCAACCGGGTTGATCCCGGCTCGCGCAAGCGCGGGATGACCGCCATAGCGCCGGGCGGTCTCGATGATCATTTCCTCGATCATCACGCGCGCATCGCCGAAGAGACGACCGGCGTAGGGGTTGTTGTCCTCGATGGCGTAGACCTCGGAGGCGGCAAGCCCGCCGGGCAGGTTCTCCAGATCGCCGATGAAGGGCGCGGCCCCTGTCAGGAGCTCGAGCGTCGCGTCCAGCGCCGCGATCTGCTCGTCGTGAAGCCGGGCGATCTCCTCGCGCTTGGCCGTCGCGGATTCCATTTCGGTCCGGAGGGCGGCCTCGCGCGTGACCTCCTCGACATGCAGCACGGTTGACTGCCCGTCGATCACCGGCACTCCCTGCGCCGCGGCCCCATGAAGCGGGAGGAGGAAGGCCGCAAAGGCAAGGAGCGCCGGGACCGCGATCCCCGCGCGGGAGCGGGCGCGGGGCTTTCCGGAATATGGGAGAAGATGCGCGGCCCTCAGTCGCATGGCGCGGGGTCGGAGGGCGTCTCGTTGCCAGCGAGCATCGTGGGCGTCGGGGCCGCCTGGCTGACTTGCGGGCTGTTCGACGATGACGCTTTCCAGCAATTGGTCCGGGCGGCGGGCAACTCGCCGCAGGCGGCGAGTGCGACGCATCCGACAAGCAGAAAGCCGTGAAGAGGGGAGGAGAATGCAGATCGGAGCGCGCTCCACTTCCTTCCCGGAACTTCCTGCGGCTGTCCTCGCGACGCTGACCTCGGCGTCAGCGCGGCAATGCGAACGAATGTTCGCATAATCAATCTTATGTAATCCATTGATCTCATGGCATGTTCCATTTCCAGAAGTTCTGGTGCTCTGCATAGTCGTCACCAAAGGCCGCCTAGCCCGCACGTCCGCCACCGAGAACGGTCAGGAGCGGGCCGAGCGTTGAGAGATCGACATCCAGCACCGACGACCCGCGCGCGGTGCGCCAGAGTGCCGATCGGCGACCGAGCGTGCCGGAGAGGACGAACCCGAGTTCGCCGTCGGTCATCCGGAAGCAGTCGTAGTCCGACCCTTCGGCCTCGGGGTTCGGGAACATCAGCTGGTTCGGCAGCGCCTCGAGGATCGCGCGGGACCGGCTCGAGTGGATCTGGCTCGGGAACTGCGTCATCATCAGGACGACGACGTTCTTCTTCCGCGCCGTCACCAGCCATTCGGAAAGCTTGCGGCTGAAGTAGTCGTCGTCGAGCACCTTCCAGGCCTCGTCGATGACGATCAGCGTCGGGCGCTTTTCCTCGATCAGCATTTCGATTCGACGGAAGAGATAGGCCAGCACCGCCGTGCGCTTCGTCGCGAGGTCGAGGATCTCGGTCAGATCGACGGCGGTGATGTCTTGTGCCCCGAAGTCGACCACGGGCATTTCCGCGGGGCCGAAGACCCAGGAATAGCGTCCGTCCGGCCCCCATTCGCCGACCCGCATCGCGAGATCGCGATTGTCACCCACATCTCCGATCAAGGTGCGGAAGTCGCCAAAATTGCGAAGACCGTCCGGGACCGAGGCATTTTGCCGAATCGCGCGTTTCAGTTCCTCGGATTGGTGCGGGGTAAGGCGTGCACCGCCTGATTCCAGAAGCGCCGAAAGCCAGTCGAGAAGCCAGGCCTCGCCGCGCGGACCGGTTTCGGTGGCGAGGGGATTCAGCCCCGTCGCGCGACCGGCGCGAACCTCGGCATAGCAGCCGCCGAGCGCATGGACGACCATCTTCAGACCTGCCTCCTTGTCGAAGAGGATGGTCCGGACCCCTGCCCTTTGCGCCTGCGCGATCAGGAAGGCGACCGTGGTCGATTTGCCACCGCCCGAACGACCGAGGACCAGCGTATGGCCGATTGTCGGTTCCTCGGCCGGGTTCCCTGGCTCGTGAAACGAGAAGCGGTGCTGGCTGCCTTGGAGGGTTTCGAAGACCGTGACCGGCGTCCCCCAGGGCAAGCGGTCCGAGGTTGTTCCGGCCTCGGACGCATGCAGCGAAGCGAGGTCGGCGAAGTTCGTGGACGCGACCGTCATCGCTCGCATCCGGTAGTCCATGTTGCCGGGATGGGTGGCGAAGAAGGTTGCAGCGAGGCCGAAGACCTCGCGCTCGAGCCGGAAGCCCGATTGGTGCGCGATCCCCCGGATGCGCGCGAGTTTCTCGTCGAGCGCCTTCGGGCTCTCGGCGTACACCGAGAGCGTCATCTGGTGATCGCCGAAGCCCGCAAGCCCGGACTCCACCGCGTCTGCCGCCTCGAAGAGCTGGCGTTCGATCGAGACCGCCATATCGTCGGCCGCCTTCATCTGCGCCGTCTTGCGCCGGGCGCGCTCAGAGATCGTCGCCCGGTCGATCGGCGTGAAGCTGTGCGCGATCACCACGTCCCTCATCGCGTCGAGCGCGTCGAGCATGCCGGGCCAGGTCGCGGTGGCATAGGAGCGGACATAGAGGAGACCGAGGTAGCGACGGGCCCCTGCCCCGTCGGTCAGGACCGCATGCCCCTTCTCGAAACTGACGCTCGCCGTTGCGGCATCTTCCGCGAGGAGCGTCATCGATCCGCGCGGAATGCCCCTGAGTTCGCCCGACGCCAGCGCGCCATAGAAGCCGATCAGGCTGTCATCGCTGATCTTCAGCCGCCGCGTCGAGAGCGCGAGGCCGGTTTCCAAGATCGAGACGACTTCGCGCAACTCGTCAAGCCGCCGCGTAGTGTCCTGTCCGAATGCCCGCCGCGCGGCGCCGGCGAAGAGCGGGACCTTCAGGGGCGTCGTCACCCGTCGCACCACGGTCAGCACCAGCACGAGGTCCTGCAGGCCGCGCGTGGCGAGATGCTTGCGCCAAGCCGCCTCGACATCAGCGGCGAAGCTGGTGCCCCAGAGCGGCTTCAGATCGAGCGCGGATTTCTTCAGCAGTCGGTGAATGTAGAAAGTGAAGCGATCGTCGAGGCCGTCCATCAGCGTAGCTAGCTTGGCCCGCAAGGCCGCAATCGTCTGCGGCGCCGACGTCAGCCCGTCGATGCCCTTGATTTCGAGCGAGAGCATCAGCGCGTTCTCACGGGTCCGCACCACCTCGTCGTCGAGATCGACGAGATAGGGAAGATGGGCATAGAGCGCCCGGCTGCGCGGGTTCGCCGCCTCTGCGCGCGGGGATGCCCGCTCCCCTTGCCCGTTCTGCATGTACTGCGACCACCCTTCGAGAAGTGCTTCAAGCGCCATGGCGGCACCGGCGGTCGAGAAGTGTCTCGGGCGTCTTGAGGATCACCGTGCCAAGAACGACATGGCCGTTCGGGTTAATCGCCGTCACGATCCGCGCGCCGAAGTACCAGACCGGCAGGGTCAAAAGCCAGGCCGCGGTCTTGATCAGGATGAAGGGCAGCACAGTCAGCCCTCCCACGGCCATGGCATAGGGCATCGGCAAGCCGAGGAATTTCGCCGCCCGCGACAGTCCCAGGATGACCGGCGTCTTTTCCATCATGAGAAGGCCGCCCGAAGGTTCGCGACGATCGCGGGACCGGCGAAGACCAGGAAAGCGCCGACCACCACAAGCGCAACCCAGGCCCAGGAGATGCGGTTGAAGGCCGCGAGGAACCCCGTGACCACGAAGGCGATTCCGAAGAACGCCGTCGCGAAGACGCCCCGGAGCGAGGCAAGCACCCCGGTCGCCACGCCCTCCGCGTCACTGAAATCGATTGTCTGGGCGAGCGCTGCATCCATCTTGACGACGATTACGGCCGCCAGACAGGCCGTGACGAGGAGGAGGATTGTCGGTCTCAAAGGTCGGCTCCTTCTTCGGGCTGCTTTTCGGACACGGCCCTTGCCTCAGCGTTGAGACGCTCGAATTCGGCGAGGACGCGCGCCACATAGGCGCGGGTCTCGGCAAAGGGCGGGATGCCGCCATGGTGGCGCACCGCGTCGGGACCTGCGTTGTAGGCCGCCAGTGCCAGGTCGATGGCGCCGAAGGCATCCATCTGCGCGAGAAGATATCGAGCACCACCGTCAAGGTTCTGCATGGGATCAGCGATGTCGACGCCAACGCTGAGCGCCGTCGCCGGCATGAGCTGTGCAAGCCCCCGCGCGCCCGCAGGGCTGACGGCCGCCGGATCAAAGGCGCTCTCGACCTTTACCAGCGCCTGCAACAGATGGGCCCAGTCCGCTGGAGCGAGGTCGAGCCGCTTCAACGCAGGGTGATCCCCGTGGCGGGCTGCCGTCAGTCTGAGGGCAGGCAGAACCGCAGCGAGCCTGGCACCCTGCCCTGTCGGCAAACTGCCCGTCATCGGCGCAGCGTCGACGGCGTTCGCGTAGTTCCGTTCTACTAGTCCAAGGCCGTCCGAAGCGATCAGCGTTCCATCGACATCGTAGCGCAGTACGAAATCGTCGCGCGACATCGGTCCGCCCTGCCCCGCCTCGCTCCAGCGGACGACGTCCGCGGAGGCGACCGGCGCCAAACCGGTCAGCACGCAGAGTCCAAGACCGATACCCGCATTCACCCGCATGCCCGAACCTCGGTTTCCGGTGAGCGGCGCAAGTCATTGATCGCCTTGCGAAGCGATTTTTCTGCGGCTGATCGCTGGTGGATGAAGGATGCGATGCTGAAGCTGTCGGGCCGAGGATGTCGGCCTGGGAGGACGATGTTGGGGCCGAGATAATGAAGGGAGGTTCGGTCGAACCACGCAACCGCACCGTCGCCGTAGACGAACACGGCGTTGTCGACATTTGCATTGTCGACGGCGGCCATAGAATTCAGCCGCTCGCCCAGCCAACGCAGCCGCCCTTCCTGCACCTGCCCCTCATGGTACCAGATAGCGACTGGCCCCTTTGGAAGACGCAACAGCGGAAGCATCCGAAACTGGTCCATTGCCGGTATCCCTTTTCCGGGCAGCGCGCCCCTTGGATGCCGCGACAATGATGACCTCTCAAGAAGGAACCGGCCGGGATGTCTGATCCGACTGTCCATTCCGGCTGTTCGAATCTTTGACTTCGGGGAAGCCGCCGCCGCGGGACAAGCGTAGGTTGCAAGCCCACGGCGGACTATTGGGACGTCCCCCGACCAATGAGCGCAGCTAGAGATAGTTCCGCGCGACGGCGATGGCGACGGCCTGAGTTGGCGTCTTGGCCTGCAGCTTGGTGCAGGCGCGGGCCAGCCGCTGCTTCAGACCCGACTCGGATATGCCGAGCTGTCGTGCCAACTCGGCGCGTTCAAGGCCGTCCTTCAGGCCCCGCAACACCGCGATCTCGCCATCGCTGAGGTCCGCCCCGCCCATCACCATGTCCGTCCAGCTGTCGAACTTGGCGGCCAGCGTGCTCATCTCGGCGTCCGTCAGTTCGCGATCGGCGCGCGCAACCGAAAGCAGCGACCGCTTGAACACCCGCGATCGCGAGAAGATCGCCCCGTAAACAAGGCCATAGCGCTGAGCATGCGGCATGATCTTTCGCATGTCCGGAATGTTGACTTCGGACCAGCGACGTTCACCGGTGTTCAGGAACGTCCACATGTTGATCGGGTCAAGAAAGAAGTAGTTCTGCCTCTGGTAGATCTCGACCCACTCCGGTGGGAACGTGTTGTACAGATGCTCCGGGCCCCGAAGCGTCATGTTGAAGGCGACGACGCAGCCCGAGGGACCGTAGTCCTGCAGCCACGCCATCTCGGCCTCGTAGTTCGGGATGAGATTCGACAGCATCCGCGGCTCCGTGAGACTGACGAGATCAGGCGGTCAGGCTTTTCAACCTGAACGTGCAAGCTCCGTCGCACGGAACAGTCCTTTTGGACAGTCCGGAAGGGCAGATCGGCGCGGATTCGCTTTCGGGCAAGTGGACACGCTGGCAGGCTAATCTCACCGGAGGACGTCTCGATGACCCGCACTGAAATCCTTGCCGTCGCAGAGTTCACCTCTGACATGGCGCAGACGCTCTACTAGTACTTCACCGTCTATGCCGATGACGGGGTGGTCACCATCGAGGTGTCAAACCGGGGGCTCTGGCTCGTTCATCCCGACCTCGGCAGCCGGCAGTTCCTCGGCCTGGCACGTCTTCCTCCCGAAAAAGTCGCAGCATCAGCGAATGCAATCGCGGCCCGAAAGTCCGACGGTGCGAATTGACCATGGAGAATGGGCTAACTGTTTCCGTGCTGCGCATGCCGGAGAACGTCAGGCAGTGGAATCTGGTTTCGGACTACATGCGTCTCAGGAAGGCCGTGTTCTTCGACCAGATGGCCTGGCCGCTCTACGTCCATGACGGTCTGGAGTACGAGCAGTACGATTCCCTTCACGCCGTCTATGTGATCGCCCATGAAGCCGGGCAGGTTATCGGCGGTGCCCGGCTCTTGCCGACCAGCCACCAGATGGGAAACGGGCGTCTGACCTACAGCTACATGATCCGCGATGCCTGTCGAGGTCTTCTGCCCGGTCTTCCGTCAGACCTCTGCGAGGTTCCGCCTCTCGTAAATGGGGGAACCTGGGAACTTACGCGTCTCGTGGCAAACGGTCGGCCCAATGTCGGCGTCGCGATCCTCGATGCCGCCAATAGATGGCTTCGCGAAGCAGGCGGCAAGGAATGCCTTTTTCTCGCGCCGCTGCGACTGCGCCGGATGGCGGAACTTCTCGGTTACGCGCCCCGCATGCTTGGTCCGATCCTGCAAAACACCGAGGGAAAGTTTCACGTCTTTTCCTGCGCTGTCCGCTGATGGCATCGGCAAACTCAGTTCCGTGTCATGCCAGTCGCGACCACACCGGCCTTGAGCGGGACGGAGACCGTATCCAGTTCCAGAGCCGTCGAGGCGAAAGAGACAACCCCTTCCATAGTGTTAACAACGCGTTCGCGCCCCTTGGCCGTAACGAGCAGATACCGCGTCCCATCCGGCCGGTTGACATAGAACACCCACTCGCCGCGATGCCGACGCGCCGGGTCTGGTGGCGTGATGCAGGCGATGTCGAGTGTCGCACCTTCCTCGCCAAGGGCCGCAATGAACTCGGCCTCCTGAAGGACCGGGAAAAGAGGTTTGCGTCGCATGTCCGACCTGAGCTGAAACCGCCCACGATCTCTACAATCGAATGTGTTGCCGGGAAAGGTGCCCTTTCGTGTCCGGTGCCGCGTCTCGTCGGTTCTGCGTCACGACTTATTCAGGCTCGTGGTCGTCCAGCCGATCGCTCGGCACGCCTTTGCAGGGTCGTCACCGCTGGAATCCTGTTTGGCTTCGGTGCACCCGTGGTTGCCGATACCGCCAGATTTCCTGCGGCATGCCTGGCCCCGGTCGTGCCGACGACCGACCTTCCCTCCGACGTGTTGGCATTCTACCGCGCCGAGATCGGCAGGGAATTCGAGGTCTACTTCGCCGCCGTCAGCCAATACGTATCCTGTCTAGATCGCGAGCGGGAACGGGTTCTTGCCGAAGCGCAACGAGCGACTTCAAGCCTTGCAGAATTGTTCAACCGCAACTCCACACCGGAGGAAAGCCCATGAAGAAGATTACGGCCATCGTTTTCGGATGTCTGAGCCTTATCCCACCTAGCGGAGCTCAGGCCTACCCGGTCGACTGCGCGATCTTTCTCTGCCTTGCTGGTGGATGGCCAGCCTCGACCGAATGCAGCCATGCCCGCTCCGTGTTCATTGCCCGTATCACGCCTTGGCCGATCGAGCCGCCGCTACAGATCTGGAACTGTCCGATGGGAGTCGTGTACCAACCCTATCGCTCCAGAAATGCCGAGATCGTCACAATCGCCGCGTACCGGTCGGACTGGAGTCAAGGCGGGATTCTTACTCCGTGGCCAGCTGCACCCCTGCTGAGCGAGGGTGGCACCAACAGAGAACTGTCCGATCCAGTCATCCGCGTCATCGGATCGATCCGTGTGTATCATCTCGAATACATGCAGCGCCGGGGCAGTGACGGCGAGTGCAATCGCATCTTTAGGATGCGTGTGGGGCAGTACGATGAAGGAGGTGACTTTGCGTGGTCCTCAGGCACGTACACGGATATGCCCGGCCAGTCGAGCTTTCGCTTGCTGCGCGACTGCGCCGACTATCGGTATCGGGGCGTATTGGTGGCCTGCCGCGACTACTTCGAAGTGGACGGCTTTTCCGAGGTTCTGTATTAGGGAAAATGGATCGGGCTATCGACATGCGCCTGCAACGGGTGGCCAAACCGGTATGTGTCGACGTCGTGCCAGCGGCCTCATTGTGCGTCCACTTAACCTTCTTGGCTGACGAATGACATGGCGGTTTCGATGGGCTGTCGTCCCATGTTTCGGTATCCGAGGTGCGGTTGCTCGGTGTTGTAGAGGATTAGCCTGGACTTGCCCGGAACAAGTGGAGAGCACCAACTGAGGAACCAGGAGGTGTTCTATGGGAAACGGGAACAGGCCGACGCCGGAGTTTCGGCGTGAAGCGGTGCGGCTGGCGCTGACCAGCGGCCGGACACGGCGGGAGATCGCAGAGGATCTGGGCATCGGCTTGTCGATGTTGACGCGATGGCTCGGGCGGGAACGGGGTTTCAGTGAGCCGAGTGAAGCCCCGGTCCATTTTCATGCCGAGCTGAAGCGGTTGCGACGGGAGAATGCGGTCCTGAAGCAGGAGCGCGACATCCTAGAGAAGGCCGCGGCCTTCTTCGCTAGAGAGGGAAGTCGATGACCTTCGGCTTCATCGAAGCGGAGAAGGCCAGCTTCCCGATCAGCCAGATGTGCCGCGGCCTTGGGGTCAGCCAGAGCGGCTACTTCGCCTGGCAGGACCGCCCAGCCTGTCGTCGCCGGCAGCAGGACATGGTCTATCTCGTGCATATCCGCACGGCCTTCGCGCTGTCGAACAGCACCTATGGCAGCCCGCGCATGCACCGCGACCTCGTCGATGAGGGCCATGAGATCGGGCGGCACCGGACGGCGCGGCTGATGCGCGAGAACCAGTTGATCGCGCGGCAGAAACGGCGCTTCAAGCGCACGACGGACAGCGAACATGCCTGGTGATGTGAGATGATGTGAGACCGTCAAACCGGACCGTTTGAAGCTGGAGTTTTCCGCCTAACCTTCCCTTGGCCGGGAGGAGTGGAAGACGATGAAGGCATCGAAGTTTTCGGACGCCCAGAAGGCGTTCATCCTCAAGCAGGGGTCGGACGGCATGCCCGTCGCGGAGATCTGTCGCAAGGCCGGGATCAGCCAGGCGACCTACTTCAACTGGAAGAAGCGCTACGACGGGTTGCTGCCGACCGAGATGCGACGGCTGAAGCAACTCGAGGACGAGAACACGAAGCTCAGAAAGCTGGTCGCGGACCTATCGCTCGACAAGGAGATGTTGCAGGACGTCATCCGCCGAAAGCTCTGAGGCCTGCCCGGAAGCGCAAGCTCGTCGACGTTGTCTGCGCGGACTGGAACGTGTCGATCCGGAGGGGTTGCCAGTGGTTGCGCCATTGGTCCGAGCGACCACTGGCGACGCGGTCTTTCTCGTCGACACGTCGACCTACCACTACAAGGCGCTTCGACCCGGGCAGGCCGGCCTCGAACAAAAGATCAAGGAGATCTGCGCGACCCGGATTCGCTACGGGTATCGCCGTGTCCATGTGTTGCTGCGCCGGGAGGGCTGGATGATCGATCAGGAGAAGACCCGCAGGATTTACAGCGAGTTGGGCATGCAACTGCGGAACAAGACGCCGAAGAGGCGGGTGAAGGCGAAGTTGCGTGAGGATCGCCGGGACGCGGTCGCGCCCAACGAGACCTGGGCGATGGATTTCGTGCATGACCAACTGGCGACGGGGCGGAAGATCCGGGTCCTGACGGTGGTCGACACCTTCTCCCGAGTCTCGCCGGTGATCGATCCGCGGTTCAGCTACAGAGCCGAGAACATGGTCGAGACACTCGAGCAGGTCTGTGCACGGGTCGGCTATCCGAAGACGATCCGCGTGGACCAGGGAAGCGAGTTCGTGTCCCGCGACCTAGACCTCTGGGCCTATGCCAACGACGTCACGCTGGACTTCTCCCGACCCGGCAAGCCGACCGACAACGCGTTCATCGAAGCATTCAACGGCCGGTTCCGGGCCGAGTGCCTGAATGCCAGCTGGTTCCTGACGCTTGCGTATGCCCGCGAAAAGATGGAGGCTTGACTCAGATACTACAACGAAGACCGACCTCACGGTGCGATCGGTCACAAGGCGCCGATCGATCTGGCAAATCCCGGCAGCGAAACCGGCCAGCTGCCCCGATGAAGCCCGGAAACTCCAGACCCGGGCGATCCAAGGATGGGTCTCACATCAATTCAACAAAGGACTTTGGTCTCAGCTGGGTGAGCATCGGAGGTCACACCACAGCTTTGCCGCCTTTCGGAACGATCCCGACTCCGCTGCTGCTACAAAGTAGCGCAACTGCTTGAGCTCCACGTGGTGCCATCTCTGTGCCATCGCGCGATAAAATATGTATCATTGAAGAGCGTT
>Ga0224722_1001172_pt1 | contig 14723 bp, 13 predicted proteins | sample Balambano_FR1_Me_FD_161646 | JGI IMG/M metagenome (GOLD analysis project Ga0224722, IMG submission 161646) | Freshwater sediment microbial communities from Lake Towuti, South Sulawesi, Indonesia - Balambano_FR1_MetaG | ecosystem: Environmental > Aquatic > Freshwater > Lake > Sediment | place... | reverse complement strand
CTCCATCACCTCATGGTCATGCAAGTCTCCAAGTTTCGTCTGTTCAAGTTCGACGGTCTTCTCTTTCCGATGGCGCGTCTGTTTCTTTTTCAATTGTAAGACCATTTGACGACACCCGTCCCGCTTCTCTTGCTCACTGAGTGGCAGATACGCCTCATGGACGAAATATTCTTTTAACATTTCAGCCATCGTCTCTTCATCAAGTTGAGACACGTAGGCCAGTTTTGTGATCGTTTCGTCTAATTTTTTCGTGAAATATCCAACTGGAAAATTCGTCAGTTTTTTCACAATTTCCATATCGAACGAATAGTTGATTTCAATCTTTGCCCGGTCCGGCTTTTCATAATTTTTTTGTGTGAACGCACGATGGTTCACTCCTTTGACATCAAACACTTCATTGAAGTCCTTTGTCACCTCGACGATGCCTGCTGGCAACGGATCAATCGTAAAACGCCCCTGCAATTGTTTGAATCGTACTTCCCCGACTTTATAGAAGAGGAAACTCGACAACAGCCCGTCATTCAAAAACGTGTGCGGTGCAAGCGGGACGCGTAACTGATAGACGTATTGTGTCAATCGAGCGTCTTTTGTTTTATAAGTGCGCACTAACCCAATCGCTTCTAAACGGAACAGACTGTCCATTAACTCATTGATAGAGAACTCCAACATCTCACACAATGCACTATGTGACATATAGTTGGATTTCATTTTACCCGGTTTCAGTTCGCTCCATAACGTTTGATACAGTGCGAGCGCCTTCACTCCGATGACAGGTTGATATAAGTGGTAAAGGGACTGGTACGATTCACGGTCGACAAGACCGGTACTCATGATTAACAATTCGTCCGTCCCAAAGATTGTACGTTCTTTCTCCATGGCTCTCTCCCTTGAAAAAGGGCGACCAGCAGGCCGCCCTTTAGTTGGTCGAATTTTCTTGCTTCATTAAATCTTCGAGTTCTTTAAAGAACACAGTGATGTCTTTGAATTGACGATAAACCGATGCGAAACGGACATATGCGACTTCATCGACTCGCGCGAGCTCGTTCATCACGAGCTCACCTACTTGTTCACTCGGAATCTCTGACTGGGCGAGGGCACGAAGTTGCTGTTCGACTTTCGTCACAACCCCTTCGAGCTGTTCAAGTGTGACCGGTCGTTTCTCGCACGCCCGAATAATGCCGCGAAGTACTTTCTCACGACTGAACTCTTCACGATTTCCATCTTTTTTGACAATGATGAGCGGTGTCTGTTCGACCGTCTCAAACGTTGTAAACCGATACCCACATTTTTCACATTCACGACGACGTCGAATCGAATAATGGTCTTGCACCGGACGGGAATCGAGCACTCTCGTTCCATTATGATCACATTTCGGACAACGCATGCTCAAACCTCCTTATCGTTCGACTGTTTTATTTCCAATAGCACGTAGCGGGAATTGTTGCGTGAGTGCCTCGTAGTAGTGCGATACAATTTGCGAGAGGTCTGCACCGAGTCGCTGCTCACGGTTTAATGTGAAATCGACTGCCGTCCGGCCGCCATCCACTTGAACAATCGTGATGAGCCCGTCCCAACCTTCCCCTACAAATGAAAGTTCCCCTCGATTTGCATCGATTCGACGAACCGTCTGTCCGTTTTCTTGAATCTTTCCTTCTAACCATTGCAACATCGCATGTGTTGATGCCGCATAGTAACGTGTTTGAAGCATTTCATTTTTATGTGTGTCTTTCGTTTCAATATGTGTTTGTAACTTATCTAACAGTCCCATAATCCACCTCAACGCCTGAGTTATATACGTTAAGCATATCAAAATTAAGGCGACAACAAAACAATTAAAAGGGCTGACCGTTAAACGGCCAGCCTCAAAAGGTCAATCTGATTTATTTGCTGATTGCCACTTGCGCTTCTGGAACACGAATCGGTCCCATTCCACGCTCAAGTTTCACATCTTCACGTACTTTTGCATCCAATCCTTCAGCAATATACTGCGATGCTGTAGCCGGATCGATTCGATCTCCACATGTAAACACGTCAACTGACGCATAGCCATGTTCTGGGAAACTGTGAATCGTTAAGTGTGATTCTGAAATGATGACGACTCCACTTACACCGTGTGGCGCAAATTTGTGGAATGCAACTTCACGGACTTCAGCGCCCGAACGAAGAGCAGCATCGACGAACAAACGCTCGATGTAGTCGATATCATTCAATTTGTCGGGATTGCACTCCCAAAGTTCTGTAATAATGTGACGTCCCATAGTATCCATATTAGTGGATCCCCCTTTACATCAATGGTCTCAAAGTAGTTGATGATCACTCACTTTGTGCCTGAATCGCCCACAACCACGGGGGCAAGTTAGTCCTAAGAGGTCCTAACCCTTTAAGTTGCGTTTGTCAGACCAATTGAAGTTCACGAAATTGAGTGTAACGTGTTTGGGACGTCGTTACAAGACATTTGATAAAAAAATTCAAAAAATATTTTCTTGAACGTAATATTTTTTAGGCGTGTGTTTCTTGCTGACCTATTTGAAGATAGCTGGCCACCATATCCAATAAATCCACGACACGGCACGAATAGCCCCATTCATTGTCATACCACGCGAGTACTTTGACATGATTTCCGCCGAGCACCATCGTCGAATCCATGTCGATAATCGACGAGCGATCGTCTCCGTTAAAATCGATAGAGACGAGCGGTTCGTGAGAAACGCCTAAAATACCCGTCATTTCTCCAAACGCTGCCCGTTCAAACGCTTCATTGACTTCATCGACCGTGACATCTCGGTGGAGTTCGACGACCAAATCGACAAGTGATACGTTCGGAGTCGGCACACGGAGTGCCATTCCGTTCAACTTTCCTTGTAGTTCAGGCATCACCAGACCAATCGCCTTAGCCGCTCCTGTCGATGTCGGGATGATAGAACTGCCACACGCGCGCGCGCGACGCAAATCTTTATGTGGGTTATCAATATTGTTCTGATCGTTCGTATAAGCGTGAACGGTCGTGATCAGTCCCGTTTCAATACCGAACGTCGAATGTAAGACCTTCACGACCGGTCCGAGACAGTTCGTCGTACACGATGCGTTTGAGATGATATGATCTTCCTCCGGGCGATAGTCACGATCATTGACCCCCATCACGATCGTTCGTAAATCCCCTTTACCCGGTGCGGTCAAAATCACTTTTTTCGCCCCTGCCTCGAGATGAAGTCGTGCCCCACTATCAGAGTTAAACTTCCCGGTCGCTTCGACGACGATGTCGATTTCAAGGTCTGACCAAGGCAAGCGTGATGGATCACGTTCCGAAATGAGTTCAATCCGTTTTCCATCGACTTCGAGCGCATCCCCATGCGCACGTACTGTCAATCCGAACGGACCATGAATCGAGTCATGTTTAATGAGATGCGCAAGTGTTTCCGCCGGATAACTTGCGTTAATCGCCACTACTTCATGACGTCCTTCGAGCATCAATTTTCGAAATACCATTCTTCCGATTCGACCAAATCCGTTAATTGCCACTTTTGTCCCCATGATAGATCCCCCTTTTTCTACATTACGGTTTCATTATAACGGATAGCTGTAAGCGTTTTCACTATGAATCGTCACATTTTTTTCGTTTTTCTTTGTTTATTTTTTGAAAATGAGGGAAATTTCTTGGCGTAACAGACAAGAGAAAGGAGGCGTCATGATGTTTGATTGGGGAGATATCGATAAATTCTTTATTTCGTTCTTTATCATTTTACCGATTGTGACGTTAATACATGAGCTTGGTCACTTCTTCTTCGCAAAGTTGTTCGGCGGCTCACTCGACATGCAAATCGGTACCGGGAAGAAACTATTTAAAGTAGGTCGTTTACAAGTAAACCGTGTCTATTTTTACGATGCATGGTGCCAGTTCACAGATTTAAGATGGAGCAATAAGGTCACTCGTACGCTAGTCTATGGCGGTGGAGCCATTTTCAATTTAACGAGTATCTTGATCGTCAACGCGTTCATCCTTCGACGGGATATTGAACCGACACTCTATACGTATCAGTTCGCCTACTTCTCGTTCTACTATATCTTCTTTTCACTCTATCCTATCTATTATTCGAACGGGCATCCGAGCGATGGACGTGCGATTTATGATACATGGAAAAAAGGGTCTCCAGAATCCGATCCATTAAACTAAAAAGAAGGCGATTATCAGTCGCCTTCTTTTTGTATCGTTTGAAACTGCTCGACCAGACGATTGATTTGCGGAGGAAGGTCCCCCAATGCCCCATTATTGTTTATGAGGAAATCAGCCTGGTGTTTTTTATCTTCGATTGGAATCTGTGAACGAATACGGGCGAGCGCCTCTTCTTTCGTCAATCCATTCCGTTCCATGAGACGCATCAGTTGAATCTCCTCACGGCAGTAGACGACCACAGAATAATCGACTAAATCGAGCATCGTCCCTTCAAACAGTAACGGAATATCAAAAATGACGACAGGTTCCCCCGATGCCTCATACGTTCGCATCTGTTCGTTCATTTCTTCTCGAATCGCTGGATGCATCAATTGATTCAATTGCTGACGCTTCGCTTCATCATGGAAGATTTCCCGACCGAGGGCAGGACGGTTCAGCACGTCGCCCACAAAACATTTTGGAAATGCGGCCCTCACCCCTTCAATCGCCTTACCTCCTGGTTCAACGACCGTCCTGGCAATCAAATCGGCATCGATAATCGGAATGCCTCGCTCTCGAAACAGTCGCGATACCGTAGACTTTCCGGTTGCGATCCCACCAGTCAATCCAATCTTCAACATACACGCCCACCCCTTAACGTTGTTGACAGTGCGGACAGTAATGCGTGCCTCGCCCGCCCAGTTTCATCTTTTCAATTTCATGTCCGCATCGGCGGCACGGTTCTCCTGTCTGTCCATACACGTAGAGCCTCTCTTGAAACGTTCCTGTGGCTCCATCTGGATTGGCATAACTTCGAATCGTACTACCTCCACGCTCAATGGCCTCATTCAAGACGGCAACGGCTTCAGTCCGCACGCGGTCGACTTCTTCACGTGATAAACTTGCGGCCGGTCGAGTCGGATGGACGCCCGCACGAAACAGTGTCTCATCTACATAGATGTTTCCTAATCCGACAAAGATGGACTGGTCGAGGAGTGCCGTCTTGATCGCGCGTGTCTTCATGCGCTCTAAACGTCGGTGTAGCGCCTCGGTTGTCACACGCTCGTCAAACGGCTCATACGCAAGTAGCGAGAGCGGTGGCGTGGTATGAATCGTTTCATTCGTCCGCAACTCCATCGTACCGAATTTACGGACATCATTATAGTGTAGAGTCGATTGGTCCGTAAACGTAATCACGACATGTGTATGTTTCACGGGTTCTGTAGCGGTCTCATAAGGGAAAAACTTCCCTTCCATGCGAAGATGGGAGACGAGATACCCGTTCGTCAATTTGAATAAGATGAATTTCCCCCGACGTTCCACATCCGTAATCGTTTCTCCGATTAAATGATGAACCCATTCTTCGGGGTCGAGCCCGCGGATGATTTTAGGGTCGAGGACATCGACAGACTGAATCGTTTTTCCTGAAACGGCAGGTCGTAACCTGCGACAGACCGTTTCGACTTCTGGTAATTCTGGCATACTGATTTCCTTTCTATCCGTTTATTTCGTATCAAACCACGTCGTGCCAACCGCTCCGTCCGCACGTAACGGCACATCAAGTGTGACCGTTTGTTCCATCGCTTCGGTCACGAGTTTTTCTAATGCTTCCATCTCTTCGGCCGGACCTTCGAATATCAATTCATCGTGTACTTGTAACAACAACTTGGATTGAAGTTTTGACGCGTTTAACGCGTGATCGACATCAATCATCGCTTTTTTAATAATGTCCGCTGCTGTTCCTTGAATTGGTGTGTTGATTGCGGTACGTTCAGCAAACCCACGTAAGTTGAAATTGCGAGAATGAATATCCGGGATGTTCCGGCGTCGTTTCAACATCGTCTCGACGAACCCGTGTTCACGTGCCCGTTCAATCGCGGCATCCATGAACGTCTTCACTCCAGGGAACTGTTCAAAGTACGTATCGATAAAGGTCTGTGCTTCTTTTCGTGTAATCCCTAGGTTTTGCGAGAGTCCATAATCACTGATGCCATAGATGATTCCAAAGTTGACGGCTTTCGCTTGACGACGCATGAGGGACGTGACTTCTTCAGCGGAAACTTTAAACACGTTCGCCGCCGTCGACGTATGGATATCCTCATCGTGAAGGAAGGCTGCCATCATCTTTTCATCTTGTGACATATGTGCCATGATGCGCAGTTCGATTTGGGAGTAATCGACCGCATAAAGGACCCATCCCGGTTCACTCGCGGTGAACGCTTTACGGATACGACGCCCTTCTTCCAATCGAATCGGAATATTTTGAAGGTTCGGGTTAACCGACGAAAGCCGTCCCGTTTGAGTTAGCGTCTGTGTATAACGCGTATGAATCTTGCCATCATCCTTCACGACTTTCTGCAAGCCTTCGACATACGTGGACTGAAGCTTGCCAAGTTCACGATAATGCATGATTTTCTCGATAATCGGATGAAGCGGCGCCAATTTCTCGAGGACATCCGCTGCTGTCGAGTACCCTGTTTTTGTCTTTTTCACAGGAGGGAGTGACAGTTTTTCAAACAGGACGACCCCTAACTGTTTCGGTGAGTTGATGTTGAACGGTTCGCCGGCTAATTCATGAATCGTGACCTCGAGTGCGTTTAGACGTTCACGTAGGTCCGTTTCCATATGTTGAAGGGTTTCGACATTTACGTGGATACCGGCCCACTCCATCTCGGCTAATACGGAGACGAGTGGTTTTTCAAGCGCTTCATAGAGTTCTGTCTGTTCATTCTCTTTCAACTCCGAAACCACACGTTCAAACAAGGTATAGATGGCGTACGCCTTTTCTGCGAGATGTGCATGAAAGACGTTCTCTTCTGGGACCTTGATTTTTGCACCTTTTCCGTAGACCGTTTCATCTTCCTCAAGAGGATAAGTAAAGTGTGCGGCAATCGAGCTGAGAGATGTCCCACCAGATAGGTTGAGCAAATACCCTGCGACTAGCAAGTCTTCATACCCACGCAGTGCTAGTTGATGACGTTTCAATTGAATGATTGTCTGTTTCGCATCGAGACAAATCGTCGTCTTCGTCTCATCTTCAATCCATTCCTTGACCCGTTCGTCCTCAAGAAGCGTCACATCTCCAATCGTGACACCTCGTTCCGACGCAATCGCCACTCCGATCACGTCTTCTTCAAAATAATCATCATGCAGTTGTTCAAGCATCAACACAGCACGTGACAAATCTTGATCGACCAACGCGATTGTTGGTCGCTCCGCTTTTTCAACCGGTTCTTCTGAAGAGGTATCCGTCAGTTTGCCGATGAGTGACTTGAACTGTAAATCCATAAATAGCGTTTTGACGACCGAAGCGTCATATGGCTTAAAGACAAGTTCATCAATCGTCACATCAATCGGTACATCCGTGTAAATGGTCGCCAACTGTTTCGACATTTTCGCCTCTTGTTCATTCGCCACTACTTTTTCCTTTTGCTTCCCTTTCAACTCATCCGTATGTTCATACAGGGCCTCAACGGTACCGTATGTGGCAATCAACTTCAGTGCCGTCTTTTCCCCGACCCCTGGAATCCCAGGAATGTTGTCGGATTTATCCCCCATCAATCCTTTTAGGTCAATCATCTGAATCGGGTGTAGTCCCTCGTAGCGTTCCTTGAACGCGGTCTCGGTCATTTTCTCGACGTCAGTGATGCCTCGTTTCGTCAAATAGACGGTCACGCGCTCATTGATCAATTGAAGTAAATCCTTATCCCCCGTCACAACCGTCACTTGATCAAAAGTCGGATCTTTTGAGAGCGTCCCGATGATATCATCCGCCTCGTATTGATCCAGCTCTAAGACAGAGATGCCAAACGCCCGACAAACGTCACGCACGAGCGGGAATTGTTCTCGTAATTCTCCCGGTGTCTTTTGACGTCCACCTTTATATTCCGCGAACGTATCGTGACGGAACGTTTTCTTTGACGCATCGAACGCCACGGCAAAATGAGTCGGTTGCTCATCTTCCATTAGTTTCAATAACATCATCGTAAACCCATACACTGCATTCGTATTCCGACCTGACGCATCCGACATCGGAGGCAGTGCAAAAAACGCACGATATGTTAAGGAGTTCCCATCTAGGACTAGTAGTTTATTCATTCAATCGACCTCCATTCTTCTCTTCAACCATCATACCATACGGGTACATGCGTTCGAAAAAAAAGACCCTTTTCTACGAATAGAAAAGGGCCAAATTCTCGACCGTGTGGAGATGAGCACCGATCGAGTCACGAGATGATGAAGAGGTCTCATTCATAGGATAGCAAGGTATTGTAAAGTAAATATGAACGAACGATAAAGTCATTGTTAAACCCGAGGGAATGTAATGGTAAACGTCGTTCCTTTGCCTTCCTCACTCTCGACGTCGATCGTGGCATGATGCAAATCGATGATGTGTTTCACGATGGCGAGTCCGAGGCCAGTTCCACCCGAGTTCCGACTTCTTGCCTTATCGACACGATAGAAGCGTTCAAAGATGCGACTCACTTCTTTTTCGTCAATCCCGATTCCGTTGTCCTTGACACGAAGTTTGTAGGAATCCGCCTTCGCTTCTACGGCGATTTCGACACGACTTCCTTCTGGTGAATAGTTGATGGCGTTGGCAACCAAGTTCATGATGACTTGCTTCATTCGGTTCAGGTCCGCCTGCAAGACGACCGTCCCCTCGTGTTTCGCTTCTAGCTGAATCGACTTCTTGCTCGCCTTTTGACTGAGCAGGAGGCAGACCTCATCGACGAGTTGATTCAGATCGACGGACACCAACTCCATTTGGAAGTCATCCCGCTCCAATCTCGACAATTCAAGGAGATCCTCAACAAGCATCTGCATCCGCGTCGCTTCTTTTTGGATGATGTCTAAAAACTGGTCTCGAAGTTCCGGGACTTCTTTCGCCCCATCCAGAAGCGTCTCACTAAACCCACGAATGGACGTGAGTGGTGTCTTCAACTCATGGCTGACGTTCGCCACGAAGTCTTTCCGCATCTTCTCAAGTCGCTTCAGTTCCGTAATATCGTTGAACAACAACGTCGTGCCGCGAAGCATCCCGGTGTCACTGAAAATCGGTGCCGCGGATACCATATACGTTTTTTGATTGAACCCCGTTCGAATCGATAATTGACGACGATGGACCTCCTCCGTCAGATAGACGTCTTCGATCAGTGTTTCTACCTCGGGACTCGGTAGAATCCCGTGATAAAATTGTCCGATCGATAAATCATCGTATTGGAACATCTCACGGTAAGAGCGGTTGACCAACGTGACGATCCCACGCTCGTCGACGAGCAGAAGACCCGCCCCCATATACTCGATTAACGATTCGAGTCTCGCCCGTTGTACAGACTCCCCGAGAGAAATCGACTCCAAATTCCGAGCAAGTACGTTGATCGACCATGCTAGGCTACCTGTCTCCTCATCATTTCTGAGTTCATAGACACGGGCCCTGTAATTCCCGTCTGCCAGTTCCCGCAAGACGATCGTCGCCTCATCGATTGGTTGAATAAATTGATTCGTCAAATGTTGGAGCACGAATAAAATTATGAAGAAGGAGAAGAAGAGCGCGAGGGCAATCGTCAACCAGATGCGATTGTACACCCCTTCTAAATCCGATACATAACGGATGAATGTTAAATAGACTGTCCCACCCGTCGCAAGTTCGATCGGTTTTGTGTATTGAATCAACTCGTCCTCATCCGCTTCACCGAACGTCCCTTCCTCAGGGACCATACTCGGATCGATTTTATAATCGATGGACCCGACGCGAAACGGCGTGCCCGCAATTACCTCCATCCGACTATTCAGAAGGAGAATATCAAAACTGCTCCCGTCATCGATTTGACCGACATACTCACGAATCTCGTCCAATTCGCCTCCTTCGAGGTAGAGGGCTGCCAATTGAGCATCTTCTTTTAGACGGTCTCGTTCTGAATCCAGATAAAAGTCTTTGAAGAGTTGCCCAAGGACAATCCCGAGCGTCAACAAGATACCGGTCACAAGAAAAATGAGAGTCGTCATAAATCTAGAGCGATACGTCTTCATTCCGAAGTCGGCTCCTCCATCTTATAGCCAAGACCACGAATCGTTTTAATATAGGTCGGTTTCTTCGTTACCGGTTCAATTTTTTCACGAAGGTGACTGATATGGACATCAACGATCCGGGTATCACCCACAAAGTCATAATTCCAAATGGCCGATAACAATTGGTCTCGCGTCAACACGCGTCCTTTATTTTTCGCCAGATAGGCTAACAATTCAAATTCTTTCGGTGTCAATTCAAGGCGCTCCCCTTGCTTGAACACTTCGTAGTTTGAAGCGACGATTTTAACATCACCGATTTGAATGATGTCCTCTTCAACCGCCGATTCTTGCAGGGCAGAACGTCTAAGAATCGCTTTGACACGCGCGACCACTTCACGTGGGCTAAACGGTTTCGTCAAATAATCGTCCGCACCGAGCTCGAGCCCCAATACTTTATCAAACTCATCATCTTTTGCCGTGAGCATTAAAATCGGTGTATTGACTTTTTGCTGACGAAGTCGTTTGCACACTTCAAGTCCATCCATCTCCGGGAGCATCAAATCGAGCACGATGAGCACGGCGTCCTTTTTCTCAGCCAATTCCAATCCGGTTTTGCCGTCGTGCGCCGTCTCTACTTCAAAGCCAGCTTGTTCTAAATTAAATTTCAATAATGTCGCAATCGACACTTCATCGTCGACAACAATTACTTTATCAGCCACACTGCTTCCTCCTCTTAAACCATCAAATGTCACTTTCTATTTTACAAATCAATGCTTGAAACGACCAACCTCAAAGCAAATCTTTACAAAAACAAAACAAATCCACTTTCAGTGTAGCATGTTCGATAAGAGAGAAGGCGCAAAAAAGGTGCCTCCTGTAACATGACAGGAAGCACCTCAGTCTTATAAGACGCTTAATACCGAGCGGACAGAATCGGCAGACTTCGATAGCGCTGCTTTTTCTTCATCCGTCAAGTCGAGCTCTAACACTTGCTCAATTCCATGTTTCCCAAGAATCGTCGGGACACCAAGATACAAGTCATGGAATCCGTACTCACCCTCAAGGTATGCAATGGCTGGTAAGATTCGGCGCTGATCTTTTACAATCGCTTCGACCATCTCCACGATGGCAGCGGCTGGCGCATAATACGCCGAGCCATCGCCCAATAGTTGGACAATCTCGCCGCCACCTTTTCGTGTTCGTTCGACGATTTGCTCGATTCGCTCATGAGGGATGAGTTTCTCGAGCGGGATGCCTCCGGCGTACGAATAGCGTACGAGAGGAACCATATCGTCGCCATGACCTCCAAGAACGAATCCGGATACGTCTTTGACGGACACATTCAGCTCTTGTGCCACAAACGTTCGGAAACGAGCCGTATCCAACACACCGGATTGACCGATGACGCGTTCTTTCGGGAACCCTGATTCTTTGAACGCCGCGTACGTCATGGCGTCTACAGGGTTCGTCAATACGATTAAGATGGCGTCTGGAGAGTAACGGGCAATCTCTTTCACAACCGAACGCATGACGTTTGCGTTCGTTGCGACGAGGTCGTCCCGGCTCATCCCCGGCTTGCGCGCGATTCCCGCGGTGATGACAATCACATCGGAATCGGCCGTGTCCGCGTAATCAGACGTACCTGTGATCCACGCATCAAACCCTTGAATCGGAGCCGTTTCTTGCATGTCGAGCGCTTTCCCTTTCGTCGGTCCAACTTTTTCTTCCATATCGAGTAGTACGACATCCCCTAGCTCACGTTGAGCCAAGTAAAGTGCAGTGGTTGCACCGGTGAAGCCACTTCCAATAACAGAAATTTTGTTACGACGAATCATGAGCTCTCCTCCTCGATTGTCTTACATGTTTTTAATCAATTCATCCGCAAACTCTGAACATTTCACTTCTGTCGCGCCGTCCATCAGACGTGCGAAGTCGTATGTGACAACTTTCGAAGCAATCGATTTCTCCATTGAGTTGATGATGAGGTCAGCCGCTTCGTTCCAGTTCATGTGGCGGAGCATCATTTCACCTGAAAGGATGACTGAAGATGGGTTTACTTTATCGAGACCCGCATATTTCGGAGCTGTACCGTGTGTCGCTTCGAAGATCGCGTGACCTGTGATGTAGTTGATGTTCGCACCAGGTGCAATCCCGATTCCACCTACTTGAGCAGCAAGGGCATCTGAGATATAGTCACCGTTCAAGTTCATCGTCGCAACGACATCGAACTCACGTGGACGTGTCAAAATCTGCTGGAGGAAGATATCTGCAATCGAATCTTTGACGATGATTTTTCCTTCAGCTTCCGCTTTCGACTGAGCTTCGTTAGCAGCTGCTTCACCAGATTCTTCTTTGATACGGTCATACTGTGCCCATGTGAACACTTTGTCACCGTATTCTGCTTCAGCAAGAGCATAACCCCAGTTTTTGAAGGCGCCTTCTGTGAACTTCATGATGTTCCCTTTGTGGACGAGCGTTAAAGATTTACGGTTGTTCGCAATCGCATACTCGATGGCCGCGCGAACTAAACGCTCCGTTCCTTCAGAAGAAACCGGCTTGATCCCGATCCCTGATGTTTCTGGGAAACGGATCTTGTTGACGTTCATCTCGTCTTGCAAGAATTTGATGAGTTTCTTCACTTCGTCGCTTCCTGAAGCGTACTCGATTCCAGCGTAGATATCTTCAGTGTTTTCACGGAAGATGACCATGTCTGTATCTTCAGGACGTTTTACTGGTGATGGAACACCTGTGAAGTAACGAACTGGGCGAAGACATGTATATAAATCGAGTTCTTGGCGAAGTGCGACGTTCAATGAACGAATTCCTCCACCGACCGGAGTCGTAAGTGGCCCTTTGATGGCGATCAAGTACTCACGAATTTGATCAAGTGTCTCCGTTGGGAGCCATTCGCCTTTTTCGTTATATGCTTTTTCCCCAGCGTATACTTCCATCCATTCGATTTTCTTGTCGCCGCCGTATGCTTTTTCAACCGCAGCGTCAAATACGCGAACAGCCGCATTCCAAATGTCAGGACCTGTTCCGTCACCGATAATGAATGGTACGGTCGGTACGTTTGGTACGTTCAATACACCGTTTTCAACTGTAATCTTTTGTCCTTGTGTCAACATAATGAATCCCCCTAAGTACATTACTGTAGGTCGACGCGTGCGCCGACCTACGTCACTTGTTAGTTTACCAAACTTTTGTCTAAAATGTGTCTCGAATTAACGTTCGTTTACCGGAACATATTTACGGCTCGTTTCACCGACATATTCCGCACGTGGACGAATCAAGCGATTGTCCGCATATTGCTCAAGAATGTGCGCGATCCAGCCAGACATACGAGATACGGCGAAGATCGGTGTGAATAGATCTTCTTCGAGACCGAGCGCATAATACGTTGAAGCTGAATAGAAATCGACATTCGGTTTCAATCCTTTTTCCGTTTCGACAAGATGGTCGATTTTCTCAGACATCTCATACCATTTCGGTTCGCCGATTTGAGCAGTCAATTGGCGGCTCATTTCTTTCAAATGTTTCGCACGTGGGTCGCCGTCCTTGTAGACGCGGTGACCGAAGCCCATGATTTTCTCTTTACGCTCGAATTTGCCACGAACATATTCTTCGACACGGTCGACCGAATCGATCTCGTGCAACATTTTCATAACCGCTTCGTTCGCGCCTCCGTGAAGTGGCCCTTTGAGTGCTCCCATAGCCGCCGTGACACCTGAATACATATCTGAAAGCGTCGCCACACACACGCGAGCAGTGAATGTCGAAGCATTCAACTCGTGGTCTGCGTGTAAGATGAGTGCTTTATCAATCGTCTTTTCTGCTACATCGCTCGGCTCTTCACCGTTTAGCATATATAAGAAGTTCGCAGCGTAAGAAAGACCAGGTTTTGGTGCGACCGGCTGCTCCCCTTTACGAAGACGGGCGAATGCCGTCACGATTGCAGCGACTTGTGCTTGTAGGCGAATTGCTTTACGCATGTTGGCCTCGTCACTCATGTCTTCAGATTCCTCATCATATAGAGCGAGTTGTGAAAGTGCTGTACGAATCGTCGCCATTGCATTGGCTGATTTCGGTGCACGTCTTAACGTATCAATCACCTCTTCAGGTAATGTCGCTTCTTTTACAAGCGCATCTGAGAGCGCTGTCAATTCCTCTGCATTTGGTAAGCGGTCGTTCCACAATAAGAACACTACTTCTTCAAATGTGGCGTTGTCCGCTAAATCATCAATGGTGTATCCTCCGTAAGTCAATTGTCCGTCAATAATTGAGCTGACTTTTGAGGCTGCTGCCACAATACCTTCTAACCCTTTTGTCGTTGACATTCATAACTCCCCCTCAGTCTTGTTTAAAGTGGTCGACCGTAAAAACAGTCTGTTTATAGGGAATAAGGATACGGGACGGGTTGTTCCCCTGCATTCACCCAGTCTCCGTTTACCCTGTCCTTTATATAGTATAAACAATTTATTGCAAAAAAGAAATGTAAGCGGCTTCAGTTGTCAGAAAATATCAAAACCATTTTTCAATGACTTGATATCCACCTAAAATC
>Ga0224722_1001171_pt1 | contig 14734 bp, 11 predicted proteins | sample Balambano_FR1_Me_FD_161646 | JGI IMG/M metagenome (GOLD analysis project Ga0224722, IMG submission 161646) | Freshwater sediment microbial communities from Lake Towuti, South Sulawesi, Indonesia - Balambano_FR1_MetaG | ecosystem: Environmental > Aquatic > Freshwater > Lake > Sediment | place... | reverse complement strand
CGGGTGTCCGGGCGACTACGCGCGGGGCGTTCGTTGGAGCGACGCTCGCGGGAGCCTTCTTGTCTGCGGTCGTTGGTTGGTGTTCGTTTTTTTCGTTCCATGATCGTAGAGGAGGTTGAGAAAGTTGAGGGGTTGAGTTTGTCTGCCTTTGGCGAAAAAGTTAAGGAGGTGGAGAACGTTGAGAGGGCTGTCTTGTAAAACTCAACCCTTTCAACCTCCTCCACTCCCTCAACGATTATTAAAAAGGAATATCTTCGTCTTCATTCATTTTGGAAGGGCGGGTGATGATGCCGGAAGACACCGCACTGTTGTCGGCAGCCGGATCAAACGCAAAGTCACCAAAGTTGGTATCATCCAAGTCGGAGAAGCGGGCAAACTGGTCGGTGAAACGCAGCCGCACGTCTTTGAGCGCGCCATTCCGGTGTTTTGCTACAATAATCTCCGCTACGCCTTTTAAAGATTGCCCTTCGGGGTCTTCGGTGATTCCATAATATTCCGGACGATATATAAATGACACAATATCAGCGTCTTGTTCGATAGAATTATGAACCAAAATATCGTTGGCAACAAAGTTGTGAACTTCCGGTACGGTTAAATCGTACACATCTTCTACGCCAAGCGGTGTAATGGAAAGAATTTCATCCCAATATATTTGAGAATCTAAGTAAACTTTCAATTGCTCGTCGCCAATTGCAGTATATAATTTACGAATTCGATCTTTTGAAATACCATTTCGTTTGATAGAGCCTGCATAGGATTGTTCTAGTTTATCAAACAATTTTCGGTAAGAAAGCCCTTGCCGCTGCATGGCTGGATATACCAGTAAATCCCAAGCCTCTTTTGGTAGTACGTCGTTATTTGGATTTGTATTAATACTTTTCAAGGTGGCAATTAAATCTGGAACGATTTCACCACGTTTACCGAAACAGCCTATTAATTCTAAAAAAGATAGTTGATTTTGAGCACCTTGTATTTGAACATGAAAATTATCCCGATACTTTCCACCTTGTTGTTGTGAAATGACAATAGTTGAAATAATTCCTAATCGCAATAAAAGATTTTGTATTTGCTCGGCTAACATTTGGCTTGAGGAAGCATAATAAATAGTGCCTGCGGCTTTTCTATTTTCTGATTTTTTCCAGTTGATGTTTCCGTCTGTCGCCCAAAGGTGATGCAGAAAAAGGCAAATCTTTGTTTCATCACATTGAAAAATAACTTGCGGAAGCCTTTTTGCATAAGAACGTACGCGCTCTAAACCAAGTTGTTCGTACCAAATAGTTATTGGATGTTGTTTGCCATGGGTCAACCGCTGGGGACTTGGCAGATAGGTATGCCACCAATTTTCTTGCTCAACTATCCTGGCTTGAATACCGAACAAATTTTTGGCAGCAGAATTTACAATCTCAATATTTTGCTCATCCGCGCTGGTGTAATGATAAGGCTGTTTTGGTAAAATGCAACCGTCTCCGATTAAATGTGCCAATAAAATTAATTCATCATTCGTCATTGGATTACTCGGTTGTGCAATCTCTAGTTTTCTTGGTACACCAATTCGATTCCCAACCGCCAAATTTTCCAGAGCCGTCCAACCTTCCAGTTTTAAAAACGGATGGTTTGCGCTCGCCTTGATGCGCCGTCCGGTACGGGTTTTTAATTCAAATACTTGCTTCTGACCAGAATAAAAGGCTTTCGCTAATGGATAAGGTCGAATTTGCTGACAAGCGTTGACCGCCAGCACTTCAAAATCAGTGAGTGGTGTTTGTTCGGCTAATTCTTTAATAGCAATTTTCTTACCACTTACGGCATCTTGAATGAGGGTATCACCGGTTAGGCAACCTGATTCTCTTAAATCAGACAGCTGCGGTCTTTTACTCCCGCCGCGCACCTCTACCGCCCGGCTCAACTGCGAGAGCGCAATCACGGGCACGTTCAGTTCCTTTGCCAGGGCTTTGAGCGCGCGCGAGATGGCACTCACCTCCTGCTCGCGGTTGCCGCGCTGGTTGTCGCCGCCGCCGCTCATGAGTTGCAGGTAGTCAATGATGACCAATTGAATGTCGTGTTGCATTTTCATGCGACGGCACTTGGCGCGCAGTTCAAAAATGTTGATACCGGCAGTGTCATCAATAAAAATCGGCGCTTCGCCAATGCGTTCGATGGCGGCGTTGAGGCGGGTACTTTCTTCCTGGTCAAACTGCCCGTTGCGCAACTTACTCGACGATACCTCCGCTTCCATGGCAATCATGCGCAGTGCCAGCTGTATGCTCGACATTTCCAGCGAAAAAATCGCCACGCCTTTGCGAAACTCTACGGCGGTATTGCGGGCGGCGGAGAGTACGAAAGCGGTTTTTCCCATCCCGGGCCTCGCCGCAATGATCACCAAATCCGACGGCTGCCAGCCGGACGTGAGCCGGTCTAACTCCGTAAACCCGGATGGAATGCCCGTCAGACCATCTTCTTTGTCTTTAACCTCCTGAAGCTGTTTGTACACTTTACTTGCCAGCGATGACATGGCTTCGTAGCCCCGGCTCATGTTTTTTTCGGCGATGGAAAACAAGCCCTGCTCGGCATTGTCCAGCAGATCAAACACGTCCGTCGTATCTTCAAACGCATCGCGAATGATCGTTGTGGAAACCCGAATCAATTCGCGCTGAATAAACTTCTGTGCAATGATACGGGCGTGAAACTCAATATTCGCTGCCGAAGCCACTTTGTTGGTAAGCGAAGCCAGGTACGCCGGTCCGCCGATGGTGTCTAAGTCGCCCTGTTTTTTCAACTGCTCCATGACCGTAAGCAGGTCAATGGGTTGGGAATGTTCAAACAGGTGCAGCATCGCCTGAAAGATCAGTTGGTGGGCTTCAGTATAAAAACTATCCCCCCGCACAATATCCAGCACAATAGACATCGCGTCTTTGTCGAGCATGACCGCCCCCAGCACGGCTTCCTCCAGTGCCAGGGCTTGCGGCGGCACCTTACCAAATACATAATCCGATAGCTCTTCGCTGCGCTTTTTTGCCACTCCTTTGCTGTTGGGACGGGCAGCACCCAAGGCTTTGACCGGATTTTTGGAGTCAGACATATTAGATTAATTCTAAACTAAAATTCCTGATTTCTACAAAGCTACATTTTCTTCACGAGATTTTCGACCTTCGAAAAACGCCATGTTTATCAACAATTGTGGATAATAGACCGCTCTTTTGTGGAAAATATGTGGATTTGTAAAGCCAATGTTAAGTAAAAGTCGCGATGTTATATTTTTAAAATATTCATTAATAAAAATTAAATATCTATCGTCGCTTCGCACGGTCATTTTTGAATGAATAAATATAAACAAATTTGTGCAGAACAGAAACAATTAAGCCAACAAAATGTGGATAAGTTTATAGTTGGTGGGTAAAAAAAATAAAACAGCGAGCCGTCTGAACCAGACGACCCGCTCGGTGTGTAGTTTCTCTGTTATCTTATCGCCAACGTGGCTACAAAGTCTTACAAATCTCCTAATTTCCCAATTTCATAATTTTCCAACTACCGCAGGTTGTCCATTTTTTTCTTCACGTTGTCCACCACCTGTTTTTGGTTGTCAATTTTCTGGCGGGTCACCTCCTGGTCTTTCTTATTTTGCACAATGTTTTCTTCGGCTTTTTTGATGGCTTCCTTCGCTTTTTCAATGTCACTGTGATAGCGTTCATTGGCGGAGACCAGCTTTTCCAGGTCTTTCTCCAGTTGTTTGAGTTGTTTTTCCTGTTCTTCCAAATCCAGGCGCGTTTTTTCCTTTTCTACTTCCATTACAAAGTTTTCCACCAGTTTTTCGGCTTCTTTGTATTGGTCATAGTTATCGCGGGAGTTGAGGAAAGAGTTGCCCAGATTGACCCACAGCGAGAACTTCGCGTTGTCTTTGCCCTGTGCCGTGGCGTGCAGGTCCACCGGGGTAGCACCGCCGATTGCCGGAATGTTGATATTGTCCGTAAACCACTCTTTTTGCTTGCGTTGCCATTCGGATTTACCGTCGTAGTATTTTTTGATAAAACTTTCCCACACCTCTGCCACACGCTTGTCACTAATGCCTTCAAATTGCACCACCAGTGCCGTGTTAGCCCCCAGGCTCATGGTTTCGGTGCGTTCGCTCACGCGGCTTACGCCTTTGGCGGTCATCTGCGCGTAGGCAGCGGTAAAAGATGCACTCAGCAGGATGCACAAAAAAATAAGTTTTCTCATGGTTGCAGGTTTTATAAGGTTTTTAAAAGTTGTTTCAAAAATTGATACCATTGAGACGCAGGAAAAGGCGGCAGGTCACTTTTTAGAGAATAATTTTTCAGAGACTACAGCCCGTACCGCATTTTTTTCCAACCACAGAGGACACGGAGTTACACAGAGTTATATTTGTACCCTCGTTACGTACGCCGAGTTTTACTTGCCTGCGGCAAGGAGGACACAAAGTTTATTGCAAAGAAGCCTGGTAATGATTTAATCTTGAGAATCCTAGTTCCGACCTTCTCTGTGCAACTCCGTGTACTCTGCGGTTAAAAACGAAGTGGTACGGGCAAATCCGGCAAATTCTTTTATCCTGTAAATACTGATTCAGACACCAGGCACCACTACTTTCAACGCTTTCGGCACCGTCCAAATCTCCACGGGCGCGTCGCCCAAAAATTCGCCGTCTGCTTCCACCCAGAGCGGCTGCCTGGTTTCGAGCGGTTCTACCCGGATGCGTGTGGTTTGGTACATATCAATTTGCGGATGCTCCCCCAGCGTGCCATTGTAAAACCGATAGGTATTGAGCAGCACCCCGATTTTAGAAACCCGCCCTGCCAGGGTGAGTGCCAGTTGCCCGTCCGTGGGGTTGGCGTGCGGCACCAGGCGCATTCCGCCGCCCGAATAGCAACCGATACCGGCATTTATGGTATAAAAATAATCTTCCACGGTTTGTTCATCAAACGTCACGCGGGCGCGGGAGAGACGGTATTGAAACAAACAGCGCACCACCATAAACAGGTAGAGGGTTTTATGAATGATCCAGCGTTTGTAGCGCTCGGCGTAGCGCACCACAAAAGCATCATACGCCATGCCTGCTACGTTCACAAAAAAGCGTTGTTCGGGTTTGTCATTACAAAAATATTGCACCACGCCCACATCTTGCAGCAGGGTGTTGCCGGTTTGCAGCATTTGTAGCCATTGCAGCCAGTTTTTGGGAATGCGGTGGGTGCGAATCCAGTCGTTGCCGGTGCCTACGGGCAGCAGCGCGTAGGTGACGTGGGTAGTGGGTACGTCGGTTTGTTGCAAAATGCCGTTGGTCACCTCAAAATTAGTGCCGTCGCCACCTACGGCAATAATTTTCCGATACCCCTGTTGAATCGCTTCCTGCGCAAGGGCGGTAGCGTGCCCGCGGTGGGTCGTCAAAACGGCGACGTGATCGGGCAGGTGTTGTTGTAAAAAAGTTTGCAATGCCTGCCAGCGTCGTGCCACGGCGTTTTTACCGGCGGCGGGGTTGGCAATGAGGTACCAGGTGTGGGTATTTTCGTTTTGCATGAGTGTTAAAATCCAGCACAAAGTAAACAATTGAGCGTGGTTTTCGTAAACAGGTGGTAGGAGTTTGCAAACTTTCCCTTAATTTTGATGCATCATAGTCTTAAAAAATAGCGTATGAAATCTGCTATTATATACTTGTTGCTTGCAGCTTGTAGCTTGCCACTCCTGGCACAAACCTTTAATACCAAGCCGGGCTTTATCATCACCCTGGACGGGGACACCCTGCGCGGGCTGGTGCGCGACCGCAGCGATTTGAGCGAACAGGTGCTGTTCAAAGCAGAAGCAGCGAGCAATTTTACCAGTTATACGCCCGATGATATTGCGGCGTTTGCAATAGAAGACGAATATTTTTATGAAGTAAAATCCGTTAATAAAAAGAAAATTTTCTTACTGACTTTAGTGAAAGGAACGCTTAGTCTTTATCAATTGAGAGAGCGGTTGTACTACATAGAAAAGGAGAATGGCACTTTGTATCCTTTAGAAAAAAAGGACACTATTATAGATAATAAGTTTAGAGAAGATAAAAGATACATTGGGGTGCTGCAATATTTGATGCCAAATTGTGAACGAGTGACACGAGACTTAAAAACTGTGAAATTTACTTCTGCCGATTTGTTTGAAATAGTGAAAGATTACAATTTATGTATCAATCCCGATTCCACTGAAAATACCCAAACTTATAAAGAAGCCGCCACAACACGAATCGCAAAAGGTGTCAAAGTAGGCTTTTTCAGCAATCAATTGACTTATTTCGTACCTGGTGGTTTGTATTACAGAGATGAATTTGAAGTTAAAAACAGTGTTACAGGAGGCATTTTCGTGCGGTTTTTTCCAAAACGAGCATTTTCCTTTCAACCAGAATTGCTTCTGGTACAAAAAGGAGGTACGATCATGATGAATCGTTCAACTCGAAAAGAACAAACGAACATTTCTTTAACTTTTCTACAAGTGCCTTTTTCTATTTATTATACCCTGCCTACACAGAAAATCAATCCATTCATTTTCGCCGGTGGTGCAATTGGTGTTGGCGTTGTTAGAAATGTGTCTCGAACTAATACCACTACCGGAGAGTCCCTTACCGTCATAATAGACAACGATGACATTGCCTATCGGCTGGGCGGCGGGCTGGAATACAAACTCAGCTCTTCTTTGACTTTACAGCTTGAGTATATGTACGAACAGTCGCGCATCAACCGAATATTTGTAAACAACGCAATTCGCACCACTGGGCACGGAGTCAAACTTGGATTGTGTTTTTATTGAATGGAAAACTCAAAGGAGGAAATATATTGAATATCTTCAGCAAAAAATTTTTTCGAATACCGCCTCCATCCGCCATTTCCTTCAAATAATCGTCAAAATAAATCTTTCCATAGAAAATTTGCTGCGTTGTAGAATTTTCCAGCTACCTTAGTTTCCTCGAAAAACACAAACCGTTCATGTCGAATATCCTCCGTTTAGAAGACGTGGTGAAAACCTACGAAAAACAAATTGCCGTCAACCGGGTGAGCTTTACCGTGCCGCGCGGCACGATTTTCGGGCTACTGGGTCCGAACGGCGCGGGCAAGACCTCGCTCATCCGCATCATTACGACCATCACCAAAGCTGATGCGGGTACCGTGTGGCTCGATGAGGAAAAACTCAACAACCGGCACCCGGAGCAGATCGGCTATATGCCGGAGGAGCGCGGGCTGTACAAAAAAATGAAAGTGGGCGAGCACCTGCTGTACCTGGGGCAGTTGAAAGGCTTGTCGAAGGCGGCTGCCAAACAGGAGATTAAGCACTGGTTTGAAAAATTTGCTATTACCGACTGGTGGGAAAAGAAAATCGAAGAGCTGTCAAAAGGGATGCAACAGAAAGCGCAGTTCATCGCCACCGTGCTGCACCGCCCGAAACTGCTCATTCTGGACGAACCCTTCTCCGGCTTAGACCCCATCAACGCCAACCTGATCAAAGACGAAATTTACGAACTCAAGCAAAACGGCACGAGCATCATTTTTTCCACCCACCGTATGGAGCAGGTGGAGGAAATTTGTGATAATATTGTATTAATCAACAAAGGTCAGAATGTACTGGATGGTAATGTAAAACAAATTAAGAATAATTTTAAAGAAAATTTATTTAAAGTCGAATACGAAGGCACGTTGCCGCCTGATCTTGCCGGGCGGGTCAATATTGTAAAACAAACGGATGCGTCCATCATCGTACAATTATCGGAAGAATCGCAATCGAATCAATTATTACAAAATCTATTAAAAACCGGTGTTTATATTCGCTCATTCAATGAAATTTTACCCACGCTGAATGAAATATTTATCAAACAGGTAACGGATACGAATCAGGATGTTTTGGTGCGATAGTTTTACAGTGTTACAGACCATCGCACCATAACACTATTGCACCATAATACATAATAAAATGAATAAACTTGGATTAATTATAAAACGGGAATACCTCACACGGGTAAAGCGGCGGTCGTTCATCCTGGCAACGATTTTGACACCGCTGGGATTTGCCGTGTTTTTTGTGGTGGTGGGTTTTATTTTTCAATACCAGAGCGACGACAGCAAGCGCGTGGCGATCATTGATGAAGGCAATATTCTGAAAGGCATTGTACCGCCGAACGAGCGTAATTTGTATTTTAAATCTGAAAGAACAGATCTGGCTACTTTGCGCAAAGATTTTAAAAATTATGACTATGATGGTATTTTAGTATTACCAGCGGTAAAAAATTTGTTTAATAAAAATTACACCGCCTATTACTACTCCCCCGAACCGCCTACGCTGGACGTGGAAACGCTCATCAAAGACCGGGTGGACAACAGCCTGCGTGATTACAAAATTGAAGGTTTGAAACTGGAGCGTAAACAACTCGAAGCCCTCGATACCCGCGTGGAGATTGAGCCGGAGCCGATTGACCCGGAGGGAGAAGACGCAACCAACCTCACCAGCGCAATTGCTGCAGGCATCGGTAGTTTGATGGGAATCATTATGTACATGACGGTTTTTATTTACGGTATGATGGTCATGCGCAGTGTGATGGAGGAAAAAACAAGCCGGATTGTGGAAGTCATGATATCAAGTGTAAAACCATTTCAACTCATGCTCGGCAAAATCATCGGCGTGGGTGCTGTGGGCTTGACGCAAGTGGCGATCTGGGCAATTTTAATTCCATTAATAAGTCTGTTGGTCAATCTCTTGTTTGGTTTTGATGCCGGGCGGGTACAGACCGCCAGTACGCAAATCAACCCCGGCGACACGGAAGCGCTGGTGGCACTGGCAATGCAGGAGTTTAGCAGCCAGAATTGGTGGCTCATTCTGCCGTTGTTTATCCTGTACTTCTTAGGCGGCTATTTTCTGTATTCTTCACTGTTCGCGGCGGTTGGCTCCGCAATGGGCGACGACCTGGGCGAGGGGCAGGCGCTGACTTTACCAATCACGATTCCGGTCATTATTGCGTTTTATATCATGTTTGTGGCGGTGCAAGCCCCCAACTCCAGTTTGGCAGTGTGGTCTTCCATCTTCCCCCTGTTTTCACCCATTGTAATGCCTGCGCGGCTGGCGTTTGGACCACCGGCATGGCAGATTATCTTATCTGTCGGGGTGCTGGCGGCTACCTGCGTCTTTTTTGTGTGGTTATCGGGTAGAATCTACCGCGTTGGCATTTTATTGTACGGCAAAAAAGTAACCATGAAAGAACTGGGTAAGTGGATGTTTTATAAAGAGTAGAGGGATTATGGTAGAGGGTAGAGGGAACACGTCTAACATCCCTCTACCTTCGTCCCTCTACCAAACGTTAATTATTCCTAAAATCGGGGAGCGAACCAAGCTTTTTCAGCGTTTTTAGCGTAAGCTGGAAAAAAGTGACTTTTCAAGAAGTCATACGTTTAAACAGGGAGAACCGATCCAAACCGGCATTGTTACCTTGACAAGGGCAGCACAGCACGCATCTCTAAAGGAAGCATTCATGGAAAGTCCACCTTTACTGTTGAAAGAGGATACGCAAGTCATTCGGGAACTGAATTTGCAGGAAGCACCCAGCGGCAGGATCACCCGCTATTGGGTACACTTGGTGACAAACGGCATGGGGATGCCCACGTATGTGCCGATCATCGTGGCAAAAGGTGAAGAGGACGGACCCGCGCTGGGCATCACGGCGGCGGTACACGGCAATGAATTAAATGGTGTCTCCGTGATTCAGCGCTTGTTTCGAGAGTTGGACGTGCGCAATCTGAAAGGCACGGTCGTGGGGATTCCGGTGGTAAATATCCCGTCGCTGCTGGCGAATCAGCGCGAATTTATTGATGGTACGGACATCAACGACATCATGCCGGGCAAAGCCAAAGGTAATATGAGCGAGGTGTACGCGTATCGGTTTGTGAATCGGGTAGTGAAAGAGTTTGACTATCTGGTGGATTTGCACACGGCGAGCTTCGGGCGTATCAACTCTTATTATATCCGGGCTGATATGGACAATCCGGTTACCCGGCAAATGGCATTGTTGCAAAATGCGGAAATTGTGGTGAACAACGCCGGCACCGACGGCACCCTGCGCGGCGCGGCGGGCATGATGGGTATTCACGCGATTACTTTAGAATTGGGCAATCCGCATACCTTTCAAAAAAATTATATTTTGTGGGGCTTGGCAGGTATTCACAACCTGATGGTGCATTTTAGTATGACCGATAGTGAAATTGAGCAGCCTACCAAACCACCGGTGATCTGTCGCAAGTCGTACTGGATCTACACCGATACGGGCGGCATTTTAACCGTTCAACCCGATGTGACCGATTTCGTACGTGCCAACGAACGCATTGCCACGCTGCGTAATATTTTCGGCGATATGATTAAAGACTACCTCGCACCGGAAGACGGCATTGTCATTGGTAAAAGCGTCGCGCCGGTGAATCAAACAGGGGGTCGAATCGTGCATTTAGGAATTTTGTAACGCCGTGCTTCCAACTAAAAATCGGCAGCACCACCCACCACCACACACATGAACACCGCCAACATTCGCCAAAACTTTCCCATATTCGCCGCCCAGCCCACGTTTATTTACCTCGACAACGCCGCTACCACCCACAAACCCTCCCTTGTCATTGACCGCATCCATGATTTTTACCAACACCACTACGCCACGGTGCGCCGGGGCATCTACCCCCTTGCCGCCCAAGCCACACGCGCCTACGAACACGTGCGCGAGCAGGTCAAAAATTTTGTGGGTGCACAAGACAATCAGGAAATTATTTTCACCAAAAGCACCACTGATGGCATCAATCTGGTTGCAACGGCTTTCGCCGAACCCCGCCTCCAATCGGGCGACGAAATCCTGATCTCCGCCTCCGAACACCATTCTAACCTCCTGCCCTGGCAGCAATTATGTGTGAAAAAAGGCGCAAAACTACGTATTCTGCCAATCAATCTGCGAGGCGAGTGGCAACTGAACGAACTGCCGAATTTACTGAGTGAACGCACTAAAATGGTCGCTATTTCTCACATTTCCAATTCCCTGGGAACGATCAATCCGATTGAAACGGTCATTCAAGCCGCTCACGAAAAAGGTATTCCCGTGCTGGTGGACGGCGCGCAAAGCGCAGCATACTACCCGATTGATGTGGCGGCACTGGATTGTGATTTTTTCGTTTTTTCCGGTCATAAAATGTTTGCCCCCAGCGGCATCGGCGTGTTGTACGGTAAAGCAGCGCACCTGGCAGCCATGCAGCCCTATCAGTTCGGCGGAGAAATGATTCATTCGGTAGATTTTTCAGAAACGGTTTTTGCAGCGGCACCCGCCAAATTTGAAGCCGGTACGCCCAACATCGAAGGCGCCATCGGACTCGGCGCAGCAATCGAATACATCGAACAAATCGGTAAAAACACAATCGTCTGGCATTTGCATCAATTGATATCGTATGCAACCGAAAAGTTAGCTCCAATCCGCAATTTACAAATCATCGGCAACGCCACACAAAAAACCGCGATTGTCTCTTTTGTACTAAACAATATTCATCCCCATGATGTGGCAACTTTCCTCGCCGAAGCAGGCATCGCTGTGCGCGCCGGGCACCATTGCACCCAGCCGGTCATGAATTTTTTTCACATACCAGGCACCGTCCGCGCGTCGTTTTCTATTTACAACACCCCGGAAGAAATTGACCAACTGGCAGAAGCGGTGCGAGCCACCCAGCGATTTTTTGGGGCTTAGATACTGGGTGATGGATACTGGATACAGGATGCTGGATAGAAAAAATATCCTGCTATCTAAATATCCAGGTAATAGTCAACGCCGTGAGTGAAGTCCCCTTTTGGGGATTTGGGGGGCTGTCAACGTCCCAAACGCCCAATAACCAATAACAACTTTTTATGAACCGAAACCTAGCAGACCTCTATCAAACCATCATGCTACAACACGACCGCGCGCCGTTTCATTTTCAAAAAATAGAGACCGCGCCGATTATAATTCCTGCGTACAATCCGGTATGCGGCGACCAGTTTAAACTTTTTTTAAATATTAAAAATGATGTGATTCAATCGGCTCATTTTCATGGCTATGGCTGCGCAATTTCCAAAGCCTCTACCTCCGTTTTGGTAAAAAAAATGCAGGATTTGCCGCTAGCGAAACTGGAAATCCTGGTGGCAACTTTTTTGCAAATGCTTCAAGCAGATTTGTTTATTATAGAAAATGCCGACGAAGAAATGGCTGCTTTTGCCGCCGCACGTCAATTTCCGGAACGGCTGACCTGCGCCACGCTGAGTTGGGAAGCCCTGAGTATGTTTTTAAAAAAAGAGTAATTGTGCCGCGTTTCAAAAATGTGCCACCATTTGACGCTGGAAAATAATTTATAAAACGAGCGTTTGCATTAACTTTTATCATGCTGGATTTGTATTTCAAAAAAAGAGGTACACTTCAGAGTGCCATACCTCGTCAACCCGATCCTCATGTTCCGATTACTCTTCATTATACTGGCATTATGCACGGCTCTTCCCATTTTTTCCCAGGGTGCTTTTCTGGCTCCTGGCCTTGAGATCAGCGAAATCAAAGGCACCGTCAGTTTGGGTGCAGGTGCAGGCGGCGGCGTGATGCTGCGGCGTTGGCTGGTGGGCGCATACGGCATACATACCTCCCGGGCGGGGCGCGTGGGCGACAGCGGCATTTTGCATGATCTGGATTTGACGTTTGGCGGGTTGTGGCTGGGCTATTCTCAACCGGCAAGTGACTATTTGATTGTAAATGTTGCTTGCAAAGGTGCTTTCGGCAATGCCCGACAAACCGGAGTGGGCGAAACGGATCGCCAAACTGACCGCCTGTGGCTCCTCACCCCCGAAGCTGGGGTGGAAGTGGTGCTGGGCAACCATGTGCGCCTCGGTTTGACGGCAGGCTACCGCATCGCCGGAGATGTGCAACTCTCGGCGTTTGCCGCCCAAGACCTGCGCACCCTGGTGAATAGTTTAACCCTGAAAATTGGCAAGTTTAGTAGAATACGCTAATTTCCAACTTCCGATTTATGCGCCGAAGTGATAACGAAGGAGGGCTTCACTTTACTGCCTTCACCGTATAACCCGCCCCGCGCAACAATCGGATCACGCCCTGCTCCCCCGCCAAATGCCCGGCACCTACGGCAAAAAACGTCGGTTGCTCGATCATCATGCTGCTCATGATCGGTATCCAGTTTTTGTTACGGTTCACCAGCAGAATTTCATCGTATTTCGACAATTCACTATCGGCATTCAGCAAATCGTACAGCGCGTTGATGTCTTGTTTTTTGTACAAATCTACCAATTGCTGCAACTGGTCTTCGCCCTTATTTTCGGCTTTGACGGTTTCCACCAGCATCTGCGCCTGAGCCTCGTAGGGAATACTGTCAAACATACTCATCTGAAACTCTGCCGTTTCCAAGCCCCCTACTGCTTTTTCCTGCGCCTGCGCCAGTTTCATCAGCTCCATCTCGTACGAGAGCATCTTGCTATCCTCGCCGCCCAAACTGCCCATAGCATCGGCGTTCATCGAAGACAAAAACAGCGGCTTCATCCGTTCCAGCAGCATCAGCGGCAAGCCCATTTTGTCAAAATGATTTTTTACCAGCGTGTAATCTTCGGCACTCAACAAATCGCGCAGGGTTTTGCCATCTGCCATAAACGCCTTCATCATCAGCGGCATCAGTTTGGACACATCCGACATTTCCTCCATGTTGATTTCAAAAGTCACCCGTTTGGATTTTTCCAGGGCTTTTTTGGTGACTTCCGTCAACACAAAATCTTCTTTCCCGATCAAGTGAATCGTACCAAACAAGTAAGACGACTCTTTCAAACCCTTCCCGGAAATTTCCCACAGCAGACTGTTTTCCTCCTGCGCCGTCGGAACTGCTTTTTGCGCAATGCCCGGCGTTAGAATGAAAAAATGAAAAATTAAAAAATTAAAGAAGAATCGTTGTTTCATTTCTTGATATTAGATATTGGAAATTCGGTCTCGAATTTAAATTTATTATTAAAATTGTGTAACAAAAATCCAATATTCAGCTTAAATTTTCTGATCAAATTCCTGTACAATTTGCAAAATCAGCGTGATGTCGCGCATAAATTCCAAGATGAGATCAAAGCTCTGATTCGACCGGAAAATATAAGGCTCCAGCAGGTCTTTTGGTTGGGTAATGCCCACAAAAAAATCCTTATTTTGGAAAGAAAAATACAAATCCCGCCCGATGCGCGTATGATAACGCACGATTGCCTCCTGAATTGTCTCCGGCAGAATGGCGTGTACCACCGTGTTGGGCGTGGCATACACCATAAACAGTTGCCTAAAACTCGGATTCATAATCTCGTGATCTGCATTTTTTCCTCCGATAAACGTAAAATCTTTGATGGCTTTGGTTAAAAACTGCCGCCGCGACCGAGGCCACACGCGCACCTGCCCGCTCACCTGCGCCTTGAAAAACGCGTGCAAAAAAACCCCTTTGAACACCTCGTCGAGGTCGGCGCGCACGGGGGAGTTCTCGCGCACGTCCAGTTCGCAGAGTTCAAACTCAATTTCACCGATTTTGCCGGCAATTTTATCCTCGGCGGTGTAATACGGTGCCGGGGTGGAAAAAATGCCGCTGTCCTGAAACAACTTTTTCGTCATACCCTCGCGCGGGTAGTAGGCGAGCGGGTAGTTGGTGTCAAAATTCGGACCATTGTCAATAAAATCGAGCAAGGGTTCCACCACATTGGGTTT
>Ga0224722_1001170_pt1 | contig 14758 bp, 12 predicted proteins | sample Balambano_FR1_Me_FD_161646 | JGI IMG/M metagenome (GOLD analysis project Ga0224722, IMG submission 161646) | Freshwater sediment microbial communities from Lake Towuti, South Sulawesi, Indonesia - Balambano_FR1_MetaG | ecosystem: Environmental > Aquatic > Freshwater > Lake > Sediment | place... | reverse complement strand
CTGGTTTACTCGATGTTGCTACTGTACTCAATAATTAAGGGAAAGACTGTAGTTCAAAAATCTTTCTGGATCAAATAGAAACACGAAGGTGTGTGCGGAAAACGATGGGCTCTTGAGGCAGTCGATGAGTTACAAAAAGTTAACACAGTTACGAAATACTCAGGGCTGCCTCACCTGTCTTTGGTCGTGCTACGCTCTAACATGTTCGGCTTTGATGGAGAGCAGCCATCAAACGTAAGGGGGAAAGTTCGGTGCGAATCCGACGCTGTCCCGCAACTGTGAACCGAGATGAGCCACTGAGTCAGGCTGAGCTTGCAATGCCCAAGCTGATTTTAGGTGGCTAGTCGGAAGTCAGGATGCCCGCCGATCGCACAGTCATGTAAACCCTATCTGCGAGGTACAGATAATGTCTAAGTTCTTTTTTCGAGTTTGATTGGGAAACCAGTAGGCATGCTGCCGCTGTCAGTAAGGTTTGGCAACTTAGCCTAGTGGCGATCGGTGTTGCTAGTAGTCTTGTTTACTCCCATGCGCCCTTGGTCAGTTTTGCCACGCTAGCAGGGGGCACACTCCATCTGCGGCAGGCAATAGTGTCTACGGGATTAATTTGGTTGGCAGGCCAAGTCTACGGATTTGCGGTGCGCCACTATCCTCTAGAGGCGATCGCGCTGTTGTGGGGCGGGGTAATGGGCTTGGGAGCCGTGGCGGCAACGCTCATTGCCTCCCTTCAACCACAGTTTAGTCGTTGCCGCTGGCTGGGTCATGCTGCCTGGTTGGGTGTGGCACTGGTACTAGGTTTCATTACTTACCAAAGCAGTTCACTGCTTGTTAACCAATGGGTGGGGATGCATGGTCTTACGAGCGATCGGCTGCTGCGGATATTTTTTCGCGAGGCAGCTTGGGCGATCGGTTTATTCGCTGGATACACTTTCCTTGTTCTAGCTCAACAGTACCGTTTACGCCGGTCAACCCGCTAACCCAGGTATAGGGCACCATTACCTTCTCTGCATGAGCCATCGTTTCAAGTCATTGCAACTTACTTCATTGCTATGAATTTATCTACAGTTATTAGCCTGCTTTTCGTTCTGTTACTAGGGGGTGTGGCGATTTATCTGCTGACGCCGCGCCGCTATCAGTCGGCTGAGTCGGTGGCTCAGTCCTATGATGAGTGGACAGATGATGGCATCCTGGAATTTTACTGGGGTGAGCATATCCATTTGGGGCACTACGGCTCACCGCCGCAACGCAAAGATTTCTTAGTAGCCAAGTCAGATTTTGTCCATGAAATGGTGCACTGGGGTGGCTTGGACAAATTTCCTCCCGGAACAACTCTGTTGGATGTGGGGTGTGGCATTGGCGGCAGTAGTCGAATTCTGGCGCGGGATTACGGCTTCAGCGTTACAGGAGTTACTATCAGTCCACAACAGGTGCAACGAGCCCATGAACTAACTCCACCCGATTTGGATGTACGGTTTGCAGTAGATGATGCTATGGCATTATCGTTCCCCGATGCTAGCTTTGACCTGGTTTGGTCGATCGAGGCAGGGCCACACATGCCTGACAAAGCCATATTTGCCAAAGAATTGCTACGAGTGCTGAAGCCAGGTGGGGTCTTGGTAGTAGCGGATTGGAATCAGCGGGACGTTCGGGCAACGCCGCAGAATGGCGATCGTCAACACTCCCTAAATGCTTGGGAAAGCCTTGTCATGCAGCAACTGCTGGATCAATGGGCTCACCCAGCTTTTGCCAGTATTGAAGAATTTGCTGAACTTTTGGAGGCAACGGGTTTGGTGGAAGGAGTTGTTGTAACGGATGACTGGACAACACCCACCTTGCCATCCTGGCTTGATTCCATTTGGCAGGGGGTTGCCCGACCAGAAGGGCTGGTTCGCTTCGGGGTTTCAGGGCTGATTAAATCTTTACGGGAGGTACCGACCCTTCTGCTGATGCGCCTTGCCTTTGGCACGGGTCTGTGTCGTTTTGGGATGTTTCGTGCTGTGCGCGCCAATGCCACCCCGAACGATGCTGTTGCTGTGTATGGAGTTCAAAATATCTCGAATGAAGCTTGAAGATACCGTTTGGCAGGGACACTTTGGCCATTGGCAGACTTTGTTTATTCATCAAAATCTACTAACGATCGGATACACCGCCTGGAATGGATATTTGCAATCAGGTCGTGGACTGGTCATTTGCGAGCTTGAAACGCTGTCAACAATGGCGATCGACTGGAGTATAGAGACTATTCCTTTTCGGCGATCGTTTTTGCCTCAGGAGCACATTCCATCGTTGCTTGAGTCATTGTCGTTGGATGACGGTAGTGAGATGCTGTTAGCAGCGATCGCAACCTACGACCCAACCCAATCAATTCTTCTCCTGGTGCTGGGTAATGGAGAAGCTCACTTTAACCTATTACAGTCCTTAACTATTCCTCCTGCCAGTTGCTATGCTCAAGTGCAACAGCGTTGGGCAGAATTTCAACTAAATTTGGTGTCTTAAAGGAGTATCTACTCACATATCATTGTTCACCTGTACTCGCTACATATTTTCGTTAGAAGTCGTTGCTCATGTCTCAAAACACTTTGTTCGTTTGTGTGTTATGCCAGTTTATGGATAGTCCATCAAAACTAGCATCTACCAGTCCTGGCCAAACTTTATTCAACCAATTACAAGATGGCTTAACATCTACTCAGGACTCAATTTCCTTACAGCCTGTGCGTTGTCTAGGAGCCTGCGATCGTGCCTGTGTAGTAGCCTTTGCTGCGGTTAATAAGTTGACCTTTGTTCTTAGTGGTTTGTCACCTACAGAATCGGTTGCAGACTTGATGAAATTTAGCCAGCAATACAGTACTTGTCCTGATGGCAAAGTTCCTTTCCGCGATCGCCCAGAAACAATAAAACGCTCCATTCACGCAGTACTACCTGTTTTGCCTACGCCACCTCTGTCTTCTTCATCTGGAAATGCCCATGCATAAAATTCCTGTCACAGTAATTACTGGTTTCTTAGGTGCAGGTAAAACTACTCTTGTTCGTCACCTATTACAACATAATCATGGTCGTCGTATTGCCGTTGTAGTCAATGAATTTGGTGAAGTAGGAATTGATGGCGATTTGCTGCGATCGTGTGGAATATGTGATGACTTGAAAGATGCCGATAATACTATTCTAGAACTGGCTAATGGTTGTCTATGCTGTACTGTACAAGAAGAGTTTCTGCCCATGATGCAGACGTTGCTTAAGCGGCGCGATCGCCTGGATAGCATCGTGATTGAAACCTCTGGATTAGCATTGCCAAAACCGCTAGTCAAAGCCTTTAACTGGCCTGAGATTCGTACTGGTGCAACTGTAGACGGAGTTGTGACAGTAGTTGATTGCGAAGCTCTTGCTAATGGTCAATTTGTAGGCGATATAGAGGCACTAGAAGCCCAAAAGCAAGCTGATAAAAGCCTAGATCACGAGAACTCGATTGAAGAATTATTTGACGATCAATTGGCCTGTGCTGACATTGTGTTGCTGACCAAGGCAGATCGGGTTGATTTGCCAACGCAAACTCGGATTCAACAATGGTTGCAACAAGAACTGCCAACAGGGGTAAAAGTAGTGCCCTGTCATCACGGACAGATTAGTCCCGATCTTTTGCTGGGCTTTAATGCTGCGGTTGAAGAAAATCTGGATGCTCGACCTAGCCATCACGATTCTGAAGAAGAGCATGACCACGATGAGGAAATTGAATCTTTATGCTTAAATCTGAACCAGATTAAGGATCCTACAGTATTGGTCGATCGATTACAGGCGATCGTGCAGAGCCAAGAAATCTATCGCATTAAGGGGTTTGTGGCTGTTACTAACAAGGCGATGCGACTGGTGGTGCAGGGGGTTGGCAACCGATTTGAAACCTTTTATGATCGCCCTTGGCAACCGAATGAACCACGCCAAACTCGCTTGGTTTGCATTGGGCGCAGGTTAGAGGTCAAGACGTTGCGATCGCAGCTTCAAATCACCGAGGCATGATCTTCGATAACTGGTTTCAGTAGACTCTGTATCCCATGAAGGAAACTGCTAGTCTGAATCCCCTTGAGTTTTTATCGTAGCTCCCGGCCTCGCAATCGGCGACGATTAGAACATGATTGCTTTCCGTTAGAGTCAACTCATTTCAGGATCAACCATGCCCACAACGTCCCCTGACCAACTGCTGATTTTGCTAGATGTCGCGACGGAAGCCGCTTTAGCTGCCGGAGCAGTTTTGCAGGACTATTTAGGGCAGTTGCAAGTCGTACAGGAAAAAGGTCGCCCAGGAGATTTGGTTACAGAAGCAGACAAGGCTGCTGAGGCTGTGGTGCTGGAGGTCTTGCAGCGGCACGTTCCGCATCACCCAATTTTGACTGAGGAGTCTGGTCAATTAGGTACCCAGGAAGGTGAGTTTTTGTGGGCGATCGACCCATTAGATGGCACCACTAACTATGCCCACCAGTACCCCGTTTGTGCTGTTTCTATTGGCCTAATGATCCACGGTGTGCCCCACGTGGGTGCCATTTTTGATCCCTTTCGGCAAGAGTTGTTTCGAGCCGCACGAGGACTGGGAGCTACCTGCAACCGCCGGCCTATCTACGTTTCTCAAACTAAAGAGCTGCGTAGGAGTCTACTGGTCACTGGCTTTGCCTACGATCGCCATCAAACCGCCGATAACAATTACGCCGAATTTTGCTACCTGACCCATCTGACCCAAGGAGTACGTCGCAGTGGTTCTGCTGCGCTGGATCTAGCTGCCGTGGCCTGTGGTAGGCTAGACGGCTACTGGGAACGAGGGCTTTCTCCCTGGGATATTACAGCCGGAATTGTGCTGCTGGAAGAAGCTGGCGGCAAGGTTACAGCCTACGACAGCTCTCTAGCAAACATCAACTCTGGGCGGCTACTGGCCACAAACGGGGCGATCCACACCAGCCTCAGTCAGGCATTGCAGCAGGTTCCACCCCTGGCAACTTGGGATAATCCGAGTAATTTTCCTCAGGTGCCTTGTCCTACTGATTAATCCTGCAGATTACACTAGAGTGAATTTAACGGCAGGTAAGCGGACACGATCATGTCTTTTCAGATTCAGCGCGGTCTTTTCCTATTCGACTTTATCGATCACCATGCGATTCTCGGTATCCCGGTGGATGCTGAGGTTAAAGATATTCGCAAACGCTACCTCAAAATTGCACGTCGGCTTCATCCTGATAGCTTCGTTTCTGAGGATGAATCGGCCAAACAGCGTGCTAGCGAACTGCTCTCCAAGTTAGTGAACCCGGCGTGGGAAAAGCTGTCACAGGAGAAAGAGCGGGTTGAGTATGGCTTACTGCTGAAGCTTAAGGGGCAACAAGCATTGCGCCAACCTCCCGCAACGGGCGAACTCAGTAGTCTGGCTCAGCAACTTTCTACGGCTAGTAACCCAGATCACTTTTATGTCACCTCACTCAAGAGCTTGGCCGATCGCCAGTATGACCAGCTTGATCAATCTGTGGAAATGATTGCTCAGATTAGTGAGTTGAATATGGTCTACTTGATGCGCAAGGAAAGTCAGGGAGGGCTTAACTTAGGTGAAACCAAAAAGACCCTGTATACAGGCAGCAATTTGCCCGATTCCACAGCCTCTGGCACTGTGCCAGACATGCCTCGGCCAACGCAGCCAATTCGACGCGAGTCCCCTGCTGACCAGTACTACCGCCGAGCTGAAGGCTATGCGGCCAAGAATAACTTTGCTCAAGCGGTGCTGGAACTACGTGATGCGCTGCAAATTGACCCGCGCAATAGCCGCTGCCACGCCTTGTTAGGCATGATTTACTTGAAACAAAATCAGGCAAAAATGGCGAAGATCCACCTCAATAAGTCTTTGGAACTAGATCCCAATAATCAGATGGCAGTGGAGGGCAAGCGACGTTTGGAGCAAGCTGAGGGGGCTTCTGGAACGGCTAAGCCAGCTGCCAAAGCACCGCCTAAAGCCAGCAACCCCAATGATAAGCCGGGTGGCGGCATGTTTGGTGGACTCTTTGGTGGGAAGAAGAAATGATTTATCAGCCACCTGCCGGTGCTAGAGATCTTCTTCCCCTCGACGTGGCGCAAAAACGATGGATTGAGGATCGCCTGCAACAGGTCTTTCATCGCTGGGGATATCAGCGCATTATTACCTCAACGTTGGAACGGCTAGATACGTTGGTGGCGGGAGGCGCGATCGACCACGCGACAGTACTCAAACTACAAGATACTGACGAGGATGGTTTGGGCTTGCGACCTGAGGTGACGGCATCGATCGCCCGTGCCGCAGTAACCCGCCTAGCCAATGCCACCTTGCCTCTACGGCTTTACTACAACGCTAATGTGTTTCGTCGTGCTTCTGCCAGCAGCTACAGCGGCCAAAAAGAGTTCTACCAGGCTGGTGTGGAGTTATTGGGAGCCAGCGGTGTCATGGCCGATGCTGAGGTTCTGTTGTTGCTGATCGATTGCCTACGCAGTTTGAACTTGGAGCATTGGACAGTGGTGATTGGGGAGGCAAGCTTGACCCGATCGCTGCTATCAGAATTCCCACCAGTCTTACAACCGAAATTACGCTACGCGATCGCCCATCTAGATCGAATTGCCTTAACTGAATTGCCGCTTTCGCCTGACCTGCGCGATCGAGCATTGTTGCTAATGGACTTGCGTGGACAGCCTGCCGCTGTGTTGGAGCAAGTATCTCAGTTGCCGCTTGACTCTGATCAACGGGCGATCGTCGATCACCTTCAATCCTTGACCGAGCTGTTTCAAGCCGCTTTCGCCCACCAACGCCCCACGGCCTCATCTCTACCATTGATTCTCGATCTAAGCTTGATTCGCACCTTCGATTACTACACTGGCCTCGTGTTTGAAGTGGTTGGTCACATGAATGGCAGTCAGTACGTGTTGGGGCAGGGCGGACGCTATGACCAGCTTTTGGGAGTCTACCATCCGCAGGGACAGTCTCAACCAGGGATTGGCTTCTGCCTGCAAATTGAATCGCTGCACCAACTGTTGTCTGCGATCGGGCATTTGCCGCAACAAACCTCTACTCCTGATTGGCTGGTAGTGCCGGCCAGTTCTGCGGCCTATTCTGCAGCCTTTGCCTACGCGGCAGTGCTGCGATCGTCCACAGCCCCTGTGCATGTAGAGCTAGAACTCAGTAACCGCAGCCAAGCCGAGATTTACGACTATGCCCGCCATCGCCGCATCGCTCGCATTGCTTGGGTTAAACCGAGTGGTGATCCGGTCATTGAGCCAGTTAGCTATGGCTAAAGGGTTTGCTCCGGGTTGCTCTCGACAACAGACTGATGGGGCAGGCTAACCAAAAACGTTGTCTGGTTATTGCTGCTCCGCACCTCAATAATGCCTCCCAAGTGATTGACCAGTTTCTGAACTAGTGCCAATCCTAAGCCAATGCCGCCGTGCCGCCAGGGATCATTGTTAGGAATGCGGTAAAACTTCTCGAAAATGCGGGGAATTTCTTCGGCTGGAATTTCTATACCATAATTTTGCACACCAATTTGAAAGGTGTCGTCAACCAATCGCACAAACACAATGATGGATTCATTGGCAGGGGTATACTTGCAGGCATTGTTGAGCAGTTCCATGACAATCCGCTCCAGGCAAGACAAATCAGTAACAGTGGGCGGTAAATTATCAGGCAAGTCTAGGATCAGGTTTTGTTGTTGCGCCATGCTGCGAGTTTGAAAGGTTTGCACAGCATGCTCTAGCCAATTAGACAAATCAACCGTTGATAGCAGTAACGGTTCTGTACCGGCATCCAATCGCGATAGGTTCAGCAAATCATTGATCAGGCGAATTTCGCGATCGCACTCTTCCTGCAAAATTTGCAAGTAACGCTGAACGCGCTCTGGGTTAGTGGCTATGCCAGTAGCTGGTTGTAGTACCGATTCCAAAATTTGGCTGGCAACTTTGATGTTGGCGATAGGGGTACGGAGTTCGTGGGAAATAGTGCTCAAGAAATCATCCTTGAGGCGATTGAGCCGTTCGAGTTCCACAACCTGGGCTTGAGCAGCCTGATAGAGGCGAGATTGGCGCAGGGCGATCGCGCACTGGTTAGCCACCTGCCGCACCAGTCGAATCTCACTCTCGCTAAAAGCTTCTTCGCGTTGCCGAAACAGCCACAAACTACCCAACACACTGCGGTCATCCAGCAATGGACAAACCAAGATAGCATACTGGGTATTGCCAGGGCGAAGTGGATTGGTCTCGGTAAAACAAAACTGAAACCACTCATCCAACAGGATCTGCCGATATAGTTCAGGGGTTGGGGTGCTGGCAAAGTGGATGATCTTTCGGCGAGCAGGTGGGAGGGCTATCAGGCACTCATGAGTCACTGTAAGTTGGGTCTGGTCGTTATTGAATATGGAGGAGTCACAACCCGCCAAATCTAGGCCGTGAGCCAGTTCTTCCACTGCGCTTTGGAGAATTTGCTGCTCATCCAGAGAATCGCGCACCTTATCTGTAATGCGCTTGAGCAAAGCTTCAAACTGCAACGATTGCTCCAGTAAGGCAGTGCGCTCCACGGCTTGATTTTCCAGTACAGCATTTAACCGCTGCACTTGGGCGTAGAGTTCGGCCTGTTGAATCGCGATCGCCAACTGATCGGCCACGGCACAGGTCAACTCTACCTGCCAGTCCTGCCAGACAAAGCCCGGCTCATCTCGCACCAGCCCAATGTTACCCCAGACAACTCCATTAACGCTAAGAGGAATACCCAACCAAGCACCCGGAAAGGTCTGCGCCAAAATTTGCAGCACTTCCGTTTCAACGGTACTAGCATCATCCACACGAAAAATTTCTAGCCGCTTCATGGTGGCACTAAACGGGTTGCCCTGATCGGGTATCTCCAGCCCCAAGTAGGACTCTACAGCCTCTGGATCGCGGTAGTAGAAAGCCACATAAATCCACACCCCTTCTTCTGGACGGTATTGAGCGATGGTGGCTTGATCGACTTGAAGCAGAGCCCCAATTTCCTGTACTGCTGTGGTGAACACTGTATTCAGGTCAAGAGAGTTGCGGATGGCTTGAACTACCCGGTTAAGCGCACGCTCCCGATCGGCTTGGAGTTGGGTTTGTTGGTATAGATGGCCTTGCTGAATGGCGATCGACACCTGAGTAGAGAGGCGCTGTAGTAAGTTAATTTCATAATCTTGCCAGGGTCTGGGCGCAGTGCAGTGCTGAATAGCCAACAGCCCCCACAATTCCTCATCTTCAAGAATCGGCAAGACCAAGTTGGCTTGGACTTGGAATTCTTCCAGCATGGCAACGTAGCAGTCGGGCAATCCAGCCGTATAAATGTTTTCGATTGCACTCACCCGCCCTTGCCGAAAGGGCTCTAGGCAAGAATCCTGAGATAGCCCGACATCGTAGAGTTTGAACCCTAGCAGAGAAACCCAGCTCGGCTCTACAGACTCAACGATGACATAGCCGCTGCGGTCAGGTTCAAACCGGTAAATCACCACGCGATCGACTTGAAGCAACTGACGCACCTCTTGCACTGTTGTGTTCAGAATGACTTTCAAATCCAGAGACTGGCGAATCCGCTGGGCAATCTGGCTCAAGAGATGTTCACGTTCGGCCTGTTGCCGCAGCCTTTCCTCGGCCTGCTTACGCGGAGTGATGTCCTGAAATACCAACACACTGCCCATAATCTCGCCCTGACTGTTGCGAATAGGAGCGGCTGTGTCACCAATCATTCGCTCAGAACCATCCTGTGCCCGCAGCATACAGTTTTCAGGAACACTAACCAGCCCCCCTTCGCGCATAGCTTTCAGCAGCGGGTTTTCAATACTTTCTCCTGTGTCTGCATGTACCAAGTTCAAAACATCGGTAGCTGGCTCCCCCAGAGCGTCGGCATGTTGCCATCCAGTCAGGGTTTCGGCGATCGGATTCATAAAGGTGATATGGCCATCGCGATCAATTGCGATCGTCCCATCTCCAATACTCGACAACGTGGTAGACAACCACTGTTCAGTTCGTTCTAATTGTTGCTCTAACTGGTAGCGGCGTACAGCAATTCCAACAGTAAGTAGCAGTTCCGTTTGGCTAAAGGGTTTAACCAGGTATCCAAAGGGCTCTACCGCGATCGCCTCCTGCAACATAGCCTCTTCTGTGTTGGCGCTCAGAAAGATGATAGGAATTCGCAATTGATTTTGAATCTGACGAGCAGTTTCAATTCCATCCAGCTCGCCCTCCAGATAAATGTCCATTAAAACAAGGTCTGGCTGAGCATCCAAGGCTATCTGAATGGCCGCACGCCCAGAGCCAACCTGAGCCACTATTGTGTATCCGGATGCTTCTAGGCAGTCTCGAATCGTCTCTGCGGCAACAATTTCATCTTCTACAATTAAAACTCTTGTCATGGGTGTATGAAATAAGATTCGAGCCAACGATTCAACCCAGCACTGCCGTAAAATCTGAAGTCACTATGGTTCATGAACTGTGCCCAAGAAAAAATCGTGAATTTACTGAAATTTATAGTTAGTTTTGATACTTCTATCGCGCATTAAACTTGTTTTGCTACAACCTTAACCAAAGCTTGATTAAGTCTTATCTATACGACTCAAATAGTGATTGTTTCGCCTGTAAAAACGCTAGTCGATTAAAACTAGGTACACTCATTGCTCAAGCTTTTGTTAGTAAAAGATGACACTAGGAGCTAATCTTGCTTGATCGTTCACGTCTAAACCAATTGAGATAGGCACCGCTTCAGCGATCACCCCAAAAACTTGCAGCCATAAATCGTCCACCAAAATGCACCAAACCACCATTCTGCCAGATAAAGTCGAGCAGCACTACCAGAATAGTGGCATTTTGCAACCATACGGCAGGGTGAATTCATCGAATAAAGTTGACTTTGATTTATCTCTAATACCGAGTAAAAACCCTTGTCGAATTACCATTAGTGTCAACCATTTGCATTAAGCCTCTGTAGAAGGGTTGGGGGTTAGGCCGTTAGCGATCGCCGAGAATAACCCTTCTGGATGAACACTGAGCAAGGGTCGCCGTTGCAAGCCCTCCTGCTGCAAGATGCAGTTACTGGCTAGCAATCCACTACTAATTGCCCGCTCCATCAGTCCACAGGGAAACGGCATTTTTACCCAATCTCCTGCCAGCATTAGGTTGGGAGCGGCTGTCTGGGAACTGGGTCGGTTGGCGTAGCTACCTGGCGGATAACCAGAAAAGTTCTTTTGGTTTACTAGTTCGCGATGGAGTACGGTGGCCTGACGTAGTGCCGGAACGATGTCATATAGCTCTTGTTCAAACGTGGCCAATAAATCGGCTTGGGTAGGGAACTCGGCTTCCTTGTAACAGTAGGCATGTAGCTCAACCACGCTACCGCCTGTGTTAGCCGCCCAGGCAATGTAGTCGTCTTGGATGCGATGGTAGAGCGTAATACTATCTGTGAGGCGATAACCGGATAATGAGGTAAAGTCACTGTGCTCCCAGGTAAAGTCGCGATCGAACCAGAAGCGGCACACAGCAAAGGGATCGGCGATCGCCAATTGTTGGATTTGGGTACGCAATTGGGGTGCGACTGCCCCAGTCATAGCCACGTCAAACAAAGCCTGTACTCCTGGCACATCCGTAGCTAGTACGTAATAGTCAGCCGTAAGGGTTTTAGCCGTGGCAGTATTGGCTTGGCTCACCACAAGTTGCAAGCGATCGGCCTGACGCTGGGCAATTTTGTAGCGCGTTAAGTCTCGCTGAGCTGGCCCTTGCAGCACCGTGCCTTGGGCGTCAAAGGTTGCTCCGTGACAGGGGCAACGATAGCCTGACGCAATGGGTTGCACTGTGCAGCCTTGGTGGGGACAGGTAAGGCACAACGCCTCCCGATCAGTGGGTTTAGCCGCGTAGACCGTATCGCCTGCTCCATAGAAGTCTGTATCAGCAGCAATGGCGTCATTCATTGGTGCATTGCGTGCCACCCAAAAGGGCTTGGCCGCCACATGATTACCTTGCTGATAGGTCAGTGAGGCAATTTGCCCTTTTTCCCAAGCCATGTTTGTGACATGAGCCTCGGTCAGCACAGTACCACCCTGCGCTTGGATGAACTGAGCGATCGGCTCCACCAGGCTGCGTCCCATATCCTGCCGGGTTCCTTCAAATGCCAACCCCTCTGGATTGCCAAAAAAATAGAAGTGGAAAAACTGCATTAACTCGCCAGCACTGAGAACATCCGGTGAATTTAAGCTGGACTTAGCAAATGGGAGGAAATATAGGTCGTACAGGCCACGGGGAAAATCCTCAGAGACCCACTCGGCTACCGAGATCTGATCGAGCCGCTTGTAGCTGCTAGAGGCGCGGAAACCAGTAATTTCGCGAAACACCTGCCAGTGCTCACGCTTGGTCAAGTTTAAGCCCCAATTCAGGCGATTGGTCGAGGAAATGGCCAAGTCAACGATGTTCCAGGGAAAAGCGGAGTGACTAGGGCGGAAGACCTCTGGGTTGTAATGATCCTTGTAGACCACAGAGTAACGGTTGAGCGATCGAAAATGGTCAGTGATCGCCAATTCTTGAGCAATGCTCTTGAGGTTGTAGTATTGCGGAAAAAAGCCGTGGAAGCCATGTTCCATGCGGAAAGGAGTACCATTGACTTGAATGTCCCAACTAGCAACTTTGCCACCAAGCTGGGGCGATCGCTCCAGCAACGTTACCTCAAACCCACGCCGACTCAGTTCATAGGCCGAAGCCAGTCCCGCCAAGCCACCTCCAACAACAACCGCACTGCGAGGCCGACTCAGGTGAAACGGCAAGCTAAGTGAATCTTCCTGAAACACCGCAGGTTGGGGTTTGGCAAAGCGTGAATAACCAACAGCGCCGATAGCACCAATGCCAAGAAATTTAAGTGCAGTCCGACGAGAAATTGAGAAAGAACGTTCAACATCTGAAGAAACAGCCATGCAGTTTTGTACCAATCCTCACGAGGCGATCGCGCAGCTCTTTGCTCCTTTGGGGGAAAAACATCTCAAGCCTAATGCCCGAAAAGATGTTGAAAGCCAGAGCCCTGATCGCAAGTCTGACAAAGATATCAATAGATTGATTTTTCGGAAAGCCCTGAAACCTTTGTAATCTCTTAGGAAAACCAATCGTGTAAACGTACGCTAAAAGGGATTGAATTGGATTTTCTTCTGTTTACCTACATTTTTCTGAACTAGCATGACCCCAGTTTGGACAGAAACCCTAGCCATAGCCCAACGGATTTTGACCGAGTTGTGGCGGCGACGGCGAAGTTTAATTTTTTGGAGCCTATTTCCGGTTGCGCTGCTGTTGCTGAACGGGGTGATTTATGCCGAGCGATCGCAACTGGCGTTTCCTGTCGCGCTGGAATGGGCAGCCCCCGCTACTCTGGTTGGAGCTGCGCTATTTTTCAGTTGCCTAGGTGGCAGCGTAGCCACGGTAGTAGCCGAACGAGAACAGCGCACACTCAAACGCTTGTTTTTGTCACCCTTGAATGGAGTTTCCTATTTTTTGGGAATTGGCCTAGCGCACGCTGCGATCGCCTTAGGACAGACAGCCATCTTGACGGGACTGGCATTAGCGCTGGGAGCAAAGTTTCGGGGCAATCCCTGGTTGGCAGGGACAATCATTTTGCTGAGTGTATTGGCCTACGTTGGGTTGGGATTTATTTTGGGTACGCAACTGGCACGGCGCACCGAAGATGTCAATACCCTAGTCGCGGCCTTTGGCGTGCCCCTGCTAATCTTAGGAGGAGCCTTTGTACCAGCTCGCATCTTTCCCGCTAGCCTGCTGTCCCTGGCACGCTACAACCCCATCTTCCACATGACAGAATCCCTAGCCCGCATCACTGCCGAAGGAAAATCGCTTACCGAACTGGGTGAGCATGTGGGCTTTTTGGCTGGATTTTCAATGCTGATGGTAGCAGGTGGTTGGCTGTGCTACCAGCGCATGGTGCAGGTTGAGCGGAGGCTGTAGCCAGATGCTGATCATTCAAAACCTATCTAAAACCTATGGCGATCGCCCCATTTTGCGGAGGCTGAGCCTAACGGTGGCTCCAGGAGAAATTTACGGCTTGCTAGGCCCCAACGGCGCAGGCAAAACTACTACCATCAATATCCTTTGTAACTTGCTGCAAGCCGACGGTGGCACTGTTACCATTAACCAGCAGCCTCTGGCGCGGGCAACCAAACGGTGGCTTGGGGTCGCTCCTCAGGAGACCTTGGTCTATCGTCAACTCACCTGTGCTGAAAATGTACAGTTTTTTGCACGGCTGTACGGCCTACGTGGAGTTCACCAGCGACGGCGCGTGCAGGACTGTTTGGCTGCAGTGGGACTGGCCGATCGCGCTAGCAGTTTGGTCGAGACTCTCAGTGGCGGTATGCAGCGGCGACTGAGTCTAGCGATCGCCCTGGTACACCAGCCTAAACTGCTGATTTTGGATGAACCCACCACTGGGTTGGACATAGAAGCTCGCTACGACCTGTGGCAACTCATCCGCCAGTTGCAGCACGATGGCACAACGATTTTGCTGACGACTCACCTACTAGATGAGGCAGAGCGCCTGTGCGATCGCATCGGCATTTTGCAAGCAGGCCAGTTAGCCGCCGAGGGCAGCTTGGCGCAATTGCGTCAGCACATCCCCGCAGAGGAAATTTTGTTGCTACAAACCCCAAACGAAGCTAGCGCGATCGCCCGGGCACACGACCTAGGCTGGCGCGATCGACGCTACGGCGGCGAGTTAGCCCTTTGGTTACCCCAAGCCCTACCC
>Ga0224722_1001169_pt1 | contig 14759 bp, 12 predicted proteins | sample Balambano_FR1_Me_FD_161646 | JGI IMG/M metagenome (GOLD analysis project Ga0224722, IMG submission 161646) | Freshwater sediment microbial communities from Lake Towuti, South Sulawesi, Indonesia - Balambano_FR1_MetaG | ecosystem: Environmental > Aquatic > Freshwater > Lake > Sediment | place... | reverse complement strand
AGTTCTGGGGACTTTTTTATGATGCAACCGGCAATTTTATGGTAAATAATGATGCCCCGACGAAAGCAGAACTCAAATCTTTACACACTGCCATTAAAAAAGTAAATGAAGACGTGGAGCGTTTTTCGTTCAACACCTGCGTGAGTGCTTTCATGGTGGCAACGAATGAATTGAAAGACCTCAAATGCAGCAAACGCGCCATTTTAGAACCTCTCGTGGTGCTGCTCGCCCCCTTCGCCCCGCACTTGTCGGAAGAGCTTTGGCATCAATTAGGAAACGAAGGCAGCATTCACCAAAACGGGCAGTACCCGATTCACAACGACGACTATTTAGTAGAAGACGAAATCAACTACCCGGTGAGCATCAACGGCAAAATGCGCACCACCGTGAAATTTCCCGCCACCGCTACTAAAGAGCAATTGGAAAAAGCGGCGTTGGAATTAGAAGCCATTCAAAAATGGCTGGAAGGGCAAAGTGTGAAAAAGGTAGTGGTGGTGCCGGGGCGAATGATTAATGTCGTAATTTAATGTTTTTTGTTTGACATTTGGGAAGTTTGACATGAATCGCTTTTTTGATACAACACAACCCTTGAGTTTATGAAAGACCATCAATTAATCACCGCTTTACAGGGCAATCAAAAACAGCAAGACGAAGCAATCTTGTGGATACTTGCCCATTGGTGGTCAGATGTAAAGGCGTTTATAAAATCCTGCGGTGCAGAGGAGCAATTTGTGGAGGATATTGCCCAAGAGGCTCTGGCAGGATTGACACAACAAGTAAGGAAGGAAAATTTTAAAGGCGACAGTGCTTTGCTGACTTATTTTAAACAAATCGCAAGATTTAAAACGATTGACTATTTAAAAAAATATGCGCCAACGTCCTCTTCTGTGAATATTCTACCGGAATTGCCGGAGGAAAATTACCGCGAAAAACAAGAGTTGCAGGAAGAAATCAATTATTTACATGATCAATTAGTAAAACAATTGGATGAAACCTGCCAAAAGTTAATGACGCTTCGTAAATCAGAGTATTCTATGAAAGAAATTGCCCGAGAGATGGGCTGGAAAGAACAAACCGCAAACAACAACGTATCCAAATGCCGTGAAAAACTACGTGAATTAGGCGAGCAACACCCATCCCTCCTAACCAAAATCAAAGAACTCTTATGAAAAATTTTGAAACAATAGACCGCTACCTGCGCGGAAAAATGGCGGCTGCCGAACAAGAAGATTTTGAACAAGCCTTAGCAAATGATACAGAACTCAAACATGAATACTTGCTGCAACGCTCAGAAGAAGAAGCTTTAGAGCGGCTGGCAATAAAAAAACGCATTCAAACCCTGCAACAACAGCAAGCGGCTTCGCAGCAGAAACCCGCAGTCAAAAAATTAATGCCGCGAAACTTTTTACCAGGTATTTTACTGAGTGTGCTGCTCGTAGCAATTGTGATTTGGGTATTGAATACGCTGTCAGAAAAACCTGTTTTCAATAAAAATTCTAATTCAACAAAAACCGATACATTAAAAACAACGATTAAACCTTCGAGCAGCGATTCCTTAAGAAAAGATACAATCCAAGAACAAAGAAATCAAACATCCCCCTCGCCGCCCATTGCAATGGTGGAAAAATATTATAACACTACGTTCAATACCGACCCCGAAATCAGCCTCAAAAGCGGCGGCACCGAACCTGGCGACAGCCCATTGGAAGCCGCTTATCAGGCATTAACAGACAAAAAATATACAAAAGTGATCCAGTTAGCGCAGCCTTTTACCCAAGATTCCATTTGGAATACCAGCGCACTGGAACTGGTTGGACACGCTCGTTTTCAGCAAAAGAATTTCTCCCAAGCAACTGCTGCTTTTGCTCAATTGGATCAAAAAAAAGACCCATTCTATGGTCAAAAATGGCAGTGGTACCTGCTCCTGAGCTATGCGGCTCAACTGCCCACTACAAAGACAGCCTTTGAAAGCACCGCCCGACAAATAGAAGCAGATACCGAACACCCGTTTTATCTAAAAATGCGTGAATTGCGCGCCGAACTCCGGAAATCCGGTTACTGAGCACCCACTGCCCGCATATCGCCGATGCCGATGAAGCCTGCCCAAAAGAACGGATGGGCTTCCACGGTTTTATACTTTTTTAAAAAATCCAGTTTGGCTTGTCGCAGGGCTGCGTCTTTTGATTTACCCGTTTTCAAATGCCCGTAAAAATCTACCATCAGCACGTTTGTTCGGGCTTCATCCACTTTCCATAAAGTGGTAAAAATGCTCTTCGCACCTGCGTACGCAAAGCCCCGTGCCATACTGATGATGCCCTCGCCGCGCTTCAACTCGCCCTTGCCCATCTCGCAGGCACTGATCGTAACCATCTCGGCATTCAACGACATATTGTACAAATCTCGAACGTATAATTTTTCAAACTGCCGCTTGCCGTCCGGCGTACCGAATGCCAGGTATGCGTAGTCGCCCACCCGATCATCTAAAATACCATGCGTGGACAGGTGCAGATAGCGATAGTCGCCTGCATTATCTTTAAACTGCTGCAATGATATGCTATCGCCCACTCTGGCGTCGCCCCCCATCACCTGCACTACTTGCGTCACTTCCGCTTCACTATAGGTGAGTGGCAAGAGTGTATCTCCTTTCAAGCTAACTAACACTTCAAATGTATCCATGCGAGCAACCAATTTATTAGTATCTGCCCGATAGCAGGGTGCTACCGCGAGCATGGACTTCTCGGGCGTTTTATGGAAAACCCGCTGCTGCATTTCCCGCCACAGTGTCGCCGAGTAATTATAACTGATGGTATGTTCTTTCATCAGGTAAGGGTAGGAAGAAAAACTGCCCACCGACTGTGGCAGTGGCTTTTTGCTTAGCAGCGTTTCAAACGGGATGGAACCTAATGTACCATCCGGTATGATGACCACTTTCTCGCGCAATAGTGATTTCACCGGCGCAATTAGGGTATCGTACAATAATCGAGCGTGTTGGATGTATTTTTGAGTAGAAGAAGCCAGCAAGCTGCTGGGTGGGCGTTTCATACTGGCATAAGGCGTAAGCCCCTCCACCAGTTCTGTTGTCCACTTTTCCAGCGGAAATGTTTTTTTGATTTCCCGCACCGCAAAGGTATCCCGGTTCACCGCAAAAATATACACCGCGCTATCGCCTACGAAGTAGGAGAGCAGGGTTTGGTCGGGGGCGAGGAGAGAGTGTTGCACACCTTGCAGGGTGACGGTGCTGAGGTCGTATTTGAGTTTATAATACATCGGGTAGTCCGTTTCAAAGCGTTTTTTGAGGGCTTCGTGTTGCTGGCGCAGGTCGAAGAGGCGGCTGGAGATTTTGAGGACGGTGGTATCGGTTTCGATTTCTATTGTCAATTTTTTTGCTCGAAGAATCTTTTCATAATAGTTAATGTTGTATTTTAATTTTTTTTCTTGTTCAATTAAAGAGTCTGAAACATTAGAGAGTGTTGATAATTGAGATTCTTTCAAAGCTTGTCTTAAAACAAACGATTTACTTCGTTCCATGTATTCGAAGCTTTTTTTGTAATCTTCTATATTTTTTAATTCTTTACTCATCACCCTTAATCCATCTTCAAAAATCGGATAAGATTCTTCAAAAAGATTAATTACTGAATTGTTTTGTGAAAAATCTAACACTTGTGTACTAATTACTTCAATAGCTTTTACAGCGATATTTTTTGCCTGATCTAGATAATAAAATTCTTTGTTTTTTTCATAAATATAACTCAATGCTTTAGCTTTGTGATGTAATATTCTACAAAGTTGTTCTTTTGAGTTACATCCTTCAATGCCGTTAGTACTATAGCCTGTGGCTACTATTGCACTATCAAGCAAATAAATACTTTTTTCATAATCTCCTGTTTTTGCTAAAATATTTGCTATTTGCAAATATGATAAGGCAATATCAGGATGATTGTTTTTAAATGTATTAATTCTTATTTTTAACGCTTTTTCATAATACATCAGTGCTTTTATATAATTCTTTTCCTTTGCATAAATAGTCCCTAAGTTATTAAAAAAATATGATATATCAAAATCAGAGGAATTTATTATATCTTCATTTATTTTTAACCCTTTGAAAAGATACTCTTTCGCTTTCTCTAAGCTATCCAAAGCTTCATAGTATGCTCCGAGATTCAAGTAACTTATAGTTGTTTGAGGATGACTCTCTCCAAAATTGCTTAATATTATATCCATTGCTTTTTTTTGATAAAATAAAGCTTTATTAATTGCTTTATTTTTAAAATAACAGTTTGCTATACTTTGATAAACGCCAGCAAGTTTGTGATGATTTGAGCCTAATGTAGCAAGCATGATGTCTAATGCTTCTTCGTTGTAAAGCATCGCTTTTTCAATATCACCTATATCTTTAAAAATATTTGCCATATACACGTAAACGGATCCTACATTTGGATGTTTCTTTCCAAAATTACGTAAAAATATCCTTAAAGCTATTTTGAAATTTTCTAGTGCGTAATGTGAATAGCCTAAATTTTTATAACAAAGACCTATATTGCCATAGGAACTTGCTAAACTAATATGGTTTTCATTCAATATTTTAGATTTGATTTTAAGAGATTTCTTATGCAATTCAATAGCTCGCTCAAAATCTCCTTTAGAAAAGTAGCAACCCCCAAGATTGTTATAAGACATCGCTACATCTTGGTGTAGGGAGTCAAACACTTCAATCCTTATTTTAAGTGCAGATTCATGATTTTGAATAGCATCATCCAGCAACCCTAGATCTTGATAGCAATTCGCAATATTATTATAACTATCTGCTATTTTGCGGTGATTTTTTTCAAAAATTTTAAATTTTATTTCAAGAGATTGGGTATAATAATCTATAGCTTCTTTATTTAATCCTTTATAATAATAGCCAAGTCCGATAAGATCGAAAGCATCTACAATTAGATTATTTTCTATTCCTATAATTTTCTCTATTTCTTCTTTAACTTTTGAAGCTATCATAATGCAACTGTCATATTCGGCTGACATCATAAATTTTTGAGCAAGCACTAATCGTTCTTTTACTTTCGCGCTGTCTATTTTAATAATTGTATCCCCCACCTGCGCCCGCCCCACCGTAGCCGCTACCAGCAGGCAGCCCACCATTATCACCGTTAATAAGTATCTCATTGTGTTTGAGTTTAATATGTTTATAAATTAAATGTGAAAATATTTTCCAAAATCGAGTAGATCGCTTCGGGTATTGCAGACTAATCAGTAAAGACGGGATGAATAAGAGATGGGTGATATTTGCAAGGCGCAAGCTACTAAGAAAAGCCCAAGCCGACAAGACAAAACAGCAAAATACGTATAAATACGTATGCTGATACAACAATCTGTTTACACCAAGATTTCGGGTATCTGCTGATTGCTACACCACATCAGAAGCTTCGGGGTAGCCTTCGATTCTATTGCGAATCACCTGCGTGCCAGCCATGGATGAAGCGCCGGGGAGAGATAATCCGTACCGCCGGAGTTGAAGCGGCGTAGCTGCCGGTAAGCGTATTACAGGCTGCCTGCGTGAGCTATGCCGCCCACCCACACCCGGCTTTTGCAAATCGGATTTTTTCATCATTAAACTTCATTATTATGGCTATCGTTTGCACGAAGAGCCGGTGGCAGTCGCTTGCCGCTCTGCTCACAGGCGTTGCATTGCGTCAACGCAACGAGTCGGAGACTGCTCCGCTCATTGGTTCGGTGGATATTTTCTTTCCGCAACCGGATGACCAGCCGTAGGGCATGACCCTTTCGGGGGTTTACAGCAAGGGCGACACTTGCCGGCAGTGTTGCCCCTTGATGGACTATAAATTCGCTATTTTTTCATATAACCAACCGCGAGAGAAAATTTGATTATACGTTTTAAATGCTGCGAGCAAGCGGTCTTTCTGGGCGGCTCTGTCGCTTGCCTTTCGATGCGTTTGTTTGAAGTGGTGGTATTTTTTCAGGTCATTCATACACTGAATGAAACACCTGAGCGCGGCGAGGCGTGCCTCCGAGAGGTCGGCGCTGCCGTAGGCGAGATACTGGCGCAAACGTTGCACGCAAAGGTCGAATGCTTCCTCATCGGTTTGATTGAGTATAAGCATTTCATAATATACTCGTAATAAGAGCATTTCCGCCTGTAGGCGAATGGTGATGTGTTGGTATTGTAATGCCAGTAGTGTGCTTTCGGCGGTTTTGTAGTCTTGCGCAAAAAACAAGCAGATAGCTTCCGCCAGATTTCGGGTGTCTTCCATTACATCGGCATTTAAATAAGATTCATATTTTTTAACAAAATACTGAACCCATTGAAATGCTTTTACACCGGATGCAGTGGTAATGATATTGATGTAAATCGTGTGCGAAACAGCGCCTTGATACAACAGTAGCGCATTTGCATCTGCCAACTGATATAATTCAAAGGCATATTTTAAATAGTTAGGATGTCCTTGATCGTAGAAATAGTAGGCGCATTGAATCAGTTTGGTCAGCATATTGCTGCTATCTTCCTGGCTCAATGTTGTAATGTGTTTCGATAATTCGTCCTTTAAACCCAGCATCATGGACTCGTCCGATTGATCCAATGCCAGCACGGCAATCAATTGCCGATACAAGCGAAACACGGGTTCATCATAAGTATTTAATAAAAATCGTAAGTTTTCCAAAGAAAGGTTAAGCGAAGAGTCGGCGTGTATTTTGTGGCGTATGACCGACTCGGTGTGCAAACGAAGTTTAGTGAGCAGGTAATGTTTATCTAAATAAGCATTTGCCTTGTGTAAAACCGGAGATTCTTTTTGATATTTATTGGTAGCCGGATGAAAATAAAAATTGTGATGTAACTCTGCAAGCAACTGCCAATGCGCTCCTTGCACAAGCTCTGCTTCCAGGGTCGCTGCCAGTCGCTCCTGATGTTTTTGGTACAAGGGATAAGCCCTGTGGTTTGATAAAGCGTGAATGAGTAGCCTTTCCGTTTGCACAGGATCATTATGAAGCGCAGTATGTGTTAAATAATTTGTCAAAAGTATGTAAAGACTACTTCGTATATCCGCCAGTTTTTGATCCAAATCACCAGCGCGTTCGGCTTTACTCCACAAAGCTTTCACTAGTATCGGTGTGTCAAAAGACGCTTTCGCAAAATCGGGATACTGTCTGGCAGTGTAATGGATCATGCGTAGCAGCAACTTTTCATTTTTAAGTCGCTGTTGTTGTACAAATTTTTTGAATGCCGGGTATTCCGTCGGTGGCAACACTCTAAAGTACTGGATGAATTTACTATTGTACATAAAATAAAATACTAGCTAAGAAGTACTACAAAAGAATCTTTTCAAAAAAGATACACTCTACAAGTTTCTCATTTTCAATTGATTGAGGTTTAAAATGAATAAGATAAGTCCGAAAAACTGGATATTTCCTTTTTGACCAACTTACCGATATGCGCGTACTTTGCTACACAAGGATACGTAAAAGATGGAGAAAAACCGCACGAAATCACATTAAAAAAATGCAAAAAAAGATAATAAAACCAATGCTGCCCGCCCTCAATCAAGCGAACCCCGCGACGCTGTGGTTGGAAAAATCCCTGCTCGTGTCGTATTCACTGAACTCCAGTAAAAAGCAAATTATATTATACAACAAAGAAGGCTATGAGGTAATGGATACAGGTCAGTTTTACAATTTTTTTTTTCATCCGGCGGAGCGTTCGCGCTTGGTTTCAATAGAGCATACCCTATTAGATTTTGCCAGAAATTATACATTGAAAAAGAAAGATCATTTGAACGTAAGTCTCATTCATCAGTGGCGACACGAGTCGGGGTATATGAAAGTATTACGGTTTATTTATCCGATTTTAAATTCTTATGTAAAAGAGTGCGAGGGGTACTATGGTTTTTGCTTAGATATTACATCACACAGCATTCAGAATGATATTACTTTTCAGATAAATCCGCATTTGCCGGAATTACAACACCGCTTAGCGCAACTACTGCTACCACAGCCGTTGCCGCTTACTGCCCGGCAGGTGGAGGTGCTGCGTGCCATTACAAAGGAAGAGACCGTAGAAGCGGCTGCTCAGTACCTGCTCATAGAAACCAGGACGCTGGAAAAACACTTGCAAAATATACGTAAAAAATTGAATGTGAAGCGTACCTTGGATGCTGCTTTGATTTGTAAAACAGCAGGAATATTGTAAAATACGAATTTATAATTAAACACCTAATATTATTCATTTATTAAAAATTACAACATGAAGACTGTAAGACATTCACTGGTTATTTTTCTCTTTATGGGGCTTGGATGGAGCCTACACCTACAGGCGCAAGACTATAAAACGGCAATCGGCTTGCGGCTGGGTTCGCCTTTATCGGTTTCTTTCAAAACCTTTTTGAGTGAAAAGGGTGCGGTGGAGCTATTTGCTGGGTACAGAGGATACTCTTTTTACAACTGGATCGCCCTGGGAGGTACTTATCAACGGCACATCCCGCTGACGGGCGTAGAAGGATTGAATGTATTTTTTGGCGGTGGGGCTTCGGCTTTCTTTTGGAGCTACGATGCTTTTTCTGAATACTCCTCAACAACTTTCGGGATTCTGGGAGTGGGTGGACTGGATTACAAATTTAAAAATGCCCCAATCAATATTTCAGCTGATTGGATGCCGGCATTCTTTATCGGCACCGGCTATACGACCGGCTTTGGTGCCGGTTATGGGGCACTCAGTGTACGGTATGTATTGAAGTAAAAAAATTAACCGAAAGTTTAGGAAACTTTGAAAGCTTCCTAAACTCTCCTATAAAAACAATATAAAAACTATGATAAAGATATATTGCCTTGTTGTGATTGGATGTCTGACAGGATTTGCACAAACAGCGTCGGCGCAAACCGAACGCTTCGTTGACAAACTGCAATTTAGGACGTTTGCCGGCGCACGATTGGACTATCCACTGGGAGCAACATTTGGTGGTTTAAGAATGGATCGAAAACAAGCAAATGATGCTCTGGGCGATAATTATGAGTTGTCAAGTTTGGTGTTACCGCGCACGGCTCCTCTGTTGGGCATCCAAGTTGGTATGCCGGTGTCGGCTCGGCTGCAGGGTGGTATGGGCGTACAGTTTTCGCAGCGGGGCTACGTCTTGCAGTTAAAACATACCTTTGAAGACCCAACGTATCAGTACGATGAAGTAGGCAAACAAAAGGTTTCATTTCGCTTGAATACGATAGAATGTCCGGTTTGGTTAGCTTTTAGTTTGAAAAAGAGTTGGTGGTTAGAAACCGGATTCGTTGCCGGATTCAATCAGAAAGCTTCGGCAAAGGGCGTATATCAGGCAGAAGAAACGGTGACTATTAACGGCAGTGTCGATAAGGAATGGTCGAGGTCTAAACAAAAAGAAGAAGTCACTCTATCCGAAGCGACAACCGGTTTTTCTCCCGGGTTTTACGGTGCGGTTCATCGGCTGCTTTGGCGGGATGTTGGTATTCGTTTGGCGGCACAGTACACCGGTAGTTACTTAAATCTGAACGAAAGTAAAGTATCCGGTTTGAGTATGTCGCTGGCAGTTCAGTATAACATTCCCAGCCTTTGGCGAAAAAAAGCAGATCAAACTCAATAAAAACATTATTTTTTAATAAAAAAAATATCATACCATGAAAAGTAAATGGATATGGCTGGGTCTTCTATTATTATATTTTTGCAGCTGCGAAAAAGAAGACCACCGCGAATTATTTATAAAACCTTTAGACCCCAATGTACAAAAAAGTGAGTTGAGTCGGAAATTAATTATAACCGGTACCAACAAAGCTGGTAAAATGCCGGAAACTGCTGCTTCCACGCAGTTGCGCATGAACAGCCTCCAAAACACGGCATCTATTACCAATGATAATTTTTTGTTCATCCCGTTTGCTTTCACCACTACGCAAACCATTACAGGTATGTACCTTCAGATAGAGGGTGCTGATAATCACTGGGATGTGCCTATTGCACCTGCCGGTAATAAACGCTATGTGCTGAATGTGGGCATTCCGCGCAATGCACTCAACGGCACTTTTAATATCATTTACCGATTGTATGATGCTTTAGGTAACATGAGTAACACGGCAAATATGCGCGCCTCCATCGTGTCGCCCATTGAGGGCTGTGGAGTAGGCAATAAATTTCCCAGAGTAGAAGGCTCAGATGGCTTGACGGTGCGAACATACAATATATTGAGCGACCAAGCCGGACAAATCAAAATCACTTACGAGACTTTCACCGTCAAAGACCGATTAGACATTCGATATAATGGTGTATGGGTGAAAAGCACGGGTGAGTTGTTAAGTAACAAGGCTCCTCAGCCACCCATTAAGCCTTGTGCAGAGGTAGTGCCCGGTGATGGTTTTGTCGGGGAATCCGGTACCTTCGTCATTGACTACGACCCTAAAAAAGGTCGGAAACTGGACATATATGTCTCCGGCTGTCAGCAAGGCGATACGCGGTGGTATTTTGATGTGTATTGTGCGGGAAATAATTCAGTAATTCCTAGTCAATCTATTTGTGGAAATTACACTGCACAAGATAAGTTTGATATTACACATCCTAACTACCATAAATACCCTGAAAAAGAAGATGGTTTATATACAGTTATTTGTGACCCAGCATTAAATCCAAATTGTTCGGTATCGTCTGTATTTAAAGCCATGCTTAAACAATCTGATTTTATCGCACCTACCTATGATAAAACTCCGGTTACTGATTGCAAAGTCACTTGGGTAAGAATAGTTACTTATCGGAATCCTGTAATTACAAAGATAAATAATTTCAATTATTCTATTACCAATTATACGATTGCTAATTACAAAGATCAATCTGGAATAGCACAAGATCACTACCTTCATCCAGGAAGAGTAGTAAGAACAGTCAAATTATTGAACGGAAAAGTTGTGGTATCTACAATGGGGGAAGGGACAGGTAGATTTCCCACTGTAAACGAAGCATTTTCAGGACAGCTTTGGAAAATAGTAGATGAACGTTTAGAAGAATTTTATAATAAAAAATAATTTAAATAATATAAAGACTATGAAAATGCAAATTTCACAAAGTGTCAATTTAGTTGCAACCACCATCATATTTTATCTACAGCCAATCCCAATACTTGCAGGAAACTACTTGTGTAGCAATTCAGAAAACTTGAAAACATTTTATTTGTAAAATATTTTTTGTAATAAACTCAAAAAAATAAAATCAATGAAAAAACAAATCCTGCCAATTGTACTAACTTCTTTAATCAGTGCATTTTATCTTCATTCAGCCGCTGCGCAAGAAGTCAACCGTATCCGATTGGGCGCAAAATTCCTATTGCCGAATATTGCCGGTGTGCATGGAGAGTTTGTGTTGCCCATAGCAGGCGACCGGCTCAGTTTGACGGCAGATTATTCCTACCTTCCACTCACGGCATTAGTAGAGCAAGTAGTTGATTTTGAAGGAGAAATAGATGCTTCCGTCAAATACTTGTCGTTGGGTACTAATTTTTATTTGAATAACAAAGGACGTGCCAGAGGTGCTTATTTTGGGTTAAGCTACCTGAACCTGGGGGCTCAAACGAAAGCTACCGATGCTGATTTCAGTAGTAAGGGTAAGGTAGATATCAATGCGCTGATGTTTCGGTTTGGCACCAACGCCGGTCGAGGCAGATTCTTATTTGGTTTTGAATTAGGTGCGGGCTTGCCGTTGGGAAATTTAAGCGGCACAATCGTTACCCAAGAAAACGGCAACTACGAGCAAGAGTATTATGATGAAAAAATTCCAGTTGTACCGGCACTTAACTTTACGCTCGGTTATGCTTTTGGAGGTGGAAGCAAATAATGGAATTGTTTAAAATTTACTATATAATTTTTTAATAATTAGTTATTTAATAAATTTAAAAGACTTAGCAAATCCACTTTTGAACAACTCTAATTATAGTTCGTCAAAGATTTTTAAATCAGGAATCGTCTCAATGGAGTAACTCGCTGAGAGCGGGTTACTCCTTAATACCAATCCCATCTTTTTATCTTCCCCTTTCGCCAACATTAGCCAAAATTCCTTCCTTGCTCGTGTAGGATTTGTTTTATTTTTGTAGCGGCGAGCTTTCGTACAGGGTGAATCAGGTTTTTTCATGTTCCGGTTTGACCCCCTGACCCCCAATAGGGGGAAATGATGCAATTGCATTCCCCCTTTGGGGGGCAGGGGGTTAGACGAAAACGATTTGAAAAATTACTGGCCCAGGTATTTCTTTGCAGCATCCATGCAGGCTCGCCGGTACAACTCCCTCAAAACAAACGCATGAGAAACAAAGCGATCTACACAACTATTTGCTTCCTGTTGCTTGGCGGGCTGCCCACGCTCTGGGCGCAAGGCGTGCCGGTGTTGAGCAATCCTTCCAATTGTAATCTGAATCTGACGATTACCGACAATAATTGCCCCGACGGGCAGGTGTTTTTTAGTCCCAATCTGTTTCGCATCAACGTGACCAACGCGGGCGGCACGCGCCTGGGCGACAATGTGTTTCTGAAAGAGGTGCGTTTAATCATCCGGCACAGTTGGGCAGGCGATCTGGACATCCGCCTGATCGCTCCCAGCGGCAAATCCATTGATCTATCGTCGGACAACGGCGGGGTGACGGATAATTACGGCAACCCAGACACTTTAGGTTGCGGCATCCCGATGGTGTTTTCGGCGGCGGGGTGTAAAAAAATTGACGGCGCACTGGCACCATTTCTCGATGGACCCTACCAACCGGAGGAGAGTTTTTTTCTCTTCAACGACGGCATTACCAACCCCAACGGGCAGTGGACGCTGCAAATCTGTGACGACTCGCCGGAGGACGAGGGTATGCTGGAATACGTGGAACTTCGGTTTGAATCCTTGTCCTGCCTGCCCATTTCCAATGTGAATATTTTAGGTATTGATACCACCACCGTGCGACTCGCCTGGCAGCCCGATAATTGCAATCCGGTGATTATCGAGTACGGTGCGCCGGGTTTCGTGCCGGGTACGGGTGCGCAGGCGGGGCAGGGCACCCTGGCTTTTGCCAATGCCTGCTCGCCCTACACCTTGCAGGGTTTGCAACCCTTTACGGATTATGATTTGTACGTGCGGCGTTCGTGCAACCTCGGTTCCAATTTTTCCGACAATTCCTGCGTAGTGCGTTTCAAAACGGGCTGTCTGCCGCCACCGGCAACGATTGTAGAAAATTTTGATTCGTACAATAACTGCTCTTCCACCTGTGGAGCGGTGTGCGATTTTCCGGGCATCTGGCGCAACGCGGGCGGCGATGATTTCGACTGGATTGTGTTTCAGGGGGCTACGCCCACGGTGAGTACGGGTCCGAATGGCGATGTCAACAGCGGCTCAGGCAAATACCTGTACCTGGAAGCCTCCGGCACGGCCTGTACCAACGGCAAACAGACGTTTTTACTGTCCAATTGTATTCGTATCAACAAACGTGGCACGGATAGTTGTCATCTGTCGTTTAACTATCATATGTTTGGTACCGATATGGGTACGTTGCGCTTGCAATATTCCACCGACGGCGGCGCAGCCTGGACGACCATGTGGGAGCGCACGGGCAATCAGGGCGATGCCTGGTACAAAACCTACTTGTCGTTGAATCAATTTCCCGATAGTTCTATTGTAAGATTTCGGTTTGTGGGCATCGGCGGCAAAGGACCGCGCGGCGACATGGCACTGGATCATATCGTGTTTTTTGGGTCGGAAGATTTGGGGGTTCCCGATACGCCTTTCTACGCAGACGCTGACGGCGACGGCTATGGGAATCCGAATCAGTTTTTGCTGACGTGCCTGGAAGAAGTACCGCCCGGTTATACCCTTATAGGCGGAGATTGTGATGATACGAACCCCGCTATCAACCCCGGTGCGCTGGAAAGCCCCTGCAACGGGGTGGACGACAACTGCAATGGCAATGCCGATGAAAATATTCTACCCGCTCCGCTGACTACGGGCGACACGGTTTGTTCGGGTGCGCTGGGGCAACTGCTCGCCACGCCCGGCACGGGCAGACCCGTTTTCTGGTACGCTTCACCCACTGGAGATGACGTGTTGCAAAACGGCAATGTATTCTTTCCAAGTCTGCCGGAAAACAACAGCCCGGCACCGGTTTTGTACCGTTTCTACGCCGAAGAATCGGATTTTGTGTGCCGCTCCGACACGCGGGCGGAGGCGGTCGTGGTGGTCAATCCGCGCCCGAACGTCCGTCACACCGAGACACCGTCCATTTGTCCCAGCGATAGTTTTGACCTCTTGAGTTTAAACATTCAGGATGCAAATTTTACAGGTGCTACCGTCACCTTTCATTCCGGCACACCGGCAACGGCGGCGAATCGTTTGCCGAAAACGATGGTGAGTCCGATGACCACCACCACGTATTACTACCTTGCCACCAGTCCCGACAGTTGTACCGACGAAAACAGCGTCACGGTATTTGTAAAACCTGCTCCCGAATTGAGTTTTGCACCGGCTAAAATTTTTGGCTTATGCCAGGATGATGCAGGTACGGTGACCGTCAACGCCAGCAAAGGTGCGGGCAACTACCGCTACCAGTGGAGTACCGGCGATACCGACAACAACATTGATGTAAAGGCGGGTGCTATGGTAGGCATGGTGGATCAATACACGCTGCTAGTAACGGATGCCGCCGGTTGCTCCGTGCGCGATACCGTGACCGTGACCACTACCAACAGCATTGACTCCGTGCGGGTGACCACGCGCGACGTGACCTCCT
>Ga0224722_1001168_pt1 | contig 14764 bp, 13 predicted proteins | sample Balambano_FR1_Me_FD_161646 | JGI IMG/M metagenome (GOLD analysis project Ga0224722, IMG submission 161646) | Freshwater sediment microbial communities from Lake Towuti, South Sulawesi, Indonesia - Balambano_FR1_MetaG | ecosystem: Environmental > Aquatic > Freshwater > Lake > Sediment | place... | reverse complement strand
AGGCCGACCTGCCGCTCTGGCAGGGTCAGCCCGGCGGCCTGCCGCATCGCGCGGTTCAGCCAGGCATCGGGCTCCGCCAGCTTCGGCCAGGTTCCGTCGGACAGCCCGCCCAGGATCACCCGCGGCGCGCGCGCCTCCCGCGCCTCGCGCGGGCCGGAAAACCGGATCAGCGGATCCGCCCGCACCGTCTGGCGCACCTCGTGCCCGTCCATCACCGAGGCGAGCAGCAAGACGTAGTCGCGCGGCGACATCGCCCCGCCATGCCCCGCCTCGCGGGCAAGGCCCGTCATCATCGCCAGCGCCTCGGCCCCGGCGTCGCCGTCCCAGAGACCGCCGGCGCCGCCCTCCGGCTCGCGATCCGGCCCGCGATCGGGTTCGCGATCGGGCCCGGCCGCCAGCGTCTCGGCCAGGCTCAGGTGGTCCTCGACATGCGCGGCCAGCGCACGGGGGTCCGGCCCGGCCAGCCGTTCCAGCACCGCCGCCAGCCAGCCGGCCCAGGCGGCCGCACCCTCGGTGCGGTCGGCGGCGCCCCAGGCGCGCAGGCTGTCGGGCGTCGGAAACACCGGGCCATGGCGGCGCAGGTGCAGTTCCAGATCGCGGCTGTGCAGCAGATGCCGGCCCCGGTCGCTGCCCGAGGAGGTCAGCGGATGCTTCAGGAGCGCCAGCAGCCGCACCACGGTCAGCCGTTCGCCCGGGCATTCTGCCACCTGCCGCAGGAACCGCCCCGGCGCCGACAGCGCCAGCTTCTCGCCCGCCGAATCGTCCGGCCTGAGGCCCCAGCGGTCGAGCGCCGCCGCGACCCGCCGCGCCAGCAGCCGGTCGGGCGTGATCAGCGCGATTTCGGCGGCGTCCTCGGCCGCCTCGCGCAGCATCAGCGCGACCGCCAGCGCCTCGGCCGACGGGTCGGCGGCCTCGACCAGCGTGACATGCGCCGTCGCGGCGACAAGGTCGGGCAGCGCCTGCCCCTCGGCCAGCCACTGGTCGGTGACCGGCGCCGGGCGCAGCGACAGCGAGATCAGGCGGTTCATGTCCGGACGAGCCGGGGCGACATCGCTCCAGCGCCCGATCGCGCCCGGCGTCAGGCCCAGCATCGCGGCCATCCGCAGGTGGCGAAACTGCGGATGATCCTCGGCCGTCAGCGCGTCGCTTATCGCCGCCCAGACCGGCGCGGGCAGGTCGAAATCGAATCCCGGCAGCACCACGGCACCCTGCGGCAGCCGGGCGACCGCCTGCATCAGAAGTGCGGTCGTGCCCCGCGATCCGGTGGAGCCTGCGACGATCACCGGATGGCGCGGCAGCTCGGTCTGCCACTGGCGGGCCAGCGCCAGCGCCACGCGCCGCCGCAGCCCTTCGGTGTCGGGGGCGCCGGCGGCGTCGATCAGCGGCGCGACGATCGACAGGAATGCCTGCGTCTTCTGGAAATGCGCCGCGTGGTCGCCCACGTCCAGCGCCGCGACGGCCTCGGGCACCACCCCTTCGTCCTGCATCTCGGCCATCAGCGCGGCCAGGCTTTCGGCCAGGTCGAAGACGGCCGAGCGCGGCGCGAGGCCCGGCTGCGTCTCGACGAGCCGGGCCACCAGCCGGGCCAGTTCCAGCCGGCGGCGCAGTGGTGGCACCGGCGCCGGCAGGTGGGCGAAGCGCGGGTCGCGGTCGAGGTCGGTCACCAGTCGCAGGCGCGGCAACAGGCCCGGGCCGGCATTCCCGAACGCCTCCTGCACCGCCCGCCGCATCCGCGCGGTGTTGAGGTAGAGCTCGACCTCCGCCATCGCCTCGGGCGGCGCGCCGGCCAGCCGCGCCTGCAGGCCCCGCACCAGTTCGGCCGGAAAATCCACGCCGGGCGGCAGGGCGTAAAGCCGCGGGCCGACCCCGGCGAAGGCGGACGGCTCAGCCACGGGCAGCGGCCTGCAGGAGCGCCTCGGCGCGGGCCAGGCCGGCCGGCGTGCCGACATCGCACCAGCCCCCCGGATAGCCAAGGCCGAAGGCCGTGCCGCGGGCGATGCAGAGGTCCCAGAAGCGGTTGAGCGAGAACACGGCGTCGGGAATTTGCGACAGCGCCTCGGGCTGCAGGATCTGCGCGCCGAGGTAAAGATAGCCCGTGCCGCCGCCCGCGGCATGGCGGCGGATGCGGCTGTCGTGCTTTAGCGTGAAATCGGCGGGTCCGCCGGGGCGCAGCTCGGCCGCCGGGGCCACCAGCACCAGCGCCTCCATGCGCGCCGGGTCCCAGGCCCCGCGGAGCGCGATCAGGGGGTTCGGCCCGGTGAACAGGGCGTCCGGGTTCAGCGTCGCCACCGGCCCGGGCCCGAGCAGCGGCAGCGCGTGGCGCAGGCCGCCGCCGGTCTCGAGGATCGGCCCCCGCTCCCAGGACAGCCGCACGTCGCGGCCGGCCAGATGGTCGGCGATCTGCTGGCCGCGGTAATGGAGGTTCACCACCACCGGCGCCGCGCCGGCCGCCTCGGCGAGGTCGAGCGCACGGTCGATCATCGGCCGGCCGGCGACCGGGATGAGCGGTTTCGGCCGGTCCGCCGTCAGCGCGCCCATGCGCGTGCCGAAGCCGGCGGCAAAGATCATCAGGGGCTGTGCTGGCCGCATTGCTGGGCTATTCTCCGCAGGCGTTCGGGCGTCGGCTCGGGCAGCCAGCGGTCGCAGATCAGGGCGAGCCGGGCAAGGGCCGGAGCGCGCAGATTCGCGCCAAGATGCCCCCAGACCCGCGGCATCAGGTCGAGATAACCCGGCTTTCCCGCTATCAGGCAAAGCCGCGCGAACACGCCGAGGATGCGCAGCGCCCGCTGCGCGCCGAGTGTGGCATAGGCCGCGTCAAATCCCTCCGCCGTCCGCCCGGTCGCATCGAGGTAATGGCGGATCGCGATCGCCTCGACCCCTGGCCCGAGGTCGCGCCGCGCGTCCTGGCAAAGCGATACGAGGTCATATCCGGGCTGACCCCTCTGCGCCAGCTGGAAGTCTAGCAGACCGACCCGTGCGACGCCCTTGCGGTCCGGGAGCCAGAGCAGGTTCTCGGCATGGTAGTCGCGCAGGATCAGGACGCGGGGGCCATCGGCATAGGCCGCGAGCGCCTCGGCCGCGGCGCCGGTCAGGTCGGCTGCGCCGTCGCGGCGGCCGGTCACGGCGAAGCGGTACCAGTCGATCGCCGGCAGGGTGGCCGCGGCCCAGTCGGCGGCGGTGGCATCGGGCAGGCCGGTCGGGGCCGGCGCGGCTTCGATCGCCGCCAGCACTTCGGCCGCGGCGCGGTAGAGCGGCGGCTCCATGCCCGGCTCGCGCGCCAGCAACCGGGCGAACAGGTCGTCGCCCAGATCCTCGAGCAACAGGAAGCCGAACGCCGGATCGGCCGCAAGGATGCGTGGCGGCGACAGGCCGAGGCCGGCGAGATGCCCGGCGATCCGGCAGAAGGGTGCGACACCGTCGTCCTGGCCGGGCGGCGCGTCCATCAGCACGGCGGTGCCGCCGGGCCGCGACAGCCGCCAGTAGCGCCGCGCCGAGGCGTCGCCGGCCAGCGGGTGCATGGCGGCGCCCTCCCAGCCGGCAGCGTCGGCAAAGGCGCGGGCACCGGCGCGGCGGTCAGCCACCGGGGCCGCCCCCGAGCCGCTGTGGCCAGCCGCCCGCGCCGCTGAATGCCGCCCTTCGCGCCGCGCCCGCGATCGAAAGGTGAAGGTGCAGCGCCTCGGGCGGGGCCAGCGCCGCCAGCCTGTCCGGCCATTCCACCAGACAGAGCGCGCGGCCGAAAGCATCGCCGAGGCCCAGTTCCATCACCTCGTCGGGATGGGTCAGACGATAGAGGTCGGCATGCCAGATCTCGGCCCCCGGCGCGGCGTAGGTCTGGACCAGCGTGAAGCTGGGCGAGGGCACGTCCTCGTCGCGGCCGGTCGACTCGCGGATCAGCGCGCGGGCGAGATGCGTCTTGCCGGCGCCGATCGGGCCGGTCAGGAGCAGCGTGTCGCCGGCGCCGAGCCGGCCGGACAGCCAGCGGCCGAGCCCCTCCGTCGCCGCCTCCGTCGCGAGGTCCATGGTCAGGAAGGGCTCTGGGGCAGGCATGCGCCAAGCTTACCCGGCGCCCCGCCCGCCGCAAGCGCAACCGCCGCCGGCCCCGGCACGCCGCGGCCGCCGGTTCGGGCGAGCGCCGTTCAGGCGCGGCGGAGCGTGCGCAGGCTGTCGTCCTCGGCCGTGCTGGCCGCGATGCGGAACGAGATCATCGTGGTGCCGCCCGACAGCGGCGTGAAGCGGCAGCGCAGCAGGCGGCCGTCGTTCAGACGCGCCTCGTCGGCCCAGGCCTCCCGCTCGCCCAGCGCGGCCACGAATTCCGCCGCCCGGGCCCAGATGTCGCTCGGCGCCGATCCCTCGCGCCAGTGCTGCACCACCGCGTCGATCCCGATGTCGTCCAGCGTCGTGTCCGGCTCGTGGTTCCAAAGCCGCGCATAGGCGGCATTGGCCATCACGAGGACACCCGAGGAGGAGAACACCGCCAGCGCCTCGTCCATCGCATCGATCACCGACTGGCCGAGTTCGAGGTCGGCGCGATACCGCCGGGTGCGGCTCATCTCGGTCGAGATGTCCTCGAACAGAAGCGCCATCGCGCCGTCGGCGTGCGGGCGGCCCATCACCCGGTAGGTCTGGCCCGACGGCAGGATCCAGGTCTCCTCGTAGCGCCCTGAGGCGGCGGCCTTCTCGAGGTCGGCCATCTGCCGCCGCCAGCCGCGGTAATCCTTCGGCTCCGGGATCATGTTGCGGTCGCGCATGGTGTCGAGAAAGGCAAACAGCGTCGGGCGCGAGGACAGGAAATCCGCCGGCAGCCCCGTCAGGTCCAGAAGCGCCGGGTTGAACAGCGCCAGCTGGCGGCCGCTGTCGAAGATCGCGAGCCCGATCGGCAGATGCGCGAAGGTCTTGGTCAGGGTCTGGCGGAAGCTGCGCAGCGAGGCCTCGGCCCGCACCAGCGCATCGCAGGGCTGGGCAAACACGATCCGGCCGCCTTCCCCCGCAATCGCACTGGCCTGGAACCAGCCCTCGGTCTCGGGCTGGGCCGGGCCATCGAGCCGCAACCGCTGCTCGGCGCCCGAGGGCGCCGGCAACAGGCGGGGCAGGGGCCAGGCCAGGTCCTGCTCCGGCTCGAGCTGGCGGGCGGCCAGCGAAAGGTAGGCCGCATTGGCCCAGGTCACCTCGGCGGCCGCGTTCTCGCGCCAGATCAGCATCGGCGCCTGCGCAACCACGCCCCTCAGCATCTCCAGTTCGTCGCTCAGGGCGCGGTGGGTCATCATGTCGAGAAGCGGCATCAGCGCGGGGTCGTCGGCCGCCGAGAGCGTGAGCCGCGACAGCCCGCCGCACCATTCCGCCCGGAGCCGCAGATCCGGCCCGGCCGGCGCCGCCCCCCCCTCCAGCACGAAGGTGCCCGCGCTGGAGAGCGCCGCCAAACGCTGCTCCACCCCCGGAAACTGCGGCGCGAGATGGGACATCAGCCTGTGCCAGGGCGCGCCGCGCGCCGGAATGGCCGCGAGCAAGGATCGCGCATCCGCCGTGGCATCGACCAGGGTCTCCCCGTCGAACAGGAACACCGTGCCGCCCGCGCGGTCGCTGAACACCGAATCCGGCCGCGGCCGGAACCGGGCATGGACAAGAACGAGGATGAGAAGCCCGAATGCCGCGGCGACGAAGGCCACACCCAGAACCGACAAGCCGAGCGCCCAGTCCAGACCCAACGCGACACCACCCAGAAGCGGAGAATGCCCCGCGGAGTTCAACTATCGGAATAGATGGTTAAGCAAAGGTAAACCGCCGGGACCGCTCGTGGCGGGCCCCATCGGCGAGCGGCGCGTCACGATTCGATTCGGGTATTCTCGCCGAGCGGCTCGGTCTCGCGGGCAGCGAGGCGGCTCAGCGGCCAAACCACCTCGACGATCGCGCCGGAACGTTGTGGCCGCTCGTGCTCCGTCAGAAACGGGTTGGCGCCATTGGCGAAGCTCAGTTCCGCCCCGGACCGCTCCAGAAGCGTCTTGGCGATGAACAGGCCCAGGCCCATGCCTTCGTAGTCGGGCAGGTGCCGGGCGTCATCCTCGGCCGAGCGCCGGCTGCGCACGAACGGATCGCCGATCCGGCCGATCACATGGGCGGGGTAGCCGTCGCCGTCATCGACGATTCGGACGGTGATCGTGGTTGCGGTCCAGGATCCGTCGATCCAGACCGTCGAGCGCGAGAAATCCACCGCGTTCTGCACCAGGTTGCGCAGGCCGTGGATCACCTCGGGAAAGCGGTAAACATTCGGCTGCCGATCGTCGCCGCCTGGGCCCGGCCCGAGGCCGAACTCGACACCGCGGCCGCGGTCGAGATGCGGCTCCGCCGCCTCGCGCAGAAGCGTGCCGAACGGCGCCTGCCGCAGGTGCCGGTCGTCCTTCCCCGCGCGGCCCATCGAGCGCAGGATGTCGCGGCATCGGTCGGCCTGCGCCCGGATCAGAAGCGCGTCCTCGCGCAGGTCCGGCCGGTCGGCCAGTTCCTCGGCCAGCTCGCTGCTGACCAGCTTGATGGTCGCCAGGGGCGTGCCGAACTCATGCGCCGCTGCGGCCACGACGCCGCCGAGGTCGGTCAGCTTCTGCTCGCGCGCCAGCGCCATCTGGGTGGCCAGAAGTGCATCCGACATCGACCGGATCTCGGTTGCCACCCGGCGGGAATAGAGCGCGAGGAACAGGATGCCGATCACGATCGACAGCCAGAAGCCGAATTCGAACATCCCCGGAACCCGCAGCACCGTGCCGTCGGCGAAGCGCAGGGGCAGGTTGAAAAGCCCGACCAGAGTGACGAGTGCGATCGCGACACCGCCGAGAATGACGGTGGTGCGCAGTTCCAGCGCCGAGGCCGAGATCGTCACCGGCACGAGGATCAGGAGCGCGAAGGGATTGTTGAGCCCGCCCGTCAGGTAGAGGAGCGCCGCAAGCTGCGACACGTCGAACAGGAGGCTGCCCATCGCCTCCGCTTCCGACAGCCGCTTGCTTTCGGGGAACACGAAGATGGCGATCAGGTTGGCGATCACCGCCGCGCCGACCACAAGGTAGCAGAGGCCGTGCGGCAGTTGCATGCCGAAAGTCTGATCGGCTACGGTGATCGCGGTCAGTTGCCCGGTGATCGCGAGCCAGCGCAAGAGGATCAGCGTCCGGAGCCGCACCCAGTCGCTGCGGGTCTTGCGGTTCATCAGGCCGAGGCTGGGGGAAAGCATCTGGGCGCGGCCGGTTCGGTGGAGGACCGCACCGGTGGTACGACGCGCGTCGCGCCGGAGCAATGCGGCGGAACGGGGCAACGGGGACAAGCGGACGAAAGGGGGCGCCGACTCGTGACACGATTCTTTGCGGCGGCGGCCGTGGCGGTGGCCGCAGGCCTTGTCGGGGGTACTGCCTGGATGGCGCTGCGCCCGGCCGCGGGCGATCCCTTCGCCGGCTGCCGCGAGACCGCCGTGGCGGGCGGAGCCGGCACCATCGGCGGCGCCTTCACGCTAGTCGACGAGAACGGCGCCACCGTGACCGATGCCGAGGTGATCCGGCAGCCCGCGCTTGTCTACTTCGGCTATACCTTCTGCCCGGATGTCTGCCCCTTCGACGCCGCCCGCAATGCCGAGGCGGTCGACATTCTGGAAGAACGCGGGATCGAGGTGACGCCGGTCTTCATTTCGGTGGACCCTGCGCGCGATTCACCCGAGGTGCTGGCGGAATTCACCGACCTGATCCATCCGCGCATGATCGGACTCACCGGCTCGGAAGCGCAGGTGCTGGCGGCGGCCCAGGCTTACAAGGTCTATTTCCGGCGCAATGACCCGGACGAGGACTATTATCTGGTCGATCACTCGACATTCACCTACCTGATGCTGCCCGCAAGCGGCTTCGCCGATTTCTTCCGCCAGGACGTGACGGCCGAACAGATGGCCGACCGGGTCGCCTGCTTCATCGGCAGCGCCTGAGGGAAATTGACCGACCGCGGCGACGCTCCTAGATCCGCAACAGCCTGGTTCACGGAAAGGGAGAGCATGCCAGACCCCGACACCGTCGCAGACATCGGGGATGACCCGTCCCTCTTGCTGGTCGACGACGACGAACCTTTCGTCAAGCGCCTCGCCAAGGCGATGGAAAAGCGCGGTTTCCTGCCCGAGACCGCGGAAAGCGTGGCGGCCGGCAAGGCGATGGCGCTAGCCCGGCCGCCGGCCTATGCAGTGGTCGATCTGCGGCTGGAGGACGGCAACGGGCTCGACGTGGTGGAGTCACTTCGCGAGCGGCGCCCGGATTGCCGGATTGTCGTGCTGACCGGCTACGGCGCGATCGCGACGGCAGTGGCCGCGGTCAAGATCGGCGCGATCGACTATCTCTCGAAACCGGCGGACGCGCATGACATCACCAACGCCCTGTTGTCGCGGGGCGAGGCGCTGCCGCCGCCGCCGGAGAACCCGATGTCGGCGGACCGGGTCCGCTGGGAACATATCCAGCGGGTCTACGAACTTTGTGAGCGCAATGTGTCCGAGACGGCGCGGCGGCTGAACATGCACCGGCGCACGCTGCAGCGCATCCTGGCAAAGCGAAGCCCCAAATAGGCGGAAAATGGCCGTATCCGCCGGCGCAGCCGAAAAGCGCGGCGGCGCTGCTAATTTCAGTTGATCGCCGGAATTGCGGGGAATACCATTGTGATCTGCCTACCGGAGGAAGCAACTTGGAATTGAAACTTAACGACATGTCCCTTAAAGAGTTGAAGGAGGTCCAGATCCACGTGGCCAGAGCAATATCGACGTTCGAGGAACGGAAGAAGAAGGAGGCGCTGGCAGAACTGGAAGAAAAGGCCCGGGAACTCGGCTTCTCTCTGGCCGAACTGACCGGTGTCAGCAGCACGCGCAAGCGCAGCCCGAGCGCCGCCAAATACGCCAATCCGGCCGACCCGACCGACACTTGGTCGGGCCGCGGACGCAAGCCGCGGTGGTTCAAGTCGGCGCTGGAAGAGGGCAAGTCACCCGAGGATCTGGCGATCTGACCTGTCGGGCCAGCCATGACAGGAACTGCCGCGCAGGCTTCAGGATGGGGCCGTTCGGGGTGACGACGAACCAGGCGGGCACGTCCTCCTGTCCTTCATCCGGCAACAGAAGCGTGACGGCGCTCTGGTAGGCCACCATCACGCCCAGGCCCTGCCGGCAGGCGGCGATCGAGAGTCTCTGGTCGGAACAGGCGATGCACCCCGGCGTTGCTGGCCGCCTATCCGAGAGCGGCGGCTATCAGGACGTCGTAGCGTCGGATGAAGTCGGCCCGCACCTCGACCGGCGGCCGGAGGCGGATCGACAGGCCCGCCAGCGAGGCTGGGTCAGGCCGGCCGAACAGCCGGTCGGCCTCGTCCCGGCGGAAGCCCGCGACTTCCACCGCCTCCATCCAGGCCGAGACCCGGTCGGCGCGCTTGATCGCCTGCTTGATCGCCGGCGGCAAGCTGGCCGGCAGGCCGAAACGCAGGTGCACGGCCGCCGCGAGACGCTGGTCAAGTTCGCCATAGGCGGCGCCGACCGCGGCCTTTACCGGGCTGATCATGTCGCCGATCACGTATTCGGGGGCATCGTGCAAGAGCGCCGCCAGCCGCCAGCGGGGCGGCAGCGCAGGATTGGCCAGCGCGAAGATCTCTTCCACAAGCAGCGAGTGCTCGGCCACCGAATAGGGCCAGTCGCCGAACGTCTGCCCGTTCCAGCGGGCGACGAAGGCGAGCCCGTGGGCGATGTCGGCGATCTCGATGTCGAGCGGCGTGGGGTCGAGGAGGTCGAGCCGGCGGCCGGAAAGCATGCGTTGCCACGCGCGCGGCTGCCTCTTCGGCATCGGACGGAACCCCCCCTTTTGCGCGGCCAGCATGCCGCAGCGGTGCGGGGGGCTCAAGCCGGCGGCGGTTCCCCGCCCGGGCGCCGACCGGCGCCCGTCGTTTGTGCGCCCAGCGCGCCAACGGCGTCCGCCGACGCGGCGGAATGTCCTGCGCGTTGCCCAGCCTGCGCCCCGCTGCTATGGGAACGGCAACCACGGACCGACCTCACAGGAGACCACGGTGAAGGATTACATCGTCAAGGACACCTCGCTCGCCGCCTTCGGGCGCAAGGAACTGACCATCGCCGAAACCGAGATGCCCGGGCTGATGGCGCTGCGCGAGGAATTCGGCGCCAGCCAGCCGCTGAAGGGCGCACGCATCGCCGGGTCGCTGCACATGACGATCCAGACCGGCGTGCTGATCGAGACGCTGACCGCGCTCGGCGCCGAGGTGCGCTGGGCCTCCTGCAACATCTTCTCGACCCAGGACCATGCGGCGGCGGCGATCGCCGAGGCCGGCGTGCCGGTGTTCGCGATCAAGGGCGAGACGCTGGAGGATTACTGGGCCTATACCGACATGATCTTCCAGTTCCCGGAAGGCACCTGCAACATGATCCTCGACGACGGCGGGGATGCGACGCTCTACATCCTGATGGGCGCGCGGGTCGAGGCCGGCGAGACCGACCTGATCGCGGTGCCGACCTCGGACGAGGAGGTCTGCCTGTTCGACCAGATCCGCAAGCGCCTGGCCGCTTCGCCCGGCTGGTTCACCCGCCAGCGCGACGCGATCCGCGGCGTCAGCGAGGAAACCACCACAGGCGTGCACCGCCTGTACGAGCTGCACAAGAAGGGGCTCCTGCCGTTCCCGGCGATCAACGTGAACGACAGCGTCACCAAGTCGAAGTTCGACAACAAGTACGGCTGCAAGGAATCGCTGGTCGACGGCATCCGCCGCGCCACCGACACGATGATGGCCGGCAAGGTGGCCGTGGTTTGCGGCTACGGCGACGTCGGCAAGGGCTCCGCCGCGTCGCTCCGCGGCGCCGGCGCGCGGGTGAAGGTGACCGAGGTCGATCCGATCTGCGCCCTTCAGGCGGCGATGGACGGCTACGAGGTGACGCTGCTGGAAGACGAGGTGGCGACCGCCGACATCTTCATCACCACCACCGGCAACCGCGACGTGATCCGCATCGAGCATATCCGCGAGATGAAGGACATGGCGATCGTCGGCAACATCGGCCATTTCGACAACGAAATCCAGGTCGCGGCGCTGAAGAACCACAAGTGGACGAACATCAAGGATCAGGTGGACATGATCGAGATGCCCTCGGGCAACCGCATCATCCTTCTGTCCGAAGGGCGGCTTCTGAACCTCGGCAACGCCACCGGCCATCCGTCCTTCGTGATGAGCGCCTCCTTCACCAACCAGGTGCTGGCGCAGATCGAGCTCTGGACCAAGGGCGACGACTATCCGCCGGGCGTCTACATCCTGCCCAAGCACCTCGACGAGAAGGTGGCGCGGCTGCACCTCAAGAAGATCGGCGTGAAGCTGACCGAACTCCGGCCCGAGCAGGCCGCCTACATCGGCGTCAAGCCCGAAGGCCCGTTCAAGTCGGACCATTATCGCTATTGAGCCGGTCGGTGCCGCAGGACGCCGGCCGACAATTCGCTTTGTCGCACCGGCGTCCTCGCCTAATCTCCGCCAACCTGCGCGGCGTTCTGTCGCAAGGGGGCCACGGATGCTGCGGCGGTACAGGCTGCGGCACGACAGCGGAGTGAACGGATGAGCAAGAGAGACGACCTGATCGCCCAGTATGCCGACGACCTGCGCAGCAAGTGCCGGATCGAGCCGGACATGGCGCTTCTGACCAAGGTGACGATCGGCTGCGGTCCCGCGATCTACAGCGCCGACGGGTCCACCGTGGCGGGAACCGATCCGTCCGAACTGGAAACGATCAAGTCGAACTTTCTCAAGAAGAAGCTCGGCCTGACCGAGGGCCCGCAGCTGATGGACGCAATCAACGCGGTGGTCGAGACCTATGGTCGGAGCGAGCGGAACAAGTATCGCGCCGTGGTCTATTACATGCTAGTCAAGCATTTCGGCAAGGAAGGCGTCTACGCCTGACCGTGGCAGGGCCAGCCGCAATTGCCTCAAATGCCCCGGGGATTGGACTAGGTGCCGCCGGCCACCTGGCGTAATGTGGCGACAACAGGGCAGGACGCCCGGGACCTTATCGGAACACGTGTGGTGCGAAGGGAGCACGTGGGGTGGATGGAGGGTCCCGTTGGGGTCGGGGCCCTCCATTTTTTGTCCGGCCTGCCATTCTCAGCTCGGCGGCACGAACCCGCCCAACTCGCAGACGACCCGCCATTCCGCTTCGGTCACCGGCTGCACCGACAGGCGCGTGTTCGTCACCAAGACCATCTCTGCGAGCCGCGGCTCGGCCTTGCAGGCCTCGAGCGTGACCGGCCGCGGCAACGCCTGCCGCGCGCGCAGCATCACGCAGTCCCAGCGCGGGTCGTCGGTCGTGCTGTCGGGGGCGCTTTCGCGGATCACCTCGACGATGCCCACCACCGCCTTGCCGATGTTGGAGTGGTAGAAGAACCCGAGATCGCCCACCTTCATCGCGCGCATGTTGTTGCGCGCCTGATAGTTGCGGATGCCGTGCCATTCCTCGCCCGCCTCGCCGCGGGCCACCTGGTCGTCCCAGCCCCAGACATCGGGCTCCGACTTGAACAGCCAATAGGCCATCAGCCGGCCACCGTCTTGTGATCCGCGGCGCTCCGCGCCTGCGGCAGGTCGTCAACGCGCGGCGCGGCAGGCATGGATCATTCCCTCTTCAGCGGACGCGCCATCAGGCCGGCCACCGCCCGGTCCGGCGGCAGGCGGCCGTCGAGCAGGTCCGCGACCGTGGCCGTCACCGGCGCCTCGATACCGAAGCGTGCGGCCAGCCTAGCCGCTGCCCGCGCCGTGGCAACCCCCTCGACCGTCAGCGACGCGTCGGGCGCCGTGCCCTGGCCGAGCGCCAGCCCGGCGCGGAAGTTGCGCGACTGCGCCGAGGTGCAGGTCAGCACCAGATCGCCGAAGCCCGACAGACCGGCCAGTGTTTCCGCCTGCGCGCCGAGCGCCACGGCGAGCCGGACCATCTCGGCATAGCCGCGGGTGATCAGCGCGGCCCGGGCGGATTCTCCCAGCCCTGCACCGATCACGACGCCGGCGGCGATGGCGATCACGTTCTTCAGCGCCCCGCCCAGTTCGGCGCCGCGCGTGTCGGCGCCCAAGTAGAGCCGCAGCACCGGTGTGGAGAGCGCCCGCTGCAGGGCCGCACCGGTTTCGGTGTCGGCGCAGGCGAGCGTCAGGGCGGTCGGCAGGCCGCGCGCGATGTCGGCGGCGAAGCCGGGGCCGGTCAGGATCGCGGGCGTTGCCCGGGGGCAGGCGGCGGCGATGGTCGCCACCGGGCCGTGCCCGCTGTCGAGGTCGAGGCCCTTGCAGCAGGCGACGAGCGCCCTACCGTCGAGCCGCCGACCCTCGGCGGTCAGGAATCCCGCCAGCGCCTGCGCGGGCAACGCCAGCAGCACCGTCCCGTCCCCCGAGGTGGCGGCCAGATCGGTCACCGGCCGCAGCCCGGGGGGCAGCGGCACGCCGGGCAGGCGCCGCGACCCGCCGGCCGCGAAGGCGGCCGGATCGCGGGCCCAAAGGGTCACCTCCCGCGCGTCGCGCGCCAGGGCCACCGCCAGCGCGGTGCCGAAGGCGCCGGCGCCGAGAACGGCGATCATGCCTTGGCGCCCCGCCGTCCCGATCCGATCATCGCCGGCGCCGCACCGTCGAGCGGCCAGCGCGGCCGCGCGGTCAGATCTGTGCCGGGCGGCACGCCGGCACGCAGCCGCTCGATCCCGGCCCAGGCGATCATCGCCGCATTGTCGGTGCAGAGCGCCAGCGGCGGGGCCACGAAGCGCACCCCGGCCGCGCCGCAGACCGCCTGCAAGGCCGCCCGCACCGTCCGGTTCGCCGCAACGCCGCCCGCCACTGCCAGCGCCGGCGCACCACTTGCGGCCAGCGCGCGGGCCGCCTTGGCGGCCAGCACCTCGGCCACCGCGGCCTGAAACCCGGCGCAGAGGTCGCGGCGGTCCTGCACCGTCAGCCCGCCCTGCGCGGCCGTGAGGGCGTCGCGGGCGCGCAGCACCGCCGTCTTCAGCCCCGAGAAGGACAGATCGCAGCCCGTCCGGTCCAGCAGCGGCCGCGGCATCGCAAACCTGCCGGCATCGCCGACGTCCGCCTCGGCCTCCACTGCCGGGCCGCCGGGCTGCGGCAGGCCGAGCATCTTCGCCACCTTGTCGAACGCCTCGCCCGGCGCGTCGTCGATCGTGCCGCCCAGCCGGCGGAAGCCCTCCGGACCGGTCACGTCCAGCAACTGGCAATGCCCGCCCGATACCAGGAGCATGGCATAGGGAAACGCCAGCGCGTCGGTCAGACGCGGTGTCAGCGCATGGCCCGCGAGGTGGTTGACCCCGATCAGCGGCAGGCCGGTCGCGGCGGCCAGCCCGCGCGCCGTCATCACCCCGGAGAGCACGCCGCCGATCAGCCCCGGTCCGGCGGTGACGGCGATCGCGTCGAGGTCGGCGAGCCCGAGCGTCGCCCGCTCCAGCGCCCGTTCGACGCAGTGGTCCAGCCGCTCGGCATGGGCGCGCGCCGCGATCTCGGGCACCACGCCGCCAAACCGCGCATGCAGCGCCCCCTGCCCCTCGACCACCGAGGACAGGATCTCCGGCGCCGCCCCCGGCGCATGGCGCACCACCGCCGCCGCGCTGTCGTCGCAACTGCTCTCCAGCCCCAGGAGTGTCAGGCGCCCGTCCGTGTGGGCGCCGGTCCGGTTCGCGGCCAGGAGCGTTGTCAGGGTCATCGCCAGCAGGTAACACCGGCGCCATGGCCAGACAATCCCGCGACGCGGCCCGCGACGCGGGAT
>Ga0224722_1001167_pt1 | contig 14764 bp, 15 predicted proteins | sample Balambano_FR1_Me_FD_161646 | JGI IMG/M metagenome (GOLD analysis project Ga0224722, IMG submission 161646) | Freshwater sediment microbial communities from Lake Towuti, South Sulawesi, Indonesia - Balambano_FR1_MetaG | ecosystem: Environmental > Aquatic > Freshwater > Lake > Sediment | place... | reverse complement strand
ACGTTGGATTCCCGGAGCACCCGGTACGTCGCGCATGATGCCGCTGGCGCGCACCTGTTTTTCCACCAGACGGCTAAAGGGCCAACTCAGCGATTCGGGAATATCGGCGATAATCACATTCTTCACCTGCGTCTGGTCACGAATCTGCGCCAGCCGCTCGTAGAGGCCACTGAGCACAACCATCGTCTCTGCCCCGCTGTCCTGCAGTTGATGTTGCAGTTCGCGCGGCGTATACGTCGGGTTGGTGTTGACAACAATCGCCCCCGCTTTGATGATGCCAAAGTAGGCGATCACTTGTTGGGGCACGTTGGGCAGCATGATTGAGACGCGGTCGCCTTTGCGCACCCCCAACCGTTGCAGCGCCACCGCAAAGCGATCCGTCGCCTCATCCAGTTGACGATAGGTCAGCGTCGATTGGATCTTCAGACCGAGGGGTAAATACTTGAGCACAAAGCGCAGCGCGACATTGGCGGGGTACTTTTGCGCCGAATCGACCAACAATTGTTGCAGCGGTAGGTCTGGGATGGTGATCGAGGTGGGCACACCTTGTTCATAGTGGGCAAACCAGGGTTGCGTTGCCATGGGGCCTCCTTTGGCAGGTAAAGTTGAGCACTCTTTGGGTTATCGCCCATTATACCACAACTCTGCTTGACATCTACTGTAGGGAATCATATACTCAATTGATAATGGTTGAGGGAGTGCAGACTGCAGAATTCGTAGTGCGTGATGCGTAAGCCGTACTGCGTAATGCGTAAGCCACAGTACGAAGCACGCCTTATGCATTACGCATTACATTTGCGCATTTGAAAAGGAGCCGCTTGTGACTGTCGCACGGGTCAAATGGGTGGAAAACAAGACGATGCTGGGTGTGGATGCCAACGGCCACGCATTGTTGATGACGGGCGGCAGCGAAGGCCCCGGCCCTAGCCCCATGCAACTGTTGCTCGTCGCCTTGGGCGGCTGTTCGATGGTCGATGTGGTTGGCATTTTGGAGAAGCAACGCCAGCCCCTGCGCGACTTACAGATCGAAGTTTCCGGCGAGCGTGGGGCCGAATTCCCCAAACCCTGGGAGCGGATTCACCTGCACTACATCGTCATCGGCGACGGGCTGGATGCAAGCAAGGTCGAACGGGCGATCAACCTGAGCGTAGAAAAGTACTGTGGCGTCCACGCTACGCTTTCCGGCGTCGCTCAGATCACCCACGACTTTGAAATTCGGGCCATGATCGAGAACACAGAGTGACACGGATCTTCACAGATTTTTAAGAACAAGTCCATTCTGCAACACCAGTAGTAAAAATTAAACAGGGATTACGCCGATTACGCAGATTTTTACTTTCAATCGGTGAAATCGGCGTAACCCCTGTTGCTTCTAGAACAATATGCTGAAACGTCTTTTGGGTGCAGTGGGGCTGCGGGGAACAAGCCCGGCGCTACCGCCTACGGATCAATCTACGACCTCCGCACGCCCTGTCCCAGTGGACGTGACCGATGCCGATTTTGCCGAGCGGGTGTTGGCGAGCGAACAACTCGTCGTGGTGGATGTCTGGGCCGAGTGGTGCGAGCCGTGTCAGATCATGTCGGCCTACATGGGTTTTCTGGCCCAGGAGTATGCGGGCCGAGTGCTTGTGAGCGCGTTGGACGCCGACACCAATCCCGCCACCACCGAGCGGTACGGCATCCTCGGCCTGCCGACGCTCCTCTTTTTCCGCGGCGGCGTCGAGGTGGAACGGCAGGTGGGCGTGGTTGATTATGCCACACTGCGGGGGCGCATAGAACAGATCTTGGCGATGGATTCGCCATTAATCACCTGAAGGTCACTCCGCGTTCATACAATCTATATTATGGATTAGTATACTCTGGTAGAGCAAATTCAGCTGCGTAATCTTATTGTCAAAATTGTTGAACCGATTGGGAGAAGTTTTTATGCGCATGTCCAAGCTATTCTTTCAAACTTTGCGCGAGCCACCAGCCGATGCAGAGGTGATCAGCCATCAGTTGATGGTGCGCGCTGGGTTGGTGCGGCAGGTGGCGGCGGGGATCTTCGAGTTCTTGCCGTTGGGGCTGCGCATCAAACAAAAGATCGAAGCGATCATCCGCGACGAAATGAACGCCATCGGCGGCCAAGAGGTGATCCTGCCGATGGTGCAGCCGGCTGAACTCTGGCAACGCAGTGGGCGCTGGTATGAGATCGGCGACGACATGGCGCGCCTCAAAGACCGCAACGACCGCGATCTCTGCCTCGGCATGACGCATGAGGAGTTGATGGCCGACCTGGCGCGGCAGATCGTCAACAGCTATCGTCAACTCCCCTTTGTGCTCTACCAGATCCAGACCAAATTTCGCGACGAGCCACGCCCGCGCGCCGGGACGATCCGCGTGCGCGAGTTTACCATGAAGGATGCCTACTCGTTTGATCTGGACTTCGCTGGGCTGGATCGCTTCTATCCCAAAATCTACCAATCCTATTTCAACATCTTCCACCGCTGTGGGCTGGACGTGGTCGCCGTGAAGAGCGACACCGGCATGATGGGTGGCACGATGGCGCACGAGTTTATGGCGCTCACCGCGATCGGCGAAGATACGCTGGTGCTCTGTGATGCTTGTGGCTACAGCGCCAATCGCCAGGTCGCCACTTTCTGCAAACCGGCCCCGCCGACCGACACGCCCCGCCCACTCGAAGAAGTCCACACCCCCGGCATCACGACGATTGCCACGCTGGCTGACTACTTGCAGATCAACGCGGCGGAGACGGCAAAGGCGATCTTTCTGATGGCTGAGGTCGAAGGGGCGGACGGCAAACCGCGCGAACAATTTGTCTTTGCCGTGGTGCGTGGTGATATGGATCTGAACGAGACCAAACTCACCAACGCCATCAAGGCCCGTCGTCTGCGCCCAGCCACCGGCGACGAGATCCGCGCCATCGGTGCTGAACCGGGCTATGGCTCGCCGCTCAACATCCGCCGTGACCAGGTGCTCCTCGTGATCGATGATCTGGTTGCGGCCAGCCCGAACTTGGTAGCCGGGGCCAATCGTGTCGACTGGCACTACCGCAACGTCAACGCGGGGCGCGATTATACAGCGGATATTGTCACCGATCTGGTCGCCGCCGGCGATGGCGATGCCTGCCCGCAGTGCGGCGCACCGCTGCGCACGGTGCGGGGTGTGGAGGTGGGCAACATCTTCAAACTGGGCACCAAATACAGCGAAGCCATGGGGGCTTATTATCTGGACGAAAAAGGCGACTCGCGTCCCATCATCATGGGCTGTTATGGCATCGGTTCGGAGCGCATGATGGCCGTGCTGGTCGAGACCCATCACGACGACAACGGCATCTGCTGGCCGATCAGCGTTGCGCCCTACCAGCTTGCCCTGGTCAGCCTGGCCAATGACAAGACACCCGAAGTGGCCGCCGCCGCCGATCGCATCTACGCAGCGTTGGCCGCTGCGGGCCTTGACGTGCTCTATGATGACCGCAATGAACGCGCTGGCGTGAAATTCAACGACGCGGACCTGCTCGGCATCCCGCTGCGCCTCACCGTGGGCGGCAAAGGCTTGCAGAGCGGCGTTATCGAATTAAAGGTGCGGCGCACCGGCGAGCAACACAACCTGCCGTTGGACCATCTCATTGCTGGCGTACAAGGGGTGGTCGACGCCGAATGGGCACACGTCCACGCGCTGCGGCGGCAAGTAAAGCTGGAGGAGTAGGAGGAGCGCGATGAAGACCGTTGTCTTGCAGAAAAAAAGTTTGGTCGAAGACTTGGAGCGGACGGCTGTTGAACAAAACACGTCTGCGGAAGCACTGCTAGATCAAGCCGTATCGCAATTCTTGTATCAAATTGCGCTCAAGAAAATGGAGACGGAACAAGCGACATTTGAAAACATCCATGCTCAATTGCTGGTAAAATATCCGGGCCAATATGTGGCTATCCACAATGGTCAGCTAATCGATCATGATGTAGAACTGCGCGTACTTCATACCCGAGTGCGGCGCAAGTATGGCCGTATGCCGATCTTATTCCGACAGGTGACGTCGGATAAGAACCCTCCCGATTTTTACTTTCGCAGCCCGCGTCTTCGGATCAACCAATGAAGCGACCCTATAATCAAGCCTATTTCCCTCCCATCCCTGTTTTGCAAGCCTGCTTCAGTTGTGAACTCACAGGGCTTTACACGGATGATGTCTTGTGTTTGGTGGACACTGGTGCTGACACATCAGTCGCGCCGGTTTACCTACTTGAGCAAATAGGCGCAGCAGTTGATGGATTTGGCCGTTTGCATGGACAGTGGGGAGGCACTCGGCAAGTAAGCTTCTACCTGGTAGATGTAACTGTCGAAGGGGTAACTTTTTCTGGTATCCTGGTCGCTGGTGACAAAGAGGGGCATGATGTATTACTTGGCCGCGACGTGCTTAACCGGATGCGCCTGTTGTTCGATGGACTTGGCTTAGAGCTAGAATTGGTCAGTTATTGATGAGTACGCCCAATTTCTCCTATTACAATACCGTTGACCAAATCTATAACGCCGAGTGGGCCATTCACAAGCTGGCGCGGCTGGAGTTGTTGCGCGCTTCGATTGTGACGCTCTGGCCGCAGGGCCACCCGACGCGGTTGATCCATGTGGTGGGGACGAGCGGCAAAGGCTCGACCTGCCGTTTTCTGGAGGTGGGCTTGGGGGTGGCCGGCAAGGTCGGCGCGTTTATGAGTCCCCATCTGTTTGACTACCGCGAGCGCATCAGCATCAACGGTGAGTTCGCCAGCCAGGAAGATGTCACCTGGGCCTGGGAGACGCGTGTCAAGCCCCACTGTCTACGGTTGAGTCTGGCAAACGCCGATCATACCCATACCTTTCATGAAGTGTCGATTTTGATCGCGCTGGCGCTCTTTGAAAAGCACGAAGTAGCCTGGGCTGCTATGGAAGCCAGCATCGGTGGGCGCTATGACCAGAGCCGGGCGCTCGATGTGGCCGCGGTAGTGTTGACCAATGTGGGCAGCGATCATGCCGACCGTTTGGGCAAGGAGCGTTGGCAGCGGGTGTTGGATAAGGCGGGCAGCGCTCGCCCGGGCGTCCCCTTCTTCACCAGCGATACAGATCCCGACAACCTGGCGGTCATCAGCGCCGTCTGCCAAGCAGAGGGTGCGCCGTTACACCAGGTCGGTCAGCGCCAGGTGCGGGAACTGGAGCAAACCCTCGCCGATGGCGCGCATGCGGAACGCCGGGCACTGCTTCAGGCGGGCTATCAAACGTGGAATGCGGCGCTGAGCCTGGCGGTGATCCGCCACTGTTACCCAGGCGTGGATGAACGCCGCGTGATCGAACGGTTCACGGAGACACAGTTGCTGGGGCGGCTCTGGCAGGTGGAGGAGCATCTCTTTGCCGACATTGCCCATAACGCCGAAAAGATCAGTGCGCTGGCCGGCGAACTGGCCACCCGCTTTCCCGAACGGGGCAAGATCATTGTGCTCGGTCTCTCCGGTCATCGGGCGGCGCGGCAGGTCTTTGCTGCGCTGGCCCGGGTGGCCAAGACCGTCATTGTCACGGGGGCGTCGTTCAAGGGGCAAGACCCGGTCAAAGTGCGCGACGAAATCGCGGGGGTGATGGGGGCCATCCCGCTGCTCGTCATCAGCGATCCGCAACAGGCGTTGCAGATGGCGCAAACGATACGCGGTGTCGATGACCTGGTGATCCTCACTGGTTCGACCTACACCATCGAGCAGGCGCTCAACCCCGACCCTTATCTGCGCACCTTGAACAGCTCGTTCGGCTGGCGCACGGCCGTTGATCTGCACGCGCATGGCTCGCTGGAGCTGACCCTGCCCAAGCCCCCGCCGCCGTTGCGCTGATCGGCTGCCCCCTACGTCGCTTAAAGCAACATAGGCTGATTTACGTCTGTTCAGCAGAAAATTTCTCAAACCAAGTCTAATATTTGGCGAAGGCCATTTTCTACGGCAACCATTGTCGCATCGTTCAGCAGACCAACTCGTTCCGTGAGTTCTGCTTTATCGAGGGTCACTAGCTGTGTGATATTCGCAACAGAATCTTTGGGTAGACCCGTCTGCCGGGCGGGCAAGAAGACATTGCCGGGCATTTCGCCAAGGGTGGTGTTGGAAGATAGCGTAAGAACGATAACCGTATTCAGCTTGGAGACATTATACCAGTCCGACTGGATCACAAGCACAGGGCGTCGATAACCAGGAGCGGATCCCACTGGCTCGGCGAGATCGGCCCACCAAATTTCACCGCGTTGCATCAACCACCTTACCACGTCTCGCGCAGCAAAACGCGTCGTTGAGCTTTGCGCAATGCCGGATCCGGGGTAGAATTCACCTTTTCACAGACGGCGTTGATCCGTTCAGTCAGATTCTCCTGCTCGCGCGCGGCAATGTACTCACGTAAAGCCGAGGCGTACAACTGGCTACGACTGACGCCAAGACGCCGAGCGAGGCGATCAGCGGCGGAGAACAAGTCATTGGGAAGAGATACGGCTGTTTTCATACTCTGATTATACCAATTCTATAGGAACTCGCCAAGTTGAACGAAGAACTTTACAGGGCAGCACCCCCTCTGCCGCCGGATCATCGCAGCGGCTTTGTCGCCGTAATCGGGCGGCCCAACGTGGGCAAATCGACCCTGCTCAACCGCCTGCTCGGCCAGAAGATCGCCATCACCAGCCCCAAGCCGCAGACAACGCGCGAGCAACTGCTGGGCATCCTCACCGAGGCGGATCTCCAGGTGATGTTTCTGGACACGCCCGGCATTCACGCGCCACAGCACAAGCTCGGTGAATACATGGTGCGCGTGGCCCAACTGACTGTGGAAGAGGCCGACGTGGTGCTCTGGCTGGTCGATGTCAACACGCCACCCAAAGAGGAAGAGCGCCAGATCGCCGAGTTGTTGCGCAAACTCCAGCGCAAAAAGCCCTTGCCACCGCTGATCCTCGGCCTGAACAAGATCGACCAGTGGCCGAACCCCGGCGATGAACTGGCCGTGCGCGCCCAGGAGTACAGGGCGCTGCTGCCCTGGCTGGCACAGCCCAACGCCAACCCTTTGATCCTGACCTGGTGTGCATTGAGCGGCTTGAACGGCGACGGGATCGCTACGCTGCGCACGTTGCTGCGCGAACGTCTGCCGCTGGGGCCGCGCTACTATCCCGAAGACCAGGTTACGGACATGCAAGTGCGCTTTATCGCCGCCGAGCTGATCCGCGAGGGGGCGCTGCGCCTGCTGGCCCAGGAAGTGCCGCACAGCATCGCCGTCGAGGTCGATGAATTCACCGAACGCAGCGCGGATCTCACCTATATCTCCGCCGTGATCTATGTGGAGCGCGACACGCAAAAGGCGATTGTCCTCGGCAACAAAGGGGCGATGATCAAAAAGATCGGCCAGGCGGCTCGCCCGGAGATCGAACAACTGGTCGGCACACGGGTCTATCTGGAACTGTGGGTCAAGGTCTGGGAGAAGTGGCGCACGCGCGAAGCCATGTTGCGGCGTTTGGGATACGCCATCGGCAAAGAGTAGACTGGCGCAGAGGACAGGTATGTTGATTCTTGGTAGAATATCACCCGCTGTGATATGATCAAATGCGCACTTTGTACTTTTTTGTCTAGAAGGACAATCCCGATGCGTGATTTTTATGTATTCATCGAACGCGATGAGGATGGCATGTACATTGGAGAAGTACCTCAACTAGCAGCCTGTTACAGTCAAGGGCGGACGTTGGATGAACTGCTCCAAAACATGCGCGAGGTCATTGCCCTGTCTTTAGAACGTCTGGAAGCTTCCGCTCAACTGCCTAAACATACGGATTGAGCAATGCGGTAATGAGAGAATACAATGATAGAACTCAAGCTATCCGACTGGGTAGTTTCCACTGATCCCGAAATCATGAGCGGGACGCCTGTTTTTGCGGGCACGCACGTTCCGGTGCAAAGCCTGATTGATCATCTATTAGCAGGCGATAGTTTAGCAGAATTTCTAGAAGGATTTCCCAGCGTACGCAAAGAACAAGCGGTCGCCTTTTTAAGATTCGCCTTTATCAACGCCTTACCACAGGGCACTTATGCGCGTGCTGCTTGAAATCAATTTAACTTATGAACCCGCGCACTCTACGCGTTCTGGAATACGATAAAATTTTGGAGCGCGTGGCTGCTTTTTGCGCCTTTAGTGGGGGCATGGAACTGGCGCGCGCCCTCCTGCCCAGCGATGACCTGACGACGATCCGCGAGCACCTGGCGCAGACCGATGAGGCCTATCGGCTGCTTGACCAGAAGAACGATGTCAGTTTTGGCGGCGTCAAGGATCTCAACCTCTACCTGGATCGTGCCGAGCGCGGCTCGACGCTCTTTGCGCCGGAGTTGCTGGAGGTCAAGAACACGCTCTTGCGGGCGCGCAGCCTGCGCAATCTGCTGACGCGGCTCGAACACGCCTACCCGCGATTGGCGGCAATTGCAGTCAACATTCAACCGTGTGACCATGTGGTAGCCGAGATCAGCCGGTGTGTCAGCGAACGGGGCGAGGTGGTCGATGGAGCCAGCCCGGCCCTCGCCAGCATCCGGGGCGAATTGCGTGCCGCGCAGGATCGACTCCTTTCCACGCTGGAACGGCTGGTGCAGGGATCGGACATCAAGCCCTATTTGCAAGATGCTATCGTCACCCAGCGCCAGGGCCGCTATGTGATCCCGGTACGCCAGGAGTACAAAGGCAACATCGACGGCATCGTCCATGACCAATCGGCCAGCGGGGCGACGCTCTTTATCGAGCCGTTGCGGGTGGTGCAGCAGAACAACGCCGTGCGCGAGTTGGAGCTGCAAGAAGAAAAAGAGGTGCGCCGCATCCTCGCCGAGCTGACCGAACTGGTGGCCGATGAGGCGGTCTATGTGCGCCGCAACGGGCAAGTACTGGCTGAACTGGATTTTACCTTTGCTAAAGCCAAATACGCCTACCAGATCGAAGCCACCCTGCCAGAGATGGTCGCTTTTCGCAAACCGTACCCACTCAAGGTGAGTGCGGAGACACCAACAGCCGACGCTGAACGCCAAAATCGTTCGACTGAGGCTCACGAACGTCCAAAATCCGAACTCTACCATCCGGGTTCGGTGATCGATCTGCGTCGTGCTCGCCACCCCCTCCTTGACCAGACGCGCGTCGTGCCGATCGATGTCTATCTGGATGAGGAGACCTACATCATCGTCATCACCGGGCCAAACACCGGGGGCAAGACGGTGACGCTCAAAACGGTGGGCTTGTTGGCGTTGATGGCCCAGTCGGGGCTGCTCATCCCCGTGGAGCCGGGCAGTGCGTTGAGCGTCTTTGAAGGGGTCTATGCCGACATCGGCGACGAGCAGAGCATCGAACAGAGTCTCAGCACCTTTAGCAGTCACATGACGCACATCATCGAGATCCTAGAGGAGGCTGACCCGCAGACGCTGGTGCTCTTTGACGAACTGGGGGCGGGCACCGACCCGGACGAAGGCTCGGCGTTGGCGATGGCGCTGCTGGAAAATCTGCGTGATCGTGGGATCACCGCCTTTGCCACCACCCATTACAGCGACCTCAAACTCTATGCCCACAGCACGCCCGGTGTGCGCAACGCCTCGGTCGAGTTTGATGTGGAGACGCTCAGCCCGACCTATGAACTGAGTATCGGTCTGCCGGGGCGCTCGAATGCGTTGACCATCGCCCGCCGTCTGGGGCTAAACCCCACGATTGTGGACAAGGCCGAGTCCATCGTCCGCCCCGACACGCTGGAGGCCGAATCGCTGCTCGACGACATCAAGCGCGCCAAGCAGGAATCACTGGCTGCCGAGGCGCGCGCCAAAGAGCGCGAACGCCAAGCCCAGTTGATCGAACGCGATCTGCGCCATCAACTAGCGAGCATCGAAGATGCCCGCCGCGCCGTGATCGCCGAGGTGCGCGGCACGATGCAGGCCGAACTAGAACAGGTACGCCGCGAGATCGAACAGACACGCCGTCAGCTCTTTAAGGGCACACCTGGAGCCGGAGCGCACGAGGAGTTTCTGGCGCGCGCCGCCCAGGAGATCACTCGGCGGCAACAGGCCGGTGAGGAAGTCAACCGTGAAGTCATTGTACCCGGCGAAGCCAGCGAACGGCTGACCGGAGCGATTGAAGCCGGCGACCGCGTCTTTGTGCCCAGCTTGCAGGCCAGCGGCGAAGTGTTGGGGATTGCGCCCAACGGCGAAGCAGATGTCCAACTGGGCAAATTCCGCATTAAACTACCGCTGAAACGGTTGGAATTACGCCAGAAGGCGGTAAAAGAAGCCAGCCCCAGCGCTGCCCCAGGCGTGCGTGTGCGGATGAATGCCCTCTCCGAAAGCCCCGGTCTAGAGTTAGATCTGCGCGGTGAGCGGGTGGAAGAAGGGCTGGATAAGCTGGAACGCTATCTCAACAATGCGTCGTTGGCCCGCCTGCCCTGGGTGCGCATTATTCACGGCAAAGGCACCGGGGCGATGCGTGACGCTGTGCGCACCGTGCTCAAAGGTCACCCCCTGGTGCGCGAAACCCGCTCCGGCGAGGCCGGCGAAGGTGGCGATGGCGTCACTGTTGCCCGCCTGGTGAGCAGTTAATTCACCATTCATAACTCACCATTCACTATTCACCATTCCCAAGGGACCTTATGACGGTTGCGCTCAGCAACAAAATCATCTGTAGTATCGGGTTGACGGCTTACAACGAGGAGGCGAACATCGGCCCGCTCTTGGCGGCGCTGCTCGATCAACATCTGCACCAGGTGGTGATCGGCGAGATCATCGTCGTGGCGAGCGCCTGCACGGATCGCACGGTACCGATTGTGCGGGAATATATGGCCCGTGACCCGCGCATCCACTTGATCGAACAAGAGCGGCGCGAGGGCAAAACTAGTGCGGTGAATCTCTTTTTGGCGGCGGCCCAGCATGAAGTTTGTGTGTTGGAAAGCGGCGACACGATCCCTCACGAGCACGCCATTGAACACATGGTGCGCATGTTTCTCGACCCCGACGTGGGGATGGTCGGTGCGCACAAAGTGCCTGTCAACACGCCAGATCATATCGTGGGGCTGTTGAGCCATCTGCGGCTGCGCATGGAGCATGAACTCTGTCTGGAGATCCCCCGGCTCGGCGAGTTGATCGCTTTTCGCAAGCTCTTTGAGCGCATTCCCCCGGACATTGCCATGGACGAGGCTTTTGTCGAAGCGCTGGTGATCCGCCACGGGCTGCGGGTGCAATACGCACCGGATGCCGTAGTCTACAACACCGGGCCAACAACGATCAACGATTTTGTCCGCCAACGACGGCGCAACCATGCCGGACATTTGTTTCTCAAACACAAATATGGCTATGCCGTCAGCAGCATCCAAAATGGGCGGGTACTGCGGATTGCCTTGAACGAGTTGTGGGGGGCGTTACAATTGATCGGATTGCTCGTCTTGCTGGCCGTGTTGGAAGGCTGGAGCCGATTGCTTGGCTGGTACGATTTTGCCGTCAAACGAGACCGCCACGTGGTCTGGAACATGGCCTGGACGCAGAAGCAAAACGTCCAACATGTCCGCCGCAGCATTGAGCCGAAAACTCAGTGATAAGCCATGAATGACCGTCTTTGGACTCTGCTAAAACTGGCTGTTGGGGTGGGTTTGCTCTATCTGCTCTTTACGCGGCTGGAAGATCCGGTGGCGTTGGTGCAACAGATCGCCAATGCCAACCCGTGGTTGCTGCTCTTGGGGGCGAGTTGTTATGCCAGTGCCGTTGCGCTCAGCGGTCTCAAATGGGGCGTGCTGCTGCGGGCCATCGGGCTGGCCGTGCCGCTGCGGCGGCTGCTGGCCTATCAGTGGATAGCGGAGTTTTTTAACAACTTTTTGCCTGCTCAGGTTGGTGGCGACGTGATGCGTGGCTATGCGCTGGCCGCAGACACGCACCGCCGGGCCGACGCTGCCGCCAGCATCTTGATCGACCGCTTTCTAGGGCTGCTGGTCTTTATGGCCTCTGCCGCCGTAGCTTCGACGGTGATGTTGTTTGTCGGGCGGCCCGATGGACAAACGCTTGCTGACGAATCCCTGATCTCCATCCGGTTGATTGCGCTGGGGAGTACGGGTATGGCGCTTTTGCTCTTTGCGATGTTGGCGGCAATGTTGAGCCGGCGGCTCAAATATCTGGCCGAGTGGCTGTTGGGGCAACTGCCATTGGCCAGCCACACCGTGCCGATCTGGCAGAAGTTGGCCGCGGCCTTCAACGCTTACCGCCACGCCTATCCAGCCCTAGTGCGGTGTGCCATCGGCAGCACGCTGATTGTCCTTCTCACCAGCGTCAACATCTGGCTGATCACCAACGCGCTGACGCCCGGTGGCATCGATCTGGGCGAGGTGTTGGTCATCAACCCGATCATCGTCTTTATCGGGCTGATTGTGCCGCTCTCGCCCGGCGGGTTGGGGATACGGCAAGGGGCCTTCTACGCCACCTTTCTGCTCATCGGACGGAGCGGTGCGCTTGGGCTGGCGGTGGGGTTGTTGCAACAGTTCATCGGCTATCTGGTCAGTGTGCCGGGTGGCTATCTGTGGGTGCGTGGGCGTAACGTACTGGCAGCGGAAAGTCCCTTAGCAGCCGAACCGCCGGTGAAATTGTAGGTGCGGTTTCTAACCGCACGATCTTGGTCAATCACGACCGTGCGGTATGGAAACCGCACCTACGGTTAGGTGATGTCAGACGGTAGAGTATGACCCACGAAGCCGATCACTATCTATCGCTGGTTGAGGCCCAGGCGCTCTATGCCGTCGCCGACCGCGCCCATGATTTTGACCATGTGCTGCGGGTGACACGCCTGGCCGAGCGGATCGCCCAGGCCGAAGGGGCGGATGTCACCGTTGTGCGGCTCGCTGCCTTGCTCCACGATATGCCTGTGACGCAGGAGGTTGGCGCACGCCGGGCGCATCATCTGGCGGCGGCAGCGGCGGCGCACCAATTGCTGACGGTGCGCGGTTTGGGAACCAAAGCAGTGACGCAGGTCGTTCATGCGATTGAAGCGCACCGTTTTCGCGACCAGACGATCCAACCGCAGACGCTGGAGGCGCACTGTCTCTATGATGCCGACAAGCTCGACAGCATCGGGGCGATTGGTGTGGCACGGGCCTTCGCCTTTGCCGGGCGCAAAGGTGATCGCTTATGGGCCATGAGCGTTGCCGAGATCGAGCAACAGGCCGAGCGCCCAGCCGGGGCCAACTACACACCAGTCCATGAATTTGTCTACAAGTTGCGCCGTATCCAAGCGACGCTGCACACGGCCACGGCCCGGCAGATCGCCGCGGGCCGTCATGCCATGATGATGACATTTTTTGCCCAATTGGATGCAGAAATGCAGGGAATCGGCTGATTTTGGCGTTTTATAGAATTGTATAGAAATAAAATAGAAGCGTGCTTGTATCGTGCTATCTGTTGTAGGAGTTTATACTGTGACCAAGCATCGATCAACCTGGCGCACGTGGTTATGCGTCGGTTTTACCCTTTGTTTGCTACTCGTGCCCGCCAGTATTGGCTACGCCCAGCAGGATGAACCTGTCCACCCCCCTATCATTGATACGACGGTGGCGCACTTTGTCCCTGGTGAAGTGCTGGTCGGGCTGCGCGAACAAGAAGTCAGTGCAGCCGCGGTCTTTGCGGACTTGGGCATCCAGGGCGCTGCCAGCTTGGATCTGCGCGGCTTTGATGGCACAGATGGGGCCGGTGGAGTTACGGGTTATGTGCTCCGTGTACCTGCGGGCCAAGAGCAGGCCATGATCGCAACATTGCAAGCAAATCCGGCAGTAGCCTTTGCCGAACCAAACTATCTGGTCTGGGCGGCGAATGTCGATCGGCCAACCGATGTGGCTGCCTCAGCCGGCCTTGCTACGCCGGAAACTGCGTTTCTGGTCAATGATCCAAATTATGTTGAGAAACAGTGGTATTTGCCACGCATCAATGCCAGCCGTGCCTGGGGATTGGTTTACAGCGCCGATGGTTTTCGCGGTAATCTGGCGACCATTCAAATTGCAATTGTGGACAGCGGGATTGACCTCACCCACCCCGATCTAAAAGGCTTGTTGTTGACCGGGAAAAACTATCTCGATAGCAGTAAGCCACCACAGGATGACTACTTTCACGGCACGCATGTGGCCGGATTAGCTGGTGCGTTGACCAACAACAACACTGGCGTGGCCGGCATTGCGCCGCAGATCAAGCTCGATCCGCGCAAAGTGTTAGATAGCACGGGCAGTGGCACGATCACCAACGTATCGCAAGGGATTCGGGATGCTGCCGACGCCGGTGCGAACATTATCAACATGAGTCTGCAAACCTACTCCCGCAGCCCAACGATGGAGGCGGCCGTCAATTACGCGGCGAGCAAAGGGGTGTTGCTGATCGGTGCGGCGGGCAACAACCATTTTAATAACCAAGTCGCCTACCCGGCTGCCTTTGATGCCGTGATGGCAATTGCGGCTACCACCTATAGCGATGAACGCGCCGCTTACAGCAACTACGACAATGATGCGACGGAGATCGAACTAGCCGCGCCGGGCGGGGATACAGCAAATTCTATGTACAACACGTGGGCCAAAGGCACGCGCTGCCCATCGTTGGGGTCGCTGCCGCTGCCTCAGAGCGGGTATTGCAGCACCTATGGCACCAGCATGGCCGCCGGAGTCGTCGCCGGTGCCGCCGCGCTGCTTTGGAGTTTGGATCCTGATCTTTCTGCCAACGAGGTGCGTCAACTCTTGCGCGACACGGCGGCAGAGATTGCGCCC
>Ga0224722_1001165_pt1 | contig 14789 bp, 13 predicted proteins | sample Balambano_FR1_Me_FD_161646 | JGI IMG/M metagenome (GOLD analysis project Ga0224722, IMG submission 161646) | Freshwater sediment microbial communities from Lake Towuti, South Sulawesi, Indonesia - Balambano_FR1_MetaG | ecosystem: Environmental > Aquatic > Freshwater > Lake > Sediment | place... | reverse complement strand
TGGCCCTCCCACTTAGAACTTCCTGGGCGGGTTTCAGGGAGGGCAAGCCTGCCTGCTTGCCTGTTCAGGGACTTGGTGCAACGCACTAAAAAGCCTTAAGGAGGCGATCCGTGCTTGATATCGCCATGCCGAAGATTGAACTTGTGCAGGCGGCGGAAAATTATGGCCGGTTCAAGATCGAGCCGCTCGATCCGGGCTATGGCCACACCCTCGGCAATGCGCTCCGGCGGGTTCTGCTTTCGTCGATCCCTGGCTCGGCAATTACCAAGATCAAGATCGACGGTGTGTATCACGAGTTTTCGACGATCCCGGGCGTCAAAGAGGATGTGACCGAGATTGTGCTCAATATCAAGGGAATTCGGTTGCGCTCGTATGCCGAGCGACCGGTGAAAGTGTTGCTCACCCGCCAAGGGCCGGGTGTGGTGCGCGCCGGCGACATCGACGCGCCGAGTAATGTTGAGCTGGTAAACCCCAACCATTACATCTGCACACTCGACGGTGATGACTCGCACATCGAGATCGAGATGACGGTTGAGCGTGGCCGCTCGTATCTGCCCGCCGATCAGCGCGATGCGCTACCGATTGGCGAGATCCCGGTGGATGCGATCTTCACGCCTGTACCGAAGGTCAATTATGTGGTCGAGAACACCCGTATCGGGCAGGCTACCGACTTTGACCGCCTGCTGATCGAGATCTGGACGGACGGGACGATCAAGGCCGGTGATGCGCTCAGCCACGCAGCTCAGGTGCTGGTGCAGTATAGCCAGACGATCGCAGATTTCAATCGGCTTTCGACCGAGCAGGAGCAGCCAGCTACTGGCCCGAATGGCCTGGCGATTCCGGCCGACATCTATGACACGCCGATCGAGGAGCTGGATCTGTCTACCAGGACGTACAACTGTCTTAAGCGTGCCGACATCACCAAGGTGGGTCAGGTGCTCGAAATGGACGAGAAGGCGCTGCTTTCGGTACGCAATCTGGGCCAGAAGTCCATGGAAGAGATCCGCGACAAGCTGGTTGAGCGTGGGTACATCCCACGTTCGAGCGGCGCGCCGGCCGCCAACGGGGCAGGCGTGATCACAAGCGAGAGTTAACGCCGCGAGCGGCGAGAGGATAGGGACATGCGACACCGAAAATCGACGTTCAAGCTCGGGCGCGATTACGAGCAGAAAAAGGCGCTGATCCGTGGCCTGATGATCGCGCTGATCGAGCATCGCAGAATTCAGACGACACTGCCAAAGGCCAAGGCGGTGCAGCCCGAGATCGAGAGCTTGCTTTCCTTGGCACGCGAGGATACGCCGCATGCCCGCCGCATGGCGCTTTCGCGGCTGGACAGCAAAAAGGCCATGCGGCAGCTGTTTGCCTTTGCGCCGACACAGTATGCCGATCGCACCAGCGGTTTTACGCGCATTACCAAGCTTGGCCCACGCCTCGGCGACGCGGCCGAGATGGCGGTGATCGAGCTGCTCTAATCCTTCCGGAGGTTTGGAGGGGCTGCTCCTCCAACCAACGCTCTCGTTGCGTAAGAGCGCTACAAGGGAGTCTTTTGAGGAGGCTCTTCCTCCCAAGCCCCGCCGGTGTGGATTATGAGAAATGTTGCCCTGCTGATCGAGTATGATGGAACCGATTTCGTCGGCTCGCAGTGGCAAAATAACGGTCGAACGGTGCAAGGCGCGCTCGAAAGCGCTTGGGAGCAGTTCAGCGGCGAGCGACGACGAGTAACATTGGCAGGCCGCACCGATGCAGGCGTGCATGCCCGTGGCCAGGTGGCGAACGTCCAGACTGCGACGCGCCACGATGAAACGACAATTGTACGTGGGCTGAATGGCAACCTGCCTGACGACGTGGCGGTTCTGGCGGCGCAGTTGGTCGTGAACGATTTCCACGCGCGCCATTCGGCGGTGCGGCGCGAGTATCGCTACGTGATCGATAATGCTCGTGTGGCAGCACCGTTGTTGCGCCGACACGCAACCCATGTGTCAAAGCCGCTTGACATCGTAGCGATGAATACGGCGCTCGACGCAATCATTGGCACGCACGACTTTGCGCCGTTTAGTGATGGCGCGCAGGAAGGATCGACGATACGCACGTGTTTTGCGGCACGTTGCACGCCGGTTGATGGCTGGGGCCAGCCGGTTGTGCTCGTCGATATTGCAGCAAACGCCTTTCTGCGCCATATGGTGCGAAACATCGTCGGAACGCTGCTGCTGGTAGGTGATGGTCGGCTTGGCGTTGATGGTCTTGCGCTGGTGTTGGCCGACAGCCGGCGCCGCAGGCCGCGAGCACTCGCGCCGGCACATGGATTGTATTTAATGGCAGTGCGCTACCCGGACGAACTCTGGGCGGCAGACACACGTGTTTGAGGTTGAAACAATGAAAACCTATGCCCAAAAGGCGTCCGAGGTTCAGCGTGACTGGCATGTGATCGATGCATCAGGCCAGACGCTTGGCCGGCTTGCGACGCAGATTGCGGTGCTGCTGCGAGGCAAGCATAAGCCAACCTTCAGCCCCTATATCGATGGTGGCGATTTCGTGGTGGTGGTGAATGCGGAGAAGGTAGTGGTGACCGGCCGCAAGGCCGATCAGAAGAACTACTACCGCCACTCCAACTATCCCGGTGGCCTGAAGGTCACGCCCTACCGGCGGATGCTTGCCACCCACCCGGATCGTATTCTGCGCTTCGCGGTCAAGGGCATGCTGCCGAAAACCCGGCTTGGACGCCAGCAGATCACCAAACTGAAGATCTACGCCGGCCCGAAGCACCCGCATATCGCGCAGCAGCCAAAAGTGTACGAACCACGGTCGGCCGGGTAGGCGTGGCGTCCGGTAAAGCGAACGATGCGTGCTTCAGGGAGGCTCGGAGGCAAACTGCGCGGTTGAGCGAACGATGCGTGCTTCGGGGAGGCTCGGAGGGCAAGGCCCTCCGAAAACAATACCAGGCTGCTCGATTGGCGAACGATGTGTGCTTCGGGGAGGCTCGGAGGGCAAGGCCCTCCGAAAACAATACCAGGCTGATTGATTGGCGAACGATGCGCGCTTCGGGGAGGCTCGGAGGGCGAGGCCCTCCGGAAACAAACCCAGCTGATTGATTGGCGAACGATGCAATTACGGAGTAATACATGACCGAGAAACGCTACTACCAAGGCACCGGGCGCCGAAAGACGGCCGTCGCGCGGGTGCGGCTGTTCCCCGGAACCGGCGACGTGGTGGTGAACGGCAAGACTGCGACGGAATATTTTGGCGCGCGTGAGGTGCTGCATAAGATGATCGCGCAGCCACTCGAGCTCACCGGCAACCTTTCGAGCTTCAATGTGCTCGTGAAGGTCAGTGGTGGCGGGCCGGCTGGTCAGGCTGGCGCGGTACGCCATGGTGTCGCTCGCGCACTGCTCGATCTGAATGCTGAGTTGCGCCCGACGCTGAAGAAGGCCGGGCTGTTGACACGCGATCCGCGTGTGAAAGAGCGCAAGAAAGCTGGTTTGAAGCGCGCTCGCAAGCGGCCTCAGTACACCAAGCGATAAGTGTTCGTGCGAAAGCAAAGGGCCGCAGGGGAGGCATCGCCCCTGCGGCCTTGTGCCGTCGGTTGCAACAGACCACCAACGTTTTCAAGGGTGGGCGCTGCTGCTCTCCCGTTGACGATCCCAGCGACGGATATGAATGCGTTCGCGCAGGGCCGCAACATGCCATGGTGCTCCGGCGAGCGCGGGTTCGCGTTGCTGGCTACCATCGAGCAGAACGGTGCAATCGAAGGGTGCACCGGATAGAGTCTCGGCTACGCCACCGGAGGCCTGAAGTACTGCCAGCGCTGCGGCAACATCCCAGATCGAGGCCGAGACAAACAGCGAACCGATGGCACTGCCACGTGCTGCGTAACAGATCGATGCTGCGGTAGAGCCAAGGCTGCGAATCTTGCCGACGAAGTCGATGTCGAAGCGGCGGTGGGTATTTGCGGGCACACTCAGCCAATCTTCGCTGTCCCATTCCCCTGTTGCGGCGACGGCGAGTGCAGTGCCGTTGAACAACGCCGGGCCGCCCGGCTCGGCCCAATACCAATCCTCCATCATCGGGAAATACAGCAAGCCGGCGTGCGGCCGGCCATTGCGTAAGAGGCCGAGTGAGATACCCCAGATCGGCAGGCCGGCAACAAAACCGGCTGTACCGTCGATCGGGTCGAGCGCCCAGACAAACTCGCGGTTTGTGCCGGAACGGGCCTGCTCTTCGCCAAGAATGCCATAGCTGGGGTAGCGCCGCGCCAGGCGCTCGCTGAGGATTCGCTCAACCTGTACATCAGCCTCGGTCACCCAGCTGCGATCTGATTTACGTGTACCTTTGACATGATTGAAGAAGCTTTTCGCTACTGTGCCGCATTCGTGCAGCCATTCGCGTAGCTCCTTCAGATCCAGATCACTCATGGTTCGTACAGTGCCTCCTTGTCCGGCTGCTGTGAATTGGTAGAGTCGATGTCGATTCCAGAAATGATCACTGCTCGTAGTCCGTCAAGGCTGCCGTGATTGGTGTGGAAAGCGGCAGGGGTGGGCTGTGCCCGTCTCGGGTGTAGGATTTTGGGGGCGCAGTGGCCTCATTGGTAACGATTATCGCAATGGCAGCAACTTGTGTCAACCGACGGCCTTATTGGTTGTTGGCCGCCAGGAGCGGGCCGATCATGTTCGACAGATCGGAGGCCACCTGCGGGCTGGTGGTGGTCAGACGAACAAGCGCCATGCAGGTGAGCAGCAGCGCTGTGCCGATGTACGCCGCGAACAGCCGCGCGGCGGTCGAGCGGTGATCCTGCCCGAGCACATACGTCAGCAGCGCGGTGAGCGGGATTGTCAAGAACAGAGTCAAATAAGGCGACATAGCGCGAGCCTCACTCGTATACAAGCGCAGGGGGCTGGGGACGCAGTCCCCAGAAAGAAAATCCTTTCCGCCTTTATGAATCCGATAGGATCGCTATTGCTGTGCAACTCTTCCAGCGATGCCGGCGTCAGACAATGCGAGAACGATGTGATAGACGGTGCCGTGCGGCGCCACTACTCGATACAGGAGGTTTCCCATGCTCGATACGCAACTCAAGCGCACCAGCAACGACAAGATGATCGCAGGTGTGTGTGGCGGTCTGGCGCGCTACTTCAACGTCGATCCGGCGCTCGTCCGGCTGCTGTTCGTTGTAGCGGTGCTGTTCGCCGGCGCAAGCCCGCTGATCTATGCGCTGCTCTGGATCATCATGCCGCTCGACACTGCCGCCCCGGCTGTTCCGGCCCTGCCGAACCACCCGCGCCCGGCCGAGGAGTGGAAGTTCGACCCCTACACCGGCGAGCGCGTGCAGCGCTAACCCGAGTATAGCGGGCGGCGTTGCGCCTTACGTGATCAAAGTCACGTCGGAACGGGCGCATAGCAAAGAGGTGTCGGAGCGTGCTAGGCACGCTCCGACACCTTTTTAGAGAGAGCAGGGCTTTGGGGGCGCAGCCCCCGGAGAAGATGTTACGAAGCGGGGGTTTGGGGGCGCAGCCCCCGGAGAGAATATCACTCTTCCGGTTAATATCCGATAGGGTTGTTTTCTATGGTTGCAACTGAAAGCGTACCTCGGCGGAGGTGAATTCGCCGCCGTTGAGGTTGCGTACCGTCACAGGATTGGCCTGCACCGGTCGCGGATCGGGCAGGCTGATCAGGCGCACCACCCAGTTGGTGCAACCAAGGCCGGAGACACTGAAACCGCCTTCCGAATTGGTCGTTGCCGGGTAGACATTGCGGCCGTCGGCAGACGCGACGCTGATCTGTGCGTTGCGTAACGGCCTGCCTGTGTCGTTGAGCACTCGGCCATAGATCGTCGATTTGAAGTTTGCCCCGCATTGGGCCGCGCTGTCGGTAGCAGTGTTGACGACGCGCCCGCTGAACACGAAGGGCGCAGGGGGAGCCGCGGGCGGTGGTTCGTTGTCAGGCGGCGGCCCGCCATCCACGAGCCAGCGCTGCACCCAGCCGCTCTTGCCGATCTGGGCTGTGTCAACGCTCGCGCTGATTCGTACGCGATACCACTCTGGTTGCTGGTCATCGAGCACGGCAACAGCGTCGCCACTTTGCAGCACGCCCGTTTCGGCGCTGGCTGCTCTGGGTTCGGCCAGCAACACGGTGTATAGTCGCCCGGCTATGGCGCGGACACGACCGGTGGCAGTGTATTCTGCCACGATACCTTTGGCTTCGGCTTGTGCGATGTAATCACGCAGCACGAGCGTCGGCTCGTCGAGTGGAACGCCATCGAGTTCGAGTTGGTAGGTGGTATCGCCAGCGGGTAGCGTGGCCACTGCCTCGCCACGGAGTGTCAGCTCACCGGCACTGGCAGCCAGAATCGCTACTTCGATTGGCGATTGTTCGGCGGCCAGCAACCGCGCGGTTTGTAGCGCGCCCAGGTTCGTGCCGCTAACGGTGATGGTGAATGGGCGGCCGGCGTACACCGATTGCGGCGCAATGCGTGCGATCGTCACTGCGGGCAACGGCGCAGTGCTTGATGGCACCGGGCTTGCGGTCGGCTGTGGGGGAGTGGTAGCGGCTACGGTGGGCTCAGGTTGTGTTGTGGTGATCGGCGTTGATTGTTGTGCCGAAGGAACAGATGTTGCTGGTGCCAGCGTTGCAACGGGTGCCACAGGAGGATTGCCCGGAACCATGCGCGGCCAAAGCAGTGTCAATGCAAGCACGAGCAGCGTAACCACAACGCCTGCAACAGGCCATGCTCTGCTGCGGCGCGGCGGCTGTGGCGTTGTGCTGCTGGCAGGCGTGCCTGGTGGTGTGACCGGCGAAACGTCGTCGGCCTCCACTGGTGGGGCGGGCGGTGGTGGCTCCGGTGTGGCTGGCAGCTGTGGAACCACTTCCACTGACGCAATGGTTAACGCTGGTTCTGGCGGTGTTTGCACGGCTGCGAGCGATGCCGGCACCGGGGCTTGTTCGAGCAGCGTCAGCAGTTCGCGCGCGCTTGCGGGGCGTTGCGCTGGATCGAGCGCAAGTGCCGCAGCGAGCATGGGGCCGAATGGCGCAACGGTGCTCACCGGATCGGGTTCGCCACGCTTGACTGCCTGCTCGCGCTCGGCAACCGTCGGCACCGACTTGCCGGTTGCGAGCTGATGGAGTGTGGTAGCGAGGGCGTGAAGATCACTGCGAGTGTCGCCGGGGACGAGCACGTGTGGCCCGTAGTGTTGCAGTGCAACGATATTGCCCGGGCGCAGTACGAGATTGGCCGGCGCGATCGCGCCATGGGCAACGGGCGGTTCGAGGGTGTGCAGGTAATCGAGCGCATCGAGCAATTGTGCCGCCCAGTGCCGCAGTTCCTCCGGCCCGTATGACCCTGGTTCGAGCGCAACGCCAGTTTCCGGCTCGATCACGAGCCAGGCTCGCTCCGGTTCGCTGAAAGCATCGCGCACCACCGGCAGGCTTGGGTGGCGTGCAACCAGCAGCCGGCCCGCAGCCTGCTCGAACGCGAGCGCCCCATCGCCAGCCGGCCACTCCACCCCGCGCAACTCCAGGTTCGCACGTGTGGGCAGATCCTTGAGCGCGAAGACCGTGTCTTTCTCGAGCTCGCTCCTGACGTAGTAGCGCTCGCGGAAGGTTGTGTACGGACGAGGCATAGGCGACTACGGGCTCACAATCTCGACAGGTAACTGCGTAGCAGCACTGTTGCAACGGACATAATCAAGATCGGAACCGGCGTACACCCATCCTTCTTCTTGGGTGGCATCAGTTACACCGGCTGGAGCCTTAATCCAGAAGCCAAACCGGGCTTCACTTTGCCCAATTGGTGTGAATGGCACTCCAGCGCCGATGCTACCAACAACATTGCTATTTCGTGAGGATGGATAATCACGAACACTAACGCCATCTGAACGACGCACCGTGCAGGACGCCACAATTCCTTCAGTCGGTGTCGGCTCTGGCGTTGCTGTTGGCGATGGTGTTGGCGTCGCAGTTGGTTCCGGTGTTGCAGAGGGTTCGGCTGTATCAGTTGGCGCGGGCTCAGTCGCTGTCGGCTCGATCGTCTCAGGTGGCGCTGGCTCAGTGGCGGTTGGTTCGGCGACGGTTGGCTCAACGGTGGCGCTGGGCGTATTGGTTGCGTCCGGCACGGGGATGACAGTGCTGGGAACGGCGATCGTATCGCTGGGTATGGGTGTTGCTCCTCCGCCAATGATCGTCGGGCTTGGCGTGGCCGGGCGTTGCATGGCCTGTACACCAATGCCCGCGATCACGGCCAGGAGGGTGGCAGCGCCCGCAATCACCAGGCCGATCCGGCCAATGCCAGACCTACGCGGCGCTGATGCTGTTTGCACGTTTGCGGCAGGCGGCGGTTGCTGTGGCGCTGCCGCAACCGGCCCGAGTTCTTTTGCGAGCCACTCCGGGCCGAAGACCTGCTCGTAGATCGGGTTGCGTACTCGCAGCCGGCGTTTCTCGGTACGCACCAGGCCGGAAAGTTCCAGGTGATTGTGAACCAGAGAAGTCTCGTCCTTGACGACATCCGCGCCGCTGCGAACGCTCCGATACAGTTCGAGCATTGCGGTACGCTCGGCTGGTTCGGCTTCCGCGAGGGTTTCGCGAACAACACGCAGATTGCGGTCGAACCGGCCGGCATCGCCAATGAACACCCGCTGCACGAGTTCGTCTACTCGCTGCGGATGAACCTGTTGTAGCTGTGTCTCAACCACGGCCCGGCACAGCCGTTGGGTCAGATATGGATGGCCGTTCGTCCAGTAGAAGATACGCTCGAATAAGATACTGCTGGCGCGCGGATACTGGCGTTCGAGGCCTTGTTGCAGCGGCATGGCATCGGCAGCGCTGAACTCGTTCAGTTCCACCGGCTTGCCGATATTGAACGGCGTACGCGAGCGCTCCGAAATCAGGTCGCTTGGCGTGGCCGCGCCGAGCAGCACGAACACCAGCCGGCCGAATGCCTCGGTGGTGGCGCGCGAGTTATACATTGCCCGGATCGCAGCAAAGAAATCATCGCGCAGCGGCAGGCGTAGTGTTGCGTCGATCTCGTCGATGAAGATCACCACCCGACCTGGAATCTCTTTCAGCACCACGTGGCGCAGCACATTGACAAATCGCTGTACAACCGTGATATGGCTGTTGGCGCGCCAGAAGGCAGCGGCTTCATCGTGGCGCAGATCGAGGCCATCAGCGCTTGTCAGCTGTGCCAGCAACCCAACGTACCAGTCGTCGATTGTGCGCGCCTGTTCGAGCAGCCTCAGATCCGCAGTGGCAGTGGCATAGCCCTGGGCGCGCAGAGCCTGTGTGGCACGGTTCATCAGGCTCGTCTTACCCATCTGGCGTGCCGTCAGCACATAGCAGTATTCGCCTTCGCGCACCAGCCGCAGCAGCTCGTGATCCGCCGGCCGGGTGACGTAGGAGGCCGTGTTTGCCGGCAATTCTCTGTCGGCAATGAAGAACGGCTGTGCGTCGCTCATAGAAGTATCGATGCTCCACTGCGAAGCGACAAACGTCCCCGCTCAGCGTGACATAACAAATAAGGCTGCGACCACAATTAGCACCAGCAACGCGACACCGACGCCAAACCAGAGCCAGGTATTCGATTGCCGCCTGGTAGACGGCTGTGGCACTGCGACTGGCTCGCGCTCGCTCGGCGGCGATTGTGGTGTGACGGGCGGGCGTTCTTCGGTAGGCGTCGTTGGTGCCGCCGGTGTCACGGCGATCGTCGGGGTGCGTGGCATCATCTCGTTCACCCAGGCGCTATCAAAGATCTGGCGGTAAATTGGATTGCTCGGCCGCAGCACACCCTGGTCTCCACGTACCAACCCGAGCAACTTTAGGTATAACTGCGACTGTTCACGATCCTTTTCCGGTACTCGTTCGTCATTCAGTATGCGCTGGTACAGCCGCAGCATTTCGCCGCGCTGGTCTGCCGGCGTAGCGCGCACTCGGTCACGAACATAGGTCAGGTTCGAGTCACGCGGCGCTTCTTCGGAAAAGAACAGTTCGTGCACCAGGCTATGGACGCGCTCCTCGCTCCAGAGCGTACGCTTTGCCTCCTCGGCTGCCTTACAGAGGCGTTGCGTGAGGTAGGGATGCCCATCGGTCCAGTTGAAGATCATTTGGAGGATCCGTTCGCCCTGCGCCAGATGTTTTGCTTCGAGGCCGGCACGCAACCCACTGGCTTCTGCGAGGCTGAACTCTTGCAGCACAATCCGCTTGCCGATGTTGAACGGTGTACGCGCCGGGTCATCGATCAAATCAGTTGGTGTGGCCACGCCAAGCAGCACGAAGACCAGCCGATTGTACACCGGATTGGTTGCGCGCGCGTTGTACATGGCCCGGATCGCAGCAAAAAAATCGGCCCGGAAATCCAGCCCAAGCATGGTATCGATCTCGTCAACGAAGATCACGACCGTACCGGGGACTTCGGCCAGTACCACGCTGCTCATAAACGTGACAAAACGGCTGGTCATCGAGAGATAGCCGTTCGATGACCAGTACTGCTGCACATCGACCTTCAGGTCAAATGCATCTTTCAGCTGCGAAAGCAATGTGAGGTACCACTCATCACTTGTTACAGCATCGCGCCCGATCGTGGTTAGGTCAACCACGGCGCTACTGATCCCTTGTTGGCGGAGAGCGCGCGCGGTACGTACCATCAGGCTCGATTTGCCCATCTGACGCGCGGTTAGGACGAAACAGAACTCACCGCTTTCGATGTGGCGCAGGAGTTCGGTGTCGGCCTCGCGAACCACGTACGATGGCGTACCCGGAATGAGTGTCCCGCCGGTGACGAAGAACTCCGGCGCGTCGTTGTCGTGCGTGCCGTTTGTTGTGATCTCGCTTGCGCTGTCTTGTTCCATCTGCCCGCTCCCCGGCTAGAGATTGGCGTTGAAGTAGGTTTCATACAGGCCGCAGCGCACCGTGCAGCGCTCGTGGTCGACACCACCCACGAGTCCGGCCTGGCTCAAGCGGAAGAAATGAGCTTGATCGTCGCAGCAACCGTTTGCGATGATCTGGCGCAACGCCTGTTGAAGGTCGGGCTCATCGCGTAGCAACCAGACGTAGCGCCGCAGATGATCGCCGAACGGGCCGCGTTCGGCGGTGGCGATCGCATTGAGTTGCGGCCACGACAGCTCCTGTGTGACCATGGTATACAGCCCGACCGAGGAAAGGTATGGATGCCCGCCGAGCAACTTGCGGAAAGGAGCGAGTTCGTCGTCTGCTAGCGGTGCGCGATAACGCTGGTTGAGCTCGGCCAGTTCGTGTAGTTCGAAGTCTTCGGGCGCGATCTTGGTGCCGACATTGAACGGCGACTGGTCGGGGTTGCGGATCAGCATGTTCGGCTCGGTTGCGATCACGAGCACCAGATCGAGTTTTTCCCACACGTCGTCGAGCGCACGGTTGTTGTACCAGGAGCGCAGCAGGGCAAAGAACGAGTCGCGGTAGCCGAACTGCAGCAGGCGGTCGGCCTCATCGATCGCGAGCACGAGCTTGCGCTCGACACGCGGCAGCACAAGGCGCTTCATGATCTGGCTCATGCGATGCGACGGGCCTTCTCCGCCACTCCAGTACTTCTCGACTTCTGCGCTGTCGATCTGCAGGGAGTTCGCAAGCACGTCGGCGACGTAGCGTAGCGCCGCTTCGAGTGTTTCGAGTGCCATGACATCGACCGGCTGGAGATCGATGTAGGCGATCGTCGCGCCTCTGCTACTGGCGTGCGCGAGACCACGAATCAGGAGCGAACTCTTGCCGGTCTGACGCGGTGCCTGGATGTTGACGAGCGCGGCGCGCCTGCTGCTGAGCACGCGCTGGAGCGTGCGATCTGCGTCGCGCTCGACGTAGGTTAGGGATTGCGGGCGCATGGTTCCGCCGGGCTGATCGAGGCTTTCGAGGAAACGCGGATCAGCAAAGGCTTCCGGGTGTGTCATGGCGTCGGTCTCCACGCGCGGCGATGGCGCGGCAATGCCGGTAAGCGGGAGCGGTGTGCGTATGGTTACGGCATCGAGCAACTCGACCAGCAGTTTGCGATCGAGTCGTCTGTGGTTCAAGTGTTGATATGGCAGTGTAGCAAGTGGTGCACTGTACTGGTAGGGCAGGTGGTTGTTCGGCTGCACCAGAAGCGGCAGAAGCGCTGGACGGCCGTTTTCGAGGGAATGTGCGCGTGCTCTTTCGATCGTGTAGGCCAGACTCTGGCTGCCGCCATCATCGGCGGACACGAGCACGACCGAGGCATCGAGGTTGGTAGCTGCTCCGTCTGTGCCGTCTCGCTGCGGTAGTACCTGGTGCCCGGCACGGCGCAGGTGATCTGCCAGGTGTTCGGCGAGTAGGCGGTGGTGGTGATGTTCGGCATGATGACTGATCTGAATGGTGCGTGGCGGCGCGAGGGCGCGCAGCAGCCGCCGCCACTGTTTGCCGCTGCTGTCATCGCGGTCTATTTCGAAGCGTCGGAGGTTAGCAAGGCGTGGGCCGGGCGCGAACCGATCGAGACATGCCAACAGGATGTTTGAGCGTCGTTCGGCTGGCTGGCGCTGAAGGTGCTCGAGCAGCCAGGCGAAGTCATCATGGCGCGCTGGCGTCGCGGCGTTACTCAGGATAAACAAGAGCGTATTGCTGCGCCAGAGTGGGTGTGTATCCGGCAGTTGCTCCGGCCCAAACGCGCGATGCTCAACGAGCACACGGATGCCCACTTGCGAGAGTTGCGGCAGGAGCATCACGGCGAGCCAGCGTTGCTCGCTTGCTGGGTACGCAATAAACACATCGTAGAGCGGATTGCTGGTATTCATGGTCACAGCTTCGCGCGAAAATACGATTCATACAGCTGGCAGCGGAACGCACAGTGGTCGTGCGATTCACCCACCAGCAAGCCGGCGCGGCTGAGGCGGTAGAACATCGTATCGCTGCAACGGCGTGCATCGAGCGCTTGACGCAGCGCATCGATCAGCTCTGGCTCGTCGCGCAGCAGCCACCAGTAGTGCCGCAGGTGATCACTGAACGGGCTTTTGTCGGTTGCGGCGACCTTCTTCAGCTTTTCCCACGACATCTCGCCGGTGACAGCCAGGTACATTGCTTTGCTCGTCAGGAACGGATGACCACTCAACAGATCATACAGTTCGGCGAGCTGATCTTCGTCAAACGGGTAGCGATAGTGTTGATTTAAGGTGCGAACTTCGTCGATGCCAAAATCTTCGAGTTCGATGCGCGAGCCGACGTTGAATGGTGACTGGGAGCGGTCTTTGATCAACAGGCTCGGCTCGGTAGAAATCACCAGTAGAATGTCGAGCCGATCCCACAGCTGGTTGTATGCGCGGCGGTTGTGCCAAGAGCGCAACAACGCGAAGAACTGGTCGTTGATTGGCTTTTGGAGCACCCGGTCGGCTTCGTCGATTGCTACCACCACGGTTGTATCGATACGCGGCAAGATCTCTCGTTCGAGCAAGCCGGTCAGTTTATCGGACGAACCACCGCTGCTGTTCCAGGCGCGCTCGATCTGTTCGCCTGTAAAGCCGGTCTGTTCGGCAATCGTCAGTGCAAGATAGCGAAAGAATCGATCGTTGTCGTGCAAGACCGGGTCATCGATCTGTTGGATATCGAGGAACACCGTTTTGGCGTTCTGCGCGCGCGTCTGAGCGATGCCGCGCATCAGCAGCGAACTCTTGCCGCTCTGGCGTGGGGCACGAATGGTGGTGGTGGTACCGCGTACCTTTCGTAATTCGCGTTCGAGCTGCCGATCGGCATTGCGTTCGACGTACACCAGATCGCGGTCGGCAATGGCGCCACCGGGCTCGACCAACGAGTCGATGAATTCCAGATCAGCGGTCGGGCGCGGTGGGACTGCCTCGGGTGTCGCGGGTGTGTCGGCGGGACGCACCGGGGCCGGGCCGGTATGGTCAAGCAGCTCGTCGGCGTAGTCGATCGCATCGAGCAGCGCCCTGATCACCTGCGATGCGCCGTGATTTCGGCGCGGACGCCACATGGCGTACTGGACAGAGTCCAGGCAGGCGGTGAGCTTGCTCGGCAATGGAGCGTCGAAGTCCAGCCGTACCGGCAGGAGGCGTGGCTTGCCGGTGCGCTTGTAGTGCGCGAAGGCGTATTCTACCTCCTGAGTGAGCATCTCGCTCAGCACCGATTGCTCGGACAGCAGCACGATCACGAAATCGCTGGCTTCGATCTCGCGTTCGATCACCTTGGCCCAGTCCTGCCCGATCGTGATCGCACGGTCGATGAACGGCTTATGGCCGGCTTGCCCGAGCGTATCGTAGATTCGCCTGGCCAGCGCGGCGTCGCGTTTGACATGACGCTTGTAGCAGATGAACACGCGCGCCGCACGACCGCTGACGCGCGGATTGCCTTCGAACGTGACAAACTGGGCCGGCCGGGTGCGCCGGAGCGCTTGCAGGAGTGGATCAAGCGAGCCACGCCGACTAAAATAGTCGATCAAGCTGCGGGCTGTACCGTCCAGGGTACGGTCGAGGAAATTCTCGTGCTTCACCCCAAGGTCGAAGCTGAGTGTCTCGAGTTCCGAAAGGTTGTAGTGCTCGACAAGGAATTCGCGCAGCTGCCTGCCATAGTCAGGCGAGAGGGGATCGGTCATAGCTCGGCCATGAAGCTAAACGCTTTTACTTGGGCAGAACAGTGGCTACCGTCTATACTACACGCGATCGTTGCGCTTGTGAAGAGCGTCTTCGGGTAGTCTTTGTAGTATTGAACGCAGCTCCGTGCCGTTTTGTAATGGGCAATGCAGACGCCGGCCACCAAGTTTGGCGGGCCGGCGTGTGGATTACGCTGGTATGGATTACATTACCCCGCCCCCGCCCCAAGCC
>Ga0224722_1001163_pt1 | contig 14818 bp, 12 predicted proteins | sample Balambano_FR1_Me_FD_161646 | JGI IMG/M metagenome (GOLD analysis project Ga0224722, IMG submission 161646) | Freshwater sediment microbial communities from Lake Towuti, South Sulawesi, Indonesia - Balambano_FR1_MetaG | ecosystem: Environmental > Aquatic > Freshwater > Lake > Sediment | place... | reverse complement strand
GCTTATGACATTCATCAACTAAGACCTTTACCCTCCAATCTTCATAAATCATTTCATAAATTAAATTTTTAAAGCATGATCTATCAAATACATAAAAATCATTATTTTCGTATAATTCTTTAAATTTTTGATGCAATTCTTTTACACATAACTTGATTTCATAGTAGATACTATCCATATGTTCATTAAAATTTAAATCACTTTGCCATTCCTTTAGATCCCTATTCATTGGGCTTATCCAGCATCAACTAAATAACCTATTGTAAGTGATCTTCTTGTGATTGTCCGTAGGATATGGGCGTGTGTAGTAAGGTTGGTTACATAACTTTTGTAAAGTATAGTCGGAACGGTAGTAGTACATATCATTTAGAAATAGGTAACAGTGATATCTCCAACGTTTGGAGTTTTCATGACAGCATCCGTCATTTAGAAAAAGCAACCGCATCCGTCATTACGTCTCGCGTAATTCATGACAGTATACACCATTTAGAATATCACAAGACAAGATGTACGTTTTTAGGATTCACTAATAACAACACAAATGAATTTAAAAATTATTAATATCAATATGTTATTTGATAAATTCATGATGACATAGATTACTTAAAAGTTTCCAGACAAAACGTACGTTTTAAAAGCTAAATAGCTCTGATCTCCATACATAAAAGCCATGTTCACATTTTCTATCTTTATCAACATGGTACGGCGAATATGTTTATCGTATCGACACGACAATAAACCAAGAGTTGGAATCTAAAAATAGAGCCATACCAGAATGTATTAACAGCCATCGAACCTGTTGTAGAAATTCCAGTACAGATTAGAAATTAATAATATCAAAGAGACTAATTAATTCTAATAAGTCTCTTATCTCTTCTTGTAAAAATTAAACTCGAACTTTTTCCAATAACAGTTCAAATGCATACATTGCGGAGCGTCTTCCTGAAGCTGGCTCAACTTCTATCAATATTTTATTATCTAGTAAAGCTTTTGTTATCTTATGGGCTGTCGCAGATGGAATGCCACTCTTTTGAGTAAATTTATTATTTCGAAAAAATGGGTTTGTGAAAATAAAATCAAGGGTTTGAACACACCATTTAGAATTTAATAATTCAGAGCAAGTTTTTTTCATGTCCTCATATAACTGTCTAATACTTTCCGCAACTTCTAAATTTCTAATAGCCTGCTGCTCTACGGCTTCTAAAAAGAATATGCACCAATCTTCCCAACTATCATGTAATGATACTTCTCTTAATTTATCTATATAAATGTCTTTATGCTCTTCCATATAACCACTTATATAGAAATGAGGTGAAGATATTACTTTAGATTGCCACAACATGAGAGTAATCAACATGCGCCCTATTCGACCATTTCCATCCTTAAAAGGATGCAATGCTTCAAACTCAACATGAGTAATAGCTGTTTTAATCAAAGCATTATGTTCATTATTCTGAATATAATCAAATAGACTATCCAATCCTGACTGTAGCTGCTCTGGACTAATAGGAACAAAAAGTATATTTTTCTTTGCTCTATCGGCTAAATAGTTTTGCTCAGTTTTATATTCTCCTGGTGATTTCAACGCTCCTCGCCCAAAAGATAACAGTCCTTGATGTGCTTGCCGTATTAAAGCACTTGAAAATGGATAGCCATTTTCCAAAGCTTCTTGAGTTCTTTTAAGAGTTCGTTGATATAATATAGTTTCTATAACGTCACTTCTAACACTAGTATCATCTGTTTCTTCATGATCAGCTTCATATTTTAAAATTTCATCCATAGTACTAATCGTACCTTCCATACGTGAAGATATAACAGCTTCCTGATTACGAAGTGGTGCTAGTAGAATTTCATTATTATGCATGTTCTTAAGCATTTGATCATAACGCGCAATGGCATTATTTGCTTTCATTAATGCATTTACTAGTTTTTCATCATACTTAAATTCTAGTGGTGGGAATTTGCCATAATGATAGTGGACAGCCCCATCTAAATTTATTTCCACAATCTTACTCCAAATGACCAATCAAAATTTGTCTCTCACATTTCGCATATTATGAGAACCAAATAGTTTTGTCCATCATTTCGAGAGTCTAAACAACTTGTTTACCAAATTCTCTACAAAATTAGAGACAAAATTATTTGCGTATCATTTCGAGAGTCTAAACAACTTGTTTACCAAATTTTCTATAAAATTAGAGACAAAATTATTTGCGTATCATTTCGAGAGTCTAAACAACTTGTTTACCAAATTTTCTATAAAATTAGAGACAAAATTATTTGCGTATCATTTCGAGAGTCTAAACAACTTGTTTACCAAATTCTCTACAAAATTAGAGACAAAATTACTTGCGTATCATTTCTAGAGCCTAAACAACTTGTTTACCAAATTCTCTACAAAATTAGAGACAAAGTTATGAAAATCTAATTGACCACCTATGCTAGAAGAATGCGATTTAATAAAAACTACATTTACACGTATCGCAAATTAAGGGAATCAAATTCTCGATACGTGTAGCTTACAATTAACTTTTTCCACTTGACGGTATAAATGACGGTATATTTAAAATATATAAAAATTATTATTTTTAAATACAAATAGTTAAAAAACAAATCTAACGAACTCTCTCACCGCCAAGATATATTCCTGCAATGTTCCGTGGAATCCAAAAAGGCTTAAACTGCAATAGTTTAAGCCTTTTTTGTTGCTTCACACAATCCTACCCCATCCGTTGCAATCCCCCTTATTGTGGGGGATAATTGGGGGACAAAAATTAAATGTAAATAATCGTCCCCCAATCTGTACGGATACCATTCAAAATGTTAACGGATGCTCAGGTTAGAAAGATAAAACCACTTGATAGGAAAAAACGTTATTCAGATGAAAAAGGACTGTATTTAGAGGTCACTCCATCGGGTGGAAGATTCTGGCGTTTAAAATATCGGTTCAATGGTCGTGAAAGCACTTTAACCATTGGAAGCTATCCAGAAATATCCCTTGCTCAAGCTCGCCGTGCTCGTGATGAAGCACGTATTCAGCTTTACAATAATATCGACCCGAATGCCGTAAAAAATCAACGCTTACAGCAAATGGATGAAAGTACTCTTTTCAAATCACTTGCTATGGAATGGATGGAAGATCGGAAAACCGTTATTAAAGAAACAACTTACCTACGTGATTTATCAGTATTTGAAAAAGACCTGTTCCCTGCTTTAGGTGATATGCCTATTAATCAGATCAAGGGTAAAGATGTACTTGCCTGTGCAAAAAAAATTGAAGAGCGTGGCGCACAGGAAATGGCGAAACGTTCAATTCCACTAGCTGGCAGAATTTTCCGCTTTGCAATTCGTAAAGGTCTCATAGAAAATGACCCAACACCTCACTTACAAGAAGCTTTAAAGCCTCGTAAGGTAAAGCATATGGCACGTTTGGACATTTCCGAATTTCCACCATTTTTGGAAAGAATGGATCGTTATCACGGTAATCCAATGATTAAAACAGCCATTCAACTTATGACCTTAACTTTTGTACGGACTGCTGAACTTAGAATGATGGAATGGGCTGAAATAGATTTCACAACTAAATTATGGCGTATTCCTGCTGAAAAAATGAAAATGGCACAACCCCATATCGTTCCATTGTCCAGACAAGCGCTTGAGCTAATTGAGGGGTTACGACCTCTTACAGGCAATAAGCAATACATTTTCTATAATTACAGCACAGCCAAACCCATGAGTAGTAATGCAATTTTGTGTGTAATCCGCACAATGGGCTATAATGGTAAAATGACTGGGCATGGTTTCCGTGGACTTGCATCTACCACCTTACATGAACAGGGCTACATGCATGATGCAATTGAAATCCAATTAGCTCATAGAGTCGGTAATGCGGTTTCGCAGGCATATAACCATGCTCAGCATTTAGAGTATCGAACGAAGATGATGCAGGAGTGGTCTGATTTTATTGATAGTTTACGTAATAAAATCGTGCCTTTTACTAAACATAAAAGTGCTTAAGTAAAAAGTACTTCTCTCATCAAGGTAATAGAATTTATATAAAAAAGAGACTAATGTATACTTCTCAGTATTAGGCCATACTAAGAATAGAATACATTTATTCAAGATGGTTTATTAACCTATACCTTATTATCTATCTATATAAAGAATACCTTGTCTATTAATATGACGAGATAATTTTGACTGTATATCTGCCAATAATGTTGATCTTAAACGGAATAGTAAGGTTCCTGTTATATCTTGAGTATGTATCGTATTTCTTGTAAATAAAAACCTATAATCAAATACCAAAAATACATTTTTATCTTCATAGCTAAAAATTGGAGAAATATAAATAGCTTCAGAATTTTTATCAATATATTCTAGAAAACACTCTTCTAAGATTACTCCTTGTATAAATTTAGAGTGAACCAATTTATTTTGAACATAATCACATAATGGATCAATACAAGTTTCTATTAAATATATAGAGTTATTTATATATGTTTCTTCACTCTCTTTTTTCTTTGATTTCGATAGTTGACCAACTTTAATAGAATATACCGTTTTTTGTAATTCAGTAATTATCTCCCGTTTATATGCTCTTTTTTCACTTACTTCTAATGCATCAAAATTTTTGTTCTCAGAAATGCACTTATCATTGCAAATTTCCGTTTGCATATTTTGATTTAAATCACAAAATGGAATTTCATTGAGATCCCACTCAGAAATTATTGAAGTCACATTTGATGTCAGTATTTTACTCAATATCATTTTTTTCAAATTTTCATCACTTGATGTTATAACAACACCTGGATAAAAAACGTCTTGTTTTACTATAGTACCTGTTAATAATTTGGTATTGATTTTCTTTTTTGATAATTCATCACTATAAGTAGTATTAGAAAGATCAATATTCTCTTTAGTTAAAGCATAGAAGTGTGTTTCAAGTTTATCCATAAATAATTGATTGATCACTTCATAGGAAGAATTCAATTTTGTACTGTTATCTGATGTAGAAAAATGACTTCCTATACTCACTTGCGCGAATAAGCTAAGTATATTCCTTGTATTTAAGGCCCAATCTTGATAAGAGCCTTGCAAGTTAAAAATTTCTGATGAAACCTGATGAGCAACATTATTTATAGCATTTTCCCATTGTAAAATAGACTTTAACTCTGGAAATTGTTGAAGCTCTGTTTCTATTAAGGTTTTTAATTCATTGAAATCTGAACCTACTACCTCTGTCCCATCCAGCTCATAATAAGAAAGCTTATTTGCAGAGATAATATGACAAGGTTTTTTAAGATTCATTCCTCCAACTTCATCAAAAACATAATCTTGAAGCTCGCTTATCTTTTCTTCATGCCTTGACCAGATAACTAATAAATAAGGGTGTGATACACTTTCAATAATACGATTCAATACAGCTTTAATTGTAGAAAAGTGCGTCCTATCAGGTATGGAATTATCAACTAAATTTAAGTCTAAAAAGATTAATCTAATATCAGTAAAACCTTGTCCTTGATCAGGCAAATTACTTAGCTCACCATTAAAGTACTTAAACGGAAATCTATATTTAGATAGATAATTAATTAATGGTAATGCTTGATTAATTTTATCATCAACAATAATTATTCTTCCTGTTTCAGGTAAACTCATTATTTGACCTCATTCTTCTTACTAAAGCTAAGAGCTATAATTGCTCCATCCTTGAATTCTTCAGGAATTTCAAAATCATGAAAATCTGGAAACTCCAAAATCCCATTACTCGCAATCAATGCTTGACTAGCAATATGTAATCCTAATCCCATACCTGAGTCATTTGGTTTATATGATACAAATGGCTCAATAAGTAATGATTTATCAGCACTTAAAAAACCTGTACCATTATCAGCAATAATAAGATGATATTTGTGTTCACTTTCTTGGAAATCGATAAAAATTTTCTTATAACCTATTGATTGATCTCGATCATCATATTTTCGACCTAACCAATAGAAAGAATTATCTAGGATATTTTGCAAACTTCCTAAAACTAAATTCTTGGAAATTTTAATTTTAATATCTTCACGTTTTTTATATTGATTAATAATTTCAACAGAATGTGACATTTGACGAAATTCGGTATTAAATAACGCTTGATCAATAATATCACTTAAAGATTGTACTTTTTGAGAAGATTTTTTTAATAACTCGGAATAGCCATCAATCATTGAAGATAAATGTTTGATTAAATTTTGTGCTCTTTCTGAGCTCCCTTCTTTTTTAAGAATTTTTTCTACTTCATAAATAATTTTTTCTACTTCATGAACTACGATTGATAAACTCAAACCCGAACCAGCCGCATGCAATAGATTCTCTTTAACCAACTTATAATCAGAATCAATTTTTTGAAGATATTTTACAATTTCTTTTCTAACTGGCTCATCTTTGACATTCTTCTCAACATAATTTTTAGTTTCATTAATTACATAATCAACCGTTTTAGATTCTTTTTTTCCACCAAATTCAAATCTTAATTTAAGTTTGTCTTCCACTCTAAGAGCTTCAATCAGATCCAATACATGTAAAACTGAATCTTTAAAAACGTGATACGCTTCATTCTCAACAAAACCCTCTCTGTTGGTTTTTTCTTGCAAATCAGTACTATTTTTCCTACCTACTTGCACTGCGGCTACGACTAAGTTATTACTCAATGCCTTAGCCGGACTTTGAAATCTACGATGATCTAAACCTAACCAATCATTTTCAGGCTCACCATAATCATAAACCCTTAAGTTATCCCTGAAGACTTTCACACCAGAATTCATTTTTAGAATATCTTTGAAACCTTTTTTATCAACTATTCCAAAATTCATCACCATAGAATCTAAATCAAATATATAACCAACAAATTGAATTTTTCCAATCTTATGTTCATCAAGATTTATTAGTGTTCTATTTTTACCTTCTGATTTATAAAGTGTGCGACTTTCAGCAATAAGCGGATAATTTACATCAAGTTCTCTAGGTGAAAGTTTATCTAACATCTCAGGCCAAGGCATAAATTTATAGCTAAATTCTTCAATTATAGTGCCCGAAAGTACTGCTCTAAATTTAAATAAAGCTCTTTCTCGCACAGACTCCCAGTTTTGTAGTTCTGATAACCATGCGTCATTTTGCATAAGCGTTAAAGATGGTTCGAACTTTTCACTTGACTGTACAAATGGTGACTTTAAAGAATTTACCGTTCGTGCGAGCTCACGAACTAACTTTCTATCCCATTTATTTTTGAGCCCTTTAATGATAATTTTAGTGCCAGTCTGATTTTTTGACTCATTAAAAACAGTCGGGATATCATGTTCTACAACTTGGATAGGTACATCTTTTAAATATTTAACACTATTAATATCTTTCCAATCGATTTTAACTTCGACCTCTTTACAATTTTCTTTTTTTGTAATGAGTTGAATAACATTCCCTAATTTATGCACACCAAATCGTCCAATTCCCTTTTCTCCAATTGGCAATCTTTCATATTTTGGAGAAAGTTTAGGTGTGTTATCAGCATTCACTTTTGAATCACTACCTGGTTCTAACCAAGCATTTTCGACAATATCAATATCCATGCCATTACCATTGTCTAGAATAGTAATAGTTCCAGTTTCAGGATTAAGAAAATCATCCAAGATGACTTTACAATATGTGGCATCTGCATCATAAGCATTTTTAATTAATTCAATTACTGCGATATGCTCATTCTTAATAAGTTGATCACCCAACTGAGCTAGCAAACGAGCACGGGGTTTGAATTCAAATTTTTTATGATCATTCATTATCTAAATTATCCTTTATTGCTTCTGCTATAACTCGAGCTAATAATACTGGAACAGCATTACCAATTTGTTTATATGCACTTGTACGGCTAGGCTTTCCTGATTGACTCTCAAAAAAATAATTATCAGGAAAAGTTTGAAGCCTTGCAGCCTCACGAGGAGTTAACGATCTATTTTGTTTAATATCAGGATGAATATAGTGATGCCCATCTTTAGACATATGTGCAACAACAGTATGAGAGGCTTCTAAGTCACTCGCAACAACTTTAAAACGATCCGTAAACGATGTTGTTACTTTATGACTTTTCAATCTTTCAGGCAAGTCATTATAATTTAATCTTTTTTTATGCTTATCCCATTGCCTAACTGCAAATTTATATATTTCTAAGTCTTGCTTTGTATTGGGTCTAGATTGATGCCATGTAACAGGCAAATCTGTCTTAACATTCGCTAGGTTTAACCATTCACTTTGATGCGTAGATATTTGACAAGGTAAGTGTGAACCTTCACCAGCTTTTATTTTCGGTAAGTCAGTTAAAGCATCATTCACTGTAGCTTTTGGGATGCTATTACTTAGTTCAGGATAAAAGTCTTTGTGGTCTGTGCCCTTTTTTCCGATCAGAATAATACGCTTTCTACTTTGTAATATTCCATAATCAACGGCATTCAAGGTTTTATATTCTACAGAATAACCAACCTCTTTAAAAAGTTTAGTCATCTTTTCTAAGTATAATTCACCATCAGGATCTCTAGCAGAAAGAAGCCCTAATACGTTTTCGAACACAAAATATTTAGGCTGGTAATGCTTTAAAAATTCTGCATATTGTATATAAAGATGGTTACGTGGATCATCTTTCATATTACCACGTGCCCTACCAATGATAGAATATGCTTGGCATGGTGGTCCACCAACGATAAGATCAATTGATTCGCCATTTAGGGACTGATCAATCTGAAAGAGAATATTATTTAAGGTATCAACTCCAATAAATTCATTGATTACAGAGTCTAAAACATGCTTTGGAGCACTCGCCCAGAATTCATTTCTATCAATATTACCTTTTAGATAATTAATATATGGTTCTAAATTATTTTGTTGATTTAGCCAATGAAAAACTTGCCTTGTTTTTAAAGTAGCGCAGGCAGCAGCATCGGCTTCTACATGTGCAATAGGGTTAAAACCAGCTTGAATAAAGCCTTCCGAAAGTCCCCCTGCACCAGCGAACACATCAAGAAAGTTAAAATTTGAGCTAGAATTGTCCATACCACAAAAGCCCTACATAGTGTTGATGTAGAGTGCCAGGTTACGTCAACTCTTTCAAGTAAAAATATAAATATAAATTGCATGATTCATAGATATCATTTCAATTTAGCGTTCTCCATTAGATTATGAAAAAGCCCATCAAAAGATGGTTGTGTGTGTCTTGAATTTTGGTGGCTATTCATGTGCCTTTTGTTGGAAGCATAAGCTGTTGACGTATGAATATTTATGGTCATAAAAGTCCCCACTTATTTTTAGGTGGAGACCAATTTAAGGTTTATAGGAGCCTTAGGTAAGGTGGGTTCACTGGATGCTTACACTTTTCCTAAATTGACAATCATTACTTAAATTTTAAATAGTGCTTTTGTGAAACCTAGTACCAGAGAAATCTCACTCTTCACTCCAAAACATGATTTCTTATTGAGGGAATAATGAATTAATTACAAAAATGGTAGAAACTATCTTCATTTTTATTAAGGAGATATTTTCATGTCCAAATCCAATGATAATGGTCGAGCTTTAGAGGCTAGACTAGTAGAAGTGATAACTTTACAAAATCCGAAAATTCAACTTATTGGATCAACCCCAAATGATCAAATAAGAGACCTAATACATTTCCAAGCATTAACAGAAAATCAAAAAAAGGATTTCACAGATTTTTCTATACGCTATGCCCAAGAAATTAACGTGCAAGACATTAGGGCTATCGAAAGACTAAAAGATACAGCGGCTAAACAAGGTGATGTAACTGATATCCGAATAATTTATAAAGATGGATCAATTAGAAATATTTCATTGAAGCACAATCATGATGCTTGTAAGCACCAACGCCCCGCTGCATTAATTAAAAATCAATTAGGAATTATGGATAAGGACTTAGATCTCCAATACCGAAGAGAGCTTAATGCAATATACGAAGCATTTAAAGCTCAAGTGTTACCCGAAGACAAAGAGGAAGGTGTTTATCTCTTTCGACTGGTCAAGGAAAGAAATCCAGATTTAATCAAGAATTTATACTATGATGTTTGTAATTTAGTAAAAAAATATCTTTTAGAACACTCTGATGAAGAATCGATAAAGAAATATTTTAAGTTTTTAGTCGGAAATATTACTTTCGAAAAGGTTGCTCTATATCCAAAGATTAGAACGATATTGATTAAAGATTTCACGTCGGTTGCTGATGCTACAGCCGTAGTGGAAGCATCTATAGATCCAGATAATGGTCACTTAATTGTGAAATTTAATAATAATTTTATTTTAGATATGCGATTACACACTGCAAGTTCAAAATTCTCACTGAATAAAGCTTTAAGCTTAAAGTTCGATTCAGTCGTAGGTATGAAAAATGCACCTGTCACTCATAAATCTATATCATTTTAAAATAAATAACGTGAAGCAACGCTTCACGTTTTTTTAGCTGGCTTTCAATACAGATTCTGATTGGCTCAATGCTTCTATAATACTTTTTGCTAAAATATTAGCAAAATCAACATTAACAGCATTTCCAATCATTTTATAACCATGATTTAAATCAGAATATTTAAAGATAAAATCATCAGGAAAACTTTGAATACGGGCACACTCACGAACGCTTAATCTTCTGTATTCGCCATCAGGGGAAAACATAAACTTATCTTGCTCCAACTTGACCATTTTTGGGGCACTTGGATGAATTGGAGCATGTCGACCACCAGCTTGTATAGTAAACGATGGCTCATTCCAAGACCGTACTCGATTTCTAGACATATACATTGATGAGAATCCACCAGTCATATATTCATGATTTGCTACAACCACTTCAGTATTTGGTTTTGACTTATTTATTGCTGGAACAGCATTATGTTCTAAATCTTGAATGATATCTTTTAAACAGCAAACATTATCACTCTCAGTGGGAAAAGAATAGTTGATATTTAAATCACGTCTAAAGCCAATGAAAATAACTCGTTTTCTATCTTGAGCAACTCCAAAATCTGCTGCATTTAAAAGTTTGAAGTGTAGATCATAACCAGCTTCTGAAAAAGTGTTCTTAATATTTTCCAAAGCATCCTTATGTCTGGGAGCGAGCATCCCACTCACATTCTCTGCTAAAAAGAATGATGGTTTTTTAGACTTTAAAATTCTTATGAAATCAAAGAATAGTTGACCTCTTTTGTCTTCTATACCTCTTCGAGATCCAGCCTCACTCCAACTTTGACATGGCGGACCACCAATGATGCCATCACAATCCGGAACTTCGTGCTCATCAATTAGTGTAATACTACGTTTATCCAATACCGTTTCAGGATGATTATATTCATAGGTTGACCAAATATCCTTGTCAAATTCATTTGCAAAAATGATATCAAAACCTGCTTGTTTGAAACCAAGGTCTAGACCGCCAGCGCCAGAAAAGAAGGATGCTATTTTAAGAGTCATATAAAAAATACATTTGATGACATTGAACTAATTCTTACACTTTTGAACTCAAAAGGCCAGCTTTTTTTTTATGATTACGTCTTTCTTTGTCGCTTAAAAAACATATACCAAAATAAATTATTGATTTTATTAAACTGCCATAATTTTATAAGATTGATACTAATTCTATAATTTTGGATTCCTCTTTAAAAACTGCTCCAGTTTCAACTCTTATTTATTCTATCTACTTTCATCTGAGCTTCAGCAATGAAACCACACATTCATAATTTTTAAAAAATTCAAAATCAATAGCTTATAAAATAAAATCATCAAAAATCATTTAATGCCGAATAAAAAGGGAGCAAAAGCTCCCATTATTCCCGACTCTCTAACTTAGCCTCAATCCACTGATGCACCTCCCAAGCTGACCAACCAATACGTGATTCACTTAGTCGTATTGGTTGAGGAAATGTAGGATCATAATATTTTGACTCTTTATTTATGAGTTCGTAGATTTTTGAGCGACTAATACTGGTGAACTTCATTACATCTTTAACAGTAATAATTTGATTCATCTGAAAGGATTGAGCTGTGAGTACATCCATGGCATTTTCTCCTAGTTAATTTAAAGCCTGCACCGACTGCTGCAACCCTTTCTGAATATCCTGAACATGTGTCAGATCATGCGTTTGCTGATGCTGTTCTGATTTGGGTTCATCTGTGTAAAATTCCTCAACAATATCCAAGCCTTCTTCCCCTCCCACCTCAAAGCTGGCATTGCCATAACCCTGCCGTGCCATATGATCCAAAGCTTCCTGATAAAACCCTGCTGCCTTGCTCTGTTCATCAATCTGTTTGGCTAAGCTAATCGCTTCTTGCAAATTGATCCCATCTCGTAAGGTCAGGTCCACGTAGTAAATCGGGGTGCGGTAGCTTTGTGTGGTGCTTTTACCTCTCAGAGTAAGTTGCAATGGTAAACATGAAAGTAAATCGCCTGATGCAGCATGGTAGTAACGAAGCCGTGCTGCCAAGGTGCGGATACTGTTAAAGCCTGTGGTTCTAAAAATGAATGTGCCAAACTCATCCGATTCATCCAAATTGACGTAAAGTCTGCCATAAGGTTTACATAATCCACCCTGTGCCAAAGGACAAAGATCAGGTGATGGACATGGATGTTGCTCAATGCCGTTTTGTCCAAGTCGCTGACAGCTTTCTCCATTACCTGAGCAGATTAAGCGTCCAGTCTGGCGGTCAAACAGGCTGTACTCTGCCCGTAAATTCAATTCAGGATCATTGAAAATCATACGAACTGGAATAGTTCTGAGTTTTTGGTTTTGATTGGGCGCTTTGGCACGTAGTTGTTCATCCAGTGGATGTTTCACCCAACCATCCTTATTCTGGATTTGGCTGGTAATCGTAAATTGATCGTCTTTTTCAGGCAGTCGTTTGCCATTCTTTTCCACGATCTTACCGATGCTGATACGACCGAGTACAGGTGGGGTAATTGCTAAACCTTTAATCATGATGATGTCCTCTATAGTGATGTTGAAATTTGGGTAAATAAATTTTGGGCATAAAAAAATCCCATACCTGTTGGGGTATGGGATCGGTTGGTTTTGGTGTTAGTTGATTTGATACGTTTGTTTGAGAAATAAATGCTGGACTGCGTATCTATCTTATCCACCATTCGGGTAAATCTGAAAGCGCCGTGTGCCTGCTTTGGTTTGCGGAAACTGCTGTAAGTATTCAGGATACTGTTTAAGAAGTGATTTACTGTCTAGGCTGATGGAATCTTGTGATTTCTTCCAAGTGACAGAGCCACCTGTAAACACTACTCGCTCTGCATCTTTCATCATCATTTGTAGTTGATGTTTCAACTCATCAAAATACTGTTGGTGTTGTTCAACCTTATGTCGCTCCTCAAGCAACTGATTAAATAGGTAGTTGGCTTGTTCGTTTTGGCTGAGGTCTTCCACTGTTAATGGCACTTGCTCAGGGTAAAGTTGTTGCAAGGCTTTGGCTGCCGAATCAGAAGCATCGACACTTGGAGGGATTCCTGATTCCACACATTGCCAAAAGTGTCGTTCAGCATTAATGATGTGCTGGATCACCGTTTCATTCCGTGTCACTTTAAAAATTTTGCTTTCATGTCCACAGATCAAGGCACAGATATGCGCTGCCTGTTTGCCTGTCACCGCCAGTTGATGCTGTACCTGACACAGCACATATAAAGGCACACCATCCCGCCATAGTTTTGATCCATATTCCCCCACCGTTTTACATTCCAGAATCTGCACTTCATCATTGCCCACCACGGCATAATCCAAATTCGCCAACATAAAATGTTTGTCTTCATCAGGATGTTGTAGCACGGCATTGACTCGACGAACTTTATGGTTGGTGTGCATGCTGTAGTATTCAGCCACCAACGGTTCAAGCTTTTTGCCCCAGTACAAAGGCGCATAGCCTGCGCTTTCATCCTCAATGTTTTGTTGCATTCGTCCAGTCTTGATCATCCACAATTCCAGCATCGACATATAGGGATTCAGTCCACATGCAGTAGCGGCATCACTACTGCCAATGCCCTGTTTTCTGACTTCTAACCATTGTTGGTAATTCATATGTTTGGTGTTGGCAAGTCGTTTGGCGGTGAGTGGCTTGGTTTTTCGTGGCTGCGTATTCGGTCGGTCTCGTTTGGTTCGGGTTCCTATCTCAATCTGCTGATTGGGTTGGTTTAAGTTAGGGAAATAAGCCTGTAGCGGTGGATGATTTAAAGTGTTTTGAATTTGAGTATGACTATTCATTAGAAATATTCCTGTATGGGTAAAATCGTAAAAGCTGAATTTCGGGCATAAAAAAAGCCGCATCTGAGGGTGCGGCTAAAGGTGTTACTGTGCTTGTACGGTGTTACCGTATGCTTAGGCTAATAGAGCTGGCTTAACTGAAACTGAATTTAGGCAATCATTCGAAGTGCTTGTTCTAAGCCACGTTGTTTAATGGCAGCCCCCGCTCCGAACCATGCTGAATCGAGTCGATGATCGGTACTCATGGCTCGACGTTCGTGGTCACAGAACTCGGTGATGCTGCATAGTAAACCATAAGCGGTGTCCTTGGCTGAACTGAGTTCTGCTCCTCGTCCATGTCCGTTAAACATAGTCATAACTTTTGACATGGCACGTCCATTTGGTTCAGTTTTATTGTCGGCTTTGGATGGGCTTGTTTGATTTGGCATGGCTGCATTGCGGTAGAACTGAATGATGCTTTCATCCTGTTCTGCCATACTTAAGTTGGTATTGTTAAATACCGCATCAAAGTAAGCAGCGGCTTCTTGCTGTGTCACTTTACG
>Ga0224722_1001161_pt1 | contig 14829 bp, 9 predicted proteins | sample Balambano_FR1_Me_FD_161646 | JGI IMG/M metagenome (GOLD analysis project Ga0224722, IMG submission 161646) | Freshwater sediment microbial communities from Lake Towuti, South Sulawesi, Indonesia - Balambano_FR1_MetaG | ecosystem: Environmental > Aquatic > Freshwater > Lake > Sediment | place... | reverse complement strand
ATGTGAACGAAGAAGGGGAAATTCAAGCCCGGTACCGACGCGGCAATCGTGATCGCCTCGTCCATCGGGCATTCGGCGACCGCAGCCGCGATTGCCATTTCCTGCTCCGTCATCACCCGTCCCGCTGGCGCTCCAGTGGCAGTTGGTATTTCCAGACCTTCAACCTCACCGATACGTTCGGCAAGGTTGAGGTTGTCAGCCGTGACCATGACGGGCGTCAGGAAGATCGTAGCGCCGACCATCGCTTCGTCGAGGCAGCCACGCGCATACAGCGCCGCCACATTCATCGCCGTCGCACTCTGCCCGCCGGGGAACTGCTCGACCGTCCCTGCCAGACCGCCATCCGCCACCCGCGCAATCGCTTCGGGCAGCGCATCAAAGCCAAGAATCGCAATCTGATCCTGCAACCCCGCCGCGGTGACCGCCTCCAACGCACCAAGCGCCATGTCGTCATTCGCTGCCACAATCACGTCCGGCGGGTTGTCCATCATCCCTGCCAGCAGGCTCTCCGTCACGGAAAGACCCTGATCGCGGGCGAAGTTGGCAGTCTGCTCAACCACAATCGGGTATTGATCCGCCACCGCGTCGAGGACGTTGTGCAGCCCCTGATTGCGGGCAATCGCAGGACCCGCGCCGGGCTGTCCCTGCAGATTGACCACCGTCGCGCCATCGGGATAGTTTTCGAGTATCCAGTTGCCCTGTGCCTCGCCGCCCAGCACGTTTTCCGCGCCAACATGCGCGACCAGTCCCGTGACACCTTCCACGAAACGGTCAATCGTCACAACCGGCACACCGGCATCAACCGCCGCCTGAATCGGGTCTGCCAATGCCTGCACGTCGGCAGGGCTGATGACAATCGCATCCACACCCTGCGTCACCACCGTTTCCACATCAGCCGTCTGCCGCGTGGATTGGTTCTGACCGTCGAGCTGGATGACGTCAGCGTTCAGCCCTTCACCGGCAGCCACAAGCTGGTTCATCATGTGAACGAAGAAGGGGAAATTCAAGCCCGGTACCGACGCGGCAATCGTGATCGCCTCGTCCATCGGGCATTCGGCGACCGCAGCCGCGATTGCCATTTCCTGCTCCGTCATCACCCGTCCCCCGGTGTCCTGTGCCATCACGGGGGTCAACATGACCAGAAGCAGCACCAGGCAACAAAGTAAGACATTCTTATGCTTAAACATGTGCATCTCCTCTAAATAGATCAAAAGCTCCAGTCACGACATGTCTCACCAGAGTGAACTCTGCACCTCCTTTCTCGCTGCTCCAACAACGGTCTAGACCCTGCGCCGGGATTTAACGAAGCGATCAAACCCGACAGCCAGCACGATAATCAACCCGATGATGATCTGCTGGACATACGGCGAGACATTCATGAGAACCAGACCGTTAGTCAACACGCCGATTAGAATGCACCCGATCACGGTGCCAAGTACGCTGCCCTCACCACCGAACAGGCTCGTTCCCCCAATCACGACAGACGCAATCACGGTCAGTTCATACCCTGTACCGGCGACTGCTTCCGATGCGCCAAGCCTTGAGGACAGCACAAAGCCACCCAATCCTGCAAAGAAGCCTACGATGACGTACACGCTCATGGTGATGACTTTCACGTTGAGACCGGAAAGCCGTGCAGCTTCCGAATTGCCGCCGACGGCGTACACCTGCCGTCCGTAGCGCGTGTAGCGCAGGATGATGTGCGCCAGCACCGCGAACCCCAGAAAGAGGATGACCGGCACCGGGATACCGTCAGGTTCAGGCAGGCGGGCTTTGCCCCACCATTCATACGCATCATCAAATCCGGCGATAGGTCCGCCGCCGGAAAGCAGCAGTGTCGCACCGCGAAAGGCGGATAGCCCGCCAAGTGTGACCACGAACGCCGGAACGCCGAGCCGAGCGATCATTGTCCCCTGAATAAACCCGCAAAGGACGCCTACGCCGATGGCAATGGATACCGCTGCCAGGACCCCGTACCCGGTGCTTTCCGAGGCATTCAATGAGAGTGTATTGGCGGTACCGCCTTTGGCGACTACCGCCGCTGCCATGCCGGACAGCGCCAGCATCGATCCGACTGACAGGTCAATGCCACCCGTGAGTATTACAAACGTCATGCCGATGGCGACCAGTCCGGTGATAGAAACCTGCCGTGCCACCTGCAGCAGGTTATTCAGACTGAGGAAGTTCGGCTCGATAATCGCAAACACGACCATCAGGATGGCGAGAAAAATGAGGGGTGCAAAACGGCTCAGGATGTTGATGAGATTGACACCCTGCGCTTGAGCAGTGGTGGGAACGGCGTCAGCCGGTGTTCCATTCATACGTAAAAAACCTCTCTGAATAATGTATTTTGAGTAATGTTAACTCACGCAACAGCATCTTTCGCTGAGAGTGTCATCAGCTGCATCAATTTTTCCTGGCTGGCATCGGCACGTAGCACTTCACCTGTCAGCCGACCTTCGCGCATCGTGATAATGCGGTCGCTCATACCGATAATCTCCGGCAGTTCGGAAGATATGATGATTACGGCGATTCCACTGCGGACCATTTCATCCAGCAGTTGATGAACTTCGGCTTTGGCGGCGATGTCAATACCGCGCGTAGGCTCATCCACGATCAGGACTTTGGGTTGCAGCGCCAGCCAGCGTGCGATCACGACTTTCTGCTGATTGCCGCCGCTCAGATTGAGAATTTTTTGTTCCGGGCTGATCATGCGAATATTCAGGGTTTGACGGAAACCCTCGACCAGGTTTTTTTCGTCCCGTTCGCGTACAAAACCGCCCCAATGAGTAAGACTGCCAAGCGACGCCATGCTCAGGTTCTGGCGCACGGCAAGCGCCAGAAACAGCGCTTGTTGTTTACGATCTTCAGGGACAAGTCCAATACCATGCCGAATTGCATCCTGCGGGGAACGGAGGGACGTTGGCTGACCGTCCACTAGAACCTCACCGCTGTCAACCGGGTCTGCGCCAAAGATAGCCCGTGCCAATTCGGTACGCCCCGCGCCCACCAACCCGGCGATACCGAGAATTTCGCCGCGTTGCACGTTGAAACTGATGTCGTGCAGAGCAGCGCGGGATCCTCCGGCTGTTCCCCGACGACTGAGATTGCGTACCTGGAGCGCGATGTCGCCATGTTCGTGAATGGCGGATCGCTGGAAAAGCTCGTCCATCGAGCGCCCAACCATCATGCGAATAATATCCGCCGTATTGATCTCGGACACATTCGCCGATCCCACATTCCGTCCATCCCGTAAAACCGTGATGCGGTCACAGATTTCATGAACTTCTTCCAGCCGGTGCGTGACAAAGATGATGCCGATGCCCTGCGCTTTCAGGTCACGAATGATCTTGAAAAGCTGCTGCACTTCGTTGTCGCTCAAGGCTGAGGTGGGTTCGTCCATGATGATAATACGTGAACGCATTGACAGCGCACGTGCAATCTCGACCATTTGCTGCTCGGCAATGCTGAGGTTGCGTACCAGCGACATTGGGTTCAGGCGAATGCCGAGCCGTTCGGTAACAGCCAACGTTTCGCGCCGCAGCGATGCCCAATCAACAAAACCGGCTCGACCCGGCTCACGTCCGATAAACACGTTCTCGGCAATGGTTAGACTCGGAACGAGGTTGAATTCCTGGTAGATGGTGACGATGCCCAATGCTCCAGCCTGATGCGGATTGGCAAGATGCAAATGCTGACCATCCAGTTCCATCACGCCGCTGTCAGCACGATATGCACCGGACATAATTTTAATCAGCGTGGATTTACCTGCACCGTTTTCTCCCAGCAAGCCATGTACTTCCCCCGGCGCAACTGCCAGGGAGACGTTATCTAACGCCTTCACGCCTGGGAACTGCTTGCTGATTGCTGACACTTTTAGCAGCAATTGATCGGTCACGATGTTGACCTCCGCAGAAATAAAGCGTTCACGTTCCGACTTTCCAATCGCTTCAACTTAAACCGGGCTGGGGATACAACCGATTCATCGTCAGATACGAGCCACTTGAGTTGACTGCCTTACCATCAGAGACGGTTGCAGCACCCAATGGATATCGTCCGGAGCTTCGTTCCTGAGCAGCCTGAGAAGGAGATCAATACCGGCACGTGCCATGTCTTCTATCGGCTGGTGCACCGTTGTTAATGGCGGATTGAGGTACTCACTCACTTCAATATCATCTACCCCTACCACCGAAATATCCTCCGGCACACGCAGACCACGATCGCGTATGGCGTGCGATGCACCGATTGCTATTCTGTCGTTGCTGGCAAAAATTGCAGTCGGGAGAATGTCGTCAGCGAGAACTTGCTGCATGGCACGGTAGCCTTCGTGGTAATCCCACAGACTCGATACGAAAACGATACGCTCATACGTTAAACCGGACAGACGGCGTGCAAGCTGATAAGCTTCCAGACGTTCGCGTGCCGGACGAACGGTGGAAGGACCTGCGAGATGGGCTATTTTGCGGTGGCTGAGTTCATAAAGATGCTGCATGACAAGTTCGCCAACACGCAAATTATCAACTCTGCATGAAGGACCGGTGAACCCGTCCGGAATACGATCAATCGCCACCACCGGAACATTCACTTTGGAGACCACATCGGTTGTGAATTTGCCCGCAGCAACCTGGGCAATGAGTAATCCGTCCACCCAACGCTGACTCGCCTGGCGTATACTTTCGCCTTCACGATCTTCGTCTTCACAGGTATTAAAAACCAGCAGACTATAACCACGTTGCCGTACCGCATCCTCCGCGACACTGACCATGGAAGCGAAATACGGATCAGCCAGACTTGGGGCGATAAAGCCGATGACCTGCGTCAGTCCGGTACGAAGTCCCTGGGCAATTGGGTGAGGGGTATAGCCCAATTCCTGGATCGCCCGCTGAACTTTTTCGCGGGTCTCATCTGATATATACGGCCAGTCCCGTATCACATTTGAGACGGTGGTCACTGAAACTTCAGCATAATCAGCAACATCATGTAGCGTAAGTCGTCTTGGCATAAATGTATTTTTAATCAATGTAACGTTTCACAGAACGTTTTACAAAATATAAGTATAACGATGAATGCAAGGTTGTCAAACAATCAATAAGAAGCTGTTTGAAAATTCGACAATGATTTGCGTTTGAGACGGAGGTGCTGGCGCACGTCCCTACAAAAACACCCATTGATTGTGTCGTTTCGCAGGGATACCTGACAGTATGATGCACCCTTAAAGCTGGACGCGAAATGAGGCGGTGAAATATCTAGGCGACGGCGGCGTACCCGTTAGGGCTACCAGATATGATTGCAAACGAACCACCTTCCCTCAAGGCGGTTCGTTTTGTTTTTCGCCCTTCTCCTTTATCTTATTATTGAACAATTCGCACTGCTGCGACGTAAATCCCCATCAGAAGCGGCGGAGCAAGCAGTGACGCAGCAGGACACAAGACTTAAGATGACGTGGGTTGTAGCACCACAGCCCGAAACACCCGTTTACAGCGACGAGCAGCAGTTGCTGCGCCTCGCTCAAAATGGCGATATGCGGGCTTTTGAGGAACTGTATGCACTGCTTTCCCCGCACCTGCTGCGCTTTATCCGCTGCATCGTCGGCTACGGGCAGGAAGCCGATGACGTGCTTCAGGATACGTTCGTTGCGTTGTTCGTCAACCTGCCGGAGATTCAGGCTGAAAAACTGCGCCCCTACGCCTTTCGTATTGCACGCAACCGCTGTTATGACCTGCTGCGCCGCGAAGGACGCACTAACATTTTGGCGCTGGACGCCGAACCCGAAAACGGCGGCACAGCGCTGGAACTGGCGGATGTCCGTGCCACAGCGCCTGACGATGCCGTCCACTGGCTTCTGCTGCACATGGAAGTGCAGGACGCGCTTGATCGGCTGCCGCCATCGCAGCGCCAGACGCTCACGCTCTACACTGAGGCAGAACTGACCTATCAGGAAATCGCCGAGGTGTTGGATGTCAGTATCGGGACGGTCAAAAGTCGGCTGTTCCACGCGAAGAAAAACCTGCGCGGGCTGCTGCGACCGCAAACACTGCTGGCAATCTACGACGAGCTAGGAAATGAGGGATGAGCCAGACAGGCTCTAATGAAACCAAAGGATGAGACACATGGACAAGTCACAATTCAGCAAACTTCGTCAAACGCTGGACGCACTCAAAGCGTTGCAAAAGTCGCTGGAGCGCAACAATACTTCCGGCACCACTGAAGGGTTGGGCAAGATGGCAGAGAAAACCTATCGCGGTCTGCATCAGCAGGTTCTCAGCATCTTCCCCGATGACGCTTACATCCGTGATGTGCTGACGCTGGACACCGAAGGGGTGAACGATTCGGGCGTGCTCGGACAGATACATCTGGCTGCCGGGCAACTGGCGATCTATCTTGAGGGATTGCTGCGCGAAGAGGGCAACAGCGGCGATATGTTGGGGTCGCTGGGGCGCGATCTGGGCGCGAGCATCGCCAACGCTACCCGCGTGGTGATCAAAAGGACGCTCTCTGAAGAAGGTTTAGGCGACATGCGCGGCAAGTTCACCATGAGCGGCGCAAACCTGCGCGGCGCGGAACTCGCCGGACGCAATTTTGCCGGTGTACGTATGGAGGACGCCGATCTGGAAGGCGCGAACCTCGAAGGGGCGAATTTGCAGGGGGCGCGGCTGGACTCGGCGACGCTGGATCGCGCCAACTTCCGCAACGCCAATCTGCAAGGTGCGCGTCTGTCAGATGCGATGCTGGAAGGTGCCAATCTACAGGAAGCTGCACTCCACAACGCCAACCTGAGCGATGCCAACCTGCATGGCGCAGACCTGAGCGGTGTACAGGCGGATGGCGCGAATTTCAGCGATGCACAACTTGAACAAGTCAACTTTGAAGGCGCGACTCTGGTCGCGGCAAACCTCTCCGATACAAACCTGCAACGGGCGAAGATGCGCGGCGTCAACGCACAGGGGGCGAACCTGAGCGACGCCGATCTGGAGGAAGTAAATGCCGAAGGCGGTAATTTTGTGGGCGCGAACTTTGAAGACGCCACGCTGACGAACGCCAACATGCAGGGCATTAACGCGCAGGGTGCGCGATTCACTGATGCCGACCTGAGCAACGCGAAATTTGTCGGGGCAAACCTGCACGGCGCGAAGCTGGCGGACGCCAATCTGGAAGGCGCCAATCTTGATGGCGCGACGCTGGTAGCTGCCAATCTGCATGGAGCGAGCCTGGATGGAGCGAACCTGCGCGGCGTGAATCTACAGGGAGCATCCCTCGTGGATGCCAATCTGGAAAATGCTGACCTGACGGACGCCAGCCTGACCGCCGCGAATTTGCGCGAGGCAAACTTTCAGGGAGCGCGGCTCGTGCGGGCGGATCTGCGCCATGCAGCCATTCGCGGCGCGAATTTTGACGGCGCTGATTTGACCGACGCCCATCTACCTGAAGGGTTGGTCTGGTACGGCGAGCGCAAAAAGTCGAAACGCAGCGACGATGAAAAACCCAAGCGCAGCGACGATACCCCCGTCTGAAATTTCACAGGAATAGTGCAAAGCTGCCTTTCCCCTGCCCCTCTGCCAAGAGCAAAGCCATAAATGGCGAACTACCTTGGAGAGGGGCAAAAGACGGGCTTCTGTGTGAAATGGACTACGAGCGTCTGCCAGCCAGGCGGTGCAATACACGGATCAGGTGATCAATTTCGTCGCAGGTGTTGTAAAGCGCAAGCGAGGGGCGCACGGTTGTTTCAAGCCCGAATCGGCGCAGGATCGGCTGGGCGCAGTGATGCCCGGCACGCACGGCGATCCCTTCTTCATTCAGCGCCTTGCCAACTTCTTCCGTGCGGTATCCATCCAGTACGAACGACAATACGCTGGTCTTTTCCTGAGCCGTGCCGATGAGGTGCAAGCCCGGTACCGTTTGCATTCCATGAATGGCGTATACCAGCAGATCGTGTTCATACCGGGCGACATTTTCCAGACCAAGCTGCTCCAGATAATCCAGCGCCGCGCCCAACCCTACAGCATCAGCGATATTGCCCGTACCCGCCTCAAATCGCGCCGGTGGTTTCTGATACACGGTGCGCTCAAAGGTGACATCGGCAATCATGTTGCCGCCACCCTGATACGGGAGCAGCCTGTCGAGGACAGCTTTCTTGCCGTAAACGACGCCAATTCCCGTCGGCGCGAAGACTTTATGTCCGGAAAAGACATAGAAATCGCAGTCTAAAGCCTGCATGTTGACGCGCAGATGAGAAACCGCCTGCGCTCCGTCAATCAGGGCGAAAGCGCCCGCCTGATGCGCCAGATCAACAATCGCTTTCACGGGCGTGATCGTGCCTAAGGCGTTCGAGACCTGCGTGACCGAAACGATCTTCGTGCGCTCTGAGAGCAGTTTGCGATACGCGTCAAGCAGAATCTGCCCGCTGTCATCCACCGGAATGACGCGAATTTTCGCGCCTTTTTCGGCGGCGATCATTTGCCACGGAACGATGTTGGCATGATGTTCCAGATGCGAGACGATAATTTCGTCGCCCTCGTTGATAAACGTTGACCCAAAGCTGTTGGCGACGAGGTTGATGGCTTCCGTCGCGCCACGCACGAAGATGATTTCCTCCGGCGAGGCTGCCCCAAGAAAGCGGGCGACTTTTTGCCGCGCCCCTTCATAGGCGTCGGTTGCCCGCGCCGCGAGGTCATGGGCAGCACGATGGATATTCGAGTTTTCGTGCGCGTAAAACCATGCCAGCCGATCAATAACCGCCTGCGGTTTCTGTGTCGTGGCGGCGTTATCCAGCCAGACCAACTGCCGCCCATGCACGCGCTCGGACAGGATCGGGAAATCGCGGCGGACGGCATGGACATCAAAAGGCGCTCCTGATCCATGCGCGGTTCTCGACCTCACCTGTAGCTCACTGTCTGGAGAGGTCAGAAAGTAAAATCGGTTATGTTCCTCCCCCGCCCTTGAATCTTCGTGAGCCGACTCGCGTGGATAGCCCGTAGAAATCTGACCAAGCATGTCCTGAAGATCGCCTGCTCCGGGCAGATGATAAGACGGAACGGTGACGCGATCCACAACGTCTGAAGGCTGCGGCGGGCGCGACGGATAGGCGCCTGCTTCACCGACAAAGTAGTACGGTGAGGTTGGCGCTAACGGCGGCGGCGAGTCCAGTTGAGGCAGCGCGGGCGCATAGGCAGCCGGAATGCTGGACGGAATTCCCCTGCTCCCACCCGTTACAGAACCTGGCTGTGCAGGGTGGCTGGCAGCCTGTTGCGGATCAACGCCCTCAGGAAATCCTGCCGGCGCATGAACCGACGGGTCAGAATCATCCAACTGCAAAACGAGTGAATCAGGTGCGTCATGCCTGGACGGATCTATCTCCTGCCCCGGCAGTGCCCTGAAAAACAGATTTGCCATACTTGCCAGCGCCGCCTCGTCGGGGAGATCAGCACCGCGAGCGAGATCAGCTTTGGTAGGTGTCGGCGTAGGCATGGTATTTGTTCACCTGGACGTTATCGAGTACCGCTAAGGCGTCATCGGTCAGCACTGCCACCGAGCAGTAGAGTGAAATCAGATACGAGGCGATTGAATTGCGCGAAATCCCCATATAGCGCACTGACAGACCGGGACCCTGTTCGCCCGCCAGACCGGGTTGGTACAGCCCGACCACACCCTGCCGTTTTTCGCCGACGCGCAGTAGCAGAATCCTGGTCCTGTGTCCCTCAAGCGGTACCTTGTCAGACGGAATCAGGGGGATACCACGCCAGGTTAAAAACTGCGAACCGAACAGACTGACGGTGGGCGGCGGCACACCGCGCCGCGTGCATTCACGCCCAAAAGCGGCAATGGCAGACGGATGGGTGAGAAAGAATGCGGGTTCCTTCCAGACTTTGGCGATCAGTTCATCGAGATCATCCGGCGTCGGTGCGCCGCTGCGGGTGCTGATTCGCTGGTTTGCCGCGACATTGTTCAGCAGCCCATAATCCGAATCATTGATGATTTCACTTTCCTGATTTTCCTTGATCGCTTCAATCGTCAGCCGCAGCTGTTCCTTGATTTGATCAAACGGAGCGCTGTATAAATCGGATGCTCGCGTATGAACATCCAGTATCGTCGTGCAGTTATGCAGATAATACTCACGCGGATTTTCTTCGTAATCCACAAACGTCTGCGGCAGATCTGCCTCACCCTGATTGTCACAGGCAACCTCAACTCCAAGCGGGTTTTTCACTTTGTTGACGCGATAGATTCCTGATTCAACAGGGATCCACTGGAGGAAATGCGCCAGCCACCGCGGCGTGATGCTCGACATCTGCGGTGGAGTCTTGGTGACATTCGCAAGCTGCCGTGCGGCACTGTCTCCAAGCGCCTGTGGGATATTCTGATCAGCCTTTGCCATGAATTACTCCTTTGAAGTTCTGACCGAAACCGACAGCTATGCGGACATGTTCAAGCTGAATTTTTGGTCGTGAACGAGGTTTCGCAGATAAGTATCCTGTATTGTAACCCCTTGCCGATAAACTTCAATCAAAAGCAGGGTGAATTGATTTGGAGTTTGCTGTGCAAAAAGCACCTATGTTAAGTTCAAATGTCAATCGAATCAATGATGATTTGACCCTTTTGAACCTTTATAGACCTTAAAAGCACTGATACAATGAGTGGACACCGACATTTTCCTGAATGGAAACGCGATGCTTTTAACGCTGTCTACAACCTATCAGCCCGCCACCGATCTCGGTTTTCTGCTGCATAAAAATCCGTCACGAATGCAGACGTTTGAACTCGCGTTCGGGCGTGGGCATGTCTTCTACCCGGAGGCGGCGGCTGAGCGCTGCACCGCTGCCTTACTGCTGGACATCAGTCCTGTCGGGCTGGTTCGGCGTGACGGCAAAAGCGGCTTTGCGCTGGAACAGTACGTGAATGATCGCCCGTATGCGGCATCCTCGTTTCTGAGCGTCGCTATCGCGCAAATCTTCAGTTCAGCCCTGCAAGGCAAAAGCAAGGATCGCCCTGACCTGGCACACCTGCCGCTCCCACTGGTCGCCACTGTGACAGCGCTTCCCTGCCGTGGTGGAGAAAGCGACCTGCATCGCTTGTTTGAGCCGCTGGGCTATGCGGTCACGGCGGAACAGTATCCGCTGGATACCGCTTTTCCATCGTGGGGTGAAAGCCCGTACTTCACGCTGACACTGACGCATACCATCCTGCTTAAAGACCTGCTGTCACATCTCTATGTCCTGATCCCGGTCCTCGATGGCAGCAAGCACTATTACGTCGGCACTGATGAAGTCGAGAAGCTGCTTCGCCATGGGGAAGGCTGGTTGCACGGTCATCCTGAAGTTGAAATGATCACCAAACGATACCTGCGACATCAGTACAGCCTGACACGTCAGGCAATCACGCGGCTGGCTGAATATGAATTGATTCCCGCCGACGAACGCGAAACGCCGCCGGAAGCGGAACCTGTCGTTTCCGAAGAAAGGGTCAGCCTGCATGAGCAGCGGCTCGGCGCGGTGCTGGCGGTGCTGAAGCAAAGTGGCGCGGAGCGCGTTCTCGATTTAGGCTGTGGTGAGGGGCGGCTGCTCAGTCTGCTGATGAAAGAACGGCAGTTCCGGCAGATTTTGGGCATGGATGTCTCGTATCGTCAGTTGGAGATCGCGGCGGAACGCCTGCGCCTTGAGCGCCTGCCTGCCCTCCAACGGGAACGCATTCAACTTATTCACGGCTCGCTGCTCTATCGGGATATGCGCCTGAGTGGTTTTGACGCCGCGGCGGTGGTTGAAGTGATCGAACATCTTGACCCGCCGCGCCTGACGGCATTTGAGCGCGTCCTGTTCGAGTTTGCCCGCCCAACGCTAATCGCCCTGACGACGCCGAATGCCGAGTACAACGTCAAATGGGAAACCTTGCCCGCTGGCAAATTTCGCCATCACGATCACCGCTTTGAATGGACACGGGCGGCATTTGAAGCATGGGCGGAACGAATGTGTACGCGATACGGCTATGCGGTGCGCTTCCTGCCGATTGGCGATATGGATGCTGAGGTGGGTGCGCCCAGCCAGATGGGGGTGTTTACACGATGACACAACTGCTCATCCCTGAATTTGCGCTTGTCGTCCTGATCGGCGCGTCCGGCAGCGGCAAATCTACCTTTGCGCGAACCCATTTCCTGCCGACGGAAGTGATTTCATCGGATTTTTGTCGTGGGTTGGTCTCCGATGACGAGAACAGCCAGGATGCGACGCATGATGCGTTTGAGGTACTGCATTTTATCGCTGCAAAGCGCCTGGAACGCATGAAGCTGACCGTGATTGACGCGACGAATGTTCAGCCGGATGCGCGTAAGCCGCTGATCGCGCTGGCACGCACATATCATGCCCTGCCCGTCGCCATCGTTCTGGATGTGCCGGAACAGCTTGCTATTGAGCGCAATCTGCACCGCCCGGATCGTAATTTCGGGTCGCACGTGATCACGCGCCAGCGCCGCGAACTGAAGCGCTCGCTGCATGGGCTGGAACGTGAGGGATTTCGACGGGTAACGGTGCTGAAGTCGCCCGACGACATTGCTGACATCACCATTGTGCGTGAACCACTGTGGAACAACCGTAAAAGCCTGCACGGGCCGTTTGACATCATCGGCGATATTCACGGCTGCTATGACGAACTGGTTTTGCTGCTCAACCAGCTTGGCTATCTGGTAGATTCGGTTACAGGGCATGTGACTCCACTCTCTGGGCGACAAGCCGTGTTTTTAGGCGATCTGGTGGATCGCGGTCCAAAAACACCGCAGGTGCTGAAGCTGGTGATGAGCATGGTGAGCGCTGGAACGGCGCTGTGCATCCCCGGCAACCATGATATCAAGCTAATGCGAAAACTGCGCGGCAAGAACGTGCAGATTACGCATGGGTTGGCTGAGTCGCTCGCGCAGTTGGAAGCTGAAACGCCCGAATTTCGCCAGCAAACGGCTGACTTCATTGAGTCGCTGGTCAGCCACTACGTACTCGATGAGGGCAAGCTCGTGGTTGCCCATGCGGGCATGAAAGCCAGCCTTGCAGGGCGGGCATCCGGCGCAGTGCGCGAGTTTGCACTTTACGGCGAGACGACGGGCGAAACCGATGAATTTGGCTTGCCCGTTCGTCACAACTGGGCAGCGGAGTATCGCAGCGAAGCAATGGTCGTCTACGGTCATACACCTGTTCCAGCGGCGGAGTGGCTGAATAACACCATCAATATTGATACGGGCTGTGTGTTTGGCGGTGCGCTCACGGCACTGCGTTATCCTGAGCGTGAAGTGGTTTCGATTCCGGCAATTCATACGTATGCCGAACCTGTCCGCCCATTCCTGAATGTCGAGAAACAGGCACCGCTGTCAACACAGCAGCAGCTTGATGACGTGCTGGACATCACGGACGTGCTGGCACTTGGCGAGGGCATCGGCAAACGGCTGATCGAAACCCGTTTACAGAAGCACATTCAGATTCGCGCCGAAAATGCGTCGGCTGCTTTGGAGGTGATGAGCCGTTTTGCGGTGAATCCCAAATGGCTGGTTTATCTGCCACCTACCATGTCGCCCGTGGAAACCAGTAAACGACCCGACCTTTTGGAACATCCCGTCGAGGCATTCACGTATTACCGCAATAATGGCGTACCGCTGGTGATGTGCGAAGAAAAACATATGGGGTCAAGGGCAGTCGTCGTTATCTGCATGGATGAGGACATTGCCTGTCAGCGGTTTGGCACGATAGATGAAGGATTTGGCGTGATCTACACGCGGACTGGTCGGCGCTTCTTCGATGATGCCGCGCTCGAAACCGACGTGCTGGTTCGCCTGAAAACGGCAATCAGCCGCGCAAATCTGTGGGATGAATTGAACACGGCATGGATGGTGCTGGACTGTGAGTTGATGCCCTGGTCAGCCAAAGCACAGGAACTGCTCAAAAACCAGTATGCTGCCGTTGGCACCGCTGCTCAGCATGGACTTCACAACGCGCTCGGCGCACTGAATGCCGCTGCTGCCGACGGCAGGGATGTTACGGGGCTTGTGGAGCGTTACACTGCCCGCGCTGAACGGATCGATCAATATATTGAGGCATATCGCCGTTACTGCTGGGAAGTTACGGGAGTCGCTGAACTGCGCCTTGCGCCATTTCACCTGCTGGCGACGGAAGGGCAGTGTCATACCGATAAAACGCACGTCTGGCATATGGAGACATTGGCAAAACTTCTGCAAGCGGACGACACGCTGATTTATCCAACGGCGTATAAGACTATTGATGTGACGGATGAGCACAGCCTTGCCGAAGGTACCGCCTGGTGGGAAGACCTGACTGCACGCGGCGGTGAAGGGATGGTCGTCAAACCAATGACGTTCATCGCCAGCGGTCAGCGCGGCGTTTTGCAACCCGCCGTGAAAGTTCGCGGACGCGAATATCTGCGGATTATCTACGGACCGGAGTACAGCGCCCCCGATCAGATTGAAAAGCTTCGTTCGCGTGGGTTGGGCGCAAAACGCTCGCTGGCGCTGCGCGAGTTCGCGCTCGGCGTTGAAGCGCTGGAGCGGTTTGTGCGCCATGAACCGCTGCGGCGGGTGCATGAGTGCGTTTTCGGCGTACTGGCGCTGGAAAGCGAACCAATCGATCCGCGCTTGTAGTCACTTCCCATCGGTCTTCCTACCCGCCTAACTCGCGCCGCACCAGCTTTGTCCCCGCCACCATCGCCTTCAGCTTCTCGCGGGCGACCCAGCGGGCGGTCATGCTGAAACCGCAGTCGGCGCTGATCCACAACCGTTTCGGGTCGGTGTATTTGAGGACTTCGCGGATGCGCTCGGCGACGATGGCGGGCGGCTCGATGGCGCGG
>Ga0224722_1001159_pt1 | contig 14833 bp, 17 predicted proteins | sample Balambano_FR1_Me_FD_161646 | JGI IMG/M metagenome (GOLD analysis project Ga0224722, IMG submission 161646) | Freshwater sediment microbial communities from Lake Towuti, South Sulawesi, Indonesia - Balambano_FR1_MetaG | ecosystem: Environmental > Aquatic > Freshwater > Lake > Sediment | place... | reverse complement strand
AACCGATCGCGCAGGAAACAGCGATTGAAACCAACGGCAATTTGCTTTCGGTGCTGCTGAAAAAGGATCTGGATGTCTTAAAAGAATGCGGCGGACGCGGGATGTGTGCAACCTGCCACGTCTACGTCAAAGACGGGATGTCTGGACTGTCGCCAATCAATCGCCGTGAACAGCGCACGCTGGAAGTGATTACGTCCTGCAAAACCAATTCACGGCTTGCCTGTCAGGCACGGGTTCTAGCAAACGGGGTGGTCGTTGAACTGCCTCCTGGGATGTATATCAACTCGATTCAAGATATCGAAGTTTTAGTGGGTCGGCGAGCAGAGCAAAATCTACTACATCCAGTCACAGGACATATTCTGGTTGAGGCAGGTAAGCTGATTACTCGATCGGTGTTGAAGCAAATCGAGAAGACCACCAGCTTCAACTATGCCGACTTCTTTTCAAACAGCAGCGATAGCTAACCGAAATTTCTCAAACACGAGATGCTGAGTTTGCGGGTGAGCCATGCTAATTTTTGGGATTTAAGCGCTTTGTGCTGGCATATTTTCTCTCCAGAATCTTCACCTCCAGCCGTTGCATAGCGGCAGGATTTCCCTTTGTAATCTGCATTAGTAATCTGCATTAGTAATCTGCATTAGTAATCTGCATTAATAATCTGGGCAAACTGAGCAATAGATTCCTTTCTCAGGAGGATAGCGATGCTGAGTCAACTCGACTGCTTGAGCCGAGATGTAGAAGGTCGATATGCAACGGATGCTGAGCTTCAGTTTCTTGCAGATTATGTTGAGTCTTTTCCTCAACGCCTGCAAACCTATCAAAAACTGCAGCAGGCAGAAGCTGCGATCGTCCAGCAAACCTACACGAAAATGCGATCGATCAACCCAAAGCTTTTCTACTCCGGCACAGAGGATGTTGCCCATAAGTGGAAGCGGGACACGCTGAGGACGCTTCGCTATTCTGCGACTGCAGTGCTGCTGAACGACTCCAAGACGCTGCAAGAGCGATTTTTGCTCTGGTTTCAGACGATTATGCATGCCTTCGGAGCGCAGCAAAGCTGTAACGTGACTTATCAAGTCATGCAGGAAGTGATTAAGCAGCAGTTTCCGCCTGAGCAAGCCGATCTCATCTGCCCTGTGCTCGAACTCGATCGCTGCTATCTGGGAATGATGAGTTGAACAGCAAAAACATTCGCCCCTGCATTTCTTGTAACCAGTTTGCTGAGAGCTACAAATGCTTTCCGCTTTGCTTTTCAAAAAGTTTTTCGTTGCTGCTTTGCTTTTTTAATCTGCTCTCCACAAAAACTGTAAAAAACTCAAGTGACGCAGGTAAGGTTCAGTTATAGGGTGTTTGAAAAGTAACAAAGATGCTGTTTTTCGATCGCTTTTTGCAACGCAATCTCTTGTTATGCTTTTGCTTCGCTAGACAATTAAGTTAAACAACAAGTGAAAAAAGCTGCATCAAGCCGTAAATTAAACCCGCTGACTCAAGAAATATTTCAAGACCACCAGGCTAGACGCTCATGATAACTGCAGCAAAAACTTTCAGTTCCGCCAGACAAAAGCATCCTAAAAAGCACAATCACTACGGATTTCGCGACTTTTTTCAATTTGACCCCGATCGAGGAACCATTGTTGATTGGAATGCCAGCCAGAATATCTTAACGACTGAAGATTTCATTATCGGGTTGGTTGAAGGTCTAGAAGAAGAAGTCGGTGATGCTTCTGCCGTCACGATGTATACGATTGGCTGTGAGTGGGGTCAGAAGGATGCCTTTTTCTTTGAGAAATGGTTTGAGAAAGAGTTCGATCGCAGCATGCGCCAAACCAATCTGCTGTTTTTGCTCGAAACCTGGTGGTGGCCCTTTGTGGCTCAAGGGTGGGGTCGCTGGGAGGTGGATATGGGCGATCGAAAGCAGGGCTTTATGTTCATTAATATCTTTGACTCAGCCGTTGCGCGGACGCTTGGAGATGTGGGCAAGCCCGTCTGCCATCTCTATGCAGGGTTGTTCGCTGGATTTTTCACAGAGTTGGTGAGAAAACAGCTAAGCTGCATCGAAATTCAGTGCTACTCGATGGGCGAAACCTACTGCAAATTCTTGATTGGTGGGCAGGATCGAATCGACGCGGCGGCATTCTGGCTGAATGAAGGTGCAACTGCAAAAGACATTGAAAAACGGTTAAGAGCTGGGGAGCTGCTGCGATGACGGGTGCGCTTTTTCCCTCGACGAATGGTAATGGTTCATCTTCTGGTTCAGGTTGCTCCTGGCTGCAGCAGTCGGTTCAGCAGTTTTTTAGCCGCTTCAACTGGGAGAACCATCCGCCTGAGGTGCAAAAATTGCAGCTCCTTTCTGAGCTGGATGGAGATTGCACTGTTAGCTTAACGCTAACTGTAAACCAATTCTTTAGCATCATTCACTGGGAAGGAGAGGCGTTTACTGCCCAAGGAGAAATGCCTCATACGGATACAGCCCAGAGCCTGGAGAATTCACTGTTTTCCGCACCAGCTACCGATTCATTGACGCTCGATGACTTTTCTGACCTATTCTAAGCGCTGCCGCTGTTCCTGTTGTCCCTTGAATCCCAACTTATGAATTCCTTTCTCGAATCTGTTTTCAACGATGCGGAAAACCGCTACCTCAAGCCTGAAGAACTGAGACTTTTGAGCCAGTACGTTAACTCTCTGCCCGATCGCCTCCAAGTCTATCGAACCCTGCGCGATCGTGAAATTGAAATCATGCAGTGGGTGGCAGATCAACTTGAGGCAGCCATGCCGCAGGAAAAAGCTGAGCTTTTGGAGCGCAGTATTAAGAATATGGTACTCATGCTGCGCTATTGCGCAATGGGAATGCTCATGAACGACGATCGCATTGTGCGAGACCGATACGTTGCCTGGTTTGGCGAAATGAGTTCTGTTTACGGCACTGAGGCGATCGATGCAACCCTGCATCAGTACTTGAATCAAAGGCTGACTCAGATCTTGAGTAGCAAGGAAATGAACTTGCTCAAGCCGCTGCTGCTGCTGGCTCAGGGGCGGGAACCTCAAACCGCTGCACTCAGCGGCAATTTGTTTAGCTAAACCGTTCAGAAAAAATTGCGTTAAAAGAAATTTGCCCACTGCTTCTCTTCTTCCTCATTCCCCCATGTCATTCCTATGATTTCTGTTGCAGATCTGATCTCCCACGCTCCCCTTCCAGGCAACTATTTCGCGCCAGATGTTTACGTGCGCGGTGATTTAGAAATGGGGCTGCTCGAAAACCGTCAGAGCGATCGGCTACTTGCGCTGCCCGAAACTTTACTGCAAGCCATTTACGCTGGACTCGAAGAGGAAACTGGGCAGGCAGCGCGTCTCGTTTTGTTTAACTGCGGTCGCTGGTGGGGCAAGAGCTTTTATACTCGCTTCTGGGAACAGCTCAGCCACCACTACGAGATCTCGCCTGGAGAGATGCCAATGGCTGAGTTTTTGCGCTGTTTACAGCAGTGCTGGACGACTCACGGCTGGGGTAAACTCGGACTTGACCAGAATTATCAGAATCGCGGCTTCTTGCTGATCAAAATCTGGAATTCTCCCTTTGCCCGTCATGCGCCTCAGTGGGAGTATCCGGTTTGTTTTTTAGAAGCAGGGATTTTGTCCAGTTTCTTCAGTCAACTGACAGGTAGAGAGCTACACTGTATCCAAATAAGCTGTGAATCGCTGGGTGCAGACTGCAACCGCTTCGTCCTGGGTCTGCCGAAACGAATTGAGCCTGCAGAAACAATGGTGACAAATTTTGACCACGATGCCATCATGCAGCAGCTCTGCCAGTAAAGCGATGTTTCAGTTAAGCAATGTTAGTGAGGTGTTTTGCTGAGGATGAAAGTCGGTGTCAAGACCTCTGGGAGGTGAACAAAAGCGTTCAAAATATCGCCTTCTTGGTCTGGTTGGGCAAGGGCAGTTTGGGCGTGTGTTTTGTGCTGCTCATCGGCAAACTGGGCAGTTAGTTGCCCTGAAAGACCTCGATCGCCATCGCTTCCCGACCGCTAAGTTTCTGCGAGAGCTTCGTTTTCTGCTGAGCCTTCAGCACCCAAACATCGTCATGTTTCAGGCGGTTGAACATACCACGACCGGACGCTACCTGGTCATGGATTACTGCGAAGGCGGCACGCTCCGAAGCCTGATGGCAGGAGGTGGACTCAGCCTTCCCCAAAGCCTGAAAATTGTTGCAGACAGTTTGGCGGGACTGGAACATGCCCATGCGCAGCAGATTGTTCACTGTGATATCAAACCAGAAAACATTCTGCTTAATGTCACTCCAACTGGCTGGACAGCCCGCATTTCTGACTTTGGAATTGCCCGCCTCAATCCAGAATTAGACGAGCACCGCCTGAACAATAGCAATAGCGGTTCACCTGCCTACATGGCTCCTGAGCGGTTTTATGGTCAGTATTCGGCTGCTTCTGATCTCTATTCTGTCGGAGTTTTGCTGTACGAGCTGCTGATCGGGCATCGTCCTTTTTCGGGAACTCCTGCCGAACTGATGAATGCCCATCTGAATTGCCAGGTCACTTTCCCGGAAACTTTTCCTGACCTCTGGAAGCCTATCCTTTCCACGGCGCTGCAAAAACTCCCAGCCCGGCGGTTTCGATCGGCGCAGGAAATGCAGAACGCGATTCTCTCGATCGCCCACGCGGGGAATTTGTTCGATCCTGCCAATTTAGTTCCACTGCTCAAATCGGTAACTCTGCCCTGTTCTACGGCTTTTCAGGCTCAATGGGAGGAAAAGCTGCGCTTCCCGCAAACCGCCCTTTGCGTCACAGCCTGTACACCTGCGGCTCACTCGCACCCCTATCTGTTTCGAGGCGGCGTTCAGCAGGTGATCTTTCAGAAACTGGACAATCTAGGTCAATTACCCACAACCTTTCATCCCCACTCAAAAGTTCAGCATCTTGTGCCGTTAGCCTCTGCGATCGTCCAGTTGCTTCCGCGTTCTCAGGGCTGCTTTGTGGTTACAGAAAAGTCACTTGATTGGGTCTTTCCAGAAATGCCGGAATCTGAGCGGACGGCGCAGCGAATTGCAGAACTAATGCCGTGTGTCTCTGTGGCGATCGAAGCGAAAGGACGCTGGTCTGCAACGCTCTTACCCGATTCCAAAGGGGATCAGAGGCAGCTCTGCTTTCAACGCTTGCCCCAAGCCGCAGCCCGGATGAGGATCACCCCTGACCCTTTGCTGCTGTCTCTGCCTGCCCGGTCAAAACATGCTATCCGGATGCTGGCGCTGGATGCTCACCACGTTGCCATCTTGACTGACATTGGCGACTCAATTGACGACCCGATTGACGACCCGATTGACGACCCGATTGGCGACCACGACGAGCGACACAGCGCGATCGCCAACTTTCCCAGGCGTGCTAAACCGCTGAGTTACGGTACAGACGTGCAAGTTTTCTGCCGCAGAGGGCAACGCATCGGAGCTTTGGTGTTGCCTCTACGCCTGGAAACTCCACTGGTAACTCCCAAGCCCTATCGCTTGATCGCGGTCGATCGTGATAATCCCTGCTCAGTCGTGCTGATCGATCTCAAGCCTTACCGCATCCTACGCCTCGGCGCAGACATCACCCCAGATTTTCTAGCAACGGCTCCCTGGGGATTCGTGCTGGCAAACCGGGATGGCAAAATTGTCCTGCTCGATTCAGAGGGACAAAAGGTGGGCTGCCTGCTTGTATCAGAGCCGATTACAGCAATAACAGCCCTCCAGCAACATCAGTTGGCAATTGCAACCTGGAGTGGGTCTCAGGGCAATTTGTATATTGTGAATTTAAAAGAAGTTGATGTTGATTTGATTTTTTAGCTTGAAACGATCCAGGCTGAGATTAAAGAGTTTTTCATTGAATCGAAGCAGAATAGGGGCGACAAGGCAGGATTTCTGACAATGCAGCTTGTAGCGTTGCAGTTGCCTGACGAAAATCGTTGCGGTTGTGGAAGCGATCGATTCGACAAAGCACCTGCCGTTCGCTGAAAAGCAGCACTGTGGGTAAAGTTTTAAGTTTGTAGGTATTTGATAACTTTAGATTGTCGTCTGCGTTAATACCGACTAGTTTGATTTGATCGTCCCAATCCTTGCGCAGTTCTAGCAGTAGAGGATTGATCATTCGGCAAACCCCGCACCAGGGAGCCCAGAAATTAACCAGCACAGGCGTAGCCGAACCCAAGACTTCCTGATCGAATGTCACCTGATTTACCGTTAGCATCATGTTGCCCATTTCCTAAGTGTCCGTTCCATGAGCCATTGGGATCATGCTACCAGCCTACGTTACTCGTTGCGCGAATCATAATCGGATGAATCCACCAAAAGATCAATACGAATGCGGTTACCCCAATGTAAGCGGGACGAAGCATTTCTTTGAGGTGAAAGGTTTGCCGCCCCTGCAGAATTGCTAGAAACGGAATCACTGAAGTTCTGGCTTTAACGGCATCAAACGCTTCTCCATAGCGGGCTTTCAACCGCCGATCGCCGTGCCAGACTGCAAAAAGGTGGTGCAAGATTAGCCCCAGCGAAGTCACAATCATAAAGCTGGTTCCCACCCAGAGCGTGTGGGCAATACACCAGATCACCTGCCCCACCATTTGGGGATGACGAGTAATTCGAATAATGCCCATTTCATAGAGATGCACCTGAGGTTTTTGGATTGCAGCGACCTCCAGTAAATTAAACGTTGCAGGGTAAAGAAATAGAAACGAAATCGCAGAAAGTATCCAGACGATCGCCTCCACTGCTCCACTGCCCTGAAGATTCCAGAGGTGAGCACCGTCGTAGCGATGGTTAATGAAATACACAATCAGGAGCACAGCATAGGGCAGACTTGCCAGGGCAAAAACGACGCGATAGAGCCGTGCTCCGATCAGCTTTTCACCTCTAGGACGCAGCGCTGCCAGTCCGCTATGTACGATCGCAAAGCCCAGCAGCAGCCCAAACATAATTCCGTGGCTTGCGGTCAGCCATCCTTCGCCCATATCCTTTGCCTGTTGGGTAATTGGGAAATTAGTTAAAAAATATTTCAGCCCAGATCAGGACTTTAGACCGAGAGGGGACTTGCTGTAAATGGGTGAAGTTCAGATTTTCTCAGATTTTTCTCGTGTTTAAGGGTTTTCTTTCGCTTGAACAGTTGCCGTTTGGGGTCTTCTAGTAGTAGGATTATAGACTGTGTCAAATCAGCCAAACCAGTAGGCGAGCCATGCCCAAACTTAAGACTCGTAAAGCTGCTGCAAAGCGGTTCCAGCGTAGCGGTGGCGGTAAATTAATGCGCCGCAAGGCTTTCAAAAATCACATGCTCGAGCACAAATCTGCCGGGCGCAAACGTCGGATCACTGGCTTAGCCGTCGTGCATGAGCGGGATGCGGAAAACGTTGAACTGATGTTGCCTTATTCGTAAATTTTGCGGATGGGCTGGAGTGCCCGATGCCTGACGCAACGCCTGGTTGCTTCGCGGTTCTCCAAAGGAACGATCGCCTGAATTGAAATCTAGGAGAAGAAAAGTTATATGACACGGGTTAAGCGCGGCAATGTTGCTCGCAAACGCCGCAAAAAAATTCTCAAGCTGGCAAAGGGCTTCCGGGGGTCTCACTCTCGGCTGTTCCGGACGGCAAACCAGATCGTCATGAAGGCACTGCGAAATGCCTATCGCGATCGTCGTCGTCGCAAGCGCGATTTTCGCCGCCTTTGGATTGTTCGAATCAACGCCGCTGCACGGCAGCACGGTATCAGCTACAGCAAGCTGATGGGTGGCCTGAAAAAAGCAGAGGTGCAAATTAACCGCAAGATGCTGGCGCAAATGGCAGTGCTTGATCCTGCCGGATTTGGCAAAGTGGTTGAGCTGGTGACGCAATCCTAGCGATCGCTGTTTTGCTGCTTTCTTGGATATCGCCATCCCTTTCGATCTGAATGCCAGTTCTAGATTTGCCTGAGCAAGTGATTGCTGAGGCGAATTGCTTTAGGGAATGCTTTAGGGAGACGAAATTGGATTGCATCTCCTGCAGCCGCTCTGTCGCTGCAATTGAGCCTGTATGAAGCTTTTGCAAAAAAAATCCGCTCGCTTAGGCTGTTCCCTGCTTGTCAGTTTCCTGCTGGGTTGGCTGGCGGTCGGCTTGGTCGATCGCTGCGAAGCGACTACCTTGTCTGAAATTCGGCAGCGCGGCTATCTTGTTGTAGCGGTGAAAGACAATTTGCGTCCGCTTGGGTTTATGACTGATGGTGGGCAAATCGAGGGATTTGAGATTGACTTAGCACGCTGGTTAGCCCAGGAATTGCTTGGAGACGCAAACGCGGTACAGTTTCTGCCCGTTGCCAATCGCGACCGAATCAACGCTCTGCTAGACGATCGGGTTGATTTGGTGATTGCCCGGTTCAGCGTGACCGATGCTCGCGCTCGCCTGATAGATTTTAGTTCGCCCTATTTTATCGACGGGACGGCATTTGTGACGCGAAGTGGTGCAGTTCAATCTCTGCGCGATCTGATTGGGCAGCGAGTTGCAGTGCTGAATGGCTCAGACACAATTTCGATCGTTCGATCGCTGATTCCCAACGTGCAGTTGCAGGGCGTTGATTCTTATCAACAGGCAAAAGAAGTGCTGCAGACAGGTGAAGTAGTCGCGTTTGCAGCAGATGCAACGGTGTTGACGGGGTGGGTGCAGGAGTCGCCGGACGATCGCCTGTTGCCCAATTTGATTTCTGCTGATGCGCTAGCGGTGGCAATGCCGAGAGGTCAGCAGTTTGCCAGTTTGCGGCGGCAGGTCAATGAGGCGATCGAGCGATGGCAGGCTTCTGGAAATCTACAGCAGCGGATTTTGTTTTGGGGTTTGCCGGAAGATGGCATTCCTGAGGTCAGGGAAACGCCTGCATCAGAAGAAGCTTTGCCAGAAGCTTTGCCAGGAAATTAAATTTTTTAGTTTAAAGAAAGAAACTCAGAACAATTGCTGAACTTCGGCTTTCAATCTCTCTTTTGCTGATGTTAGCGGTTTTACAGACCGTATCGTAATCACAAATGATTTGTGAAAAAGGGGGTGTGGGAGCTGTTCCCCTGCGTGGGGGTGTCGCCCCAGCACCCCACCTAATTCAAAGAGGATTGCTATATCGTAGTTTGCGATACTAAGACACGCTCCCAATTCCCTTAACGTAGCGATACCGGAAAACAGGAAGCGATCGATCCTTATCTTTCGGGATTCTCTACGCTAAAGCATTATGCGGCTGGAACAGTTGCAAGCATTTTTGGCGGTGGCGGAAGCGGGTAGTTTTCAGCAGGCAACCCATCGCTGCCGGGTCACACAGTCCACGATTAGTCGGCAGATTCAGGCGCTGGAAGCAGAGTTAGGACTTCCGCTGTTTCACCGCACGTCTCAGGCAAAGCTAACGATCGCCGGGGAACGCTTTCTGCCGCGTGCCCGTAAGATTTGTCAGGAATGGCAGAACGCGACGACCGAGCTGGCGGATCTGGTGGCAGGCAAGCAGCCGGAACTCTGTGTTGCCGCGATTCACTCGGTTTCAGCTTATTTTCTGCCGCCTGTGCTTCAGCAGTTCTGCCAGGATTATCCAGAGGTTCAGCTTCGAGTGACATCGCTGGGCAGCGATCGGGCTTTGAAGGTGCTAAAAGATGGCTTGGTGGATCTGGCGATTGTGATGAATAACCGCTTTCTCACCGCTAGCTCAGAAATTGTCGTTGATTCTCTGTTTCAGGAGCCGATCGCCGTCCTGATGTCCTCCAGCCATCCCCTGACGCAGTACGATCGGATTCCCTGGGCAGAATTGTCCTACTATCCTCAGGTTGTGTTTAAAGACGGATACGGGATGCAGCGTCTGGTGCAGGAGCAATTTCAGCGATCGGGGCTTTCGCTGCAGGCGGCGATCGAACTCAATACACTGGATGGGTTTCGAGGAATGGTGCGACAGGGAAATCTAGTTGCTCTGCTGCCTCAGTCAGCGCTATCGGAAATGAAAAGTGATCCAATGCTGGCAATTCGCCCAACTGAGGAACCCATGATCAGCCGCGAAGTGGTGTTAGTGACAACTCAGGATCGCCTGGAGATTCCTCCGATTCAGCGATTCCGAGAACTGGTACATCAGCTTATCTCAGTTCCGCGCTTGCTTTTGTCGTCTATGTCAAACGACCTGCTCAGCTCCCGATGATAGTTCTGATTTCTTACCCGATCGCCAATGAGTGAAGCATTTCGTAACCTGCTCCGCAAAGTGGGCAGCGGGCCGCATACCAGCGAGGATTTGACCCGGACTGAGGCAGCCGCTGCAACCCGGATGATGTTGACCCAGGACGCAACTCCCGCTCAGATTGGCGCGTTTATGATTGCCCACCGGATCAAGCGCCCAACCGGAGAAGAACTGGCGGGAATGCTCGATGCCTATGACGAGTTGGGACCAAAACTCGCGCCGATCGCCGCAACCGTTCCAGCAGTGGTGATGAGCATTCCCTACGATGGACGATCGCGCACGGCACCTGTGAGTCCGCTAGTTGCGCTGATGCTGACTACGATGGGCTGTCCAGTGGTGATGCACGGCGGCAGAAGAATGCCGACCAAAGAAGGAATTCCGCTCGTTAAGATCTGGCAGGGACTGGGGATTGATTGGTCTACCCTTTCCCTGCCCCAGGTGCAGCAGGTTTTTGAACAGACGCGGCTGGGGTTCGTTTATCTTCCAACCCATTTCCCGCTGGCAGAAAAGCTGGTTCCCTATCGGGAAGAAATTGGGAAGCGTCCGCCCTTTGCCACGGTGGAACTGTTCTGGTGTCCTTATGCAGGAGAGGCACTGTTAGTCTCTGGCTTTGTGCATCCTCCGACTGAAGGTATGGCGCAATCTGCGTTTGCCCTGCGTGGAACCGATCGCTTTATGACGGTGAAAGGACTCGAAGGAAGCTGCGACCTGCCACGCGAACGAACCTGCATTATTGGGATTCACAAACCGGAAAGCGAGACAGATCTGGAGCGATTGCTGCTGCACCCGCGAGACTATGGTTTTGATGCCGCTGAAGTTACGCTGCAAAACGAAGCGCAGTACCTCAAGCAGCTCAAAACGGTTCTGCAGGGTGAGCCGAGCGAACTGCTGGAATCAACCGTTTGGAATGGCGGCTTTTATCTCTGGCAGTCGGGGCTTTGTCCCGATTTGGCGATCGGACTGAAGGAAGCAAGACGGCTGCTGCAAAGCGGTAAAGTGCTGCAATGTCTTCAGGAGCTGCACGAGAACCTGGCGCGGGTTTGAGGACGATACACTAGAATCTTGCGTCTCAATTTCGCATTTCACAGACGATCGCATTTCACGCATCATGACTCAGTCTTCTGTTCCGATTACCCCAAAAAGGGAACCGCTTCGTGTTGCTCTGACGATCGCAGGCTCTGATAGCGGCGGTGGAGCTGGAATTCAGGCAGATCTCCGCACCTTTGCTTTTCACCAGGTGCATGGAACCAGTGCCCTCACCTGCATTACGGCTCAAAATACGATCGGCGTTATGCGCGTTGATGCCCTGCCCCCAGAAGCCGTTGCAGCTCAAATCGAGGCAGTCGTGCAGGATATTGGCGTTCAGTCAGTGAAAACCGGAATGCTGCTGAATCAGGAAATTATCGCCACCGTTGCCGATCGCGCCATTCAGTTTGCCTTACCCAATCTGGTGATTGATCCGGTGATGGTGTCTCGCACCGGGGCACAGTTGATTGATGATGTGGCAGTTTCAACCCTGCGCGATCGGCTGATTCCCCTGGCAACCGTGCTCACGCCCAACCGCTATGAGGCACAAATGTTAAGCGACTTAGAGCTTGATTCCCTGGAGGCGATGAAAGCGGCTGCTGAAAAAATTCGATCGCTGGGGGCAAAAGCAGTGCTGGTTAAAGGCGGCGGCATGCAGGGAGACCTGCGCGGCGTGGATGTCTGGTTTGACGGCGATCGGCTGGAAATCCTCCGAACCGAAACGGTAAACACGACTGATACGCACGGCACGGGCTGTACGCTGGCAGCGGCGATTGCAGCAAACTTGGCGCAGGGCAAGGATGTTTTTACGGCAGTGCAGGCGGCAAAATGCTATGTTACTCGCGCCCTCCATCATTCGTTAAGAATTGGGCAAGGACAGGGACCCGTCGGACACTTCTTCCCCCTGTTAGAGGTGAGTCGCTAAGTTCTCGCTATCATGCAAGACAGGCAGCGATAAGGAGCGGCAAAGGAATGCCCAAATTTGCAAACACGTTGGCGTGGCAACAGGCAGAACTGCTGATGCAGCCCGTTTTCATCCGCATTATTGACAATATTCGCAAGCAGCTTGATGAGTCCACCTGGAAGGGAACTTATCAAGATATCCAGGTCTGGTCAGCCGATGTTTCTGAGGTAACGAAAGCGCAAGTCGTCGAGCTTCAGCAGCAGCTTGCCACTGCCAGCCCCGAAGCAGCAGAAGAAATTCATGCAGTGCTCGATCGCCTCCCAAAACCCCATCCGGGCTATTTGCTCTGTCTGAAAAAAAACGATCAGCGCGTCACCGTTGACCTGTGGGAGCTGTGCTATCAAATCTGCTTCCGCAACTACAGCCCAGTGCTGAATGCGCTCGATCGCGATCTCAAAGTCGAAGTCGATACCAGCCTGATTGATGAAACGGGTGAAGTAGACTGGCAGCGTCTGGACGAAAAGGCAAAGCGGATGATTGGGCAAATTTTCTCCAGCCTTCCAGGGACGATCGCCCCAACCGAGCAAGAAGTTTAAGCTTTGCACCTAATCCCCGGAAGGAATGTAAACAATCTTCCAGTCACCGTTAACCTGCCCCAGCACCAGGCGTTCACCCAGCGGATAGAATGCATAGCGGCTGGAGACAAAGCCTTTCTGTCCGTCAGGTAAAACTACAGGTGTCCAGCCAGCGGTCGGATGCAGCAGTTTTGCTTCGCGCTGTTCTGGGGGAAAGTCTTCAAAGGCTTGCCGATCGAACTGCACAACTTCATTGCTCGCCACGCCCACGATCGCACTATTCACCGCAGCCTGGGCACGCACATTGACTTGATTTCCGGCGACAATTACTCGACTGATTTCATAGCTGACTCCTGGCTCGGTTCCGGGGTTGGGATATTGCTGATTAAAGGCTTCCACCACGTTCGGGCAAATCCAGACCTCAGCGCTGATATCCACATTCGGATAATCCGATCGCCTTGCCGCTGCACAGCCCCGACTGAGTGATTTCTCTAAAACACCCCAAAATCGCGAATTGGGATTATCTAGATCGAGCTGATCCGTCGATTGCGGCACCCCGAAACCGATCGAAATGCCCTCTGCTGGAATCAACCCTCTGACAAAAGCAAGATTGCGATCGCGCACTGCCTGCCGAAACTGCGATCGAAACTGGTCAAACGCGCTGCCTGCCGGAACTTCATCGCGTAGAGCGATCGGCTGACGAGAAGCGGCTTCGCGCTCAGAATCCTCCGGTGCAACAGGCTGGTACTGGCTGAAAGGCTGGCTGGAGGGTTGCCCTGAGGGATTCTGGTTTGGCTGCCCTTGAAGCGAGGATGTAGGATGGGTGGTTTTTGACTGGTTCAAGAAAGGCAAGTCGATCGGCAATTCAAGGCGGTTGTGATGCATCAGGGCAAGGGTTCCGCCTGCGATCGCGGAACTCACTACGACAAACCAGATAAACAGATGCTGCGGCTTCATAGCGACTACTCTAGCGATTGAATCGAGTCTGAAAATGATGACTACAAAAGCAGTGCGGCAGTTTCAGCACGGCAGCTCAGTATGATGAGAAGTGAGGACAAGGCACAAGACGAAAGGCACCCGATCATGACTCAGCTTCACGATCTTCAGCAAGCAACAGGCGCAACGTTCACCTCTATTGTTGATATCGAAGTTCCCAACAGTTTTGGCAATGATGCTCAAGCACTTCAGGCAGCTCAGTCTGGTGCAGCACTTTACGATCGATCGCACTGGGGCAAGATCTGGGTAGCGGGAGACGATCGGCTGCGGTTTTTGCATAACCAGACGACCAACAATTTTCAAACCCTCAAGCCCGGGCAGGGCTGCGACACGGTGTTTGTGACTTCGACCGCTCGAACGATCGATCTAACCAGTGCCTATGTGAGGGAAGATGGCGTTTTGCTGCTAACCTCTCCGGGCTACAGCGGGAAATTGATTGGCTGGATGGATCGATACATCTTTTTTGCCGACAAGGTCGAGCTAAAGGATTGGACTGCGACCCAGACCGTGTTCAGCCTGATCGGACCAGAAAGCAGCCAGGTTTTAGAAAAACTAGGCGCAGAGGCGATCGTCGATCAGCCCTTGGGCAATCATCTTTTGCTGGCGATCGCCGAGATCCCAGTCAGGATTGCAGTCGGCAGCGGATTTGCCTTACCCGGCTACACGCTGATCGCAGAGGCAGATCGGGCAGCAAAGCTGTGGAAAATCCTGGCTGAAGCAGGAGCGATACCAATGGGTGAGCAGGTCTGGCAACAGCTCAGAATTCTTCAGGGGCGACCTGTTCCCGGTCAGGAACTCACCGACGACTACAACCCCCTCGAAACCGGACTCTGGCAAACCATTTCGCTCAGCAAGGGCTGCTACATCGGACAAGAAACGATCGCCCGCCTCCACACCTATAAAGGCGTAAAACAGCAGCTCTGGGGAATTCAGCTCGATCGAGCAACTGAAATCGACACCCCAGTGACCACAGGCAACGAAAAAATCGGCAAACTCACAAGCTGCACCTCAACTGAAGCCGGATTTTTTGGACTCGCCTATATCCGCACCAAGGCGGCTGCGCCCGATCTGGTCGTGCAGGTGGGCGAAGCAAAAGGGCAATTGATCGCGCTGCCATTTGTCAGCCATGAATATCTCTAA
>Ga0224722_1001158_pt1 | contig 14846 bp, 9 predicted proteins | sample Balambano_FR1_Me_FD_161646 | JGI IMG/M metagenome (GOLD analysis project Ga0224722, IMG submission 161646) | Freshwater sediment microbial communities from Lake Towuti, South Sulawesi, Indonesia - Balambano_FR1_MetaG | ecosystem: Environmental > Aquatic > Freshwater > Lake > Sediment | place... | reverse complement strand
AGAAATGACTTAAAAAGTGCCAACGGTTTTGGAAAGATAGGAGAAGTTGTTTGTGTAACTACACACGACATCATCGGCAGTCGCGATGCCGACGAAACCCCCTTTACCGTTAAAGCCGAATACGTCCAACTGCTCGATGTAGATGGCAACGAACTCCCCAGCGAAACCGACCCGGACGGCGCTACGGTCATCATTGTAAACGATATTCTGGCTAGAAATGCCGGACCCCGCAACCTCCAACAAGTAGAAATTTTTCCTAATCCTGCCCACGACCAGGTGCTGGTTCAACTGCGCAACCTGCGTGGCGAGCGCGTGGAACTCTTCAATGTGAACGGTCAGCGGGTAAAGAGAGACCAAGTGCGGGAAGACTTAGTGAGGCTGGATACGAAAGACCTGCGAGCGGGGCTTTATACCGTGAAAATTTTTACCGAGCAGGGTACGATCACGCGGCGTGTTTTGATTCAATAGCCCCCTCCGGCTCCCCCGAAGGGGGAGAGTAGCGGGTGTCCTCCCCCTTGGGGGGAGTTAGAGGGGGCTAGGTCAGGGGGCAACAACAATCACAATCTCTCCTTTCACTACCTCCTTTGCAGCGTAATAATTTTTCAAATTTTCCAGGGTATCTGTTTTTACTTCCTCGTGTAGTTTGGTTAGTTCGCGGCATACGCAAGCCGGTCTTTCCGCGCCGCAACATTCGATCAATTGTTCCAAACACTTTACCAGCCGGTTGGGCGATTCGTACAAAATAAACGTATTGGGTAAACCTGCCAGGTATTGCAGCCGCGTTTGTCGCCCTTTTTTGTGCGGCAGAAAACCTTCAAAATGAAAGCGGTCAGAAGGTAAGCCCGAAGCCACCAGCGCGGGTACAAACGCCGTGGCACCCGGCAGGCATTCCACGCGCACGCCCGCCTGCACACACGCCCGCACAAGCAGGAAGCCCGGATCGGAAATGCCCGGTGTACCGGCATCGGAGATGAGGGCGAGGGTGGCACCGCTTTGAAGTTGGGCAAGCCAGTTTTGCACCGTCGCGTGTTCGTTGAAGGCGTGAAAGGACTTGAGCGGGGTTTCGATTTGGTAGTGGTCGAGCAGTTTGCGCGAGGTGCGGGTGTCTTCCGCCAGGATGATCTGCACTTCGCGGAGGATGCGCAGGGCGCGCAGGGTGATGTCTTCGAGATTGCCGATGGGCGTGGGCACAAGGTAGAGCATTTTGGTAGAGGGATAAGGGACGGGGGTAGAGGGACTTACTCTACAGGGGTGATGGTGAAATGATAATGTTCCATAATAAGATTGGCGAGGAGTTTCTGGCAGGCGGTCTCCACGGTGGCGGGGGCGGCTTCGGTGCTGTCGGCTTCGAGGTACATGGTGATGTGTTTGCCGATGCGCACGTCGGTCACGCCGTTGATGTGAACGTTGGCAAGATTTTTAGCAACGGTTTTGCCCTGTGGGTCGAGGAGTTCCCGGTGGGGCATGATGTCAATTTCGGCTGTGAATTTCATACTGCAATGTGCTGATTTGCCAATTTGCTAATGTGCTAATGCCCGCTTGAGGTGTTCGCTTTTTTATTAAAAACAAGCATTCCAATAGAAATCAGCAGGTAGAGAATGATAATGAACGACAGCGCCGCTTCTTGTAAGAAAATTAGCAACAGCAGCGCCACTGCCGCAAAGATAATTTTTATCTCGTTGCCGTGCCAGGTGTAGCGGTCAAATTTGAATCCAAACATCGGAATTTCCGAAATCATCAGGTAGGAAAGCAGTGCAGTACAAGTGTATAAAAAAATTGGTCGGGTAATAAATGCTTGCAAACCAAAGGAATCGGTATGCGTCAGCAATAGTAGTCCTACTACAAACAGCGTGCAGGCAGGCGTGGGCAGCCCGATGAAATTGCTGGTTTGGCGCGGGTCAATATTGAATTTTCCCAACCGGAAACACGCCGCCATCGTCAAAAGGAAAGCGGGCAGGGCTTTCCAGACCAAACCACTTTCCCCGGCGGCTAAAAAATGGTACACAATCACCCCCGGTGCCACGCCAAAGGAAATCATGTCTGCCAGGGAATCGAGTTGCTTGCCCAGGGCGGATTTGGCGTTCAGCAGCCGCGCCACCGCCCCGTCGAGGAAGTCTGCTACCGCGCCCGCGCCCAGCCACATTGCCGCCGCCACCGCCTGCTGTTCAAAAACCGACACAATGGCGCAGCAGCCGCAAAGGGCGTTGAGCAGGGTGATAAGATTAGGAAGGTGTTGTTTCATACTGCCAACCAACGGATTACCCGTTCCGACTGGTCTTTTTTAATGAAAAACAAATATGGTGAAAATCAGGTCAAACGCGCTAAAATTTCACTGCCGAATAGAGAGGATAGCACACAGATTACTACAAATGCATACGGTTACACACTGATTTTTGCCTCTCCTTGCAATCGTCGCTCCGTAGCCGACGACGGGTAATCCGTCTGTTCTGCCGTCGGCAGAACATCCGATTTCGACGGATTTGGGAGGTAAACAGGTAAAAGAAATCTGTAAAAATCCGTTACATCTGCGGAATTCCTGTTCTATCAAGTCGCTTTGGACGCATTTTAATGCGTTTAACCTGAAACAGAGTAAGGTTCAATTTGCCGCACAATCGTTAAAATTTGGTCGCTTGCCTAACAAGCTGCGTTTTTGTCGTACATTAGCCGCACTTTCTTCGGATATTGTTGTAAAAAAACAGTAACTATCTCCTTTCTTATACAAGCCACGACCTATAATCAGCGTTTCGTACAAAACGAGAAACCACATTTCGACCATCACGGAACAAACCGAATACTATGAAGATTTGCTACCCGGCTATTCTTTTGTGCTTGCTACCCGCATTTTCCCTGTGGGCACAGCCCGCAAATGATAATTGTGCCCAACCCTTTGACATACCGAGGTCTGCCAACTGGTGTTCCAAGGTTGCGGAATTTACCAACGAACGCGCCACGCCCTCCGGCTACGACGGAGCTAACTGTTTTGGCAACGCAAGTAACGACGTTTGGTTTACTTTTACACCGATTGCAACCGATGTAACGATCACTGTAATTGGCAGAACTGCCGACGGCGGCGGCGGCTCGATTCAACGCCCTGAAGTGGCACTGTACTATGGCACTTGCGGCGGCACTATCAATGAGCAGGAATGCGGCTCGGATGTATCTGGCAACAATATCATCGAAATTTACAAAGGTGGATTGGCAGTTGGCGAAACCTACTACATCCGGGTGCAGGGGCGCGGCGGCAGAATGGGTACGTTTCAACTGTGTATCAATAATTACAACCCACCGGTAGAACCGGGTTCGGATTGTGTGATTTCCTCGCTGTTGTGTGATAAAAGTCCTTTTGCGGTGCAGCAAGTGCGCGGCGCCGGCAACGACCCGCGCGAAGCCAATGGTGCCCCCTGTTTTGAAAATGGTTCGCCAGGCAACGTCGAATCTAATTCTACCTGGTTTACCTGGACGGCACTCAACGCGGGCAATCTGACGTTTACCCTTACCCCACTTAACCCTACAGACGACATTGACTTTATCGTTTATGAATTGCCACAGGGAGCATTGGATTGTCGTAACAAACGGATCGTGCGTTGTATGGCTTCCGGCGATTTTCGCTTTCCCAGTCGGTGCATGGGACCCACCGGCTTGCGCAATGGCTCGACGGATGATTCAGAACCAGCGGGTTGTAACAATCCGCGCCAAGACAATTTCCTCGCACCTTTGCCTATGCAGGCAGGCAGGACCTATGCCATTATGATCAACAACTTTTCGGAAACCGGCAATGGCTTTCGGATGGAATTTGGCGGCACGGGGGAGTTTCAGGGTCCGCAAGCCGATTTTACCAGCAGCGAAGCGGACTCTACCATTTGCGTCGGGCAGCCGATTACTTTTACGGATGCGTCGAGTTTTGCGCTGGGCAGCATTATGAAATACGAATGGAGTTTTGGTCCAACGGCGAGCATGACAACTTCTGACCAAAAAGGTCCGCAAACTGTAAGTTTTAACAAAGCCGGTACGAAATCCATCATTCTGACCATCACCAGCGATAAAGGTTGTGTTGTTACCAAAATTAAAACGATCAAAGTCGAATGCTGCCCCGACCACTTCTCCGCTGCCGCCGGCACCGTGCGCAATGCCACTTGCGGAGAAAACAACGGGGCAATTGACCTCAACATTACCACCCAATATCCGCCGTATAGCTACCTCTGGAGCGACAGCACCACCACCGAAGACCTGGCAAATTTACGACCCGGCAGATACACCGTCACCGTGACAGATCAGGCAACCTGCGACACGGTTTTGAACTTTACCATTCCTACTTCCGCAGCTATTCAACTGGATACGGTGTTGAAACGACCCACCTGCGGCGGCGGCGTGGATGGTGCGATTACTTTGAATGTGACTGGCGGCAAACCGCCCTATCAGTTCAACTGGCAAAACCAGGGCTTCCAGCCGGGCAATACCCTGGCGAACATTCCACGCGGGGATTACACCGTGACCGTGCGGGATTCTACGAATTGTGATACCACCCTCACCATCGCTTTGCGCGAACTGGAGCTGCGGCTCAATCCTGCCGTGCAAGCCGTTACGCCGCCCACTTGCAATGGTGCTGCCAACGGCTCCATCCGCGTGGAAGTGACCAACGGACTCGGTCCGTTTCAATACAATTTCAACACCGGCGGCGGTTTTCAGTCTGCCAATTCCCTCACGGGCTTGCGCGCCGGGATGTATCGGGTGGACGTACAGGATCGCAACCAATGCGTAGGAAGTTTTGATTTCAACATCGAAGATTTTCCGGCACTAGCATTGCGGTTCGACAGTACCGATGCGAGTTGCAACGGCGTGGCGGATGGTCGTGTCCGCGCCCTGGCGAGCGGCGGGGTGGTACCTTATCAGTTTGTGTGGAACACCGGGGCGCGCGCCGACAGCATCCGCAACCTGGCAGACGGCAGCTACACCGTGACCGTGACCGATAGCAATCAGTGTACGATTTCCGGCACAGTCGTCATTCGCGAACCTGCGCCGGTGCTAGTCAATTTGGTGAGTACCAAAGATGTGACTTGTAATGGCGACACGACAGGCGTGATCACCGTGGCGGGCAGCGGCGGCACCCGACCGTATGAGTTTAGTCTGGGGAACAATATTTTTCAAAGCGATTCTACTTTCCGGCAGGTGCGGGCGGGCAGTTACACCATCACCATCGAAGATGCCGGGGGCTGTACGAACACCACCACTGCCCTTATCAATCAACCATCGCCACTGCTTGTAGATGCCGGACCGGACACCACGATCAATCTGGGAGAATCCATTGATTTGCAAGCAATTGCTAATTCGGGTAAAGTAAGCTGGGAGTGGAATCCGAAAGAGACTTTGTCGTGTACCGATTGTCCGAACCCCACGGCAAGTCCGCGCAATACCATCACCTACCTCGTCACCGCCACCAACGAAGACACCTGCGATGTAACGGATGAAATCACGATCACTGTCAACAAAGTGCGCCCGGTATTTATACCCAACGCTTTTTCTCCGAATGTGGACGGCACCAACGACCGCTTCACGCTCTTCGGCGGACCAGCGGCGGAGATCATTACCCGGCTGCGCGTGTTTGACCGCTGGGGGAATCTGCTGTTCGATGGCTCTAATCTTGCCTTAGGGCAGGAAAGTCTGGGTTGGGACGGCACTTTTAAAGGCAAACCAATGGGTACGGGCGTTTACACGTATATGGCAGAAGTGCGCTTCATTGACGGCGAGGTGCTGCTGTATGAGGGGGATATTACAATCGTAAGGTAGCTCAGCGTTTACGCTGAACTCGTCCTCCAGCCTTCAGGCGGGAAAGACAAAAGTCTGTGTGTAAAAATAAACCCACAACAACAACCTTCAGGTTGTTATCAACGAAAAAAGGATGCCCCTCCCTGCATCCTTTTTTCATTCAATGACGTTCTATCCTTCGTATCAGATTGAAATAAAAATGCGTCTTCATTCTAAAGTAATCGCTGCCTTACTTCTATCGTTTACCCTCGCCTGCACCCAGGACGAACCCCGCCTCGACGAAAGTATCCGGCTCGATGTCAACGTCGAAACTGCCAAAGAGGTCGAAATCATCTACAGCGATTCGGCAATCGTGCGCGTGAAAATCACCGGTGCCACACTGCTCTACCATCTCAATACCCGCGAACCCCAGCAGGAATTCCCCGACGGCGTGCGCGTGGATTTTTACGGACCCGATCAAAAAATAACCGGCACCCTCACCGGCAAATACGGCATTCGGTTTGAAGCCAAAGGCGAGGTGGTGGTGCGCGACAGCGTGGTGTGGCAAAGTGCCGAGGGGCAGCGCCTGGAAACCGAAGAACTTATTTGGGACGAACGCCAGCAGCGGGTCTATAACCACCGCTTTGTGGTGCTGCGCAAACAGGACGAGATCATCATGGGGCATGGCTTTCAAGCCACCCAGGATTTTAAAGATGCCCGGGTCATTGCCGTCACCGGTACGAAATCTGTGGATGAGATCAGGGATGATTTTCAGTAAAGTGTAGCAATTCTGTCCGGTTCAAGTCTCTGACTTGAACCAGATATCCTAGTGTCTCCGACGCTCAACGACTGCCAAATTAGCACCGCTCACTCCCTCCCAAACGTCACCACTATCGAACCCACCCGCGCCCGCAGTGTCCGCACTCTCGGGTCATCCGACGACAACTGCACCTCGCCGGAAAGCCCGCTGCCCAGCGCGTCAAAATTCTGCGGCACCAGCGCAATCACTAAATTTTTACTTAATTTACCAGCCTGCCAGTCCGTCACCAAGCCGCCGTAATCCCATTCAAATCCATTAAAAATAAAGGGTTTACCGTTAACTTCCTCCAGTTTTTCCAGGCTCGTACCCACCGTGATACCCTCTGGGGTTTGCCATTCGGTGCTATCGTTGCCAATGCGCACAAAAGCCGGTGTACCCTCGCTGGTGGCGGTCTCCCAGATGATTTCGATCGCGTTGGGCGTATTTGGAAACAGTACCACCCCCTCCTGCGCGTCGCCCTCCGCGATGGGAACCGACTGTATCTGCACATTTTCTTTGCCGTACAACTCCAGCAGTGCTGCCTCTGTGGTGTTGCCCGTGATCATGCCCACGCGTTCCCCCGGAATCACTACAAAATCATTGGTCCGGTTGGCCGCTTCGGTGGTTGTTTTTTTGCCAACCTCGTTCGAACAACTCAAAACCGATAACAAAATGGCAAACCATAGAACTTTTTTCATGCCTGTAATTTTTATAAATGAAAAGTGGGAAGATACCGCCACCGTCGGAAGTTTGCAACTTCTGATGGAAAAATATGCGGTTAAAGATTGATTGCAAGTTCATTTTTTAAAACAATTTTATTGGAAATTTGCTACTTTTGAAACAAATTTCAACTGTAAAATAGTTACCGGAACGTCAACGTTTAGGGTTGTTGATAATAAAACATTCATGACAGAACAAACGCCTCCTCCATCCCCTCAAGGTGGATTTTCAGAAAAACTAAACACGTTCAGGCAAGCACTCGGCAATCGGGTCGCTCGACTGCGCTCCTGGCTGAGCCAGCCCCACAATCGCCGCAAACTCTTCAACTGGGGCATTATCACAGTTGGCGCGGCTTTTCTGGCGGGCTGCCTGCTTGCTTTGCTGGTGTATTGGGGCGCATTCGGCAAAATTCCGACGTACGCCGATCTCAAAGCCATTCGCAATTACAACGCCTCCATCGTTTATGCCGATGACAAGGTACAATTGGGAAAATATTATATTCAAAACCGGGTGAATGCTACTCTGGAGGAAATTCCACCGTTTGTGATCAATGCATTGGTAGCAACGGAAGACGCACGTTTTTTCGACCATCGGGGTATTGATTTACGCGCCTGGATCAGGGTGTTGATAAAATCGGTGCTGCTCATGGACGACTCGGCAGGTGGCGGCAGTACCCTGAGCCAGCAATTGGCAAAAAACCTCTACCCGCGCCGGAAATACTGGATGCTCTCCACCCTGGTCAACAAAATGCGCGAAACTTTTACCGCTCGCCGTCTGGAACGCACCTACTCCAAAGAAGAGCTGCTGAATTTGTACTTGAACACCGTGCCTTTCGGCGAAGATATTTATGGTATTAAAGTAGCGGCACAGCGTTTTTTCAATACCTCCCCGCGCCATCTACGCCCGGAGCAAGCCGCCGTATTGGTGGGAATGCTCAAAGGCAATACCTTGTACAACCCGGCTCGCCGCCCTCAGAATGCCCTCAAACGCCGCAACGTAGTGCTGAGCCAGATGATGAAATACGATTACCTCTCCGCGCAGGAAGCCGCCCGTTTAAAAGAATTGCCGCTTGGTTTGAAATATAACAAAGAAGGACACGACGAGGGGCTGGCAACGTACTTTCGGGAGCACCTGCGGCTGGAGTTGGAAGAAATTTTGCAAGATTATACCAAACCTGACGGCTCTCCCTACAATTTATACACCGACGGCTTGCGCATTTACACCACCGTCAACAGCCGGATGCAACGCTATGCCGAGGAAGCTGTGCGCGAACACATGATCAAACTACAACAGGATTTTTATAACAACTGGAAAAACCGCAAAGCACCCTGGAACAACCCCAAACTGCTGGTAGAAGCCAAAAAACGCTCCCCGCGCTACCTGGCACTGCAAGAGCAGGGCTTGTCGGCAGCGGCGATTGACGAAATTTTTGCCACCCCCATTCGGATGCAAATATTCGATTGGGAAAAAGGCGAGGTGGAAAAAACCATGTCGCCTATGGACTCGCTGCGCTACTACCTTGGCATTCTGCAAACGGGCTTCCTCGCAATGGAACCCGGCACCGGCTTGGTGCGCGCCTGGGTGGGGGGCATTGACCACCAGTTTTTTCAGTACGACCACGTCAAAGCGCGGCGACAGGTGGGTTCTACCTTCAAGCCGATCGTGTATGCTGCTGCACTGAAAAACGGGATGCTTCCCTGCGAATACACCGCCAACGAAGAAGTCGTTTACACCGAATATAAAAACTGGAAGCCCCGTAACGCCGGTGGCGAGTATGGCGGCGTGTACTCAATGGAGGGCGCGCTGAGCGAGTCGGTCAACTCCGTATCGGTTGCCATCATCATGCGGGCGGGCATTGACCCGGTACGCCAACTGGCAAAATCTATGGGTTTGGAAGGGTACATTCCAAAAGAACCGTCTATCGCGCTCGGCACCGCCAATGCTTCTTTGTATGAAATGGTACAAGCCTATGGCACGTTTGCCACGCGCGGTCGCCGACCTACACTGCACTACCTGGACCGCATCGAAACTGCCGAGGGGAAAATCCTTGTAAAATTCAATCGCCCAAGTCCTAACCGCTTTCCGCAACTGCTTAGCGCGACCCATGCCGATATGATGATTAGAATGCTGCAAGCCGTGGTGGATAGCGGCACGGCACGGCGCCTGCGCTACGAGTTCGGATTGGGCAACGCCATTGGCGGTAAAACCGGTACCACGCAAAATAATTCCGACGGCTGGTTTGTGGGTTTCACACCAAAACTGGTGGCGGGTGCCTGGGTGGGTGCAGAGACCCCGCAGGTGCATTTTCGCAGCACGCGTTTTGGGCAGGGCGCGTACTCGGCACTGCCCATATGGGGGCGTTTTATGAAAAAAGTGAACAATGATGCAGCGTTGAAAAACTGGCGTTGGGGGCAGTTTCCCACTCCGGCTGATAGCGTGACTGCGCTCTTGCAATGCCCGCACTTTCTGCCAGAGATGCCCGTTTTTGTAAATGACCTGGGCATACCCGATACCTCCGATCTGTTTCAGCGCATTGTCACTACGCTAAAAGGCAACCAGGAGGAAAAGCAGGAACAACTCAACCGCCTGCCCGACCGCCGCCCCGGTGAAACCGACCAGGAATACCTCGACCGCGTACACCAGCAAATCAAACGGGACGAAGAACGCGATGAACGGCGCGAAAAACGTAAGGATTTTTGGAACCGGCTGCTGTTTGGAAAAGAGAAGAAAAACAATTCGGACGAGGATAACGACGAGCGCGAGAATTAAACAAGGTGCTGATTTGCTGATTTGCTAACGTGCCAATCCTTCCTTTTCTGCAAGAGAAATTGCGCGAATGCTTATTTTGATTGACAAGAGAAATGATTAGGTATTTTATTGGAATTTTTAAACTTTTAATCCTTGCAAATCAACCCTCCAACTTTATCCGCCAGGGCTTTAGAAATGCCGAGCATCAACTTATCTACTGATCGAAGTGTTTCCCAAGCAACTGACGAGTCCGTTGGGTTTTCATACCTTTGCGCCCTATTCATCGCTTTTTTAGCAAAATTTGTCAAAACTGATTTCAGTCTCCGACTGAAACTCCATATCCCAGCGTCTCTGACGCGCCATATACCATGAGCGACCAAATCAAACACGAATGCGCCGTAGCCGTCGTCCGGCTGTTACAACCGCTGGAATATTATCAACAAAAATACGGTAGCGCGCTATGGGGCATCAACAAGCTGCGCATCCTGTTGCAAAAACAGCGCAACCGCGGGCAGGACGGTGCCGGCATGGCAACCATCAAAATCGGGATGCCGCCAGGTAGAGAGTACATCAATATTCATAAAAGCATAGCCAGTAATTATATTGACAACCTGTTTGCCAATGTGCAGAGCCATTTTAAAGATTTAAACCCTGAACAACTCAACGACCCCGCATGGCTCAAAGCCAACAAACCCTTTACCGGCGAACTCCTCCTCGGGCACCTGCGCTACGGCACCCACGGCGACAACTCGGAGCGCACCTGCCATCCGTTTTTACGCCAAAACAACTGGATCACCAGAAATCTGGTCTTAGCCGGTAATTTCAACCTGACCAATGTAGATGAACTCTTTGACGAACTGGTCAACCTCGGGCAGTACCCTACCCGCAAAGCCGATACCGTAACCGTCTTGGAAAAAATCGGGCATTTCCTCGACGATGAAGTGCAACGCCTCCACACCTGGTACAAACCCGATGGTTATAATAATATAGAAATCAACGATTTAATTTACGAAAACCTCGACCTCCAACGGCTGCTGCGGCGGGCAAGTAAAAAATTTGACGGCGGCTACGTTATGGCGGGCTTGCTCGGGCACGGCGATGCCTTTGTGGTGCGCGACCCCAATGGCATTCGACCGGCATTTTATTACCAGGATGACGAAGTGGTGGTGATGGCTTCTGAACGCCCGGCGATCCAGACGGCGTTCAATGTACACATTAAAAAAGTAAAGGAAGTGCAGCCGGGTCATGCCCTCATCATCAAGCGCGACGGGCGGGTGGAGGAAAAGCCCTTCACCGAACCCCGGGAGCGCCGCGCCTGCTCCTTCGAACGCATCTATTTTTCGCGGGGCAGCGACCGCGACATTTACCTGGAACGCAAAAAACTCGGCGAACTCCTCACCGATACTGTCCTCGAAGCGGTGGATCACGATTTTAAACACACGGTTTTTTCTTTTATTCCAAACACGGCGGAGGCGGCTTTTTACGGTCTAATGGGCGGGATTGAAAAAAAATTAAATTGTATCAAACAGGAGCGCATTCTCGAATATTTGAAAGAAACAAAAGATTTGGAAGACGTCAAAGCCAAAAAAATTGAAAAAATTCTCTCTTTGCGCCCGCGCATGGAAAAATTGGTGGTAAAAGACGAAAAGCTGCGCACCTTCATTACCGATACCTCCCACCGGGGCGAACTGGTGTCGCACGTGTACGATGTGACCTACGGCATCGTAGAAAATGAAAAAGACACGCTGGTACTACTGGATGATTCGATTGTGCGCGGTACTACCATGCGCGACACGATTGTGCGGTTGGTCGCCCGTCTGCGTCCGAAAAAAATCATTGTGGTGTCTTCGGCACCGCAGATTCGCTACCCCGATTGTTATGGCATTGATATGTCCATTATGAAAGATTTTGTAGCGTTTCAGGCATTGGTAGCGTTGTTGAAAGAACACAGGAAAGAACATTTGTTGCAGGAGGTGTACGAGCGTTGCAAGGCGCAGGACCGCCTGCCGAAAGAGCAGGTGAAAAATGAAATCACCCGATTGTACGATCAGTTTTCCTACGAAGAAATTTCTAAAAAAATTGCCAAAATCATCACCCCGGCAGATATTAAACCCAAAGTAGAGGTCATTTTTCAAACCATTGAAGGCTTGCACGAAGCCTGCCCCAGCAATAATGGAGACTGGTACTTTTCCGGCGACTACCCCACACCCGGCGGCAATCGCGTGGTCAACCGCTCCTTCATCAACTTTATCGAAAAACGCAACGAACGGGCATATTAATGTGGATGACAGGGGGATGGGAAGATAGGGGATGTGGTATGAATTCCTATCTTCCCATCACCCCATTCTCCTATCACCCGTACTTCCTCCGTACCGTTTTTACAAAACCCTGCGCGATTTCCATGCGCTCGTCCTGCGTCCAGTCGTACTGCTCCGCCAGGCTCACCAGCAAGCTTTTCGCTTCTTCCATCCGTTCAAATTTATTCAATAATTTCAAAGATTCATTGAACGAATCGGCATCCTTGCCAAATAACTCATTGACATACAGCAGTCTATCATTGATGGCAAAGGCTTTAGTCAAATCCGCAATCGGGCGGGTGCTGAGCCTTTCCGATAGGTCATTGGAAGACTGCACGGTGAACAGCGCATTGATTTTTGCTCGGTTTGCCCCGGTGCCGTGCGGTGGCACAGGCGTAGGAGTGGGTTTGGGCGGCGTGTAGGCAGGCACCACGGGCAGGGGGGGCGGCACCTCACGCACCACCAGCAGCTCTTCTTTGGGCGCGGGTGGTTTGGGCGTATCTACCGCTTTTAGTGGCGTGTACACCGGCTTGGGCGGCTCTATTACCTGGGCTTTAGGTGCCGGTTTGATCGCTTCGGGCTTGCTCGGCTGGGGAGGCACTGCCGTTTGCACAGGTGGCATCCCGTCTTCCAGGTAAATCTCGTACAATTGCCGGATATAACTCAGCATCAGGTCGCGCTCAATGGCTGCCATCGGACCCTTATTCAAATTGATATTCCGCTGTAGTGCGTTGATTTTTTCGAGTAAAATGTTGGCTTCTTGCATATTTTTAAGCTTTAGACGCTTGTCCCGCCGTATAGCGGAGGCAGACTCTAGACACCAGAACATCTGGCATCTATTAACCTACAAAGGCTCAAAGATAAACAGTTGGTAGGGTTTGTCAGCACTTTTTATCTTCACTAAACGCTACGAAACGTGGAGAAAGTTTAGAAGATTGAGCAGGTCAGAAAAAACTTCCTCGCTTCCTGCTTTCAAAACCTGTCAGTGTCAAACTTTGAATGATAAGTTATGGTAATAGACGAACAAATTAAGGTAGAGTTGAGGTGTTTTGGATGATTTTAAGAAAGATGACTGGATGGTGTTATCAAATTCTCAAAATTTTTGACCGGTTCTGGAAGTTATGTTTTGAGTACGAACGGCCATAGTTTATCCAACGCCGACATATCGCCCCATTAAACCCCTCTCCACCTTCCAAACTTTTTTTACTTTTGCTACAATTTTTAGTCAACGCTTAACGCAAGCCGTTGAGCAGGTGGAGAAAATGGAGAAGGTTTAGTTACTGGCGTGCTAACGTTCTCAACCTCCTTCACCTGCTCAACCCCCTCAACGATTCAACTGCGGAATGAAGATCAACATCGGTATTTTTTTCGGCGGTCCTTCCCGCGAACGCGAAATTTCCTTCGCCGGCGGACGCACCGTGTACGACAACCTGAACAAGACGCTGTTTGAGCCAATCCCGATTTTTGTGGACAGCTTCCGCAATTTTATTTTGCTCGACTGGCACCTGCTGTACAAAGGCTCCATCCGCGATTTTTATCCGCCGGTGGACATCCTGCCGCCCTCGCCGCACGAATTTCAGATTTATGTGGAAAGTTTCGGTCGCCTCTTGGAGGAGGAGCAAAATGCGATTATTCAAAAAGTAGGTCGTAAAATCGAACCCGCCGAGCTGCCGCAATTGATCCAACTGGCTTTCCTGGCGCTGCACGGCGAGTACGGCGAAGACGGGCAAATTCAGCAGCAACTCGATGATCTCCAGATTCCCTACACCGGCAGCGGCGCGCGCCCCAGCCAGATCGGCATGGATAAAGTGTGGCAAAAACGGTTGATGACCGAATTGGGTTTTGACGCACCGAAAATCAAAGTGTTCGACAGGGAGGATTGGATCGGCGGCAACGTAAGTGAGTTGTACCGACAGGCAGCATTGACGGTGGGCTTTCCGATTGTCATTCGTCCGGCAAACCAGGGCTCGTCCATCGGGGTGTCCATTGTAGAAGAGCCCGGCGGTTTGGAGGCGTTTGAAGAGGCGGTGAATCGGGCGTTTTTTCGGGAAATTATCACCGTAGAACGCTGGCAAAACAGCAGCGAGTTTGAACGGGCAGATTACATTCGTTTCATCACCGATATTCGCGACGGGCTGGGCTGTCCGCTGGATGTAACGTTTCAAAACGAACGCGTGACGTTTTACCACCCCGAACAACTGCTCGATTATTTAAACGAAAAAGCCGTGAATGCCGACCTCGCAGCGGGGGCGTTCACGCTCGACGGACACTTGAGCGAGCGGCAGGTGATCGTGGAGGAGTTCATTCGCGGTCGGGAGTTTTCCTGCATCGTCATCCGGCAGGAAGACGGCTCGGCGATTGGCTTGCCGCCAACGGAGATTATCAAAGGCAGCGAGGTGTTTGATTATCGGTCGAAATATATGCCCGGCTTGTCGCGCAAACTCACGCCGATTGATCTGCCGGAGGCTCAAATCAACGCCATCCGCACCGAAGCCGAGCGGCTATTTGTCGAATTAGGATTTCACGTCTATGCCCGCATT